>Ga0116227_10014347_pt1 | contig 12099 bp, 9 predicted proteins | sample S1TSphgellanicum_FD_89693 | JGI IMG/M metagenome (GOLD analysis project Ga0116227, IMG submission 89693) | Host-associated microbial communities from peat moss isolated from Minnesota, USA - S1T2_Fb - Sphagnum magellanicum MG | ecosystem: Host-associated > Plants > Peat moss > Unclassified... | reverse complement strand
TGCGGCGCCGGCGACCTTGTGCGGGTGGCTAACGCGACGCGCAAGAAACTCCAGGATGGTGTCGGGTAGTTGTCGGTGAGCCATCACTTATCTCATCAATATTTCGATACGGAGGCGTTGATAGTATCATTTTTCAGCGGAAACTCTATTGATAATGATATAATAATGAGGTGATATTGAATACTCGGCATCGTCCGGGTCTGAATCGTCAAGCGGCCCAGTACGAAAGGCCAGGGTGGACGGGGTAGTCTGACGGCGACTGCTCCTTCGCCGGCAGGCTACCCTTCCACCTTGGCCAGGGTAAGCGGTTAACTCAATTAGGCTCCGCCATCTTCCCCCGCAAATGCGCCGCCAGCTCCCCAATCGTCGGGTGATCGAACAACTCGGTGAGGTCGATCTTCCCGGGGAACTCCCGATCGATGTTCTCGTGAATCTCGATCAGCTTGAGCGAGCTCGCGCCGATCTCGAACAGGTTATCGGTCACGTCCACGCGCTTGCCCGGCAGCGCCGCCTCACAGATAGCCTGCAGCTTCGCCTCCAAGCCTGAGCCCGCCACCTCCGCCGAGCCGCCAGCGGCGTCGCGCAAAGCGCGTAACTCGGTCAGCTCCGCGTCGAACTCGCCGGCAACGTGCGCGGCTTCGAGCAGGTGCCGCTGCACCTTGCCACTCGTGGTCTTCGGGATGCGTTTGACCGGGATCACCTCCGCGACTTCCAGCCCCGTGTGCTCGTTGATGAGCCGGCCGACCGCGGTGGCAGTCGGCAGGAACTCCAAAATGTCGCTCCGATGCAGCACGAACACCACGAGTTCCTCGCCCTGCGCGCCGGGGCGGGCCACACCGGCTACCACCACCTTATTCAGATCGAGCCCCGGCGCACGCTGCGCGATGTTCTCGAGGTCGTAGGGGTAGTAGTTCAGGCCGTTGATGAAGATGATCTCCTTGGCGCGGCCGGCGATGTACAAATCACCCTCATGGACCACGCCGAGATCGCCGGTGTCGAGCCAGCCCGCGGTGTCTATGGCCGTTGCCGTGGTCTCGGGATCGCCGAAATAGCCGCGCGTGACGCTCTCGCCGCGGATCAGGATGTGGCCGACCGTGCCGTCGCTCAAGCTCACGCGCGCCGCATCGGCGATCCGCACCTCGATGCTGGGTACGCTGCGGCCCACGCTCATGAGTTCGAGCACGTCTCGAGCGTCGGTGGGATTGACCTCGATGACGGTGCCGACGCCCAGCTTCTGGCGATTGACGCGGATCCAGCGGTAATCGCTGCCGGGCTTCGGGAAGGTCACGGCGAGGCTCGCCTCCGCCATGCCGTACACCGGGAACATGGCGTGGCGTTTCAATCCATAGGGGCTCATCGCCTGCATGAACTCGTTGCACAGCGGCACCGAGATGGGCTCGGCGCCGTTGTAAATGGAGCGGATGCTCGACAGGTCCAGGCCCTCGAGTTTGCGGTCGCCGAGCACTTTGAGGAAGTGCCGGTAGCCGAAGTTCGGCGAGCAGGTAATGGTCGCGCGCTTCTTGGAGGCGAGCTGCATCCACAACAGCGGCCGGCGTACGAAGGTATCCGTGGGCATCAGGTTGATGTGCACGTGCTTGTTGAATTGCATGATGAAGAAGCCGATCAAACCCATGTCGTGGGTGAGCGGCATCCAGCTCAAGGATACATCGTCGCGCTGGTAGTGATCGATGGCCGACGCGCCTTCGCTGTTGGCGATCAGGTTGGCGTGCGTGAGCATCACGCCTTTCGGTTCGCTGGTCGACCCTGAGGAGAATTGGATGAAGGCGAGATCGTTCGGGGCCGGCCGATGCAGCTTGCCGGGCTTGGAGATATCGGTGATGGATTCGACCAGAAAGGTGCGGCGCTGGAGCTCGTCGAAGAGGTCGGTTTCGCCGACCTGGGCGGCGAGCGCGCTCAAGCGCTCCAGCGTTTTCGCATCGGTGTACAGAAAGCAACGGCCTAATTTTCGCGCCACGCGCAGCAACTTGTGGCGGTGTTCGTCGCTGATCCCCACAGCCAATGGAACGGGGACGATGCCACCGCAGATCGACGCCCAGAAGCCGTCGATGAATTGCTCATTATTGTTCAGAAAAATGATGAGCTTGTCGCCGCGCTCGGCGCCCAGGGACTGTAGGTGGTAGAGGATTCCGAGCGCGCGGGTGTATAGCTCGCCGTAGCTCACGCGCCGTTCGGCGTTCTCGCCTTCGATGTAGGTGACCGCGCGCGGGACGCTGCGGTTGTTCTCGATCATCTCGACCAGGGTCGTGTTCATGCGCGGGGTGTTACCGTCATCAGGAGAGGGGAGCGGGGCCGCAGATTGATCTGCGCCTCGAGTTCGATCGGTTCGTCGGTGGCTCGGGTGAGTTCGAAGCGCTGTGACATGCGCTGCACGTGCACCAGCATTTCGAACAGGGCCAGGCCCTCGCCGATGCAGTGGCGCGGCCCCACGGCGAACGGGATGTAGGAGAAGCGATGTCGCTCCGCGGCGTCCGCGGCGGCGAAGCGTTCCGGCCGGAAGGCTTCGGGCTCGCTCCAGAAGGCGGGGTGGCGGTGCAACAGGTACGGGCTGATGAAGACATCGGTGCGCGGCGCGATGGCGTAGCCGCCGAGTTCATCGGCGTCGAGCGTACGGCGGGTCAGCAGCCAGCCGGGCGGGTACAGGCGCAGCGCTTCTTGAATCACTTGATGGGTGAAGCTCAGCGACTCGGCGGCGTCCAACCTCAAGGGGCGCGTGGTCACCGCGTCGGCCTCGGTCTGGAGCTGCGCCACGCACTCCGGGTGTTGGCTCACCAGGTACCAGGTCCAGGTCAGCGCGGCGGCGGTGGTCTCGTGGCCGGCGACGATGAGCGTGAGTACCTCGTCGATCATTTCCTTGTCGCTCATGGGCTCGCCGGTATCTCGGTCGCGGGCCTCCATGAACATGGCGAGGAAGTCGACGTGGTCTCCCGGTTCGCGGCGACGGCGGGCGATCAGTTCGGCGACGAGCTTGGTGAGTGAGCGGAAGCGGAACGCGAACTTCAGGTCGCGATTGGTTTCCTTGGCGACGACCTCGAAGGGGTTGGCGCCCAACTGGGTGGCGAGGCGCTCGAGGTCTGAGCCGAAGATCGAGCGCAGCACGATGTCGAGGGTGAGCTCGCTCACCTCGTCGGTGAGATTGATGGGTTCGCCGCGCGCGGCGCTCGCCGCCCAGCGTGCCGCGAAGCGTTCGTTGACCTCGTCGACCAGGTCGCTGAACCGGTCGATCACGCGGCGGTGGAAGGCGGGCTGCATCATGCGCCGCTGGCGCCGCCAGAAATCCCCCTCGCTGGTCATGATGCCGTTGCCGAGCAGGATCTTGACCCGGTCCATGCCCTCGCCCTTGGTGTAGTTGCGGTGGTTGGAGAGCATCACCCGCTTGATGTCGTCGGGGTGGTGGATCACGTAGTTATAGACCCCGCGCGCCGGGGCGAAGATGCGGTAGGTGTCGCCGTAGCGGGCGAAGCAGTCGCGCATCAATGCCAGCGAGGCGTCGGTCCCGCCGAGATCGAAGCCGTCGGTGGGGCCGGGGGGGAGGGCCGTGGTTTGCATGGTGCATTGTAACGTAGCGGTGTGGGGTCTCGCTGTGGGGCGCGGCCGGCCCATCAGGAGTCAGCAGGGCTGGCGGGGTGGGCGCGCGGCGTGTGGCGCGCGTCGCAGGCCGCGCGCTCGAGCGCTTGCGGAGCGTTGCCACGCCCCCGACAATGCCGCGTGCAAAAAAAACCCGACGATGGCCTTCGCAACACGATTTACCAGCAAAAAACCGCCTCGGGGCGGCAGCTCACGCGGGGCCGTCTGTTGCTGTACCGGTTGAGCGTGCCGCTGGGGCTGGCATTGATCCGCCTGGTGTGGCGGGCGTCGCGGGTGGTGAGCGTGGTGGGCGATGAGCACATTCACACGGCGCTCGAGCGGGCGCCGTCCTTCATTCCGGTGTACTGGCACCAACATCAGTTGTTCTGCGTGCGGCACTTGCTGGGGCTGCGCGCGGCCGGCGTGAAGCTCGGGTTCTTGATCAGTCCGTCGGTGGACGGGGAGTTGGGAGCCATGATGGTGCGCCGATTGGGGGCGGAGGTGATTCGCGGGTCGTCGACGCACACCGGCGCGCGGGCGCTGCGCGACTACTACCAGGCGCTGTCCCAGGCCCAGGTGTCGCCGGCCATCACGCCGGATGGGCCGCGCGGACCGCCGTGGAAATTCAAGCCGGGGGCGGTGCTGCTGGCGCAGATGTCGCAGCGGCCCATCATCCCCTTGGCGTATGCGGCCTCGCGGGCGTGGAAGATCAAGTGGGACAGCTTCGTGATCCCCAAGCCGCTGGCGAAGATCGCCATCGTGGTGGGAGAACCGGTGTACATCCCGAAGGGGTTGGACGCGGCGGGATTGGAGCGTTGGCAGACCGAAATGGAGGGGCGGCTCAAATCGCTGTACCTCGACGCCAGAAAGCGGCTGGAGTAGGTTTTTGCGGAAAAGCCGCTAATACAATCGCTTAGCTTGTAATCCTGAACGTTTATGCGAGAATTCGGCTGTATCTTCCAGTTGCCGTATCGAAGGAACTGTGTAACAGATTCGATTTCTGCCCGGACGACGATGGCAAACTATTGATCCGCAACCGCAATCTACAATTCGGGACCTTTGACGGCGCATGGCCATAGCACCCAACGATCCCAGACACAGCGACCTCTCCGCGTCGGATGTGTTCGCGCCGCACCGATGGCCGCGCCGCGGCATGCGCCCTACCGTCGGGCTCGACGTGATCTGCACCAAGATCGCGGTGGACTTCCAGGGCATGACGGACGCCACCGCGGTGGACTGCATCGACGCGAATCTCGAGCTACTGCGTGAGGCCACGCTCGCCGATACGTCATTTCACATAACGCTGGACGAGAACGTGGAGTGCTTCGCCGAGGTGCAGGTGGCGCGCGGCATGCTGGCCACGGGTACGCCGGAACAGCTGCGCGGACGACCCACGAGCGCGCTGCCGTGGCTGTGTTCGCGCCTGGCGTCGCTGCGGGTGTCCGAGTTGCGCGACACCGCCAATCCGCGGCCGGATCAACGGGAGGATGCGACGCTGTGGTGCGACCTCGGCATCGGCTCGGTGCTGATGATCGGCTATCACATCGACGGGCGTGCGGCCGGCATCTTAGGCATTGCGTGCGCGCGGCCGCGCGACACGTGGGAAGTGCAGCTGCATCTGTTGATGAAACTCGTGGGGAGTAGTTTGTCGACCGGGCTCGAGCGCCTCGAGATTCAGCGCAAGCTCGCCGACCTCGAGGAGCGCAACGACCTGGCGCTGTACAGCGCCAACGATGGTCTGTGGGATTTCGATACGGTCAACAATCGCGTGTATCTGTCGCCGCGCTGGAAGGCGATGCTGGGATACGACGAGGTCGATGTGGGCAAGGCGCCGGATTGGCGCACGTTGGTGCACTCGGACGACATGTCGCGCGTGCAGGCGGCCATTCGCGATCATGTGGCGGGCAAGACGCCGGTGTTCGAGAGCTTGCACCGCATGCGTCACGTCACCGGCGAATGGCGCTGGGTCATCAGCCGCGCCAAGGCGAAGGTGGATGAGAAGGGGCGGTTGCTGCGCCTGGTCGGCGTGGAATTGGACATCACCGAGCGCAAGCTGTACGAGGAAGCGCTGTTCCGCGAGAAGGAGAGCGCGCAGATCACGTTGCAAAGCATCGGCGACGGGGTGGTGACCACCGATGCTAAGGGCGTGATCGACTATTTGAACCCGGTGGCGGAGTCGCTCACGGGGTGGCGTCTCGAGGATGGTCAGGGTCGTGCCATCGAGGAGATTTTCCGGGCGTTCCATGAGGAGACCTGCGAGCCCCTGGAGAATCCGCTACTGGTGGCGATCCGCCGCACGCGCTCGATCAAGTCGGTGCGGCCGATGTTGCTGATCCGCCGCGACGGCAATGAAATCTACGTGGACAGCACGGCGTCGCCGATTCGTGACGGCAGCGGTGCGGTGTCGGGCGGCGTGCTGGTGTTCCACGACGTCAGCGAGGCGCGCGAACTGAACCGGCGCTTGAGCTATCACGCCAGTCACGACGTGCTCACCGGCCTCGTGAACCGGCGCGAATTCGAGAACCGCATGGAGCGGGCGCTCAAGAGCGCCAAGGCGCATGAGACCTCGTATGCGCTGTGCTATCTGGATCTGGATCAGTTCAAGATCATCAACGATACCTGTGGCCACAGCGCCGGCGATGCCTTGCTGGGGCAGGTGGGCGCGCTGCTCAAGTCCAAGGTGCGCTGGCGCGATACGTTGGCGCGCTTGGGCGGCGATGAGTTCGGCATCCTGCTCGAGAGTTGTTCGCTGGATGAGGCCCTGCGCACGGCGGAGTCGCTGCGCGAGGCGGTGCGCAACTTCAAGTTCACCTGGGAGGAGCGCACCTTCCGGCTGGGCGCGAGCCTCGGGGTGGTGCCGATCGCGCCGGAGAACGCGGATGTGGCGTCGGTGTTGAGCGCGGCGGACAGTGCGTGCCAGGCGGCCAAGGAGGCGGGCCGCAACCGGGTGCATAGTTTCGAGGAGAACGACATCGATCTGATGCGCCGCCGCCGCGAGATGCAGTGGGCGGCGCGCATCAACACGGCCTTGGAGGAGGGGCGCTTCGAGCTGTTCCGCCAGACCATTCTACCGTTACAGGTACCGGAGATCGGTGCGCACTATGAGTTGCTGCTGCGCATGCGCGACGAGGGCGGCAAGATCGTGCCGCCGGACAACTTCATGGCGGCGGCGGAGCGGTACGGCATCACGCCGAGCATCGATCGGTGGGTGATCGAGAATGCGTTCCGCTGGCTGGTGTCGGAGGCGGACGAGCGTGAGAAGCTCGCCATGTGTTCGATCAATCTGTCGGGCCAGAGCTTGGGGGACGATAAGTTCCTGCCCTATGTGATCGATCAATTTCATCGTAGCGGCTTGGATGCGACCAAGATTTGCTTCGAGATCACGGAGACGGCGGCGATCGCGAGCTTCTCGCAGGCGAATCGCTTCATTCAGGCGCTCAAAGAATTGGGCTGCAAGTTCGCGTTGGATGACTTCGGGACGGGGTTGTCTTCGTTCGGGTACTTGAAGCACTTCCCGGTGGACTATCTGAAGATCGATGGCAGCTTCGTCAAAGAGATACTGCATGATCCCATCGACAGAGAGATGGTGCGGTCGATCAATGAAATCGGTCATCTCACGGGCAAGCAGACCATCGCGGAGTTCGCGGAGAACGTGGACATCATCAATATGCTGCGGGGGCTGGGGGTGGACTATGCGCAGGGCTATGGGATTTCGCAGCCGCAGCGGGTTCTCAAAGCTGCGAATGTTGTCTAACGTAAGAGCGGCGGTGGGCTAATACCTCGGCACGCTGAATTTGACCAGTTCACGTGGCCCGGATGGGCGAGCATCCCGACGGGAACGGAGCGGTTCCCGCCGGGATACTCGCCCACCCAGGCCTTTCCTCAAGCCGCTTGGCGACTCAGGCAAGCGTCAATTCAACCATTCAGAATCACGTTGCCGAGGTACTAGGATGAGGCAGTAGATGCTCATGCCGGATGCTTATGCATGGGGTGGGGTCTATTGTCGTACAATGTGGGTTGGTGCGCGGGCGGGTGCTCGCTTGTTGTAAGGCTACTGGAGAGCATAAATCATGAGTGCGATCGAGCGAATCAAGAGCCAGCTGGCGTCGGCCCCGGTGGTCCTGTACATGAAGGGCACCCCTGACTTCCCGCAATGCGGTTTTTCGGCGCAGACCGTCGGTGCGCTGCGCGCGAGCAAAGCGGATTTCACAAGCTTCAATATCTTCGAGGATCCGGAAGTCCGGGAGGCGCTCAAGACCTATTCGAACTGGCCGACGTTCCCCCAGCTGTACGTCAACGGTGAACTCATCGGCGGCTGCGACATCGTGGTCGGCATGTACAAGAGCGGCGAATTGAAACAGCTCTTGGCCGAGGCAGGAGTGGTGCCGGCGTAGGAGCAAGGCGAATCGAGCGGAAACCCGCTCAGAGGTCGACAAATAACAGATCGGGCGCCCAGCCGGGGGCGCCCAACCCGGAGGTGACTAGCCGACGGCCACGGGAACGAACAGCCGGTTGTCGCCGCGCTGGATCAGCAGGGCCACTTGCTTGTCACTGCTGCCGATGAGCTTTTGCATCTGCGAGACGCTTTGCACGGGGTTGCCGTCCACGGCCAACACCACATCGCCGCGTTGGATGCCGGCATTCGCGGCGTTGCCCTGAGCGTCCTCGACCACCAGGCCGCCGTCGACTCCGGCTTGGCTCTTCTCCTGCGGGTTGAGCGGCCGGAGCGCGAGCCCTAACCTTGCGGGTGCACCGCTCGCCGGTCCACCGTTGCGCGCGAGCGTGGTGGCGGAGCCGATCGTGGCCGTCAACGTGAGCGTCTTACCTTCGCGCCATATTTCGAGCTCGGTCTTGTCGCCGGGCGCGGCGGCGCCGATGCGGGCGGATAACTGTCCGGCGTCGACGATGGGCGTGTCGTTCACCTTGAGAATGACGTCGCCCACTTTGATACCGGCGTGCTCGGCCGCGCTGTCCGGTTCGACCTTCGCGACCAGCGCCCCATTGGGGACCTTGATCTTGAAGGAGTCGGCCAGCGACTGATCCAGGGTTTGCACCTGCACGCCTAAGCGGGCGTGCGCCACCTTGCCGGTCTTGACGATTTGATCCTTGATCTGCACCGCGACGTTGATGGGGATCGCGAACGACACGCCCTGGTAGCCGCCGGAGCTGCTGTAGATCTGCGCGTTGATGCCGACCACGTTGCCGTTCGCATCGAACAGCGGTCCACCCGAATTACCCGGGTTCACCGCGGCGTCGGTCTGGATGAACGGCACGTAGCCGTCGCCCGGCAGCGAGCGGCCTTTGGCGCTGACGATGCTGGCGGTGGCGGTTTCCTCGAGACCGAACGGTTCGCCGATGGCGAGCACGTAATCGCCGACGCCGAGTTGATCGGAATTGCCGATCTGCACGGTGGGCAGGTTATGCGCGTCGATCTTCAGCACGGCGATATCGCTCATGCGGTCCGCGCCCAATACCTTGGCCTTGAATTCGCGATGATCGGCGAGTTTTACGGTGACCACTTTCGCGCCGTCGACCACATGGGCGTTGGTGAGTACCAAGCCGTCCGCAGAAACGATGAAGCCGGAGCCCTGAGCGTGCATCATGCCGCGGTGCTGCGGTATCTGGATTCCGGGCATTTGCAGTCCCGGAAAGAGTTGCGACAGGGGATTCTGCTCCTCGCCCTCGTCGGCGGTTTGCATCTCGCCGGCCGTGGTGATGCCGACCACGGCGGGGCTGTACTGCGCGACGATGGCGCGGTAATTGGGCGCGGTGATTTGCGGAATCACATGCTGTGAGGTCTCGGCGGCGTACAAGCCGGTGCCGGCGCCGATGGCCACCAATACGGCTGCCGACAGAACCAGATTAGGGGTGCGGACTTGCATGAACATCTCCTGGGCGGTTAAACCGGTCGAACCATGACTCCAGGGGGAAGCTTCACATGGCTGTCTTAAGCCAAGCTTAAGAGGAGGGAGCGCTCAGGTTTTCCAGGGATTATGCGGCTACCTCCACGTACTCGACCCGGCTGGAGGGGCTTGGAACCGGCGTGCCATCCTCGCGCATACCCTCAAGATGGATTCCGATCGCCTCGCGAATAGCGGTTTCCGTCTCAGCCGGCGTACCGCCGGTCGCGACGCATCCGGGTAGGTCAGGGACATACGCCGAATAGTTGTCGCCGACGGCTTCAATGACGACTGCGTAGCGCATGCGACTTTACCTCTTTCTTCAAACCCGACTGTTTTAGGATACTGTTGAACGTCCCCAATGCCAAATCGTCACTGTGTCGCAGTGCAGGCTCGTGCCGGTAGCCGATTTTCTGGTCCGTTTGGCGAGAATTAATCGTTGGGAGAACTAAGGTAGGGGTGGAAATGTCACGCTGACCACGAGGCCGCCGCCGGGGGTGTCGCCCAAGGCGATGGTGGCGCCGTGGCGCTCGACGATGGCTTTGACGATGGCGAGCCCCAAGCCTGAGCCGGTTTCCTGGACGGCGGCGCGGCGGTAGAAGCGATCGAAGACCCGTTCGCGCTCGGACGGCGCGAGGCCGGGGCCGTTATCGGCGACTTCGAGCACGGCGCCGTTGGGGCTTGGGGCACCGCCAGGGGTTATGGCGCTGCAGCGCACCTTGACCCGGCCGCCGGCGGGGGTGTAGCGCACGGCGTTGTCGACCAGATTGCGTACCAGAATGCGCAGGGCTTCGGGGTCGCCGCTGACGTGAATGGGCATCGCGGGTTTGGGACTTGAATCGGCGTGACGCTCCGTGTCGGGCGTGGGACTCGACTCGATGTGTCGCGCGTTGCCGCGCTCGGGGCTTGAAACGTTGAGTCGTGTGGTCGGCTCCAGGCTCAAATCGATATGCCGAGCGGTCGCGAGCGCGTGAGTGTCGGCGATGGCTTTTGCGGTTACCGCCTCGAGGTCCACGCGCTCGAACGCTGGAGCCTCCATGGGTTCGCTGCGGGCGAGAGCGAGGAGCTGCTCGACCAAGTGGATCGCGCGTTCCACGGCTTCGCCTAAGCGCGTGCGCGCTTCGCTGCGCGCGGCTTCGTCGGGTGCGCGCTCCAGCAACTGCATCTGCAGCCGCAGCGCCGTCAGCGGTGAGCGCAATTCGTGGGCGGCGTCGGCGATGAAATGCCGCTGCGCGGCGAAGGCATCGCGCAGACGATCGAGCAGCCGATTGAGTTCGGCGACCAGCGGTTCGATCTCGCGCGGCAGGCCTTCGCGGAATAGGGGAGTCAGGCTGTGCGCGTCGCGCCGCTGCACGTCGGCGGTCAAGCGTCGTAGCGGCAACAGGCCGCGGCCGACGATCCACACCACGAACGACACCAGCACCGGCAACAGCAGCAACAGCGGAACCACCACCCGCAGCGCGGCCGCGCGCGCCAGGCGCTCGCGCACGCTGATGGGCTGCGCGATCTGAATCACGCCGGCCGGGGTTTGCAGGCCGTAGGCACGCCAGGGCTGTCCCTGCAGGTCAAGATCGGCGTACCCCAATACCGTTTGATTGATCATGGGCAGCCCGGGCCGCGATAGATACATGCGCGCACCAAACAGGTCCCAGATCTGGATCACGAAGTCGGTATCGCCCTGATCGGGCGGCACCTCGATGCGCGGCGCGAGTGAAATCTGAGTGCGCAGCGAGAGGGCCATCTGGCGTAGCTGGTAGTCGAACAGCGTCGAGGTTTCGTTGAGCACGCGGCGGTAGGTGAGGGTGGCCGCCAGCGCCGACACCAGCGCGACCACCACGATCAGAGCGATCACCAGGCGTGCGCGAATCGATTTCATCTACTCCTCGCGACCGACGCCGACCGGCTCCTTCGGCACGAAGTAACCGACGCCGCGCAACGTGCGGATGGTATCGCTGCCGAGCTTGCGCCGCAGGCCGTGAATGTACACCTCGACGGCGTTGCTGCCGATGGGTTCATCCCATCCATACAGCCGATCCTCGAGTTGCGCGCGCGACAGCACGGCGCCCGGACGCTGTAGCAGCGCTTCGAGCACCGCATATTCGTGCGCGGACAGTGCGACCGGCACGCCGCTGCGCTCCACCGTGCGTATCACCGGATCGAGCCGCAGCACGCCGTGCACGATGCTCGGGTCGCCGCGACCCGCCGCGCGCCGCAGCACCGAGCGCATGCGCGCGAGGACCTCATCGAGATCGAAGGGTTTGACGATGTAGTCGTCGGCACCGGCGTCGAGACCTTGGATGCGGTTCGGCTTGTCGTCGCGCGCGGTGAGAATGATCACGGGCGTGGCGTCGCCGCGCTGTCTTAACGCCCGCAACACGGAGATCCCATCGCGAACCGGGAGTCCCAAGTCGAGCAGTACGAGATCGAACTTCTGTGTCTCGAGTGCGACGTGCGCTTTGCGGCCGTCGCTCATCCAGTCCACCGCGAAGCCCGTCTGTTTCAGGGCGGTGATCAAACCTTGGGCGATCATCGCGTCGTCTTCGGCCAGCAGCACGCGCATGGGCGGAAGCGCTCAGCGCGGCTCGCTCGATCCCTCGGTGTCGACTTCGAGCGG
>Ga0116227_10014345_pt1 | contig 12100 bp, 12 predicted proteins | sample S1TSphgellanicum_FD_89693 | JGI IMG/M metagenome (GOLD analysis project Ga0116227, IMG submission 89693) | Host-associated microbial communities from peat moss isolated from Minnesota, USA - S1T2_Fb - Sphagnum magellanicum MG | ecosystem: Host-associated > Plants > Peat moss > Unclassified... | reverse complement strand
TTCGATGCGCTGCAGGAAGAGGCTAAAAAGCTAGGTGCCCCGGGCCTTGCCTACGTGAAAGTAGATAAATCCGGTGAGTTCAGTGGTCCGATCGCAAAATTTATCGTTCGAACCGAAGCCGAAAACGCAATTAAGGAGCTCGTCCGTAATAATTTAAAGAATAGCGCTGAAGTTCAGGAGGCAGTGAGCCAGACAACCGTCGCGAACGCAGATTTTAGTTCGCTAGATACCGATCCAGAAAAGATCGCGCTATACAGGCAGGCCGCGCTCGGCATAGGGAAGATGATGGTAGAGCACTGGCGGTCAGTAACAAGCACGGCCGCAGGCAAAACCTTCACGATAGAACCGGATAGTATTAGGGATTTTATTCATTTCGCTCTACCCGCATACGTTAAAGCGGAACCGATCGAAAAGAGGACCGCTGCTGCAGAGTTGATCACAAAATACTACTGTGAATCTGCTCTCAAGCATCGGGATGGTCAGGTCATCTTCTTCTCCGCCGACGCCAACGAGACCAAGGCCGCGAAGGTCCTCGGCGCGATGCGGGTCAAGATCGCCGAGCAGCTCAACCTCATCGAAAAGGATGTCTTCAAGTTCGCGTGGATCGTCGATTACCCGATGTACGAGATGAACGAGGAGACCAAGTCCATCGAGTTCTCGCACAATCCGTTTTCGATGCCGCAGGGCGGGCTGGAGGCGCTCGAAAAGCAGGACCCGCTTACCATCTTCGCTTATCAATACGACCTCGTCTGCAACGGCTACGAAATCGCCTCGGGCGCGATCCGAAATCACATCCCCGAGATCATGTACAAGGCGTTCGCGCTGGCGGGGCATCCCAAGGAAGTCGTCGATACCGAATTCGCCGGGATGATCAATGCGTTCCGCTACGGCGCGCCTCCGCACGGCGGGATTGCGCCCGGCATCGACCGGATCGTCATGCTGCTGGCCAACGAAACGAGCATCCGCGAAGTCATTGCGTTCCCCATGGCGCAAAATGGCCGCGACCTGCTGATGAACGCGCCCTCGCCGGTCAGCGAGAAACAATTGCGTGACGTTCATCTGACGATTCGGAAGCCGCCGCCGAAGGTGTAGGCGAACTCACGCCGTGGAATGCCTTTCGGTAGCCGCCGCACGCTGGGCGGCGGTCAGCCTCGGCCCAACTGCACCGCCGCCCGGGGTGCGGCGGCTAGCAGAAAACTAACATCCATGACCACCCCTCCGCGAAAACACTTGGACCATGAACCACCGATATGGGTTCGTCCGGAGGCTGATTTCTTCATCACGGCTTGCGCCATGCCACGAGGGATCAATCATTTCTGCAATTCAGTCACGGGGCCGATCGTTATCGAATCGATTCGCAACCGTCACGATCGCGGCATCTGGTATTGCCACCTGGCCGTTTTGATGCCTGATCATGTTCACCTATTATTGAACTTTCCCGGGGACAAATCGCTCTCGCGAGTCATGGGAGAATGGAAAGGATGGCTGGGTCGACACAAGGGCATTTCGTGGCAGAGAAACTTCTTCGATCACCGGCTGCGAAACGAAGAGCAGGATCGAAATAAGTCGGATTATGTCTTCAATAACCCGGTGAGAGCGGGACTTATCGAGAAGCCGGAGAATTGGCCCTATACGTGGATTCCGGGCATCTAACTCAGAGGCATCCGCCGCCCGGCGTGCGGCGGCTACCGAAGGCATCGATCACCGCTGCGCCAGTGTCCGACGACTACCCCGGCACACGCCTTGCTTCGCAGGTAGACCCCGCTTTACTCAAACGCAACTTCCCCCTCTATGCGCCGCACTAAAATCATCGCCACTCTTGGCCCCGCCACCTCCACGCCAGCCGCCCTGACCGAGCTCATCGCCCTGGGCGTCAATGTGTTTCGTTTCAACATGTCCCACGCGCCGTACGACTGGGTGCGTACGGTCGCCAAATCCATCCGGGAAATCTCCGCGAAGCTCAACCACGAGTGCGCGCTTTTGCTCGACACCCAGGGGCCGGCCATCCGCACCGGCGTCGTGGAAAAGCCCTACGATCTCAAGGCCGGCGACTGGGTCAGCTTCACCGTGAGAGGCCAAAAGGGCACGGTCCAGATCACGGTCGATGTCAACTATCCGTACCTCGTCGACGACATCGATGTGGGCAAAATCGTCATCGTCGACCACGGCCTGCTCCGCATGAGGGCGATCGAGAAACGGCACAACGAACTTGTCTGCGAGGTGCTCACGCCCGGCCTCATGGGCAGCCGCCGCCACATCAACCTGCCCGGCATCGACGTCAAACTTCCCGCCTTGACGGAGAAGGATTACGCCGACATCGAGCTCGCCTTTGAATGCCAGATGGACTTCATCGCCATGTCCTTCGTCCGGCGCGCCGCGGACATCGAATTGCTGCGCGCGAAGATCAAGGAAAAGGCGAGCAGTATTCGCATCGTCGCCAAGATTGAGGACCAGATGGCCGTGCGAAACCTGGAGGAGATCATCGACGCCTGCGACGGCCTCATGGTCGCGCGGGGCGATCTCGGCATCGAGGTGCCCTACGAGGAGTTGCCGATCATCCAGCGCCGCGCGGTCAATCTCTGCCTGGCCGCCGTCAAGCCGGTCATCGTGGCCACGCATTTGCTCGAGAGCATGATCACCAACCCGGCGCCGACGCGGGCGGAGATCACCGACATCGCCAACGCCGTCTTCGAGCACGCCGACGCCATTATGCTTTCCGGCGAAACCACCACCGGCAAGTATCCGATGGAATGCGTCGAGATCATGGACCGAATCTCGCGGCGCATCGAGCAGGGCAAGACCGTCGCGACTTACGTCAATCCCGTCGTCCCCCACTCCGCGCGGACGCACCTCAACGCCGCCGCGGTCTACCTCGCCAACGAGACAAACGCGGCGGGCATCTGCGTCTTCACCCACTCGGGCAAGACCGCGCGGTACATCTCGGGCTTGCGGCCCCAAGGCGCCCCGATCTACGCCTTCACTCCCAACCTCGACGTTTGCCGCAGCCTCTCGCTTCACTTCGGCGTCCGGGCGCACACGATCGAGTTTCACAACGATCCCAACGAGAATCTCCTGCGCATGCAGTCGCGCCTGCTGGAACGCGGGTACATGCACCCCGGCGACTCCATCGTCGTCGTTTCCGATATCGTCGTGGAAAAAGAAATCCTTCACGCCATCCACGTGCATACGCTTAAATCGGAGGCGTGAACGTTTATTTCGAGAAGGCCGCCCTGGTCACGGGAGCATCGGCTGGACTGGGTGAGGAATTTGTCAAGCAACTGGTCGAGCGTGGCATCAACCGCGTGGTGCTGACTGCCCGCCGGACGGACCGAATCAACGAACTTAAGCGCCAGCTGGCGGAGGATTGCGCCTGGTTGAGCGTCGATGCGATCACGGCTGATCTGGCTCGTGCGGATGGCGTGACACAACTGATCGCCGAAATGGAAAAGCTCGGCTTCTCGCCCGACATCCTGATCAACAATGCCGGGCTGGGCGACCTCGGCACGTTCGAAACCAGCGCCCCGGCCAAAATCGAGTCGATGCTCGCGGTCAACATCGTCGCGCTCACGCGCCTGACTCGCTGGGCGCTGCCCGCGATGCTGGCGAAAAAGGCGGGCTGGATTTGCAACGTCGGCTCCACGGCGGGCCTGATTCCACTGCCGACCTTCGCGGTGTACGCCGCCACCAAAGCCTACGTCAACAGCTTCTCCGAGGCGCTTCGCGTCGAGCTGCACGGTTCCGGCGTCCGCGTGCTGGCGCTTTGCCCCGGGCCGGTCGAAACGGAATTCGGCCAGGTCGCCTCACGAGAAAACAGCAAACGCAAATTTGCGCCGCCCGCTTTCCTCTGCGTGAACAAAACCGACGTGGTGCGCGACACGCTGACCGCGCTGGCGCAGGGCCAGGGCCGGTTCATCCCCGGCTTGATGGTCCGCTTTCCCATGCTGCTGGCCGAAAGCACGCCCCGCTGGATTTTGCGGCTGGTTTTTAATCTGGGTAGCGGAGATTTTCGACGGGAACGAGAGAAAAAGTAGCTGGGCAGGCTGTTCGCGAGTGTTCTTTGCGATAGATCGCGCGACGGCTACCACCGCACACCGCGTGCGACTTGACTTCGATGAAATCTTCAGTCATCAAGTCGATACAATCCATCTGTACCCCCAATTGGACACCAACAATTGGGGGTACAGTTTTTCGGTTTTGATCACTTCTTAGCGTTAAGGCGGCTATCAGTTGCGCTTGGCAGAGTGGAGTGCCAAGCTTTGGACATGAGTTTTGTTCCCCGCCTCGCCGTGCTCGGCTCAGGCAAAGGCAGCAACTTCGTCGCGATCCAGGAAGCGATTGACGCCGGAAAACTCGACGCCCAAATCGTGCTGGTGGTCACTGATGTGCCCGAGGCGATCATTTTGTCCAAGGCCGCCGCGTTCGGACTTCCCACGGCCACGCTTCCGCCCTCGCCTTTTCGAACCAAGCTCAGTCCCGAAGGCGAAGTCGCGCTGGTGAAGCTCCTGCAGGACCACGCGGTCGACTGGGTGGTTCTCGCTGGTTATATGCGCGTGGTGAAGGAGCCGCTGCTGAGCGCGTTTCCGAATCGGATCGTCAATATTCACCCGTCGCTTCTGCCCGCCTTCAAGGGCCTCCGCGCGTGGGAGCAGGCCCTGGCCGCGGGCGCGCCGGAAACGGGCTGTACGGTCCATTTCGTCAATCGCGACATCGACGCCGGAGAGATTATTGCGCAGCGCCGTGTTCCGGTCTTGTCCGGTGACACGCCGGAAACCCTTCACGCCCGCATTCAAGTGGCCGAGCACGAGCTTTATCCGGCGGCCCTGGCGAAGATTTTTCAGAGAACCGCGTAGCCTCCAACCCTCCATCGACTTTCTTGTCCGGCTCCGGTAAAATCGATTTATGGCTTTCTGGTCCGCGTTGCTTCTTCGGCCGACTCGGACGCAGCCGCCCGCCCGCCCGTCGCTGACCCTTTTCTTTTTGCTGTCCGGCGCCTTTTTGCTCACCCTCGTTCCGCATATTGTCCAGTTTCCCGCCTGGTTGAGCATCACCGTGGTCGGCGCGATGGCGGTCCGCTCGATCATCGAAGTTAACCGCCTTCCGCTGCCCAGCACGGGTTTCTGCGGTGTCATGGCCATCATCCTTTTCGGCGCCATTTGGTGGCAATTTGGCCATATCTCGGGACGGGTGGCCGGCACCGCTTTGACGGCCGGACTGCTCACGATCAAATTTTACGAATTGCGCGGCAAGCGCGACATCGCCCTGATTATCTTCTCGTGCTACTTCATGGTCATGAGCGCCCTGCTCTACTCGCAGGTGCTTGAGCTTTTCATTTATTGCCTGATCATGATGTGGGTGCTCACCGCCCTGCTTTTGCGGGTTCAGACCGGCGATCTGCCCCAGGACCGCCTGCTCCGAATGCTGGCGCGGTCGGGCATTATTTTTCTGCAGGCGCTTCCCCTGGCGCTCTTCCTCTTCTTTTTCTTCCCGCGCTACACGGGGAAGCTCAGTCTCAGTCTGGACGAGAGTGCGATTGGCCTGACCGACACGGTCTCGCCCGGGTCCATCGCGAAACTGGCCGATGATGACTCGGAGGCAATGTACGTGCACTTTACTTCGCCGAACGTTCCCACAATCGACACGATGTATTGGCGCGCGTTGGTGCTGTGGGATTACAAGAACGGCGTGTGGACTCAGGGTGGGTTTGCCGCAATTCCATCCCCGATCAAACCGGCGGCCGAAACCGGGCCGGATCAGATCGGCCAGGAAATCACCATCGAGCACCACAATCAGAAATGGCTCTTCGCGCTCGACGTTCCCGTGAGCGAACCAATCAATAGCGCGGAAGATCTCTCCTGGGCCGGCCTGTTCCACGGCAACATCCTGCAATTAACCAACAACGCCAAACTCGATCATAGCGCGCGATATAACGTCAACTCCTCCACGTTCCGGCCCGATGAGGACCTGAAACCGGCTGAAGAGTTTGCCGCGACCCGGCTTCCCAACTCTCCCAACGACCACATCGATCAGTCGGTGATTAACCTGGCAAACATGCTCTACCTGGAACGGCCCGATACCCAGGACTACATCTACGCCGTCCTCAGGTACTTTCATCACGGCGGATTTGTCTACAGTACGACTCCCGGAATCCAGGGGCCCGATTGGCTGCCGGTCTTCCTCTTCAAGACGAAGATCGGCTTTTGCGAACATTTCGCCTCGGCCTTCGCCGTCCTCATGCGGCTGAAGCACATTCCCGCGCGGCTTGTCGTCGGTTACCAGGGGGCCGACCATAATCCGTACAACGACGACTACGTGGTCAGCCAATCGAACGCGCATGCCTGGGACGAAGTCTGGATCAAGGCGAAAAATCAACCCGCCCGAGGGAGAAGGGGGCACTGGGTGCGGGTCGATCCGACCGCCATCCTCGCCGCGGCGGAGCAGGGGCTGCCCGCCGCGAATTCGTCCGAGGCGGGGGACACCCTGTCGAGTCAGATCGCCCATCACCAACCGAACTTCGCCGAGAGGCATCTGCCCGCCTGGCTGAGTGAAGGCCTGAAGGAGATTCGGCTTCGCCGGGAGCAGGTCGAAACCAACTGGGACAACCTCGTCTTCTCGTACGATCCCGAGACGCAGAATCGGCTGGCTCAGGCTCTGGGCTTCGGCGAAAAGGCCCGATTCACGCTGCTCTTCGTCTGCCTGGCCGCCACCGGAATCTGCCTCGTCGTTTTCCAAAAATGGGTCAAACGGAAGCCCCTGGGCTCGCCGGTCGAGAATCTCTATGCCGCCTTCTGCCACAACATGGCCCGGCGCGGAATTCCCCGCGCGGCCTGGGAGGGTCCGCTCGCCTATACCGAACGCGTGGCGGAGGCTTTCCCCGACGACCGGCAGTCGATCCAACGCGTGGGCTCGATTGTCGCGCGGGTGCGCTACGGCGCCTCGCCCGCCGACCCCGCCGCGCCCCAGGACTTGAAATCACTTCTCACCCTCATCACCGCCTCGCAGGCGGCATCCGCTTCCGGTGACCGGCGATAAATTCTGCTCCCTGAGAGGTGCCGTCGCAAACAGCGCAATCGGTGCCCCAAAATTACCCATGAATGAGAACGCGCAACTCCAGCTCGAGCGGCATGTTGCCGCCCTCCGGTGCTGCCGACGCTGTCCGAAAATGCAAAAGCCCGTGGTTAGCGGCGGGGCCGTGCGCAGCAGCGTGCTTCTCGTCGGGCAGGCTCCCGGGGACAAGGAACCGGTGTTGGGTCGTCCCTTCGCCTGGACGGCCGGCCGAAAGCTCTTTCGCTGGTTTCAGGACCACACTGGAGTGGACGAAAAGACGTTCCGCTCCAGCGTCTACATGGCGGCGGTCTGCCGCTGTTTTCCGGGGAAAAAATCCGGTGGCGGAGACCGCGTTCCTGATTCCGATGAAATCGCGAATTGCTCCGGCTGGCTGAAAGCGGAGATGAATCTCCTCCGCCCCGGCCTCGTCATTGCGGTCGGAAAACTCGCGATCCTCCAGTTCATGCCCTGCGGAAAGCTCGACGAAGTGATCGGATCGGCCTTCCCGACGGCGTACGCCGGCCACCGGTTCGATCTCGTGCCTCTGCCCCACCCGTCCGGCGCCTCCCCGTGGCCGCACCAGCTCCCGGGCCGCGTGCTCCTGCCCCGCGCCCTGGCGCTCATCGCCGGACATCCCGCGTGGAAGCGAAGTGTCCGCTTGGGCGGTCCGCCAGGGAGCTTGCCGTAACCAGGCGTCTCCTTTAAGCTTGGAAGTTTTCCGAAAAAGCATGTCTGTCTCGACCACCCCACCTCCCCCGCGACCCGCCAAAAAGCGCGGGCTGGGCTGCCTTGGCTGCGGCTGTCTCATTCTGGCGCTTCTCGTCCTTCTCTTGGTGGGCCTGGTTGGAGGCGTCCTCTTTATGGGCTATAGGACGGCCATCGGCCTGACCACGGCTACGCCGCCCGCCATTCCTGCCTTCAAAGGCAGCGACGAGCTTTACCAATCGACCCGGCAAAAAATCGCCGATTTCGATCATGACGTGAAGAGCCATCAGGCCGCCACGGTGCGATTCACCGCCGACGAAATCAATATTCTCATTGCTCGCAACCCGGACGTGATCAACAACCACATTCAGGCCTTCGTGAGCCTCTCGGCCACCGAGGGCCGGCTGCAGGCGAGCCTTCCCACCGATGCTTTGAGCGATGGCTTTCTCAAGGACCGTTATTTCCACGTCGATACCACCTTCGAAGTCCATTTCGATCCAACCGGCAAGAGTGTTAATGTAATCCCGAACACTCTCCAGCTCGGAGACAGGGTCCTCGCCGGGCCAAGTGCCGGTGACGATCGGGCCGCCCAATCGTTCATGCGCTCATTCACGCCGGCTTTCAACCAATCATTCAACAGTGGGATTCGAAAAAATCCCGACGGCGCGTTGCTCCTCGATCAGGCCAAATCAATCGAAATCGAAGACAGCCAACAGGTGATTGAAACGCAGTAGCGAAGGGCCAACCCTCCGTTACAGCTTCGGCACCGCGCTCAGCAGCTTGCGGGTATATTCGTGCTGCGGATTTTCGTAAATCGCCTCCGCCGACGCCGCCTCGACAATCTTTCCCTCGTTCATCACGAGGACAAAATCGCTGATATGCTCGACCACCGCCAGGTCGTGCGCGATGAAGAGATAGGTCAGCCCGAGCTCTTCCTGCAAATCCTGCAGCAGATTGACAATCTGCGCCTGCACGGAGACATCGAGCGCGCTGACCGGCTCGTCGCACACGATGAACTCGGGATTCACCGCCAGGGCGCGCGCGATGCCCACGCGTTGCCGCTGCCCGCCGCTGAATTCGTGCGGATAGCGGTCGAGATGCTCGCGCTTGAGACCGACCTTGTCGAGCAGGCCGGCGACCAGCTCGCGGCGATCGGCGCGGTTCATCTCCGGAAAATGAATCTCGAGCGCCTCGCCGATGATCTCAAAAATGGAGAGCCTCGGGTTGAGGGAGTTGTAGGGGTCCTGAAAGATGATCTGGATTTTCTTTCGGTAGGGACGAAACGCCGCCGCGGTCAACGTCGAAATCACCGTGTCACCGTAGCTGATCGTGCCCGCGGTCGGCGGGGTCAGCCGCAGAATCGCGCGGCCCACGGTGGTCTTGCCGCTGCCGCTCTCTCCGACCAGCCCCACCGTCTGACCGCGCGTGATGGCAAAGGAGACATCATCCACCGCCTTCACCTCGCCGATCTTACGACGAAAGACGCCGCCGAGAATCGGGTAGTAGACCTTGAGGTTTTCGACGCGCAACAACGGCGCGGAAGAATTGATGTTCATGTCCAAAGACTCGGGTTGTTGTTGTAGTCGCGGATCATCGGAATAAAGCTGAGCCAGCCGAGGTTCATGAGCGCTTGGACCAGTACGTCGGCGGCAAAGCGATGCTCGGATATCGAGGGTGGCACGTAACCCAAAAGCCAGATTCCCTCCGCCACGACGGTGAGGAATACGGAGCACCCAGCCATGGCCAACCAGACTCGGCGGATCGACAGTGGTGGAAAAAGCGGTCGCGCGTGATAGAAAAGGACGAACACCGTGCCCCATGGAATCATAAAAAAGGGAACTGCGACCCAAACCGGAAGATGGGGTTTGAATTGGTGCAGATAGAAAAACGATTGTCCCATTGCGGCCCAAAAAAGGCTGTGCTGGCCGATGATAAACTCGGTCGAGTGGCGCTGGTTGCGGACGGGAGGGTTAATTGATGCCGGCATAATCAATCACTTTCAGGCGATGTTGCTTCTGGCCGAGCTTCGGCACGCATTCGATCAGTGCCCGCGTGTAGGCGTGTTGCGGATTGCGCAAGACCGCCGCGGTCGGACCGGCTTCGACGATTTTTCCGCGAAACATCACCGCAACGTGGTCGGCGAAATCGGCGACCAGCCCGAAGTTGTGGGTGATGAGCAGGATCGCCATCTTGCTTGTCCGCTTCAGCTCCTTCAGCAAATCCATGATCTGCTTCTGGATCGTCACATCGAGCGCGGTCGTCGGCTCGTCGGCCACGAGTAGTTTCGGCTGGCAGGCCAGCGCCATGGCGATCATCACGCGCTGCTGCATTCCGCCGCTAAGCTGATGCGGGTAATCGTCCAGCCGCTTTGCCGCGTCGCGAATCCCGACGCGCTCGAGCGCCGCGACGATTTCCGCCGTGACATCCTGCACCTCGGGCCGATGAAGCTCGATGGCCTCGCGAATCTGGAAGCCGATGGTGAAGACTGGATTGAGCGATGTTCCCGGTTCCTGAAAAATGTAGGCGATCTGCTTCCCGCGCAACGCGCAGAGTTGGTTCTCCCGCATGGACAACACGTCCCGGCCTTCGAACTCGACCCGCCCGGAGACATACCGCGCCGGAGGCGAGGGCAGGAGCCGCGTCAGGGCCAGCGAGGTGACGCTTTTTCCGCTGCCGCTTTCGCCCACCAGGGCAAGCGTCTCGCCGGCGTTCATCGCAAACGAGATGCCATCGACGGCTTTCACCGGATCTTCCGGCGGACCGAACTGAATGGCCAGATTTTCGACGCGAAGAAGTGGGGTGCTCATTGGGCTGACTTTTGGGCCGAATTTATAAATTTTTTAGACACGATGAACAAAATTAACGGGATCGGGGAAAGCTGAAATGAGACATGAGGAACATGAATGAAGGCAGGGGAAATTTTTTGATGGGATCAATATGACTACGAGGATTGGCCGAAAGGGAAAAGTCTTCTGCCTTTAAAATCATCTTAATCTTATTAATCCTATTCAGACTCCCCCTCCCAATTCTGTTAATCATGTTATTCCTGTCTAAATACTCTACCTCGTTTCATCCGCAACTTCGGATCGACCGCGTCGCGCAATCCTTCGCCGACAAAATTGTAGGACATGATGGTGATCAGAATGGCGAGACCGGGGAAAAAGGCGAGCCACCAGGCAAAATCGATGTAGCGGCGCGCGTCGGAAAGGACATCGCCCCACGAGGGCGTCGGCGCCTGCATGCCAAAGCCGAGGAAGCTCAGGCTCGATTCGATCAGGATGGCCGAGGCGACGCCGAAGGTGGCCGAAACCAGGATTGGCCCGAGTGCGTTGGGGAGAAGATGGCGGACGATGACGCTGTAATCACTCGCGCCCAGCGCCCGGGCGGCTTGTGAAAACGGCAGCGAACCGAGGCGCAGGAATTCGCCCCGCACCAGACGCGCGAGGCCGGTCCAGCTCGTCAGGCCGATCACCGTCATGATGTAGAACATGTTATTATTCTGCGTATCGAAGAGACTGATCGCGACGAGGATGAGCAGCAGCGGCGGAAAGCAGTCCATGACCTCGATGAACCGGCAGACGCCGATGTCAAGCCAGCCCCGATAAAAGCCAGCCAGTCCGCCCAGCGTGACGCCCACCAGGAGCGAGATGCTTTGCGCGATAAATCCAATCGAAAGCGACGTGCGCGCGCCGTGGAGCATCCGCGCGGCGATGTCGCGCCCGGTCGAGTCGGTGCCGCAGAGGTGCTTCCAGGTGGGCGGCGAAAACTGATCGGGGGTGCTCTCGACCGGCGAGTAGGGAATGGGCGGCAGCAATTTGTACGGCGCCGGGCGGTCGCGGTCGTTGGTCGTATCATTCACGGGGTGGGTCAGGGTGAGGTCGAGTTCAATCAGCGCCACCACGCCGACGAGCAAAAGGAGATGGATTCCGATCCGCGTAAAAAACCGGTCCCTGAACCAATAAGCGATCAAGCCGAGCGGAACGTAGAAGAGGAAGCGCCATTCGATCGGCTCCAGGGTGCGAAAAATGGGAAAGGTCACCTGTCCGCTGGCATACCGAACGAGGGCATGGTTGTTGGCCAGAAAAGGCGCCAGCGCCGCGATGATGAAGAGGGCGATGACGATGCGCAGCCCAGTGAGGGCAAACCAATCGGCCCGAAAATGCCGCCAGATGCGCTGCGAGTAGCTTTCGTGGGAAGTCTCTTGCGAAAGATCGTTCATTCGTAGGAGATGCGTGGGTCAACCACGACGTAGAGGATGTCGGCCGCCAGATAGCTCAGCAGCGTCACGATGGCGGCCAGGACGGTGATGCCCATGATGACCGGCTCGTCCTTGGCATCGAGCGACTGAAAC
>Ga0116227_10014344_pt1 | contig 12100 bp, 8 predicted proteins | sample S1TSphgellanicum_FD_89693 | JGI IMG/M metagenome (GOLD analysis project Ga0116227, IMG submission 89693) | Host-associated microbial communities from peat moss isolated from Minnesota, USA - S1T2_Fb - Sphagnum magellanicum MG | ecosystem: Host-associated > Plants > Peat moss > Unclassified... | reverse complement strand
TGACGGCACCCCCATGCCAGTAGAAGAATTTGCCAGCGTTAGAGCTCTAACAGAAAACCGAGTCGTTGAAAACGTTGAAAAGGGGATACTCAAAGCAGACGGTAAGATTACGTGGATTAGTGTCACGGCTGCACCTATTCCCTTACCAGAGTATGGGGTGGCGATCGCCTACATCGATATTACTGATCGCAAAGCAGCGAACATTAAGCTAGAGCGCCTTGCTGTCTTAGATGGCTTAACAGGAATCTCCAATCGCCGTTCGTTTGACGCGCACTTGAGCCTAGAGTGGAAGCGGATGGTACGAGAGCAATTACCCTTATCTCTGATTTTATGCGATCTTGACTATTTTAAAAGTTACAACGACACTTATGGTCATTTAGCCGGAGACTTTTGTTTACAGCAGGTGGCGCAAGCAATTAGTCATACTATCAAACGTCCAGCAGATCTTGTAGCCCGTTACGGTGGCGAAGAATTTGCCATAATTCTGCCTAATACCCATCTTGATGGAGCCTTAAAAGTAGCTGAAGCTATGCGGAATCAGATTCAAAACCTCAAAATTGCCCACGCTCAATCTGCTGTTCATAAATATGTCACTATCAGTGCGGGTGTTATCAGTTTGGTTCCCCATAATAAACTTGATTCCTCAATCTTGATTAGTGTTGCCGACAAAGCGCTTTACGAAGCCAAAAAGCAGGGGAGAAACCGCTCAATTGGGAAAAGTTTTGAGGACTTGTCCTCTGAGTTGATTCTCAATCAGCTTTCTGAGTCAATTCAGCCTATTTCTGCTTAGAAAGTGGGGAGTGGAGAGGGGCAGGGGGGCAGGGGGAATTGTTCAGAAAGCTGAAATTTATACGTGAATCGTCTTTCAGTCACCGGGTCAGCTAGGGTGGCTAAAGACTCTGAAACAAGCGATAGTGTCTTTAGACTTGAGTTACTGACTGTCAGGTTTCCAATGCCTAATGCCCATTGCCCATTGCCCCTAATCACTCTTTGAGGGCCCCGAGTTCCCCACTCCCCACTCCCCACTCCCCTAATTTATGCCTCGCAGCTTCCGAGTGTTTTCAACCAAACTTTGAGCAAATTCATCAAACCGTTGAGAGAGTTTGTCATCCAGCAATTTACCTTCAGGGCTGAAGGCTTTCCATACTTGCCCAATGGAAATTTGTTCGGGAATTACCCAACCATGTACCCACCGCATAATCAGTCGCATTTCATTCAGGGCGTTGCTGTTAGGCTGTCCTCCCAACACGCTAATTAGTCCCGTCACTTTATCCGACAACTGCGTAAAACTCATCAAGTCAAGGGCATTTTTTAACACACCACTGACGCCACCGTGATACTCTGGTGTTGCCAAAATTAACCCGTCAGCACGACTAACAGTATCTTGCAACCGCTGAACATCTGGGTACTCTGGATACTCCTTTCCTCCATCGCAAAACGGCAACTGCATTTGCCGCAAGTCGAGAATTTCTACTTGTGCACCTACGGCTTCTACCCGTTGTGCTGCTAAACCCAAAGCCATATGGGTGTAGGAATCGGGTCTTAAACTACCACCAATACCAACAATTCTTACCATAGTGAATCCACAAACTACTAATTAGCTTAAATAAACTTTTACAAAAAAATGGGGTGTCGGGAACAAGGAAATCATATCCGGGGTGTGGGTTGCTACACCCCATACCCTGCACCCTCTGACACTCTCAAAAGATAGGGTTTTAAAAGTCGGAGTCATTACGACTATGTAAATATCTTAGCTATTTGTGACGTAATATGTCAAGTTCTATTCCATCGGTGGTTTTTCTAGTAAGAGAGTGAGAGCCCAAACGAGAAAAATTTGTCACAATAGTTACTAGAATGGAGCCAAACTAACGAATGCGATGATCCCAAGTTTCCACAGCTTCCGGAAATCCGTGTAGTTTAGAGTAATTTCAAGTAATGCAGGCAGCAAGCGGTATACAGCAGATTGCAAGTAAGTGAAGTACAACGCTTTTGTCTAAAAGTTAGACACAAAGCCCTTTTGACTCCTGACTCCTGACTCCTGACTTCTGCTGTATATCGCCAGAGATGTGGGAATGATTTTTTTTGGAAGCTACACTAGAAGATTAGAAAACAATTATTTGGATTCTTGCTAGAAAAATCGGCAGAAAAACTAGCGCTCTAGGCTCAGAGCAGTATACAAAGGGAATTATTATGAAAAGTTTTGGCAAAAAGACCTTGATGAAACAGCGACTGACAAAGCGTGCAACTTTGACTGGAGCGCTGGCTGCCAGTCTGCTCATGTTACCAGGAATTTTAGGGGGAACTCCCGCGCTGGCGCAAAAAGCAGAGCGCGACTCCTTAACTTATGGCGAATTGATCAAAAAAACTGAGAAGGGGGAAGTCAAAAAAGTAGAGCTTGACGAAACTGAACAGGTAGCAAAGGTGTATCTAGAGGGGCAAAAGCAAGATGCACAACCTCTACGGGTCAGTCTTCTTGAGCAAAACACTGAGTTAATTAACAAACTCAAAGAGAATAAAGTTGATTTTGAAGAGGTTTCTTCTGCTAACAGCAGAGCCGCTGTTGGGCTTTTAATTAACCTCATGTGGATTTTGCCGTTGGCTGCTTTAATGCTATTGTTCTTACGCCGCTCTACTAATGCTTCTAGCCAAGCAATGAACTTTGGTAAAACTAGGGCTCGCTTTCAAATGGAAGCAAAAACCGGAGTAAAATTTGAGGATGTTGCAGGGATTGAAGAAGCCAAGGAAGAGCTACAAGAAGTGGTCACCTTCCTTAAACAACCAGAAAAATTTACCGCTGTCGGCGCACGCATTCCTAAAGGAGTCCTGTTAGTTGGACCTCCGGGAACTGGTAAAACTCTTCTGGCAAAAGCTATTGCTGGCGAAGCTGGTGTCCCCTTCTTCAGCATTTCAGGTTCGGAATTTGTCGAAATGTTTGTTGGTGTGGGTGCATCTCGTGTACGCGACTTGTTCAAAAAAGCTAAAGAAAATGCTCCCTGCTTGATATTTATCGATGAAATCGACGCTGTAGGACGACAACGGGGTGCGGGGATCGGTGGCGGGAACGACGAGCGGGAACAAACCCTCAACCAACTGCTTACCGAAATGGATGGTTTTGAAGGTAACAACGGCATCATTATTATTGCTGCAACTAACCGCCCTGATGTACTAGATGCAGCACTGCTTAGACCTGGAAGGTTTGATCGACAAGTGATTGTTGATGCACCTGATCGGAAAGGTCGTCTGGAAATTTTAAAAGTCCATTCCCGGAACAAAAAAATTGATCCATCAGTTTCCTTGGAAGTTGTCGCCCGCCGTACACCAGGTTTTACAGGGGCAGACTTAGCTAATCTCCTTAACGAAGCGGCTATTCTTACAGCACGCAGACGCAAGGAGGCAATTACGCCGATAGAAATCGACGATGCTATTGACCGACTTACAATTGGGCTAACTCTCAACCCACTTTTAGATAGCAAGAAAAAGCGATTGATTGCCTATCACGAGGTAGGACATGCTCTATTAGCTACACTACTAGAAAATTCCGATCCTTTAAACAAGGTGACCATTATTCCCCGATCTGGTGGGATTGGTGGTTTTTCCCAGCAGATTTTCAATGAGGACATGATTGACAGTGGTCTTTATACTCGGGCTTGGCTGAAAGACAATATAACTATGACATTAGGCGGAAAGGCATCAGAATCAGAGGTGTTCGGCGAAGCTGAAGTTACAGGTGGAGCCAGTGGTGACCTAAAAATGGTCACAAATCTTGCCCGTAAGATGGTAACAATGTATGGTATGTCTGAGTTGGGTTTGGTGGCTCTGGAAACTCAGAGTAGCGATGTGTTTCTTGGTCGAGATTGGGTGAATCGCTCTGAGTATTCCGAAGAGATGGCGACTAAGATTGATCAACAAGTACGGATACTAGCAGTTTCTTGCTATCAAGAAGCCTGTCGTATCATTCGTGAAAATCGAGCTTTGGTAGACCGTCTTGTGGATTTATTAATAGAACAGGAAACTATCGAGGGAGAGCAATTCCGCAAAATTGTTGCTGAATACACTCAGTTACCAGAAAAGCCATTAGCTGTAGAAATCGCTGGGAAGAAGTAGATGGTTGTTAGTTGTTAGTTGTTAGTTGTTGGTTACTAACCACTAACAACCAACAATTAATATCCAGAATCCCCAATAGATTTTGACTCCTCAATTTTGACTGCTGACTGTTGCGGCGTCAATTGTGGTTCTGATCTTTTGGCAAGTTGCTGTTGAGAGAACATTGCTTGGAGAACCATTGCTGGGTCTACATAGTTGTCACTATACTTTAGTCCCCAATGGAGATGAGGGCCAGTGGTGCGTCCAGTCATCCCTACCCGACCGATTCTGACTCCATCTGGTATTTGCTGACCTTCCCAAATTTGAATACCACCTGCACGATCAATCAGATAACGATGACCGGATGCAGTTTCAACTTGTCCTTGCATGTGGCAGTAGGTGTGTTGCCATTCACCAGATTTAATCACAATATGGGTACCGCAGGCGTTGCGATCGCCAACCTGAATGACTGTACCTGGCCACCAATTGCGAACGTAACTGCCTTGTGGGGCAGCAATGTCTAAGCCACTGTGAAACTCCCAATTGTTGCTACCAGTAGCAGAACGGCGGTAGCCAAAACCAGATGTGTATGCCTGAAAATTTTCTACAGGAAAAGACGCTGCGAGCCAACTGTTACCAGTAGTTGCAATTTGGTTGGTATGAGATTGTACTGCTTTAACTTTTTCTAACTTCGGCAATAGAGTCATTGAACTTACAATACTCAGTCCTAATAAAAATAGGCTAGTTCCATAAATAGCTACTCTTTGTCGCCGATTACTCATATTTTATTCCTCACATCAATACAGTTTTATTCTGACTTTTGTCGGTGTGTACTTTCCCTACCATTAAGTAAATGTGTATTATTTTTGTCTTTTGATGACTTCTATCGCACCACCTTATACTATTTTGGATTTTGGATTGTTGAATTAGTATCTATTTAATCTCAATTTAACCCTTTGCAGGACTCCCATAAGCCATGGTAACTGAAATGTTGCCCTTCAGATTTGAATTAAACACGAGTGCGATCGCCGGATCGAGTTTGTGGTCTTTAGCACTCTATCTAGGTTTTTCCCCAATTAGTGAATGGGTAATTCATCAACTAAGCCGCTGGTTTAACTTTGCCGAGCGATCACTTTACACTAACAAGACAGAATTTGAACAGACTCGTCAGGCGAGAGAGTCCCAAAATGCTTTTTACGCCTCACTATTTAGCATTGTGCCTTTTCTCGTCATTGGCGCTTTATGTAACTGGGGCGTTGAACTAAGTTTAGGTCGCAGTTGGGCAATCAGTATTGGAATACTTGCCTGTATGGGTTGCGGCGTTTATGAACTGGGACGGCGGGACGGGAAGTCATCGGGGGAATAGGAATTAGGGAGTTCCCCACTCCCTAATTCCTCCTGTACTAATTGTGCTATCTTCTGAGCTGCTCCTGCTTCACCTCGGACTTTCCGTAGCTTAGATCGAATCTCGTCCAATTTTTCTGGATGATCTAAAAAGTCTAATGCTATGGACGCTACGTCTTGAGGCTGAAGTTTTCCTACCAGTTCCGGTACTACCATTTCCTGAGCCCAAATATTTGGCCATGCTAATAAACCCTTGCGTCTGAGAACCAGCCAGTTAATTAACTTGGCAAAGCCAGAACCAACCAGCGGTAAATTTGCCAAAAGTCCCGGCAAACCATCCCAAGATCGCATTGCGTCTAATTGTTGTGTTGGTAGTAAAACAATCATCGGTACACCTAAAGCACCTAGTTCAGCGGTGTTTGCCCCCACCGTCGTCAGGCAGAGGCTGCATTGGGATAATAAGTCGTAAGCAGGCGTCTGAGTCCACAGTTCCACAGATAAGCCAGTCACTGTTTTCAAGACAGGATGTTCAGATTCAACCAATTTAGCTGAAACATTACCGAAGGTTTGAACAAAAGGGTTTTTCTCTTGATCGGCAAAACTAGCTAAAGTTTGTAAATCCAAAGTCGGGGCGACGGGAATCACAAACCTGGTTTGGGGTCTTTTTGCGTGGATATATTGTGCGCTTGCCAAAGTCAAAGGCACTCCTTGCATCAATTTCGCCGCCTTCGATCCAGGCAAAAGAGCAATGAGTTCAGCTTGAGAGTGGAGAAGTGGTGAAAGATATTCTTCCCCATCTCTCCCCCTCCTCCCCTCCTCCTGGGCTTCTACCATCAAATCTCCCACAACTGTAAATTTATGGGCGTATTTCTGGGGTACATGAGCAACAACTTCCGGTTTCATCACCCCAAAACGGTCAATCAGGCTGTGCCAACGTGCTTGCCATTCAGCGTAAACAACAGTGCGATAACCCAGCCTTTTGCCGATCACAACAGGGAAAAATTGATCGCCTCCCAGGAAAACAATCACACCGCGATCGCGCCAGTCCCAATTCTCAAGATTTTTTCCCCATAGAAAAAACGGCCAAAAATACTCTGGCGGCTGCACCCTGTCTACTTCACTGAAAGACTGGGCAATTGCTGCTTCTTTGCCACTGGCATTCGGGCAAGGCGACAAAACCACGGAAATCCTCACTTTAGAAGAGTCATATCCCAGTTGTTGCCGCAATGCCGTCACTACTGGACGCACCCAGGTCGTTACCTCCCCAGGACCGTTTGAGAGAATCAAAATATCAATATTGGTCATTGCCAGGGTAAATGTTACTTTTCTGTTACAATTTTGTGAGTAATTACTTTTTAAGTAAGTTAACAAATTTTAAAAAACATTTCGTTTTTTATATCGATTTGTGTCAGATAGACCACAAAACCCCCACTGGGTAAGCATTTTCTGGTACAAAAAACTCAGATTGCCATCGTAGAGGAAATCTGAGAGGCATTATGAATGCCAAACAGCACTAAAAGTAGAGAACACGCATAAAAGGAGCCTCATCAGCATGTTCACCCACGTCAAGTCCACCATTAGACATATTAAGCCTGATAACCTGCGAGGACGACGTTTAATTAAGGTGGTCTATGTCGTGCTAGAGTCCCAGTACCAAAGTGCATTGTCACAAGCGGTGCGGGCGATAAACGAAAACAATCCCAACTTAGCGATAGAAATCAGTGGTTACTTGATTGAGGAACTCCGAGGTCCAGAGAACTATGAGGAGTTCAAACGGGATATAGAGAAAGCTAATATTTTTATTGCATCACTGATTTTTATTGAAGACCTAGCACAGAAATTAGTAGATGCAGTAACACCGCATCGTGATCACTTGGACGTTGCCGTAGTCTTCCCCTCTATGCCGGAAGTGATGCGCCTGAACAAAATGGGCAGCTTCTCTCTAGCACAGATGGGTCAGTCTAAGAGCCTGATTGCACAGTTCATGCGAAAGCGCAAGGAAAAATCCGGTGCGGGTTTCCAAGATGGAATGCTTAAACTCCTAAGGACGCTGCCGCAAGTGCTCAAGTTCCTGCCAATGGACAAAGCACAGGATGCGCGAAATTTCATGCTCAGCTTTCAGTATTGGCTGGGTGGTTCTCCAGAGAACCTGGAAAACTTCTTGCTGATGCTAGCTGATAAATACGTATTAAAAGATGAGGAGACGCAAAATTTAGAGTCTCTACAATATAAAGAACCAGTTGTCTATCCTGATATGGGGATTTGGCATCCTTTAGCGCCCACAATGTTTGAGGATGTGAGGGAATACCTCAACTGGTACACCAGCCGTAAGGATATATCTCATGATTTGAAACACCCGTTAGCACCTTGTATTGGGTTGGTACTGCAACGTACACACCTAGTTACAGGCGATTATGCTCACTATGTAGCAATGGTGCAAGAACTAGAAGCAATGGGGGCACGGGTCATTCCCGTATTTGCTGGGGGTTTGGATTTCTCTAAACCTGTAGATGCCTACTTCTACGACTCAGGGAATCAAAAACAGGGAAATTCTCCCCCTCCCACTCCCCTAATAGATGCTGTTGTTTCCCTCACAGGATTTGCTCTTGTCGGTGGACCAGCAAGACAAGACCATCCAAAGGCGATAGAATCGCTGAAGCGGTTGAATCGTCCGTACATGGTAGTGCTACCTCTAGTATTCCAAACAACGGAAGAATGGATGAATAGTGATTTGGGGTTGCACCCGATTCAGGTAGCTTTGCAAATTGCCATTCCCGAATTGGATGGGGCGATCGAGCCGATCATTTTGTCAGGACGGGATGGAACAACGGGGAAAGCGATCGCCCTGCAAGACCGGGTTGAAGCCGTCGCCCAACGTGTGTTGAAATGGGCTAACTTGCGCCGTAAGCCGAAGCTGCAAAAGAAAGTTGCGATCACCGTTTTCAGCTTTCCACCAGATAAAGGCAACGTGGGAACTGCTGCTTACTTGGATGTGTTCGGCTCAATTTACGAGGTGATGAAAGCCCTCAAAAATAATGGGTATGACGTGCAAGACGTGCCAGGAAGTACCCAAGAGTTGATGGAACAAGTCATCCATGACGCCCAGGCGCAGTATAGCAGTCCTGAACTCAACGTTGCCTACAGGATGACAGTGCCAGAGTATGAAGCACTCACACCCTACTCCCAAAGGCTAGAAGAGAACTGGGGACCACCGCCAGGACATCTCAACAGCGATGGGCAAAACCTGCTGATTTACGGCAAACACTTCGGTAATGTCTTTATTGGTGTTCAGCCGACATTTGGTTACGAAGGCGATCCAATGCGGCTGTTATTTTCCCGTTCGGCAAGTCCCCATCACGGTTTTGCGGCTTACTACACTTACCTAGAACAAGTTTGGCAAGCTGATGCCGTATTGCACTTCGGGACTCATGGTTCTTTGGAATTCATGCCAGGGAAACAAATGGGAATGTCTGGGGAATGTTACCCAGATAACTTGATTGGTTCGATTCCGAATCTCTACTACTACGCAGCAAATAACCCTAGCGAAGCGACAATTGCCAAGCGTCGTAGCTATGCGGAGACAATTTCCTACTTAACTCCGCCTGCAGAAAATGCCGGATTGTACAAGGGTTTAAAAGAACTTAGCGATCTGATTGGATCTTACCAAACCTTGAAAGACACTGGACGCGGCATTCCGATTGTTAATACCATCATGGATAAGTGCCGGATGGTAAATTTGGATAAGGACATTGACTTGCCAGAAACAGATGCCAAGGAAATGACCGCCGAAGAGCGGGATACTATTGTTGGCATGGTCTACCGCAAGTTGATGGAGATTGAATCGCGACTGTTGCCTTGTGGATTACACATCGTTGGGAAACCTCCCACCGCAGAGGAAGCAATTGCTACCCTAGTCAATATTGGCAACTTGGATCGTGCAGAGGACGAAATTCTGAGTTTGCCGAGAATTATTGCCGGCAGTATCGGGCGAGACATTGACGAGATTTACCAAAACAGTGACAAAGGCGTTTTGGAGGATGTCAATCTGTTGCAAGACATCACAATGGCAACCCGCGCCGCAGTTTCCGCCCTTGTCAAAGAGCAAACCGACGCTGAAGGCAGGGTTTCCCTTGTTTCCAAGCTCAACTTCTTTAACATGGGCAAAAAAGAGCCTTGGGTGCAAGTCATTGTGGATTTAGGATTTCCAATTTTAGATTCTAATTCTAAAATCCAAAATCCAAAGTCTAAAATCCAAAACCTGTTTGAGTATTTGGAATTCTGTCTACAACAAGTTTGTGCGGACAACGAACTGGGAGCATTACTTCAAGGGTTAGAAGGCGAATACATTCTACCTGGTCCTGGTGGTGATCCCATCCGCAATCCGGACGTGTTACCCACAGGTAAAAATATCCACGCCCTCGATCCCCAGTCAATCCCTACGACTGCGGCTGTGCAGTCGGCAAAAATTGTGGTAGACAGACTTGTGGCACGTCACCAAACAGAAAACGGCGGTCAGTATCCGGAGACTATTGCCTGTGTCCTTTGGGGAACAGATAATATTAAAACCTACGGGGAATCCCTAGCACAGATTATGTGGATGATTGGTGTGCGTCCAGTTCCTGATGCCTTGGGAAGGGTGAACAAGTTAGAATTGATACCTTTGTCAGAATTGGGACGCCCCAGAATCGATGTGGTGATCAACTGTTCTGGTGTATTCCGCGACTTGTTCATTAACCAAATGAATCTGCTGGATCAAGGAGTGAAGATGGCAGCGGAAGCAGATGAACCGCCATCAGTGAATTATGTCCGCAAACACGCCCTGCAGCAAGCAGAGGAAATGGGCATTAATTTGCGTCAAGCGGCGACTCGTGTCTTCTCCAATGCTTCTGGTTCCTACTCGTCAAATATCAATTTAGCCGTAGAAAACAGTACTTGGGAAAGCGAATCAGAGTTGCAGGAAATGTACCTAAGTCGGAAATCCTTCGCCTTCAGTGCTGATAACCCCGGTACTATGGAACAGTCGCAGCAGATTTTTGAAAGCACCCTGAAAACCGCTGAGGCGACTTTTCAAAATCTCGACTCTTCCGAGATTAGCTTAACGGACGTTTCCCACTACTTTGACTCTGATCCGACTAAGCTGGTTGCTAGTTTGCGGGGTGATGGTAAAAAACCAGCATCCTACATTGCTGACACAACTACAGCTAACGCTCAAGTGCGTACCTTATCAGAAACTGTGCGTTTAGATGCCCGTACCAAGTTGTTAAATCCCAAGTGGTATGAGGGTATGCTGTCTCACGGTTACGAGGGTGTGCGGGAACTGTCGAAACGGTTAGTAAATACGATGGGTTGGAGTGCGACTGCTGGTGCTGTTGATAACTGGATATATGAGGATACCAATGCCACATTTATTCAGGATGAAGAGATGCGGAAGCGCTTGATGAATCTCAATCCCCATTCTTTCCGTAAGGTTGTCGCCACCTTGTTGGAAGTGAATGGTCGCGGTTATTGGGAGACAAGTGAGAACAATTTGGAATTACTCCGCGAGTTATATCAGGAGGTTGAGGATCGGATTGAGGGGGTTGAGTAGTAGTCTGGCAAGTCAACTTTGATGGGTCTATATTGACGCAGAGAATCCAGTCCTGCAGGCGGGTCTCCCGCCGTAGGGAACTGGTGAACCCGAAGGGAGAAGTTCTATCAGGCAAAATTGACGAGAAAGATTACTAGTATTGCTACGCGGAAGTCAAAAGTCACTCATTTAAAAGTCAAAAGTATTATATATCAAGGCTTTTGTCTGTTTGAAATGGTTGCTTTATTTCCGCAGTAGCTCCCTTGTCGAAAATAACCCGGGTAATCAGAGGCAAATTAGCAATGGAAGCATGAGCACCAATGTAGAAATCAGGCAATGGGGAGGTTCTTGACCCACCACGACGGCGGTAGTTAAGAAAACTTTGACCTGATTTGAATGCCGCATCCCAAGGTAAAGGGAGACGTTGAAATAGATCTAACGGTAATGCAGTGATGAGTTCCTGTTCTCTGGGAAAGCCGACGGCAATATCAGCATAGATGATGGGATTGATCGCAAGTTGGTCTTGACGGGCATAGGTTGTCAGTTGAAGGGCTGACCAATCAAACCAGTTGGGATCGTTGGTCAGAATGTCGAGGATAACGTTACTGTCTACCAAGACGGTCATTGATTGTCGTCACTGCGGGTGAGGGTCATGATTTGGTCAGTGGTGAGGTTTCCAGCAGCGCAACCCCGCATAGTGTCAATCCAGGTTAAGATTTTATCGGCAGGTTGTATTTTTTTGAGGTAAAGACGATCTCCTTCGATTTCAAACGCTAATTCTACGTCGCGAGAAATGCTTAGCGCCTCAAGGATTTCAGGAGGGATGGTACTCTGACCGTCAGGTGTAATCCGCATTGTATTTTTGTTGTTCAAGCGTTCTTATGTCCTCAGATGAATGTTGATCGCAAAGAGTGCATTTCTATTAGACTAGGACTTACGCACTGTACAAACGAATCATCTTATGCATTAACGAAGATACGTCGTTTCAGGCTTTGATCAATCATCCTTGGATGGATAGCGATCGCCTAAAAAGTCTCGAAAAATCGAAGTTAAATGCCTGCAATCCATACCCCATATTTGGGTTTTCTTGTCAATGCGTAAGTCCTA
>Ga0116227_10014343_pt1 | contig 12101 bp, 7 predicted proteins | sample S1TSphgellanicum_FD_89693 | JGI IMG/M metagenome (GOLD analysis project Ga0116227, IMG submission 89693) | Host-associated microbial communities from peat moss isolated from Minnesota, USA - S1T2_Fb - Sphagnum magellanicum MG | ecosystem: Host-associated > Plants > Peat moss > Unclassified... | reverse complement strand
TGAAACATATTTGTAGAGTTAGAATGTATTTTTTAATCAATAATGTTTGAATGCTTTGAAAATATTGAAAACCATGCATAGTTTTAGTTTTGAAAAAGGCAGTACAAGTCAAGAAGCGTGAACAACCAAGTATGACATATTGCAGGCACTGTTTCAGTGCAACAATGTGGTTTTGTATTTCTGGTTCACAAACCTAGAGAGTAAACATCTCTAGGTGAAAATTCTACTATCTACCTCAACACCCAAATCATAAGGTTGATCTCAAACTTCAAAACCCATCTATCTACAACTACCACAATTTTGAAAACTTGATTCTAAACCTCCTCCAAATCAAGGAATTCTCTCTATTTTTCCTACAAGACCTTTTAAGATCATTTGTACCACAACCCCGCAGATGCAAGTTCCTCAAGTTCGTGAGGACTTCTAGAGAGAGAGGTAAGCTTCCAAGAGATTTACAACCATCGAGATAAAGTGTTTGCAACTTAGGGATAGCACCTCCCTCCACCTCTGGAAATTCGACAAGGTTCGTACAGCCTATAATCTTGAACTCTATAAGAGCTGGAAAAGCACCACGATGTGTGAAAGAACCTGGAAGCCTTTCTAAACAATCCCACCAAATTACAGAAAGACTTCTAAGTTTTTTGAAATCTGGCATCCAAGCTGGCAAGGTTTTGAGGTTGTGAAAATTATATAACCTCAAGTCTTCAAGCTTTGTGAGTGCAGATATATTGCCAGGCAATAGCACATGTTGAGAATTCTCTCCTTCAATACAAAGGTGTGCGAGAACCTTGAACCCAGATATGTTTTCCAAGGAAACTCCTTTTGCTTCAGCTTCATGACTAAAAGACTCTGCCATATCTATGTGCCATGGACCCATTTCTGTGTGAGTATGTTCTGCCCATCTCAACTGACTACAATACCTTGTGTCTAAAACTTGAAGTGATGCTAAGCCAACCACTCCAGAAGGGAGATATCTCAAACTCTTACAATATGATAGAGTGAGATTCCTTAACATTCCTAAATTTTCTATTGACTCTGGTAATTCTTGCAGACGAGAATTATTTGATAGGTTAAGATAAACCAAATGCTTGAGGTTACCAAGTTCCTCAGGCAGATAGTGAAAGTATCCGTGACATAGGTCCAGAACCCTTAGATTTTGAATACCCTTCAGGAAACCTGCTGGCACATCAGATATCCTGTTGTGACCAAGTAGTAGTGTCAGCAGCTCAGGTGCACAAAACGTTGAAGGGAGTGTCTCCAATTGGTTTTGGTGTAATGATAATCTGTGAGCTTTAAGAGGTTGCTTACATTCAATTATCCACTTTGGAGGAAACTCTGTCAAATTTTGACCTGCTTGATAAAGAGAAAGCTGTTTTGCAGGGGTTGTGCCACCATCAATTTGTAGTATGTAGAAAGCCAAGTCTCTCATCACATCATGTACCTTGTACCCTGGGAAAACCTCTTCATCCAACTCTTCATCCAACTCTTCATCTGACTCTTCATCCACCTGTTCATCTGATTCCCCATCCAACTCTTCATACAAGTTGACATACTCTTCCAACTCTTCATCCAATACCTCTTCATCCAACAACCCTTCATACAAGTCGACATACTCTTCATCCAACTCTTCATCTGACTCTTCATTCACCTCTTCATCTGATTCCCCATCTAACTCTTCATCTGATTCCCCATCCAACTCTTCATCTGATTCCTCATCCAGCTCCCCATCTGATTCCTCATCCAGCTCCCCATCTGATTCCTCATCCAGCTCCCCATCTGGTTCCTCATCCGAAAATTCACCCCAGATCTGATAGTCGTCTTCAGCCGAGCACTGATACAACCGCAGTGCAGTCTGTCCCATCGACATATCGCCCAAATTTACGTCAAACATTTGAATTGACTCAATCAATGATCGCCTCCTCAATTTCATTAACAAGTCATATGCATCAATTTCAGGATCATCTTCAACGTCTCCAGGAACAAGCCCTTCTCCAATCCAACACCAAAGCAAAACTTGAAACTCCACCTTATGATCTTCAGGAAATGCTGCAAAGTAAGTAAAACAGTCCTGCAAGCGAGGGTCAGCCTCTTTCAGGACATCATAGCCAAGCTTCAAGTGCTCATACAATTCATTTTTCATAGTTCTCTCCTGCATGCGTGATTCCTTCAACTTCTTGAGTAGTGGCTTCCATTCACGTTCATCCGAGGTCTTTCCAAACATTGCTGCACCTATCACCTTCAGAGCTAATGGAAGACCTCCACACTCCTCAGCCATAGACTTTGCCAATGCCTCTAATCTATGCGGAACACTAGATGATGTCCCAAATGCATGCACGCGAAATAGGCTCCAACTATGCTCTGGTGAAAGAGTCTTCATATGCTCTTGGCTTATGCATGGTCTCTGCAATATAGACTCGATTCTGGTGGTCAACAATGTCACACTGCCCTCTCCCTTGCCTAAGTCAAGAGCATCAAAGTCTTCATCTTTCCAAACATCATCCAAAACCAAGAACACCCTTTTTTGTGTAAGCTCACTTTCCAATTTTAGCTTGTAATCCACCATGTTGGAATGCAAATTTGGTTTTGAACCCATGTCATCACTTATGCTTCGATAGAGTGACAACACGTCAGGAGTTTGCCCCAAAGTGAGCCAAATAAATGTTGCTCCTTGAAAATGAGCTCGCACCTTCAGGCTCTCCCACACTTTTCGAAGAAGAAAAGTTTTCCCAACTCCACCCATGCCCCAAACTCCAAAATAGCAAGGACTTGCATCACTTCCTGCTGAGGTGAGCAACATTTCTACCCTCTCCACATAGCTCTCCAGGCCAAAGATTTCTTGAGACAAGTTATGAGCCTGATAATGATTTTCTCTTGCCACCTTTAGAATCAAGATACAATTTTAAAAGGGTTAATCCCATTATCATTCATAGATGAAACAACACTACATCATCACTCGTTCAAATGTTAATGCAGAAATTAGCACTAGGAATTACTTCACAAATTCAAGATTCATCAACCTCAATCAAGTCCCATGTCCACCCTACAAAAAAAAAACTAACTCAAATTTGAAGAGTAATGCTTCAATCACAGTGAAACATGAAACTAGCTTGGTTATTGAGACTCACCTCTTTAATGAATCTTAGAAGCAATGTGTAGCTAATATGGTCTTGGCTTGTAGGCTTGCACACCTCCATGTGATTAGCATCCTCAACCTTGTAAGAATTACCTCCTGCTAATCATTGTGCCGAAGAAAAATGAACCAAAATTCCCTGCTCCCACAACCAAATCCAAATTGCACATTACAACATATCAAACATGTAAATCTCAAAGATATTTGATAGAAAAAGGGGCATTTCTTGTAGCAAATACATACCACATTCATTGGCTTGCCCTCACCAAAAGCATACACATTCACCTTCTTTTCCTTCAAAAAGTTTTCAAATTCTTCTGATAACTCTTCCATATCTCGTCGACAAGGTTGGACATTCTCCATTATCCGAGCATGATCTTCGTCATTACAAGTTAACAAGTGGTTCACATACTTGGCAATATTGTATGATCCCCCATGTGGAACTGCATAGAAGACCACCCCTCTCACATTATTCAAGAAGGCTTTTGCATGATCCACAGCAACTCTGGTTAAAGAATCCTGAGGATCTTTGATGCTTGACATCTTCTTTGCCTTCACAACCAAGCTCTTCAACACCAATCCTCCAAAACTATGGCCTATTAGCACAATAGGACAATCCCATTTACACCTGCACAAAACATACACACTTGCTATGATAATTTCTCTGAAGACTTCTAAACACCATAAAATTCCAAATTTCAACTGTCAAATATTTCAAAATAGTTGCCTATACATACCTGGGATTGAAATATCTTTTGGAGGGCATACCTCCCACATTATTCAGAAAAACATTTGCATACCTGACTGCTCACAACATTTCTAGGGTTTGGATTGGTCAAGGTCCTCATCACTTTAACAAACTAGCTTTTCAACACCAACCCCTAAAACTATCACCTATAAACACCTAAGTATGATTCCACTCACCCCCACACAATACATTCATTTCCTATGGTGATTTTTCACAAATCTTTTAAACTCCATCTGTATTTCAAATTAGTTGCCTGATAGATACCATTGGTAAGTACTGAGCCACTCTCCATACCAACCTTTCAGCTTTTGATAGTTGAACAAACATTAAGGTTATAAATTTCAGATCAGAAAAATTATTTGCTAGATATATATTTGTGAGTGATGCATTTGCTCAAGTGTGGCATTTTGGCAAACAAAGAGGGAGTCGCACCTTTTGATGAGAGTCTCGAATAGGTTATGGGCAATCTCTGATACATGATGATGAGGGGAGGTTATAACATGTGCATCGTATGAAACTGACAAAATCCCCACATCTTCCCCCAAATCAAAGGGCAGCCATTTTTTAGCCCAACATACATCATCACAACCTCATTGTGTCCATGTGCTCCTCCATGCATCAGTACTGCCATCTCCAGCGAATTGAAACCCATGGAAAAAAATGACATCCATTCTGGTCCATCTCTTATCTTCTGGAGGCGGCCATAGCTGATGCTCTGGCAAATTGCTCTACACCCCAAATTGCAACTATTACACTTTTGACCTGCTCCTGCTTACGGCACTTGTAAGCATTTGCAATTTGCTAAGCAACTACAGCACCACTTGATCCATGAATTTAGAACAATGGCAATCCCAAGCAAATCCTAAGAAATCAATTACTAGGACAAAATGGCCCAACAAGCCCAGCTAAAGGAACTTACAAAACTAGCAGTCATGTCAAAATTGCATGCTGTTATAAGGCGACACAAAGACCATAAGCTCAAACAGCATCCCATATCTCCTTGATATGGGTAGTGTCATAGATTCCATGATATGCTGAGTGTCATATATTCCATGATCTGCCCAACATCATTTGTCTGTAAACTGCTGCCCATTTAGCTCAATTCTGTGGAAGTGGTAGCAATGCAAAACCTGCACCAGTGGCATTCATAACATTTCAGCTCTGTAAAATGTTGGATCCCAGGAGCCAAGAAAGCTGCCATAAACCATATGCCGCCACAAGACTCTACAGTCCGCACCAAGGAGTTAACTAACTGTTTCTTTGCAAGCCCACAACAAACCCAAATACTGCAGAAGCTCCTTTAACAAACTTACTGTCTACTCCCCATTTTGGACAAAACTGGCCTGATAACCCATTGGAAGCTTGACTATCTATTCCTTGTCATCATTCTCAGTATTATACAAATTAAATTGTAATTAGAAAGTTAATAAAACTAGACATACTACACCTATGAACATGAAAGTTCTTGCACTTGAAGGCCACATGTTGCTCTCAAGCATACAATTTTTTTTCTTTCACACAAAGAGGGCAGAAAGTCCGTGACAAACGTGTGCAGCTACAAATATCATACCCTGTTGCAAGTTGTTCAGCTCTTCTCTCATCTTGCAATTGAGCCACAGGGAGTCAATTTTTAAACTCAACATTACCTAACAACAGCACCTAGGAACATGGTACTACTGTGAAAGTCAGATAAAGCATTTTTGTCAAATAAAACCTGAAGGGGGGATAAAAAAATATGCAATTTGTATTTAGCTGATTTCTCACTCTGGGGTGGTTGAATTTGCTGAGATTGTCGGTAAACCTTTGTTTCATTTTAAAGAAAGAATTAATCTCATGTGATGGAAAGTTCAAAAATTATTAGACCCCAAGCAAGACCCACGGTCAGCCAAAAATTGCCTATTCCGGAAATGGAGTCTTGCACCCCAGAAATGTTGAATATCTGAAGTTTCAGAGTTTGGGAACACCTTAAAAAAGAATAGCAGAAGATGTACTAAAAAAATTCCTATCTCTTGCAACGACACTTCAATCTTTTCAAAAGCGTGGTCTTCGTTGTAGTACCTCAAAAATTGGACAAAACTCCAAGGAATTTCAATCCAGCTGATGCAAAGGATTCAATCTGCACAAGAGAAGTGGTCAAATGATTCAAGGTCCTTCAGCAACAAGAAAGTAGTCAAACTTGTTCTGGAATGTGATTGAACGAAACCCTCAACATCACTAGAACTCCGAGTGATACTGCAAAGTGAAGTACAGACCGGCCCGCCAATCTGCGCAAATCAAGCCACAGGCGAAGATATGATGACTCGGATCATACCATCCACAAGAGTGCAGTGTGATGAGACACAATCCGACCAAACTAGTGTAGACATCATACACAAGATCTGATTTTGCAGATGCCAGAAAAAGTTATATATATGCAAGCGGATGGCATACCAGGGCGATGGTGGCGGGCTTGGCCAACACTGAAGAGTACTGCCACTCCTGTCAGAGTGAAGAACCAACGAAAAGCAACCGCTTCAACCAATGAACAGATCCGATCTCCTGACGCTCGACCAGCGCACATTTCTCTCATGGGAGACGAAGAACCATCGACATTACAACAATATACCAAGTGGCTTCTTCCGTGGATGCTTCCATTCCAGAGACGAAACAACAGGGGTAGAAAGATTGCCGATCTTCAATCGGCACAACAAACTGCAGCGTAGAGCCCTGAAGCTCCCTAGAGCGGGACCACTAGTCCTACGACCTCTACGGGGGGAAAAACAATGGTCCGCAAAGCAAGACACATGGGACTTCTGCAAACTTCAAACAGAAACCCCCAACAGAAACTTATTACCAACATATTGCAGCCTACAGATGCAAGAACAAGCTTCACATCTCCAAATCCAAGCTCCACAATCTGTAGAGAAAAAAAACTGTGACATTACAGGGGTAGACAGAGAAATCGTGCTGCCGACGTGAAAAACACAAAAGTGGGAAGAGAAAGGAACAACCAAGACTCTATAAATCGGTTCGTAGTTTGTGCTACCAACACAAGTGCAATTTCTTGATGGCAAGGGGAGAAAGGTGCATCTTAAAGCACCTCCATGGCAAAGGCAGAAAACACGTTCAAGTCATTAATATTTCGCCCTTGTGCTTCGCTCTCTTATGCATTCCTCCTCGCTACGGTACTTCGCGGGTTTTTAATAATGCAGTCGCAGAAACTTCCTAGTGATTCTAGCGAGCTGCTCCCCCCCCCTGTCCGGCGCATGTTTTTCCAACTACCCACTCTAGTGAGGCTTTCTCCTTTCGCTTTCCTCATCCTCTGTTCATCCATTATCTTTTCAATTACGACAAATCTTCAGCCAATTCCACTTCCTCCCACACCAGAACCAGCAGCTCTCTGATTCTGGAATATTTGAAAACCAGAATCAGTGATTTCTAACGAAATCAAATACACACCCAACACTGGTTATGAATTATGTCTGCATTACAAATGAACAAGTAGTATGTTTACCACATGCAAATGTATATTATTCCACCAAATTTTTCACTTTCATTTGTAAATGGATTAGGGTTCAGGCAAATGGCTTCAAAACACACACAAAAATCTCAGTGTACATGTGCCAAAACAGACTCATCATGTGATCTTTGTTAAAGCCACAACCAACAAAACAAGAATTAAGGCCAAAAACTATTGAACTACCTATAAGTCTTATAGTACAACACCATAATAAAACTCGCCATAAATCAAAGTGACAATTATTTAACTAGTAGAAAATGACTCAAGTTTGCTTAAATCATTATTCTTTTTATGAAAAAGAATAACATTTAACCTAGACTGGCTTTCAAGAACTTTCAAATTACATTGGATTATTTTCATCACTCTCTTCCAATGTTCTTTTTTCAATTTTAAGTTTTTGCCAAATTGGTGATCATTAACAACAAGATTCAACCAAATTTGGCTACAAAGAAAATGTAAAAGTATAATTTTGTCTTACATCCTTCAATAGGTAGCTCTGAATAACTATTTAATTACTTTTATTGTGTCATTGTGGCTACTTATTGGAGCCTATGGTAGAAATCTAGTTTTTTTTTTAAAAATTGATGAATTTAGGTTTTTTTTTCAGAAATATCCTTTGTTGATGTTGATGGGCCCTTCTTTTTGTGAAATTCACCACAAAAATTGTTGCTCTATTTCATTCGTTTCTTGTGTTTCTTTCTTTTAGTCTATTTATTTATTTATTTGTGTCTATGTTTATGTTTTTAATTTTAAACCCCTTCATTGATGTTATGTTTATTCATTTTTAATCTTATAAAAACTTAAAACTTACAAGATAATGAATGATATGGGTGAAGATTCATGATTTAACCAAATGGAAGCTAGGACCCCTCACTTATGAAATATTTTTTCACTAACCTTGGTCATTTTGGATGTAGTTGCTAAAGAAACTACCCTAGTACCTTGGCAATTTGAACAAATAAATTAAATTATTTTTAATTTTTCGAATTTGTTTATAAATTCATTTTTAATTATGTTGAAATTTCAAAAAAGCTACAAGAGTTTTGATTTTTGGAAGTTTTGTTGCTCATAGGGCAATTATGTTAGAAAATGTATTAGAATTGTGCATTGTTTTGTCAACTCTCAAGCTAACTAGTTTCGTGACCTATTTTGAAGCTATTTATGTTGTGGACCTATATGTCATATGTAGACATGGGGATTATTCTAAGGGAAGTGTCTAGATTTGTGTGACCTCCATTAACATTGTTCTATGTTTTGTTACATAGGGGTTCTACTTGATATGTTCTATGATGTAAGTTTGCCAGAAATTGGGGTGGATTGCCACAATTGGATCTGTTACAAAAATACAAGTTGAGTACATGAACATAAAGTTGAAGTGGTCTAATCCCTAAAAACCCATAAGTTAATTCCAATTAGTGATTGGCTAGGGAACTCTATGATGCCAATTGCGCATTGCACTGTAGGATGTAGCTACATACCTTATAATTTGTGTAGTTGAAAGTGTATGTGTTATGTTTTCTTTCTTTTTCATATCAAGAGGATACAAATTAAAGGTTCACTTGACCATTAAAACAATTGGAGTTGCATGAAATAGACAAACCTTACATTAACTTCTTTTTTATTGTTGAAATTTTCAAAATTAAAAAATTCAAATGTCAAACCAAAAAACTTAAGTTAAATTAATTATTTGGCATTCATGTGCCAAATTCGCCAAGGTACTATGGAAAGACTTCCTTTTTCAATGGCCCTTACAAGGTAATCACAAATATCAAACACTAGGGGATGGAACTCAAAGCATTTGATAATTCACTTTTATGAACATATATTTTATTGGAATGTGTTTTATTAAACTAGAACTACTTTTGATTCAATACTAAATATGTGGACATTTAACGTCAATGGAAAATAAATTTTGTTTTGACATAATCCAATTTTAACCTTCGTTTTCCATGTAACCAAGTTTTTAAAATGGTCTTTTATGTTTAACCAATTCACAAAAATTCGTCCAACCTTCACAAAATGGCAACACACATGTAACCAAAAAAGGAGGCCAACAATAATCATTGCTTCCGTGCACACATATTCACTAAAACTTTGGTTCAATTAATCAATTCCTTATTGTAAACATTTGAAAAAAAAGCACTTTTGATGGCAAAAGGCAATTAAAAAAAAGGGATGATAACCCTTGGGAATCTTGCGATTATAAATTACAACTACAAGTGCTTAGAATCAAATCATCATATTAATTTTCCAATGAAATAAAATTTCAATGCAATTTCCATGTTATGCACAATTTTTTATACATTTTAAGCTTTAAAACTCTAAAAGAATTTTGCATCAAGCATTTAATTGTATCTTGTTTGATTTTGTTTCAGTTTTTCATGGAACCTTCAAATTGAAAAGATTCATTAATTATAATGATTTGACCACAGTGCCCTTTGATAATAGAAAAATACCCAAAAAATCACTATTTATTTTTCATACAAATAGATCATAAATGCATTATAAACATATTGCAAACATTGACCCCATTACATTCAACCCAATTTGATTATAAGAACTTCACAAAACTTCAGAATTGATCGTTAACAAAACAATGAAACATAATGCCACTCACATTATTCATTTACATTATTTTTTCCTAAAGGTTTTCAATTAGGTCTCCAATACTCACACAATGATAAGAAACAGATAATGATCGCAAGGTTTTCACTATAACAAACATACATTCAACAACCATAAACGAGACATAAACATTCAAGGCTTTGTATAACGAACGTATTGAACATTCAAAGACACATCAACATTGGTTTATGACTCTTGCAAACACTAATGACCCTTTCTTATATACCTCAATTTATCAACCACCTTTTTACACACAATGTGAAAATTCTGACTTAAATAACACAAAAGCAAAAAGTAGATATTAACACAACACAACTTATTGATTATTGGGCCACCCATCCTCACATTTGTCATCACATGCTCAAGTTTTTCCTATTTTTACACATAATAGCATATAAAACACAATCTTGCATTAAAATCATAAGTAGTCTCCTACATTTTATTCACATACAAAGTGTTACAACAATCATAAAATGCGTGCAACTAAGAAGAAAGATTTGCTTGCTAAGCTTCATTTCATTTATTGTTTGTTTTCTTTCCTCCTTTATTTGAATCAACAAATCCACACATCACATTCCAATGCCAAACAAAAATAAAGGATAAACCACAATAACATGATGCACAAAATCAATAATTCACACATGACCTTCAAAACCAAAAACAAAAGGTACCATAATCATTGTACAAATTTCACCCCCAAAACCAAGTAGCTAATGATTTATTATTTCTACCATTCTTTCACATCACCTATCTAGATTGATAAAAAAATGAAATCCATCATGAAGATAACATTTGGAAAACCATCTTTTGACATTGATACAAAATGACTACCCATATTCACACACAAAAACAATTATATCACATCATCGAAAAAAAATTAACTGCATTGACATGTAACCTATTTCTAAGTTGCATACATTGTTGCATAGAAAATAAAAGTAAAACATTAATTAATGGTGAATTCTATTTATTAAACTTTAACATAATTATATTGTGTCCTTTTCACATTCAGGGAACACAAGTTAATTATTTTAATCAATAGGAGAACCATTAGGTGTGATTTGAAACACATAACTAAACATCCTTCGTTTTGTTTCCATGTGTTTGACACCCATAATTTCACTTTGGAAATGTTTTATAAAATGGAGAATGTTGCCCCTAAAATTGAACTACAATCATGTTTCATGATGAAGATGAACCATGAATGTCTTGACGCACTCCCAACTCCTTAAAGGACTCAAATGTGAGCCCAAGTAGCAAAATAGCGGAAGAAGGAGGAGTCGGAGCACGCTCCCTAGCTCACAACACTTTGAGAGGTAGAGGGGCGTGTTGGAGCTCCAGGATCGGACTAGGAAGAGTTGACAAGCTTCAATCACTCACACAGGCCTGCACACAACCCACACAAAGTGGTTAGTTATAGTTGGAACACCCTTGGTGCTAGGACGAGCCACGAGCAACACGGACACACAAGACTCACCACAGCCTGGACTTGGGGGAAGCCACCACCTTCCACCTTATATTATACTCTGCAGCTCTCCACGGAGACTACATCCAAATGGCTATTTTTCCCGGGACTCCCGAGTGGGAGTCCCGAAATCGTGCCAAATGGGACTCTCGCGACTTTGGAGCCCCATAACTTTGCGAGCAGACCTCGGATCGCAATGCGGTCTGAAGCAAAACTGTAGCTCTCGTTGAGAGCTTTCCAACGATATGTGGCACACCCCTGCATCTAAGTAAATCGGGTCGATTCCCGACTTTTTGTGGTCGGGAGTCAAACTGGCAGTTCGACTCCCGGCCCTTCTTTTGGTCATAACTTGTGTTTCAGATGTCCAAATGAGCAATGCGAGCCCATTTTAGACATCTACGCTCCAAGAGCTTTCCAATGATATAAAGAACGCCACAAGAAATTGAGGTTTGACCCCTGCAATCGCTCTCTGAAATTTCGGGAGTCCACCGGGACTCCATCTCACAAAGTGGGAGTTGCCTTGGGAGTGTGAGGGTTCACTCCCTCATACTCCTTCACACTTTCTAACACTCCCGGGAGTATGTGATGTGACTCCCGGGCTTCTTCTTGCCTCAACTCTTGGGCTTTCTCTTGG
>Ga0116227_10014342_pt1 | contig 12102 bp, 9 predicted proteins | sample S1TSphgellanicum_FD_89693 | JGI IMG/M metagenome (GOLD analysis project Ga0116227, IMG submission 89693) | Host-associated microbial communities from peat moss isolated from Minnesota, USA - S1T2_Fb - Sphagnum magellanicum MG | ecosystem: Host-associated > Plants > Peat moss > Unclassified... | reverse complement strand
GATGGGGTTGGCGTTCTACAACGATATTGCGCGCCTGCTGAACTAAAAGTTAATTACGAAGAACGCGGAACGACCCGGATGGGCCAAGAACAATGAGATTCAGGAAGACCGCTTGGGTGACCGCGGCCGCTGCCGTGCTATTGGCAGGACAGGCGCTTGCGTTCGACGCGTTTACGATCAAAGAGATTCGCGCCAAGGGCCTTGAACGCCTCGATATCGGCACCGTCCTGACTTACCTGCCACTGTCGGTGGGTGACGAGATGAATGACAGCACTTCGCGACAGGCGATTCGTTCGCTGTATGCCACCGGTCTTTTCCAGGATGTTCAGCTGGAACGTGAAGGCAATGCGCTGGTCATCGTCGTCAAGGAACGTCCGGCCATCACCACCTTCAAGATTGAAGGCAATGAAAAGATCGGCGGCGATGAACTGAAAAAATCGCTGAAGGATCTCGGCATGGCCGATGGCGAGCTGTTCAAGCGCGAACTGCTGGACCAGGTCGAGCAGGAACTGCGCCGCCAGTATTACGCCAACGGTTATTACGATGTCGCCATCGCCACCAAGGTGGCTGAAGAATCCAACAACCGCGTTTCGATCAATATCAAGGTGACGGAAGGCAAGGTCACCAAGATCAAGGACATCAACCTGATCGGCAACAAGGCCTTCAAGACAGCTGACCTGTTGGCGCAATTCAAGCTGGAGCGCACCAACTGGATGCCGTTTCAGAAAACCGACCGCTACTCCAAGCAGCAGCTGGGCGGCGACCTTGAATCCCTGCAGTCCTACTACCAGGATCGCGGTTACCTGAAGTTTGATGTGCGCTCGGTGCAGGTTGCGCTGACGCCGGACAAGGAATCGATCTACGTCACCGTCAACGTCGATGAAGGTTCGATCTACAAGGTCAAGGATCACAAGTTCAGCGGCGAGACGATCCTCAACGAAACCTTCCTCAACGTACTGTTGTCGACGCCGAATGGCAGCACCTTCTCGCGCAAGGAAGCCACCGAAAGCTCCAACCGTATCGAAGCGGCCCTGTCGGACATTGGCTACGCCTTTGCCAAGGTCACGCCGATTCCGGACGTGGATGAAGAGAAGAAACAGGTCACGATCAATTACTATATCGAGCCGGGCAAGCGCGCCTATGTGCGTCGTATTACCTTCCTCGGTTATGGCACCACCAACGACGAAACTCTGCGCCGCGAAATGCGCCAGCTTGAAGCCGCGCCATTCTCCAAGAGCGCGGTGGAGCGCTCGCGTGTCCGCTTGACGCGCCTGCCATTCATCGAAGAAGCCGAAGTCGAAACCAAGCCGGTGCCGGGCTCCGACGACCTCGTCGATATCGCGTTCAAGATCAAGGAACGCGCGCCAGGTTCGGTGCAGTTCGGCGTGGGCTTCTCTGGTTCGCAGGGCTTCCTGATCAACGGCAGCCTGACGCATACCAACTTCCTGGGAACGGGGGATCGCGTTGAACTGGCGGTGGATCACAACGCCATTTCCAAGAGCGTCAACCTTTCCTTGACCAATCCGTATTTCACCGCCGATGGCATCAGCCAGACCGTTGGCTTGTCGTACCGCAATTCGAAATCGGTGATCCGCTACGCCTCGGGTTTCAACTCCAACGTGTTGTCGGGCAGCCTGACGTACGGCATTCCGCTGTCGGAATTCGCGGCGCTGCGCTTGGGTGGTGCCATTGAAGAAACGTCGATCGACACGTTCCCTTCGACGTCTGACCAGATCAACCAGTTCGTGCATGAGAGCGGTACGCTGTTCACCGAGTTCAAGCTGCGCACGGGTATCAGCCGCGATACGCGTAACCGTACGTTCTTCGCCAACTACGGCTCCTTGCACGAATTCAACCTTGATGTCGCGGTGCCAGGCAGCAGCATTCGCTACTACACGATGAGCTATCGCGCGCAGGCGTACCAGCCTTTGCTGTGGAAATTCCTGCTGGAAGCCAACGGCTCGGTGGGTTACGTGAATACCTTCGGGGGTAGCACCAACGTTCCTCCATACGAAAACTTCTTCGCGGGCGGCTCACGCACCGTGCGTGGTTATCGTGATGGCGAACTCGGTCCGCGTGACTCCTACGGCAATCCTTACGGCGGCAAGTTCCGCACCACGGCGCAGATGAACATGGTCATCCCGATGCCGATCGAAACCGACGGTAAATCGACCCGCGCCGCGCTGTTCTATGACGTGGGTAACGTGTTTGCCGAACGTAACGATTTCACCGTGGGCCAGTTGCGTCATACCGCCGGCATCAACTTCCAGTGGTTCACGCCTTTCCTCGGCCTGTTGGATCTGAGCTATGCGTTCCCATTGAACGAAAAGCCAGGCGACAGGATCGAACGCTTCCAGATCAATTTTGGTACCGGCTTCTAAGCTGATCCGGATTGCCCAAGTCCAAGACTGTTATTTTTTATTTAATTATTATTTTTTTGTAGCTGTTTAATCACCGAATCCGATCAAAAACCGCAGGTGCGGATAGGCCTCATCAAAGGCGATATCGCATCGTTTACCGCAAAGAGGAAGAAGCAAATGAAACTCCTGAACCAGACCCTGACCGCCGCCGTGATTGGCGCCGCCGCCCTGATGACCTCCGGCGCTGCGATGGCCGATGTGAAAATCGCCACCATCCGCGTGGGTGATGTCGTGCAGCAGTCGCCGCAGTTCAAGGCCGGCGCTGACAAGATCAAGGCCGAATTTGATCGCCGCAAGAACGATCTCGAAGCCGACATGAAGAAATTCCAGGCCGACGCCACCAAGTACCAGAAGGAAGGCGACCTGATGAGCCCGGCCGACCGCGCCAAGACCGAGAAGGATCTGACCGCGCGCCAGGTGGACCTGCAGTACAAGCAGCGCCAGTTCCAGGACGACTTCAAGGCCCGTGACACCCAACTGACCACCGACATGATGAACAAGATCAAGGACGTGATCGAAGCCGTTGCCAAGGAAAAGGGCGTTGACGCCGTTCTGCAGGATCCGGTCTACGCGACCGCCTCGGTGGATATCACTGACGCTGTCCTGAAGCGCCTGCAAGCTTCGCCAGCCGCTAAATAAGCCTCGATTTTTGCCCAACGCCGCTCCTTGCCTCAGGCAGGAGCGGCGTTGATGCTTTTGGCGTTGTATTCTTGACTCCTATGCCTCATACCCTTGGCGACATTGCGACCCGCTTCGGCCTTGAATTGAAGGGCGACGCGAGCGTCATCATCAGCGGCGTCTGTTCGCTGGCTCCCGGCAAGCCTGGCTGCATCGGCTTCCTGAATAACCCCAAGTTCCGTTCCCAGTTATCGAGCACGCAGGCGGCTGCGGTGATCGTGGGCAAGCGCGATGGTGCGACCTTTACCGGTAATGGTCTGGTCGCCGCGGATCCTTATCTGGCGTATGCGCGTATTGCCGCGCTGTTTGATCACAGCCGTGATTTCGAGCCGGGCATTCACCCCAGCGCCTTCATCGCCGCTGATGCGCAGCTGGGCGAGGGATGCTGCGTGGCTCCGCAGGTCGTCATCGAATCCGGTGTCATCATTGGCGAAGGCTCTTATATCGGCCCCGGCAGCGTGATCAGCCGTGGCGCACGGATTGGCAAGAAAGCTTTCCTGGTTGCACGCGTCAGCATCGGCCAGGATGTGCGCATCGGTGATCGCTGCCAGTTCCAGCCCGGTGCCGTCATCGGCTCGCGTGGCTTTGGCAATGCACCGAGTCCGCAGGGCTGGGTTGAAGTGCCGCAAATGGGCACGGTGGTGATCGGCAACGATGTCGAAGTCGGGGCCAATACCACGATTGATCGCGGCGCGATTGAAGACACGGTGATTGGTGATGGCGCGCGCCTCGATAACCTGATCCAGATCGCACATAACGTTCACATTGGCGCCCATACGGCGATTGCGGCATGCACGGGGATCGCGGGCAGCACCAAGATTGGCTCGCGCTGCATGATTGGCGGCGGCGTCGGCATCAATGGCCACATCGAGATCGGGGATGACGTCATCGTCATGGGTTTTGCCATGGTGACCAAGTCCTTGCCGTCCAAAGGTGTATACGGCTCAGGCCTTCCAGTGGAAAATGCGCGCGAATGGCGCAAGCAGGTGGCGCGCGTGCGGCGCCTGGATCGGTTGGAGCAACGACTCCAGCAAACCGAGAAGAAGCTCGGTATTACAAGCAAAACCGAAGAGGATGACGGTGAATAACACGATTTTTGAAATCCGCGAGATCATGGGCATGCTGGCCCATCGCTACCCATTTTTGTTGGTGGATCGTGTCATGGCTTATGAAGCCGGCAAATCCATGACGGCGCTGAAGAACGTCACGATCAACGAGCCATTTTTTACTGGCCATTTCCCGGGCCTGCCCACCATGCCGGGCGTGTTGATGGTTGAGGCGATGGCACAGGTTTGCGGCCTCTACACCTGCCAGGAAACCGGCCTGCGCGCCAACTCCGGCAAGATCTTTTACTTTGCGGCGATTGACGAGTGCCGTTTCAAGCGCATCGTCGTGCCGGGCGATCAGCTCATCATGCGCGTTGAGTTCGAGAAGCAGAAGCGCACGGTTTACAAATTCAAGGGCACGGTTCATGTCGGTGATGAAATGGCTTGCGAAGCCAATATCACCTGCGTGATCAAGGATGCTGATCGTGGTGACGAGGGCAACGCAGCGTGAGTACCGTTTTAATCCATCCCACCGCAATCATTGATCCCAGCGCCAGGCTGCATGCCAGCGTTGAAGTAGGACCGTACAGCATCGTTGGCGCGGGCGTCGAGATCGGCGAAGGCAGCTGGATTGGTCCGCACGTGGTGCTGACTGGGCCGATGAAGATCGGCAAGGGCAACAAGATTTATCAGTTCGCCTCGATTGGCGAACTCTCGCAGGATCTCACTGCCACGCGTGACCAGCCCACCAGCACGGTGATTGGCGACAACAACGTGATCCGTGAGTACGTCACGATCCAGCGCGGCACGATGAAGGAAGCCGAAACCAAGAACGGCGAAACACGGATTGGCAATGGCAATCTCATCATGGCGTACTGCCATGTTGCGCACGATTGCTGGATCGGCAACAACAACATCTTCGCCAACAACACCAGCCTCGCAGGTCATGTGCATATCGGCAATACCGTGGTGATGGGCGGCTTCACGCTGATCTACCAGTTCATGAAGATCGGTGATCACGCCTTTACGGCGTACTGCTCGGCCATCACCGGTGATGTGCCGCCGTTTGTCACGGTCTCGGGCAGCCCGGCAGAACCGCGCATCATCAACAAGGAAGGCCTCAAGCGTCGCAACTTCAGCGCCGAAGAGATCGACAAGATCGAAGATGCTTTCAAACTGATCTATCGCTCGGGCAAGGTGATGGCCGAGGTCAAGGCCGAACTTGCGGAAATGGCCAAGGACTCGGTGCACGTGCAGCAGATGCTGGACTTCATCAACACTTCGCGCCGGTTGGCGCGTTAAGCGCGACCGATGCGTTTCGCGCTGATCGCCGGCGAACTTTCCGGGGACATCCTCGGCGCCGCGCTGATCACTGCGCTGAAGGCGCGTTATCCGGATGCAACGTTTTACGGCGTCGCCGGCCCGCGCATGATCGAGGCCGGTTGCGAGGCCATTGCCAGCATCGAAGAGCTTTCGGTGATGGGTTTTGCCGAAGTCATCAAGGTGCTGCCGCGCATTCTCAAGCTGCGCAGTTCCGTGATTGAACGTTTATCAAAAGACCGGCCTGACTGCGTCATCGGTATCGACGCGCCGGACTTCAATCTCACGGTTGAGCGTCGTCTGCGCGAGCAGGGCATCAAGACGGTGCACATGGTCAGCCCTACGGTCTGGGCCTGGCGTCAGGGCCGCGTGAAGGGCATCGCCAAGTCGGTCGACCTGATCCTGTGCCTGTTTCCGTTCGAGCCGAAGTTCTATGCCGAACACGATGTGCCCGCGGCCTATATCGGCCATCCGCTGGCTGATGAATTGAATGATCAAACCACGCAATCCGCTGCGCGCCGTACGCTGGGCATTCGCGAAGAAGGCCCGCTGGTTGCGGTGCTGCCGGGTAGCCGTAGTGGTGAGTTGAAATATCTCGGCGAAACCTTTGCGCAGACCGCTGCATGGCTGCAGCAGCGCTTGCCGGGGGTTCGCTTCATCACGCCGATTGCGAAACCCAAGTTGCGTACGGGCATGGAGCAGGCCATTGCACAAAACGCGCCGGGGGTGGAGTGGACACTGATTGATGGCCAGTCGCGTGAAGCGATGCGTGCGGCCGATGTGGTTCTCTTGGCGTCAGGAACTGCAACCCTTGAATGCCTGCTGCTGGGGCGCCCAATGGTAGTGTCCTATCGCGCATCGTTCCTGGCCAAGGTGATCCTGCGCTGGATCGGTTTGCTGAAGACGCAGTTCGTGAGCCTGCCCAATATCCTGTCGCCAAAACCTGTCGTTGCCGAACTTCTTCAGGAAGAAGCAACGCCTGCATTGCTGGGGCACGAGGTCTATTACCTGCTGCGCAATCCGCTGGTGCGGGAGCAGCAGCTGGAGCAGTTCAGCATCGTCCGCGATGAGCTCAAGCGCGATTCCGCTGCCTTGGCTGCGGATGCCATTGCTAAACTGCTGGCGAAATAAAATGCAGCCATCGGCCAATAGCCAGATTGATCTGTTAGCGTCCACGCGCATTATCGCGGGCGTTGACGAAGCCGGCCGTGGCTGCCTGGCCGGGCCGGTTTATGCCGCAGCGGTCGTGCTTGATCCAAGGGTCGAGATCAAAGGCCTCAATGATTCCAAGAAGCTTTCTGCCGCTGCCCGCGAAAAGCTTTTCGACAAAATCCAGCAGGGCGCGCTGTCCTGGAGCATTGCGCGTGCCGAGAGCCACGAGATCGACAGCATCAATATCCTGCAAGCCTCATTGCTGGCGATGAAGCGTGCGGTGGAGACATTGACGCATGCGCCGCACGAAGCACTGATTGATGGAAATCAGGCGCCGAAGCTCAACTGCAAGGTCACGACAATCATTGATGGTGACGCGCTGGAGCCGTCCATCATGGCCGCCAGCATCCTGGCCAAGGTTGCGCGTGACCGCGAAATGGAAAGGCTCGACGCAGAGTTTCCTGGCTATGGTTTCTCCAAGCACAAGGGCTATGGCACTGCCCAGCATCTGGCGGCTTTGCGTCAATTAGGTGTCACATCTATCCATCGCATGAGCTTCGCGCCGTGCGTGAAATTTGCGACTGCGTCATGAGCTTCGTTCATCTCCGCCTGCATACCGAATTCTCGCTGACCGACGGCGTCGTTCGCGTCGAGCCGCCGCGCCGCAAGGGTGGTGGTACCGGCGCGACGCTGACGGTGCGTGCAGCGGAGCTTGGGCTGCCTGCGGTCGCCATCACGGATCGCAACAATCTTTTTGCGATGGTGAAGTTCTACAAAGCCGCGGAAGGCGCTGGCATCAAGCCGGTCGTTGGCGCTGATGTCTGGCTGGAAGAACGCGTGAAGGGTGAGGGCCCGGAGCGTTTGACGCTGCTGGTGCAGAACGATCTGGGCTACCGCAATCTCACCCGTATCATTTCACTGAGCTACACCGACGGTCAGGCCAAGGGCTATCCGCTGGTGCGCCGCGAGTGGTTGTCGGCCTACAACGAAGGCCTGATCGCGTTGACCGGCCGTGACGGTTCCATCAACCGCGCCCTGTTGGCGGACCATGTCGAGCCTGCATTGGCCTGCGTGAAAGAACTGCGCGCGAATTTTGAAGGGCGGCTGTATCTGGAAGTTTCGCGCTGCAAGCGTCCGGGTGACGAAGAATGGGTGCGCGCGGCAACGCTGCTGGCACGTCACGTCGGCCTGCCGCTGGTGGCGACAAACGATGTGCGCTTCCTCAATCGCGATGAATTCGAAGTCCACGAAGCCCGTGTCTGCATTGCCCAAGGCCGCGTGCTCAATGACGAGAAGCGTCCGCGCGACTACAGCGAGGAGCAATACCTCAAGAGCGCCGACGAGATGCGCGAGCTGTTCGCCGATCTGCCGGAAGCCATCGACAACACGCTGGAGATTGCGCGCCGCTGCACGCTGACGATGACGTTCGGCGTTAATCACCTGCCGCAATTCCCGGTGCCGGAAGGCCACACGACCGATACCTATCTGCGTGAGCGCGCATTCGCCGGTCTGGACTGGCGCCTCACAACCATCACACCCGCGCAGCCTGTTGACGTTTACAGGCAGCGCCTCGACTACGAACTCGGCATCATCGAGAAGATGGGCTTTGCCGGTTACTTCCTGGTGGTGGCGGACTTCATTGAGTGGGCCAAGAAAAACGGCTGCCCGGTAGGGCCTGGGCGCGGTTCAGGTGCTGGCTCGCTGGTGGCGTACACCATTGGGGTCACCGACCTTGATCCGCTGCCGTACAACCTGCTGTTCGAACGTTTCCTCAATCCGGAACGCGTGTCGCTGCCGGACTTCGACGTCGACTTCTGCATGGACAATCGCGATCGCGTGATCACGTACGTGTCGCAGAAGTATGGCCGCGATCATGTGGGCCAGATCATCACCTACAGCACCATGGCTGCACGCGGCGTGGTGCGTGACGTCGCGCGCGTGATGGGCCATAGCTACGGCTTTGGTGACTCCATCTCGAAACTGATCCCGGCCATTCCCGGCGCCACGCTCGCCGATGCGCTGGATGAAGTGCCGGAACTCAAGCGTCGTTACGACACCGAGGAAGACACCAAGGCTGTGCTGGATCTGGGTCTCGCACTCGAAGGTGTGACGCGCGGCGTCGGCGTGCATGCCGGTGGCGTGGTGATTGCGCCCAAGGCGCTGACGGCGTTCGCACCGCTGTTCTGCGAACCGGGCGGCGAGGGCATGCGCACCCAGTTCGACATGAAGGATCTTGAAACCGTCGGACTGGTCAAGTTCGACTTCCTCGGCTTGAAGACGCTCACGATTATTCAGGAAGCGGTCAACACCATTCGTGATGGCCGTGGTGAAACCATTGATGTGCTGCAATTGCCGTTGACCGACGTCAAGACCTACGAGCTTTATGCCTCGGGCGGAACCGGCGCGGTATTCCAGATGGAATCTCCGGGCATGCAGAAAGCGTCACGCGATCTCAAGCCCGATACGTTTGAAGACATCATCGCACTGGTGTCGTTGTATCGACCGGGCCCGATGGACCTGATTCCCGAGTACTGCAAGCGCAAGCGTGGCGAATCTCCCATCGAATATCAGCATCCCGATATGGAGACGGTTCTGCAGCCGACCTATGGCATCTTCGTGTACCAGGAGCAGGTGATGCAGATGTCGCAGCGCCTGGCCGGCTACACGCTCGGCGGTGCGGATCTGTTGCGTCGCGCCATGGGTAAAAAGATTGCGGCCGAAATGGCCAAGCAGCGCACTGTGTTTACCGAGGGCGCGGTGGGACGTGGTGTGTTGCCTGAGGTGGCGGCGACCGTATTCGACCTGATGGAAAAGTTTGCCAACTACGGCTTCAACAAATCACACGCTGCCGCGTATGCGCTGGTGTCGTACCAGACCGCGTGGCTGAAAACGCATTACCCGGCGGAGTTCATGGCGGCGGTGATGTCCTGTGATATGGACCACACCGAAACCGTGGTGGCGATGCTCGAAGAATGCAAGCGCATCAAGCTGAAGGTGCATGCACCGGATGTGAATCGCAGCTTCTTCAAATTCACCGTGCCTTCACCGGGCGAAATTGTTTACGGCCTTGGCGCGATCAAGGGTGCTGGGGAAGCGGCACTGGCGGGCATCATTGCCGAGCGTGTGAAGAATGGCCGCTTCCAGGATATTTTCGATTTCTGTCGTCGTATTGATTTGAAGAAGGCCAACAAGCGCGTGCTGGAAGCGCTGGTGTTCTCCGGCGCAATGGACAGCCTTGGCCTTAACCGCGCTTCACTGTTGAAGACCTTGCCGAAAGCCTTGGCATTGGCCGAGCGCGCCGCCGAAAGCGCCAGTAGTGGCCAGAACGAATTGTTTGGTCTTGGTTCATCGACTCCGAAGGCTGAAGAGCGCATCGATCCGGAATACACCGACGAATGGCACCTCCGCGAGAAACTGAGTCATGAGCGCGAGACGCTCGGCTTCTATCTGTCAGGACATCCGATCGAAGCCTACGAAGACATCATCGCGCAGATCTGCTCGGGACGCCTGAAGGAATTGATCGATGCCATTCCACAGCCACTACCGCCAGGGCCTGATGGCAAGACGAAGTGGCAGCCACGCAGCAAGCAGATGTTCGCCGCATGGGTGACGGACCTGCGTTTCTTCAAGGGCGACAAGGATGACAAGTCTGGTCGTGCCAGTTACAAGGTCACGCTCAATGATGACAAGGGTGCGCTGATCTCGACCTGGATCGATGCCGACAAGTGGCTCAAATACCAGCCCTTCGTCAAAGTCGACCAACTGATTTTCGTCATCGCCGAATTCGGTATGTCGGTGGCCAGGGAAGGTCGCGAGGCCGAGCCGCGTCTTTACAACCCGGAATTCCTTGAGCCCAGCCCCTTGATGGCCGATTACACCGCGCGGATCACCCTGGACTGGAAGCGTCCGCCCCGGGATGTGGCACAGCTGCAAAAGATACTGGCCCCGTACCGTGCGGCCCAAGGCGCCCCCGTGACCGTCAACTACCTCAACAGCCGGGCCGCCGCAATCCTGGAGCTGGCGTCGGAATGGCGTGTACGTCTACAGGATGATTGTCTTACAGCGCTGCACCAACTTTTGGGCGCGACTTGCGTTAAAGTGCAATTCCGCCGCTACACGCCGCCCGCTTCGGAACGCCGCTTTGAGCGCTCGTTCAGCGGGGGCTCTGACGACGAATAAATGACTTATGAACCTGAACTATCTGGATTTTGAACAACCGGTTGCCGAGCTTCAGCAGAAGATCGATGAACTGCGCCACGCCACCGCCGGCAGCGAAGTCAGCCTCACCGAAGAAATTGCCCGTCTTGAGCAGAAGAGCAAGGAACTGACCGAGCAGGTCTTCTCCAACCTGACGCCCTGGCAGGTCGCACAGATGGCGCGTCATCCGCACCGCCCTTATGCGCTCGACTACATCAAGGCCCTCTTCACCGATTGGGAAGAACTGCACGGCGATCGCCACTATCACGATGATCCCGCGATTGTTTGCGGCATGGCCCGCCTTGAAGGCCGCGCTGTTGTCGTGATCGGCCAGCAGAAAGGCCGTGATGCGAAGGAACGCGTCTATCGCAACTTCGGCATGCCCAAGCCCGAGGGCTACCGCAAGGCGCTGCGCGTGATGCAGCTCGCCGAGAAATTCAACCTGCCGATCCTGACCTTCATCGACACGCCGGGCGCCTATCCGGGCATCGATGCCGAGCAGCGCAACCAGTCGGAAGCGATTGCACGCAACCTGATCGAGCTGTCGAACCTGCGCACGCCGGTGCTGGCAACGGTGATCGGCGAGGGCGGCTCCGGTGGTGCGCTCGCCATCGGCGTTGCCGATCACGTGATGATGCTCCAGTACAGCATCTACTCGGTGATCTCGCCGGAAGGTTGCGCCTCCATCCTGTTCAAGGACGCGGGCCGCGCATCCGAAGCGGCGGAAGCCATGAAGATCACCGCCAAGGATTTGTTCGGTCTCAAGCTGATCGACGAAATCGTGCCGGAACCGCTGGGTGGCGCGCATCGTGATTGCAGCCTGATGATGAGCACGCTGAAGCAGAAGCTGGTTACCAATCTTGAGCGTCTGCGTCACACGCCGATGACGCAGTTGCTGGCGACCCGTTACGACCGGTTGATGTCGTATGGGACGTATGAGACGGGGGCGGTTGCCAAGTCGGCGTAAACCGTCGAATTGCTGCAAGGTGATTCAGTCAGGGAAGGCGGGTTAGCTAGGCTAATCCGCCTTCTTTGTTTTGGGTTGGCGTGCTGCTGTATTTGCAGGGTGTGCCGTGCGCATCATTGCTTTGCTTCCCTCTCCCCATGCTTTTTATGGGGAGAGGGATTGAGGGTGAGGGGGGCTTTTCTGCGCGCTTCGCGGGCTGCGGCCTGTTTTTTATTGATGTGGCGTTTTCCGCGCTGAGGCGCGTCTCACTTTTCTTTGGGTGGCCAAAGAAAAGTAAGCAAAAGAAAGGCCACCCTGCGACTACGCCGGAACAAAAGCGTTC
>Ga0116227_10014339_pt1 | contig 12105 bp, 7 predicted proteins | sample S1TSphgellanicum_FD_89693 | JGI IMG/M metagenome (GOLD analysis project Ga0116227, IMG submission 89693) | Host-associated microbial communities from peat moss isolated from Minnesota, USA - S1T2_Fb - Sphagnum magellanicum MG | ecosystem: Host-associated > Plants > Peat moss > Unclassified... | reverse complement strand
GGGGAGGATTGGCGGGGCCCACTGGCGTGCCCGGCCGGGATGCGCCAGAATGGCGGCCATGTCTGATCCTGCTGCTCGTATCGACCGCAATTTTGCCGCGCGGGTCGACTGGAACCTGTTGCGCACGTTTGTCGAGATCGTCCGGGCCGGCGGGATCGGGGCCGCCGCGCGCAAGCTCAATCGCCAGCAGCCGACGATCAGCGTCGCGTTGAAGCGGCTTGAGGATCATATCGGCACGCAATTGTTGCGCCGTTCGGCGACAGGGGTCGAACTGACCGTCGCCGGCCGGGCGCTGCTGCTGATCTGCGAAGACATGTTCGAAGCGGCGCGGATGGTGCCGCATCAGGTTGCGCAGGCGATGAAACAGGTCGAAGGGCTGGTGCGCATCCAGATGATTTCGTCGATCGTATCGCCCGAATTCGACGAGGCGATCGCGACCTTTCGTCGGCGCTACCCGGCGATCCTGATCGAATTGCGGGTGTCGCCGTGGCGCCAGGTGCTCGAATCGCTCGAACGCGGCGAAGTCGAAATCGGCGTCGGGTATGACAGCGGCGTGCGTGCCGGGCTGAATTACGAGCCGCTGTTTGTCGAAGTGCAGCAGCTCTATTGCGACCGCAACCACCCGCTCTATGGCCAGCGCATCACCCGGCTGGGCGATCTGCGCGATCAGGGTTTTGTCCTGACCGGCGATGACGAACTCGATTCGGTGACCAGATTGCGCCAGCGCTATGGTCTGGGCACGCTGGTCAACGGCATGGCCGAAGACGTGCACGAGGCAAAGCGGTTGATCAGCCTGGGCGTCGGGATCGGCTTTCTGCCGGTGCTGGCGGCGGGCGATCTGGTCGAGCGCGACCGGCTGTGGCCGCTGTTGCCGGGCGATACGGTGCCGTCATACGACATCTATCTGCTGTCGCGGCAGACCGCCGCGCGCGACACGCCGACGCAACTGTTCCTCGATGAAATCCTGCGTCGCCTGCGCGCGCGGCCGCATGGATAGGACATAGACAAATTCTATGCCCTGCATCACAAAACAGGCTCTAGCGTGATGGCCTGCGCTTCGGCAGGTCTTTTGCCAACACGACATAAGGAATTGCTGCCGTGATCCGACCCGACCGTTTGTTGCGTTCGCTTGCCCTCGCCAGCCTGCTGGCGCTGGCGGGTTGCGGCCATTCCGGCAAAAGCGCGGGTGCGGACGGCATTGTGACCGAGCCGGCGAAGACCGAATTCACCATCGGCTGGTCGATCTATGCCGGCTGGATGCCCTGGCCTTATGCGCAGGAGGCCGGCATCGTGAAGAAATGGGCCGACAAATACGGCATCAAGATCAAGCTGGTGCAGGTCAATGACTACGTCGAATCGGTCAACCAGTACACCGCCGGCAAACTCGACGGCGTGGTGGCGACATCGATGGACACGCTGACGATCCCGGCGGCGGGCGGCAAGGACACTTCGGTGGTGATCCTGGGCGACTATTCCGACGGCAACGACGGCGTGGTGCTGAAAAACGGGCATACCATGGCCGATATCAAGGGCCGCCCGGTCAACCTGGTCGAACTGTCGGTGTCGCAATATCTGCTGGCGCGCGGGTTGGAAAAGGCCGGGATGAAGCTGTCGGATGTGAAAACCGTCAACACCGGCGATGCCGATATCGTCGGCGCGTTCGCCTCGCCGCAAGTCACTGCCGTGGTGACCTGGAACCCGCAATTGTCCGAAGTGAAAAGGGCCCCCGGCGCCACGCTGGTGTTCGACAGCCACCAGATCCCCAACGAAATTCTCGACGTCCTGGCGGTCAGCAGCGCGACGTTGAAAGCCAACCCCGCGCTGGGCAAGGCGCTCGCCGGGATCTGGTATGAAACAATGGCGGTGATGCACAGGAACGATGCCGCCGGCGTCGCCGCCCGCGCGCAGATGGCGCACGATGCGGGCACCACGCCCGACAGCTATGACAGCCAGTTGAAAACGACGCACCTCTATTACACTCCGGCCGAGGCGGTGGCGCTGGCCAAGAGCCCCGAACTGGTGACGGTGACCGACAGGGTGCGTCAGTTCTCGTTTGCCAAGGGGCTGTTCGGCCCGGCGGCGACCAGTGTCGACGCGATCGGGATCAGCTTTCCGGGCGGCAAGACGCTGGGCGATGCGGGCGCGGTGAAGCTGCGGTACGATCCGACTTATATGCAAATGGCCGCCGACGGAAAGCTCTGATCCTCCCCAAGGAGTGACGCCGCAATGACACGCCTGATCAATCTGCGGCCAGGCCGGCGTGGCCGGGTGCTGGCCGGCGCGATCCCGATCCTGATCCTCGCGCTGACTTATGCGATCTGCGCCGCGCTGCGCCATGCCGACAATCCGGCCGACAAAGTGCTGCCGACGGTGGGCGCAATGTGCGCGGCGGCATGGCGGATGGCGACGCAAGTCGATCCGGTCACCGACCAGATCACGCTGCTCGCCGATACGCTTGCCAGTCTCAGCCGGCTTGGCGCCGGGCTGGCGCTGGCGACCGTAACCGCGCTGACGCTGGGCCTGTTGCTGGGGGTCATGCCGTTGGCGCGCGCGATCCTGGGCCCGGTGATCACGGTCATCGCGGTGATCCCGCCGATCGCGGTCTTGCCGATCCTGTTCATCGCGCTGGGGCTGGGCGAAGCGGCCAAGATCGCGCTGATCGCGGTCGGCATCGCACCCTATATGACGCGCGATCTGGCCGCGCATGTCGCCGGATTGCCCGCCGAGCAGTTCATCAAGGCACAGACGCTGGGTGCCAATTCGTGGATCGTCGCGATCCGCGTCGCCTTGCCGCAGATGATGCCGCGCCTGATCGAAACCTTGCGGTTTTCGATGGGGCCGGCGTGGGTGTTCCTGATCGCGGCCGAGGCGATCGCGTCGGATGTCGGGCTGGGCTATCGCATCTTCCTGGTGCGGCGCTATCTCGCGATGGATATCATCCTGCCCTATGTGGCGTGGATTTCGCTGCTGGCGATTGTCGCCGATGCGCTGTTGCAGGCAATTGCCCGGCACGGCTTTCCCTGGGCGCACGGTGCCGAACGATGAGCTTGCTCCGCTTCCGCAACGTATGGGTCGAATATGGCGACAAAGTCGTGCTCGAACGCGTCAACCTGTCGATCGACGCAGGGGCGTTCATCTCGGTGGTCGGGCCATCGGGCGCGGGCAAGAGCACGTTCCTGCGCCTGATCCTGGGGCAGGAAGCGCCCAGCAAAGGCCAGGTCCTGCTGAACGGTGAACCGATGGCGGCCGAATGCGGGCCCGATCGCGGCGTGGTGTTTCAACGCTATTCGGTGTTTCCGCATCTGACGGTCATCGGCAACGTGCTGTTCGGGCTGGAATGCGCCGCCGCGCCGATCCTGGGGCGGCTGTTCGGCGCGCGCCGTCAGGCCGCGCTGGCCGAGGCGGCGGCGATGCTTGATGCGGTCGGCCTGACGCACGCGCGCGACCAGTATCCGGCGCAGTTGTCGGGCGGGATGCAACAGCGGCTGGCGCTGGCGCAGGCGCTGGTCAAACATCCGCGCGTGCTGTTGCTCGACGAACCGTTCGGCGCGCTCGATCCCGGTATCCGCGTCGACATGCACGAACTCGTCACCCGGCTGTGGCGCGACCACGGCCTGACCGTGGTGATGGTGACCCATGACATCGGCGAAGCGTTCAAGCTGGGCACGCGTGTGCTCGCGTTCGACAAGCGCCGCCACGATCCCCATGCGCCGCACCGCTATGGCGCGACCGCGACATATGACGTGCCGCTGCTGCGCAAGGCCGGTGCCGGCTCCATCGCAAAGAATCCCTGATGACTCAAGATTCCCTGCCGTTTCGCAAAGTCCTGATCGCCAATCGCGGGGCGATCGCCTGCCGCATCATCCGCACGCTGCGAACGATGGGCATTGGTTCGGTCGCGGTGTTCAGCGAGGCCGACGCCGGATCGCGCCATGTCGCGGAAGCCGACGAAGCGGTGCCGATCGGTCCCGCGCCGGCCAGCGAAAGCTATCTGAATGTTGATGCGATCCTGGCGGCGGCCAGGGCGACCCGGGCCGAGGCGATCCATCCGGGATATGGCTTTCTGTCGGAAAACACCGGCTTTGCCGATGCTTGCGCGGCGGCCGGGATCGTTTTTATCGGGCCGACGCCGGCCAATATCCTGGCCTTTGGGCTGAAACACACCGCGCGCGATCTGGCGCAAGCGCATGGCGTGCCGCTGGCGCCGGGGTCGGGGCTGTTGACCGATGCCGCCGCCGCTGCGGATGAGGCGGCGCGGATCGGCTATCCGGTGATCCTGAAGGCGACCGCCGGGGGCGGCGGGATCGGCATGAAAGTCTGCACGCATGCGGGCGAACTGGCCGACGCCTTTGCCATGGTCGCCCGCCTGGGGGCGGGCAATTTCGGCGATGCCGGGGTGTTCCTTGAACGCTATGTCGCGCGGGCACGGCATATCGAGGTGCAAGTGTTCGGCGATGGCGCCGGCCGTGTCGTTGCGCTGGGCGAGCGCGATTGTTCGCTGCAACGGCGCAACCAGAAAGTGGTCGAGGAAACGCCCGCGCCGCATTTGCCGCCGGCAACCCGCACCGCGCTGATCGAGGCGGCGGTGCGGCTGACCGCAGGTGCGCAGTACCGGTCGGCCGGCACGGTCGAATTTCTCTATGATGCCGAACGCGACGATTTCTTTTTCCTTGAAGTCAACACCCGGCTGCAAGTCGAACATGGCGTGACCGAGCAAGTGACCGGCGTCGATCTGGTCGAATGGATGATCCGGGGGGCAGCGGGCGATTTCAGCTTTCTCGACGGCTTTGCCGCACAACCGCAAGGCCATTCGATCCAGGTCCGGCTCTATGCCGAGGACCCGGGGCAGGATTTTCAGCCGAGTTCGGGGCGCCTGATCGAAGTGGCGTTCCCGGCCGGCAATCGGGCCAGTCTGCGCGTCGACGGCTGGGTCGAAAGCGGCAGCGTGGTTCCGGCGTGGTACGACCCGATGCTGGCCAAGCTGATTGTCACCGCGCCGACCCGCCAGCAGGCGATCGTCGCGCTGCAATCCGCGCTCGATGCAACGCGACTGGCGGGGATCGAAACCAACTTGCGCTGGCTGCGTGATGTGGTGCGCAGCGACGCGTTCGTCAGCGGGAACGTATCGACCCGCGCGCTGGGGGAATTTGCCTGGACGCCGACGTCGATCCGCGTGCTGGCGGCGGGTGCCGCGACCACGGTGCAGGACTATCCGGGGCGGGTCGGGCTGTGGGATGTCGGCGTGCCGCCGTCGGGGCCGATGGACGCGCTGTCGTTCCGGCTGGGCAATCGCCTGCTTGGCAATCCCGAATCCGCCGCCGGGCTGGAAGCGACCGCCGCCGGGCCGACGTTGCAATTTCTGGGCGCAACGCGGATCTGCCTGACCGGGGCGGACTGTGGCGCGACGCTTGACGGGCTGGCGGTGCCGCTTTGGACCCCGGTCGCCGTGGCGGCGGGCCAGATGCTGCGCGTCGGCCGCGTGCAGGGCGGGGGCCTTCGCGCCTATGTGCTGTTTGCCGGCGGCATCGATGCGCCGGTTTATCTGGGCAGCCGCAGCGCATTTACGCTGGGCGAATTCGGCGGCCATGCCGGACGCGCGGTCATGACCGGCGACACGTTGCATCTGGTTGACGCCGCACCGCAGGCCGACGCCACGCTATCGGCAGCGCTGGTGCCCGAAATCGGCCATGAGTGGACCTTGCGCGTGCTGTATGGCCCGCATGGCGCGCCCGATTTCTTCACCGCGGCCGATGTGCGGATGATCCGCGAAACCGCGTGGAGCGTGCATTACAATTCCAACCGCACCGGCGTGCGGCTGGTCGGGCCGAAGCCCGAATGGGCGCGCCGCGATGGCGGCGAAGCGGGGCTGCATCCGTCGAACATCCACGACAACGCCTATGCCATCGGCGCAGTCGATTTCACCGGTGACATGCCGATTATCCTGGGCCCCGATGGCCCGTCGCTGGGCGGTTTCGTCTGCCCGTTCGTGGTGATCCAGGCGGATTTGTGGAAAGTGGGGCAATTGTCGCCCGGCGATACCGTGCACTTCCTGCCGGTGGCCGAGGCAGAGGCGCGCGCCGCCGAAACCGCGCAAGATGCGCTGGTGGCGACGCTGACCGCGCCGAAACCGTACGCCGGGGATACGGACGTCCCGCAATCGCCGGTGCTGCACACCATTCCGGCCAACGGCGTGCGCCCGGCTGCGACCTATCGTCGGCAGGGCGACCGCCACCTGCTGGTCGAATACGGGCCGATCGTGCTCGATCTCGAACTGCGGCTGCGCGTCCATGCGCTGATGATGGAATTGGAACGGCTGGCCTTGCCCGGCGTAATCGACGTGACGCCGGGCGTGCGTTCGGTGCAGATCCATTATGATGCGCGGGTGCTGACGCAGGCGGCGTTGCTCGACGCGCTGATCGCGGCAGAGGAACGGCTGGGCGGGCTGGACGATTTTGCCATCCCGTCGCGCGTGGTGCATCTGCCGCTGTCATGGGCCGACCCGGCGATCTATCAGACGATCGACAAATACATGGCGGCGGTGCGCGACGATGCGCCATGGTGCCCCGACAACATCGAATTCATCCGCCGCGTCAATGGCCTCGACACGACCGACGACGTGCAGCGGATCGTGTTCGATGCCGATTACCTCGTGCTCGGGCTGGGCGATGTCTATCTCGGCGCGCCGGTCGCGACCCCGGTCGATCCGCGCCACCGCCTCGTCACCACCAAATACAACCCGGCGCGCACCTGGACCCCGCCCAATGTGGTCGGCATCGGCGGCGCCTATATGTGCATTTACGGCATGGAAGGGCCGGGCGGATACCAGTTGTTCGGCCGCACGATCCAGGTGTGGAACACGTGGCAGCAGACCGACGCCTTCACCGATGGCAAGCCGTGGCTGTTGCGCTTTTTCGACCGGATCAAGTTTTTCCCGGTCAGCCATGACGAATTGACCGAGTGGCGGCGCGATTTTCCGCTCGGCCGTCGCGCCATCCGTATCGAGGAAGGCGAGTTCCGCCTGTCGGATTACCGCGCATTCCGCGATGCCCATGCCGACAGCATCGCCGCGTTTGAGGCAACCCGCCAGGCCGCGTTCGACGCCGAACGCGCGCGCTGGCAGGAAAGCGGCGAATTCGACCGTGTGGCCGCGCTGGTCGAAGCAGGCAGCGGCGCCGATATTGCTGACGCCGCGATCGACGTGCCGCAGGGGTCCGAACTGGTCGAGGCGCCGTTCGGCGGCAGCGTGTGGAAACTGCTCGCCAGCGAGGGGCAACCCGTTGCGGTGGGCGAACCGATTGCCGTGATCGAGGCGATGAAAATGGAATGTCCGGTGCCCAGTCCGTCGGCCGGTGTGGTGCGGCGCATCTATGTCAGCGAGGGACAAGTGGTTCAGCCCGGCGCGGCGATGCTGGCGATCGAACCGGCATGACGACGGCAACCTCCATCGCCGCAGCGGTCGCCGCCGGCACGACCAGCGCCGAGGCGGTTGCGCAGGACACGCTGGCGCGGATTGCCGATTATGCAGCGGTCCAGCCGGCGGTGTGGATTTACCGTCTGCCCGAATGCGAAGTGCTGGCCCTGGCGCGCGCGGTCGATGCGCGGATTGCCGCGGGCAAAACGCTGCCGCTGGCCGGGGTGCCGTTCGCGGTCAAGGACAACATCGATCTGGCCGGGTCGCCGACCACGGCAGGGTGCCCGGATTTTGCCTATGACCCGGCGCAATCGGCGGGCGTCGTCGCGCGGCTGATCGCGGCGGGTGCGGTGCCGGTGGGCAAGACCAATCTCGACCAGTTCGCCACCGGCCTCAACGGCACGCGCAGCCCTTATGGCGCGCCGGCTTGCGCGTTCAACCGCGCTTATGTCAGCGGCGGGTCCAGTTCAGGCTCGGCCATCGCGGTGGCGGCGGGGCTGGTGCCGATCGCGCTGGGCACCGACACGGCCGGTTCGGGCCGGGTGCCGGCGTCGTTCAACGGGCTGATCGGCTTCAAGCCGACCAAGGGCCGGTGGAGCACTGCCGGGCTGGTGCCGGCCTGCCGATCGATCGATTGCATCACCGTGTTCGCGCACGCCGCCGCCGATGCCGCGCTGGTCGATGCGGTGGTGGCAGGTGCCGACCCGGCCGATCCGTGGTCGCGCGATCTGGCCGATCGTCCGCTGGCGCTGGCGCGGGTGGGCGTGCCTTTGCCGCATCAGCGCCAGTTTCTGGGTGATGGAGCCGCCGAGCGGCTCTATGCGCAGGCGCTCGACCGGCTGGTCGCAATGGGCATCGAACTGGTCGAAATCGACCTGGCGCCGTTGTCCGAGGCGGCGCGCCTGCTCTATGATGGCCCGTGGGTCGCCGAGCGCACGGCGGCCCTGGCCGGATTTCTGGCCAGCCATCCGGACAGCATCGACCCGACCGTGCGTACGATTGTCGAGGGCGGCCTCGGGCGTAGCGCGGTCGAGGCATTTCAAGGCATCTATCGTCTGGCCGAACTGAAACAGCAGGCCGATGCGCTGTGGGGTCGGATCGACGCGCTGTGTCTGCCGACCGCGCCGACGATCTATCGCCTGGCCGAAATGCGCGCCGCGCCGATCGCGCTCAACAGCAATCTGGGGCTCTATACCAATTTCGTGAACTTGCTCGACATGGCGGCGATTGCCGTGCCGGCGGGCTGGCGGCGCAACGGCACCGGGTTCGGCGTGACGCTGATCGGCCCGGCGTGGACCGACCGCGCGCTGATCGATTTTGCTGCGCGCTGGCTTGCCGGCGATCCTTATCCCCATCCCCCGCTCGATCTGGAGACCAAAGTGGAGACCGTGCTCCTCGCCGTTGTCGGCGCCCATCTCGAAGGCATGCCGCTGCACTGGCAACTGACCTCGCGCAATGCGAAGCACGTCGCGACGACCCACACCGCGCCCACCTATCGTCTCTATGCGATGGCCGACAGCGTGCCGCCAAAGCCGGCGCTGATCCATGATGCCGGCGGCGGCGCGATTGCGGTCGAAGTCTATGAACTCGACATGGCCGCCTTCGGCAGCTTCGTCGCCGAAGTGCCTGCCCCGCTCGCAATCGGCACGGTGACACTGGCCGATGGCAGCACGGTCAAAGGCTTCGTCGCCGAACCGCGTGCAATCGTCGGCGCGGCGGATATTACCGAACTCGGCGGCTGGCGGGCGTACATCGCGTCAAAGGCCTGACGGTCACCCGTGTTCCTTCGCTCCGTCCGTCTTTCCTGTGATCGAGCAGAACACCGCTCCAAAGCCATAAAGCCCCGCTCATCCTGAGCCCGTCGAAGGATGCGCGCGTCTTTCGACGGGCTCAGGATGGGCGATGGGGTGATTTCGAGCCCAACCAGACGTCTTGCGAGATCAAGTCATAGATCAGATCTATGGCAATCATCGAAAATTGATGTCTACCGTGATGGGCGCCCGATCGGCCATTCTCGTGCTGCACAAAAGACAAGCAAACGGGGAAATCCACCATGACGTCACGCCGCATCGGGCTTTGCACTGCGACATCGGCTTTTGCGCTGTTGCTGTGCCCCGGTCTTGCGCAGGCCCAGCAGGCTCCGGCGCCTGCGGCAGATGCCCCGGCGGCCGCGCCGGCGGGCGATGCCAGTGGCGAGATCATCGTCACCGCACAAAAGCGCCGCGAAGATATCCGCACCGTGCCGATCAGCCTGTCGGTGCTGTCGGGCGCGGCGCTGAAGGATCAGCAGATCGCCAACTATGACGACCTGTCGCGCGCGGTGCCGGGGGTCGCGTTCAACACGGTCGCGGGCGAGGAGGGGCGTACCAATATCGTCATGCGCGGGGTCAGCTCGGTGTCCGGCGCGTCGACGGTCGGGCTCTATCTGGACGATGTGTCGATCACTGTGCCCAACCTCTATCGCGACGGGTCGATCGAGGTCCGCCTGCCCGATATCGAGCGCGTCGAAGTGCTGCGCGGCCCGCAAGGCACGCTTTATGGCGACAGTTCAGAGGGCGGCACGATCCGCTATATCACCACGCCCGCGACCGCCGACACGCTCAGCGCGACCGGAACCGCCGATGTCTCGGGGACGAAGCACGGCGGCGCCAACTACGGCGCGAGCGGCACGATCAACCTGCCGATCATCCAGGACAAACTGGCGCTGCATGCCAGCGTCAATTACGAAAACGACAGCGGCTGGATCGATCATTACACTCAGGCCGGCGTGCTGGACAAAAAAGGCGTCAACAGCTCCAACAGCCTGACCGCGCATGTCAGCGCGACCTGGACTCCGGACTCGACGCTGACGGTGACCCCGGCGTTTTTCTATCAACGCGCCAACAATGCCGACAACGCCGCGTTCTATCCGGGCGTCGGCTTGTGGGAACAGGACAAGGAAGTGCCCGAACCCAGCCACGACACGGTCGCGCTGGGCAGCCTGTCGATCAAAAAGGCGATGGGGTTTGCCGACTTCACATCGGTGTCCGGGTTCTTTGACCGCATCGCCGCGCGGCAGGAAGACGGCACCTACTTCAACAGCACCGCCTTTGCCGAATTCTTCCTCGATACGGTCTATCCGGCCTATCAGCCGCAGAACGACAGCATCATCGCCAACTTGCCCTCGGCGGTCGAAATCCGCACCCATTACCGCCAGTTCAGCCAGGAATTGCGGCTGTCGTCCAACGACACCAGCGCCGCCGCATCGTGGCTGAAATGGGTGGTCGGCGCCTATTATGCGACGCAGAGCGTGCACAACACCGATTACCAGACAATCGGCGGGATCAATTCGACGTTCCAGTCAATCTATGGCATTCCGCTCGACCAGTCGCTGGTGCAGACCAATTTCGGCAATCCGAATTATGGCCAACCGGGCGGCGGCCCGGCGATCCCGCTGTTCCCCAACGACATCGACGAAAGCGACAACCGCACGTATCGCCAGCAGCAGTTCGCCGTGTTCGGCCAGGCCAGCATCGCCTTTGCCAAAGGGTGGAAACTGGACCTTGGCGGCCGGTTCTCGGCCGCGCACGAGGACTATATCTCGGTCGAAACCGGGTTCTACCAGATCGGCAACCTGGGTTATCAGACCGCCGGCCAACCCGCTGCACCGCCCTATCTGCAGGATGGGACCGGCCATGCGTTTCTGCCCAAGGCGACGCTGTATCACGACCTGACGGCCGGCAGCTCGGTCTATGTCTCGGCGGCCAAGGGCTTTCGCCTGGGCGGGCCGACCGGGCCGATCACATTTGGTCCGACCTCGGTTTGCGCGGGCGATTTCGCGAACATCGACCAGACCACCCAGCCGACCCAGTTCAAATCGGACAGCCTGTGGACGTATGAAGTCGGATCAAAGAACGAATTTTTCGGCCATCGCATCCGGCTTAACGCTTCGGGCTATCTGACCAACTGGAACGACATCCAGCAGCAGATCTATCTGCCCACCTGCGGCTATTACTTTACCGCCAATATCGGCAACGCCCGGATCTGGGGCGCCGAAGCCGAAGCCTCGTTCAAGCTGACCCCCAGCCTGTCGCTCAACGCCTCGGCCAGCGGCAACGATGCCAAAGTGATCCAGTCGAACAACACGATCGACGTGCCGGTCGGGCGTCATCTGATCGACGTGCCCGATTTTACCGCGACCGCCGGGGCCAACTATTTGCACCGGGTCGGGCAATCGACCGCGCTCGTCGCGCTGATCAACTATGCCTATACCGGGCACAGTTATGGCAGTTATCTGCTGACCGACACCAATTACTACAATCCGGGCTATAGCGTCGTGAATGCCAGTGTCGGCTTGCGCTTTGGCGCGAACCAGATCACGCTCTATGCCAAGAATCTGTTCAACAACGAGACGATCATCCAGCGCCCGGAAATCAACACCGTAACCGAAGGCTATACCGTGCATCCGCGCACGATCGGCCTGACGCTAAAGCTGGTCGACTGAATTTAGGACTGAATTTAGAAAGGGGATGACGCTCATGTCTGCGTCAAGCACCACCGCCGATCCCGCCGGCGCGCGCGCGCATGCGCGTGCCATGGCCGGAACCCGCGTCGAAGCCATGCCGACCGTGCCCGCGACGCTGGCGACCGACTTGCCCGATGGCGTCGCCGCCGACAGCGTCGTGTGGGACGAAACGATTGCCGCCGGGGGCTAT
>Ga0116227_10014338_pt1 | contig 12105 bp, 14 predicted proteins | sample S1TSphgellanicum_FD_89693 | JGI IMG/M metagenome (GOLD analysis project Ga0116227, IMG submission 89693) | Host-associated microbial communities from peat moss isolated from Minnesota, USA - S1T2_Fb - Sphagnum magellanicum MG | ecosystem: Host-associated > Plants > Peat moss > Unclassified... | reverse complement strand
TCAACATCGGAGTAGGATATGGAGTACGTGAGAATGCCATTGCGGCCGCTCAACAAGCTGTCCGACAAGCAACAGAGAAAAGTAGCACTGCTGCCAAATTATGCATCCCCCTGCCAGCCAGCTACACGGCAGATGGTTCAACCACCAGTGGTGAATCAATTCTCAAGGGACTGAAGCTTGCCTTGGGTTTAGATGTACCACTTGTTGGTGGTACAGCAGGAGATCAGTATAGGTTTACAAAGACCTATCAATTCTTCCGAACCGAAGTTCTGACAGATTCCCTACCAATTCTCATCTTTTCTGGGGATATCCTATTCTCCTATGGAACTGCCTGTGGTTGGCAACCAATTGGATTAAAGAGTATTGTGACAAAGGCTCATGAAACCGTCCTTTACGAGATTGATGGTAAACCTGCAATAGAGTTTTATCAGCACTATTTGGGGAAACATCCACCGACTATCGAACATCCATTAGCTGTCTATGAAGGAGATAGCGAACGCTACTATATGCGGGTGCCTCATACTTGCGATCTCGAAATTGGCAGCATTAGCTTTTTGGGGGATATTCCTGAGCAAGCGATGGTTAGATTCACAGATATTAGCCGGAACGAAGTAGTTGCTGCGTCTGAGACTTCATTGAAGACAGCCTTAAAAAACTATCCCGGATCGGAACCAAAAGCCGCTTTCATATTCTCTTGTTGCTGTCGCCGTTGGGTGTTGGGGACAAGGACAAAAGAGGAGTATCAGCTTGTGAGAAATGCACTCTCCACAGAAGTACCCATTTGTGGATTTTATACTTACGGAGAATTTGCACCTCTAGAACCACATGGTTCAACGTACTATCACCAAGAAACCTTTGTCACGTTGCTTCTAGGAACAAAGTAGAACCTTATGGAACCCGCAAACTACGAGAGCGAGAGCCGACTCCATGAGTTGGAAAAAACCGTTCGGATTCTGAAAAAAAAACTAGCGCGATCAGAAGCTAACCTAGAAAAACTTGAACAAACCAGTGAATTGAGAGAATCTGTTCTCAAAGGCACGATTCGAGAGTTAGAAGAGTCGCAAATTTCCCTTCAAAAACACGGTTATGAGCTAGAAAATGCACTCGCAAACCTCAAAGCTTTGCAGGGCAAACTGGTTGAATCCGAAAAAATGTCTGCTCTCGGGGTTCTCGTAGCTGGAATTGCTCACGAAATTAACAATCCTATTAATTTTATTTGCGGAAACTTAATTTATGCCAATAATTATTTTCAAGATTTATTGAGACTGGTACAAATTTATCAGCAATATTACCCTGAACCAGTCTCAGCTATTCAACAAGAAATCAAAGCAATTGAACTGGAATTTCTGATCCAAGACTCAGAGAAACTGTTCCAGTCAATGAATATGGGAGTGGATAGAATTTGTGATATTGTCACATCTTTACGAAATTTTTCTCGGTTAGACGAAGCAGAGTTTAAGGTGACTGACATTCATCAAGGAATTGACAGTACACTGGTTATTTTAAATAGTCGCTTAAAATCGGTATTAAATTTTCCAAAAGGTATTCAAGTCATTCGAGACTATGGAACATTACCCTTGATAGGATGTTATCCTGGACAATTGAATCAGGTATTTATGAATATCATCACCAATGCGATTGATGCTTTGGAAGAAGGGCTAATAAATCAGCAAGTCATGCTGAATGAAAAATCACTAATTCCCACTATTCACATTTGTACTGAAGTACTTAACAATGATTGGGTGATGATTCGCATCGCTGACAACGGACAGGGAATGGACGAGAAAGTGCATTCAAAATTATTTGATCCATTTTTTACAACCAAAGATGTTGGCAAAGGAACAGGGTTAGGTTTATCTATCAGTTACAGAATTATTGTAGAACTGCACGGCGGAAAATTGGATTGCTACTCTGCACCGGGAACAGGAGCAGAATTTGTCATTCAGATTCCCACTCGACGGTAACCCTACAGGAAGTGCAAATCACCAGAAAATATCAGAAATATTATTTAAACAGGACTTACGCAAAACACCTCTCAAACTCTCATTCCTCCGTGTCCTCTGCGTTCTCTGCGGTTTGTTATTCGGTGACTCGTGCTTAAGTCCTGTTAAATTTACTTTTTAACCAATGATCGGAGTTTTTTGAGTCAAACTTGGTGTTCTATTCTCAATCATTTGCTGAGTACGATAGGTCGTACCATAGCCACCCTGAATAATCTGTTTTTCATGAATAAAACTAAGGAAACTCATCGTTAACAATGCTTGGCAGATGCACATGACTGTCAGTAGAAGGCGTGAAACTCTCCGAGATTGTGGACAGTTATAAGAACCAAACCATGCCATCCAAGCAAGCCAAAGCTCCGGTAAGTTAAACAAAACAATCAAGTAGTGTAAATAGACGGGGGCAACCCATACAGTCAGTAAAATGCCATATCCTAAAAATGCAGCACCAATAGCGAGTGTACTATTTGATAAACGACCGATTAAATAGCCAAAGGAAAGGGTTTGCTCTTTGCTGACCTGACGGATGAAGCGCAACAGAATAAATGTAAAGACACAAATGACAGTGATATGCAGACCAGCTACCAAATACATTGGTTGTCCTGCCACAGTTGGCTGTGATAAGAAATTGAAGTAGTCGTTGCCTAATGAATATTTTAGATCCAGCCCTAGCGACAGATCAAACCAATGTCGGTAAAAGGACAGGTCTAGATAGGGTCGGCGAGCAGGCGTACTAGACTGAAGTATAGCTACTAACCACGGTATTAGAGAAATAGAACCAAGTAAGCTACCCAAAAGCCAGTAGATCCAACGGACTGAGTTGCGCTCAAACAGTAAAGCCCAGAGTACAAAGCCTGCGGCAAAGAAAAAACCGCCCAATTGAATCTGTCCTAGGCATGCCCCTGTAAGACCCCAAACAAAAGCTCCCCAACAAGAGCTACGATACCACCAACCCAGGAACATCGTTAAGGTGAAAATCGGAAAGACTGAGGGAGACCAAATCTTGCGATGAAACAAAACTGACAGGGGATTGACTGAAACAAGCGCAAGCGACCAAAACCAAGGTTCACACTCACTGCGGTCAATGAAATAGAAAATAAACAGCGATAACAAAAGTATCGCTACGATATTCGTAATTTGTACTGCACGTGCCAACCCAAGTGGATCGCTGACGAGAAAAAGTTTACTGAGTACAAGAAATACCCAAACACTCATTCCAGGATTGGGTACACCTGCACTCGACTTCATCCCAAGAGTGGGTATATGACCAGTTTTGCTAAATTCTTGCGTGACTTCAAAGAGCCAGCGCTCATCTCCCTTATACTCCATATCACTAAGCCAGATCGTCCGAAAGATGACACCTACAATCACTGCAATGACGAAACCACTTGACCAAATGCGCCTAGAGATCGTACTAGTACTCATGAACTAAGGGAAACATAAATTGTGTCCCATTTTACATGGACTTCACTCCCTACCACACTAAGCAGCAAGGGACAAGGGGGACAAGGGAGAGGTGTTTGTAACTCCTGCGCGGATTGCTGCACTTGTAAATTATTTAGTTGTCTTCAGGGATATTGCTGAAATTTTATAGTTATTTTATGGCTATTATCAACTAAACCCACTTTTGTTTCTGTTTTTGTCACAATTTCCCGCTGCTTTCATACCAATATCAAAAGAATATTTATTGGAGCAACAGGGTCAGCCAAGAGAGGCTGTTACCATGAGTCTAAGTTGGGCAACGGCTCTATTCTGCTAAGTGGAGGCATAGGTGTCAGCGAAGGATAGATTTCATAATTTAGTCAAGTCTGCGCTCATTCGGGCTGGGTGGACCATTACTCATGATTTATTTCCAATAGATTATGGGGATGTGCAGATGCAGATTGACTTGGGATCTGAACGTCTACTTGCCGCAGAGCGAGGTAGTGAAAAAATTGCGGTGGAAATAAAAAGCTTTATCGCTCCCTCTACCATTTCCGAATTTCACACTGCTTTGGGACAGTTCCTCAATTATCGCTCTGCCTTACGTGCAATTGAACCTGAGCGGATTCTTTACTTAGCTGTTCCCTTAGAAACTTATGAAGAATTTTTCCGGCTCCGGTTTATTCAAGAAGTCACCCAAGAACATCGGCTTAACCTACTAATTTATAATGTGGAACATGAGGCGATCGTACAATGGATAAAATCGAGCAGTACCGCCAATTGATTAAGCAAGTGCTGACTGCCCACAGTCAGATTAAACCAGTTTATGGGGATATAGAGGTACACACTGTGTTTGATGGTGAAGGAGATCACTATCAGGTAGTACGTTCCGGTTGGAATAAAAGTCGTCGGGTGTATGGTTCCCTAATTCATATGGACTTAAAGGGCGATAAAATTTGGATTCAATACGACGGCACAGAAGTAGGTGTGGCGAATGAATTGGTGGAACTAGGAATACCCAAGCAGGATATCGTGTTGGCATATCATTCACCGTTCATGCGACAGTACGATGGGTTTGCAGTTGGATAGCCTAGACAATTTTGACACTCCCCTTGCCTAAAGGCAAGGGAATTTTTAGCATAGAGGTTAAATTATGGAGATAGGTATAATTATCAGAGTGACAGAGGAAAAGCAACTAAATTTACCACCGGAGATTCAGTCTCAACTCCAACCAGGTGATGAATACCGAGTTATTATCAAAGATAATTGTATTTTATTGGAAAAAATTACTAAGCCATCTGTAGATTTGGATGAATTTCTGCAACAACTTGAGGAACTAGAACCAGATGCAAATCAGCCGACTCTCCAAGAAATCAGTGAAGTAGTCAAGGAAGTCCGACGGGAGTTATGGTCTAATCGTAAATCTGAAACGCAGTTGTTAAAACAGTGAGCATCTGAAAGTTTTCTGGAGGTACAGTATAATGCTTACCCTGGACGTACAAGCAATTTTAAACTCAATCAAGAATGAAGTTCGTTGGCAAGATGTCGTACAGTTTGAGAAGCTTGATGAACGTGTTGCCGTAGCCAATGACGTTTGTGCCAATATTATTGGTGTCAATGAAGGTTATATCGAATGGTGTCCTAATGATACCAATTCTGTATGAGGCTGCGCTTTATTTTCCCAGAGTTCAGGGTCATAAAAGGTCAAAAATTCGGCGCATCTTCATGAAGAAACGGTATGACGAGCCACCTAGCCTTTTGGAAACCTTACTTTGGTGGTGGGTTGTCCGTCCTGACTTGGGCGCTGCTATAGCGCTGGAAGCACCTCCAGAACTAAAAGAAATTATTAGTCAGTACATCTTGAAAAACTAGTACAACAAGACAAAAGTACAAAGTAAAAAGAAAGAACACCTATGTTATAAGCTTTTTACCTATTTCAGACGATAAATTTACTTCAACCAAGGACGGCTGACTTCCTCTAGCTGAGCAACCTCATCATCGCTCAATCTCCAGCCCAAAGCACCAGCATTCTGCTGTGCTTGCTGTGCCGTTTTCGCCCCAGGTATTGGGATCACGTTACCCTGTGCAATTAACCAGTTGAGAGCAACTTGGGCAGGGGTGTGTCCGTGCTTTTCTCCTAACTGACGTAGCAAAGAGATCACTGATTCAATTTTTTGCAAGCCTTCTTTACTAAATCGCGAGTCTAACCTTCTCGCGCCAGTTGGGGTTTCGCTGCCTGAAGCAGTGTACTTGCCTGTAAGTAGCCCCTGAGCCAAAGGACTATATGCTAAAATTGTTACACCTAACTCACGAGCGGTGTTAAAAATACCGTTGCTTTCGATTTGGCGAGTTACTAAAGAGTAACGCACCTGGTTAACAGCCAAAGGCACTCCACGTTTAGCTAATATTTGGTGTACTTCCCGCATTTGCTGTGCTGAGTAATTGCTGACACCTACTGCCTCAATTCTGCCTCGCTGCACCTCATCTGCTAGGGTATTCATTAAGGTTTCTTGACTCAGAAAAAAGGTGAAAGGCCAATGCACTTGGTATAGAGCAACTCGTTCAACTTGTAGACGTTTGAGGCTCTGCGTTAAAGCATCAGCGACAGACTGACCCGTAAATCGCCAAGGTAAGGGACCGAATTTGGTAGCAATCTGCACCTGTTTATTTGTCTTTTGCATGAATTGCCCCAAAAATTGTTCTGAAAGCCCTAGTCCGTAAACTTCAGCCGTATCAAAGAAGTTGACACCAGCATCCATTGCTGCTGTAAAGGCTGCTTGCAACTGCTCTGGACCGTAGTCATTGCCATAACTCCAGAAAAGCTTATCACCCCAAGCCCAAGTACCAATGCAAAGGGGTGTAACAGTTGGACCATTTTGCCCTAATGTGATTGCTTCCACTTTATACAAGACTTATTACTTTATACTTATTTACTTTTTCAGTGTAACTTCACTTGCCTTGCTCAATTTGTCGAGGGCTAGGGCGATCAGCTAGTTCCTTGTCCTTCAATCACCCTGGATCGCTGCCTTGAGGTAGGAGTAATTAAAGGCGGAAGCCCACCAGCACCAGTCAGGGTTTATCTTATTTATTATCACAAACCAAATCTTACATTTTCCAAGACTTTCAATACAAAGAATAGCTATGGCAAGCGGCGATTTATTAGATTCTCAGCGAAACTCCCTAACTATGCCAAAGGTCAATCTACTGACCATGTTTCGGCTGGGTCTATTCCAGATGGGATTAGGCATTATGTCTGTTCTAACACTGGGAGTACTCAATCGGGTAATGATTGACCCAAAACTCCTAGCAGTACCAGCTACAATTGCTGCTGGTACAACGGCAATGGCTCTGTTTGTTTCCCCAGGTCGTGTCTGGTTTGGGCAGATGTCCGATACCAAAAAGCTTTGGGGCTATCACCGCACTGGATACATCTGGGCTGGTTTGTCGGTGTTGGCAGTGTTTGTGTTTCTGGCTGTGCAAGTCGTGTGGCAGTTAGGCGCTAGCCTAACCAATGGCTGGACGCTACAAAGCACGGCTTGGGCTGCACTCTTAGCACTCATGTTTGCCCTATATGGTCTTTGTGTTGATGCCTGCTCGACAACGTATGCTGCTCTGTTAGTGGATGTTTCTGATGAAGACAATCGCTCTAAATTGGTAGGGGTTGTTTGGTCACTGCTGATGGTGGGAATCGTGGTTGGAGCCGTTACTAGTAAGAAGTTACTCGAAGGACTAACTCTAGAAACCTTACAGGCATCAGTCAACCGTTTGTTTCTTATGCTACCCGTGGCGGTGGTTTGCCTTGGCTTAATTGCTACAATTGGCGTGGAAAAAAAATTCTCCCGCTTTGCCTCCCGTTCTAGGCTGACAAACCAAGAAGACCGCATCACCCTAGGTAAGGCAATAAAAGTTTTGACAGCTAGCCGCCAGACTGGGCTATTTTTCAGCTTTTTATTGGTAATGACAATCAGCCTGTTCTTGCAACAACCAATTCTAGAGCCTTATGGTGGCGAAGTGTTTCATATGACAGTGGCTCAAGGTGCCCTACTGAATGCTTGCTGGGGTATTGGTGTTTTGGTAGGAATGAGCGTCGCTGGTTTTTTGATTGTACCTCGGTTGGGTAAACAAAAGACGGCTCGATTTGGATGTTGGGCGGTAGCAGCTAGCTTTGGGTTGGTGATTGCTAGTGGTTTCACTGGTAATCAAGTCCTGCTGAAAAGCGCTGTGTTAGTGCTAGGGCTGTCTGGTGGAGTCCTGACGAATGGGGCAGTGACTTTAATGTTGGATCTTACGGCACAAGAAACAGCAGGGACATTTCTTGGAGCTTGGGGATTAGCTCAGGCTTTGGCTCAGGCTTTAGCTACAGTAGGAGGAGGGGGACTTTTGGATCTGGGTCGAAGGTTACTCCACACGCCAGTGTTAGCTTACAGTCTGGTGTTTGCTACATCAGCACTGGGGATGATTTGGGCGGTTCAGTTGCTCAACCGAGTGAATGTTGCAGAATTTCAAACAAGCGCCCGACGAGCGATCGCCTCTGTTTTAGAAAGTGAACTTGATTAACACAGCAGATTGCAAGTAAGTGAAGTACAATGCTTTTGTCTAAAAGCTAGACACAAAGCCTTTTCTACTCCTGACTCCTGAATTCTGCTGTAATATTTGTTTGCTTGTTAGTGGTTGGTTATTCTACTAACAACTAATCACTAACAACTAACCATTAGCTATTGATAAAATGACTGAATTTTGGACAACGATTCTTGAATTTGCCCAAACTACCTCCACCAGAGTGGGCAACCAGTTAATGCAAGATTTTGGGCATGTGCAGGCTTTGCAAAAAGCTGATGGCAGTTTGGTGACGCAATCAGATAAATGGGCTGATCAGGAAATTCGGGATGCGATCGCCTCCACTTTTTCTGGTTATGGCATTCTCTCTGAAGAGAGCGATCAGACTTTTCCCGGTACAGAATGGTGCTGGGTTATTGACCCTTTGGATGGCACAACAAACTTTACGCGTGGCATTCCTATTTGGTCAATTTCTTTGGGTTTACTGTATCGAGGTATACCTGTCTTTGGTTACGTTTACGTGCCGCCAGTGAATGAAGCTTTTCACGGTTTTTGGTCAGGTTCATTTGAGTTAGCAATACCATCCGGGGCATTTCGTAATCACCATCCCATCCACACTAGCGATGATGCACCCAGTAACAATCACTTCTTCAATCTCTGTTCCCGCAGCACCTCAGTGATCCAGAAAGGCTTTCCCTGCAAAATTCGGATGCTGGGTGTTGCTAGCTATAATTTCCTCACAGTGGCTTCTGGTGCAGTACTGGGTAGTGTTGAAGCTACACCCAAAGTTTGGGACTTTGCGGCTGCTTGGGTGATTGTTCAAGCTGCTGGCGGTATCTGGCTATCGCTGAAGGAGGAACCGTTTCCTTTGTCTCCTGGGGAGGATTATCGCGATCGCTCTTTCCCTAGTTTAGTTCTCAGCCGCCCAGAATTGATTCCGGTGTTTGCACCGTTTGTGGAAAAGGTCAAAATCTGAACTACCAAGGAGTAATGCCTTAGATAAATTCAGGGGCTTCACACCGATTTTATTTCTCTTTCTTTTGACTTTTGACTTGTTCAGTGAATAACATATACCCGACTGTCTTTCATAAAGGAATAGCCTCTTTGAAGACTCGCTCTTGAATAAAATAATGTAAAAACTTAGTAGTTACTACATAAACTTTGCAATTTAATAAAGTTTCTAAATCTCCGATTAAGCCACCAGAAAACCAAGCTGTGATTTTATTCAAGTCATAATCAATCAAAAAATCTATATCACTGCTTGGTGTTTCTTCACCTCTAGCTACACTACCAAAAACTCGGAGATTATAAGCTCCATGTTTAGCAGCGATCCTGAGAAATTCTTCTCGTTTTTCTTGAAGGATTTCTTTTAACTTCATTTTCATTTTTTCTCATAACACTACAGCTTATAGCAATCCTAATTGAGATCCGAACAAAGGGGAAAAGGAGGATAAGGGGAGTCAGCGCGTTGCTCTGGTTTCCACCAGTTGTAGCGACTGGCAGTGGACAAGGGAGAGGAGTTTGTAATTCCTGCACGGATTGCTATATTCTAATACTAGGTTAAAGTAAAAGGTAGTATCTGTCATTGCGACCGGAACGCAGTGGAGGGAAGCAATCTTGTCAGCACGCCGCACAGTGAGAACCCTCAAATCCTACCTTGACAAGAACCCTAATTGCAAAAAGATGTATTTAGAGGAGTAACTATGACGGTGAAACAATTTAAAACACTAAAGAATTCTTTAGCATCATTTTTGAAGCATAGGGGACAGACATTAGAAGAACAATTACAAAAAAATCAATCTGCGATGCAACTTTTACGAGGATGGATAGAAGAAAAAGTATCTGAAGAGGAGTTAAAACAAAGAGAAAGCTATTTTGAAGATTTCAAAGAAATAGTCGATAATGAACGAATGCCCGAGCATAAGCTTTACTCAAAGGAATGATTGTTTTCTTAGATACGGGAGTACTGGGTTTAGTTTCATCTCCTAGCAATGCTAGAGAAGCTCAAGAATGTAAACAATGGCTTTACCATTTACTTTCTAGAAGTGCCTATGTGGTAACTTCAGACATTTGTGATTATGAAGTTAGAAGGAGTTTACTCTTAGCATCACTAACTAACCCCATAGTTCAAGGTCTAGAAAATATAGATGCCTTGCAACAAGTCATTGACTTTTTACCATTGACTCAAAATGTTATGAAAAAAGCGGCGCAAATTTGGGCTAAAGCTCGTCACCAAGGAATTCAAACAGCTGATAATAAAAATATTGATGCAGATGTAATTATTGCTGCTCAATGTCAACTTCTAAAAGAAGAATATCCCGGTCAATACATTGTCCTTGCCACTACAAATGTCAAGCATTTGCAACGCTTTATTGAAGCCCAAGAGTGGGAAGACATCAATTTTTAAAAAGGATAAAGTCCGCGATCGCCCTATCTTTAGATGCACTCTCCTCATCAGGTGGACTAAGTAAAACGGAACGCTGAATCAACTTACCCTTCAAGCGACGGGCGACACGACTCGGAATACCATAGCCGTAAACGATGTGTCCTTGTCCAGCTAAAACTACCACTTGATAATTTGAATGAGCTTTCAAAAACTGAGCAACACCCTCTGCCATTGTTTCATCCCACAAAACTTGTGCCAAAAAGAAGCGCTCAACATCAGTACCGCTACCATGATTTACAGCTTGATGCTGTTGAAAGGCTGCAAGCAATCTTTGGCGATACTCTTTGTTGTCAGTGCGAATTTCCGAGGCGGGGGGAATAAATTGCCGTTCAGATGGTGTTAGACTTCCTAAACCTTCACGAACCACTTTGTGGGTAATTTCTGCGGGAGTGTTTAAGGCTAAGACGGGCAGTTTTTTTTCTTTGGCAAACCGAAGGATGGGGGCATAATTTTCCCAAGGAACACCCCAGCGTTTTTCGTACTCGCTTTTCTCTAAAAGTTCTTCTTCAGTCAGTTTTCCTGCAAGATATTGATTGACCACACCTTGATAGGGACGCTGAAACATTTCCAGCGCGATCGCAATTTTAGGGTTGATTCGGTAGAGTTCCTGGATGATTTTTAGCTGATTTCGGTGGTCTTCGGGACTATCGTGAGTTTCTCCCAAATACACCACATTTGCTTGTGCCAGTGTTGGCATTATATGTGACAAATCTTCAATGCACTTGCTAGCAACAAACTTCTGAGAACAAGAACTTTTTACTTGTTGCTGGGCGTAAGTTGGTGAGGCGCAAAGTAAAAAGATTCCTACCCACAGGGCAAATACTTGGATGAGAGGGAGGTGGTAACGCTGCGTTTTTATCAATTGTCTTATGTTTTTTTGCGCGACGCTAGATCAACGATACACAAAAACTCCAGCAGTTTGCCATCACAGCGAGGCATAAATTGCCTAAGTATTGAGAGAAATATACAACTCAAATCTTGCACGCCTTTGCTAGATTTGAGTACAATACACCTGAGAATGCCTTAAAATGAAAGGAATCTGGCTCGAAAACAACCAACTGCAATTACGCACTGATATCCCAATTCCCGAACCGCCTCAGGGTGAAGCCCTGGTGCGCGTTTTATGCGCTGGTATCTGTAACACTGACCTAGAACTTAAGAGAGGCTACTATCCTTACACTGGCATTTTAGGACATGAATTTGTCGGTGTGGTCGAACAGGGACCAGAACACTTAGTGGATCAGCGTGTCGTTGGAGAAATCAATGCTGCCTGTGGGCAATGTCGATTCTGTCTCAGCGGACAACCAACTCATTGCGAAAAGCGCACTGTCCTTGGCATTGTTAACCGCAACGGCGCCTTTGCCGACTACTTGTGCTTGCCCATACAGAACCTGCATCCCGTTCCCGATCATGTCCCTACAGAAGAAGCAACATTTACTGAACCGTTAGCTGCCGCCTTGGAAATTCAGCAGCAAGTGGCTTTGCATCCGGAGGATCGGGTGCTAGTTGTTGGGGATGGCAAGCTTGGGCAGTTAGTAGCACAGACATTAGCTTTAACTGGCTGTGACCTCTTAGTAGTGGGGCGACATCAGGAAAAACTTGCTAACCTACAAGCACGGGGTATCAAAACTGGTCTAACTGATGCAGTTGTAGACAGAGGCTTTGATATTTCAGTAGAGT
>Ga0116227_10014337_pt1 | contig 12105 bp, 11 predicted proteins | sample S1TSphgellanicum_FD_89693 | JGI IMG/M metagenome (GOLD analysis project Ga0116227, IMG submission 89693) | Host-associated microbial communities from peat moss isolated from Minnesota, USA - S1T2_Fb - Sphagnum magellanicum MG | ecosystem: Host-associated > Plants > Peat moss > Unclassified... | reverse complement strand
GCCCGACGTGGTGGCCGGGCTGGACGCGCGCGGCTTCATCCTGGGCGCGGTGATCGCCTATGAGCTGGGCGTGGGCTTCGTGCCGATCCGCAAGAAGGGCAAGCTGCCCTTCACCACGGTGGAAGAAACCTACGAGCTGGAATACGGCAGCGCCACGGTCGAGCTGCACGCCGACGCGGTCAAGGCCGGCGACCGCGTGCTGCTGGTGGACGACCTGATCGCCACCGGCGGCACCATGATGGCCGGCAAGAAGCTGCTGGAGCGCCTGGGCGCCACCGTGGTGGAAGGCACCGCCATCGTCGACCTGCCCGAACTGGGCGGCTCCGACCGCCTGCGCGAGTCAGGCCTGCCCCTGTTCACGCTGGTCGACTTCTCCGGCCACTAAAACCTGCAACACCGGCGCCCCCAACCCAGGGATGCCGTGGAACTGGCTCCGCCAGGCCACAGGCATCGCCCCCCGGAGGGGGGTTGGCGGCCACACGAAGTGGGCAAGCCTGGGGGTGAGCTAAGCTAAACCGCCGCGACGCGCCGCCGCCGGTTCGCCAGACGCTTGGCCAGCACCGCGCCCGCAGCCAGCAGCAGGCCGACGGCGATCTCGGGCTGCCGGTGCGAGAGCTCGGTGAAGCGCACCGGCGACAGGCTCCAGAGCCGGCATTCGCTGCCGGCCTGTGCCGTGGCGCGGCGCGGGTGGTGCGAGAAGAAGGCCGCTTCGCCCACCAGCGAGCCCGCACCGACCATCGCCAGCCGCAGGCGGCCGGCATGGTCCTGGGCATGCACGCTCAGGGAGCCCTGCTCGACGAAGTACAGAGTGCGGTCCTCGGAGCCTTCGGCGAACAGCGTCTGGCCCTGCGCCAGATGGCAGGACTGCAGATAGGGGGCGAGCGTCTGCCACTGCGCAGGCGAGAACTTGTCGATCAGCACGTCGTCGCCCTGGGCCAGGGCAATGGCATCGACCAGGCCCTGCAACAGGGCGCCCGACGTGCCGAGGGTGGCGGAGATGGATCCTTGCATGGTGCGCGAACATAGCCACAGCGCCCTCCCGCCACAAGGGCCATTACCGCGCGTTACAGATGGCCGCCTGCCGGTGCCGGCGGCAGGCCGGGCGGCAACCACTCAGACGTAGACGTCCACCTTGGTGCCCAGGCCCGGCGGCTGGGCCTTCTTGCGCGCGGCCTCGGTGGCAGCGGCGGTGGCTGGGGGCTCTGTCTTCTTGTTCTTCTCGGCCTTGGCAGCAGCGGCCTGCTGCTGGGCCTGCTGCAGGGCGGCGATCTGCTGCTGGATGGACTGGATCTGGGTCTGCAGCAGCTGCAGTTGCTGCTTCTTGGCCTTGGCCGTCATGTCGCTGGAAGTCGCCACCTGCTTCAGTTGGGCGGTCAGCTCCTTGAGCTGGGCCTGCAGCTTGGCAATCTGGCTGGCACTGCCGGCGGCGCTGCTGCCCGAGGTGGTGGCGGAAGAAGAGGTGCTGCTGGTGATCTGCATGGAAGGTTCCCCCGACGGATGGGTCTCCCCGCTATTTCGGCAGTTCACGGCGCAAATCGAGGGGCGCCTTGCAGGAAGTTGGGAAAAGCCGCTTTTATTTCCCGATGCAGAAGCGCGAGAAGATCACGCCCAGCAGGTCGTCCGAGCTGAATTCGCCGGTGATGCTGTTGAGCGCGTTCTGCGCCAGGCGCAGCTCTTCGGCCAGCAGGTCGAGCGCGCCGGCCTGTGCCGCCAGGTGGGCCGCGGCCTCCATCAGGTGGCCGTCGACCCGGCGCAGCGCCTGCACGTGGCGCTCGCGCGCCAGGTACAGGCCCTCGGGTGCCGACTGCCAGCCGGCGATCTCCAGCAGGCGCCGGCGCAGCGCCTCCAGGCCGGCGCCGGTGCGGGCCGACAGCGCCAGGCCGCCCGCGGGCAGTGCCGCGTCGGTGCCCGCGGCGTCGAGCTTGTTCCACAGGTCCAGCACGGGCACCTTTTCTGAGAGTTTTTGGGCCATAGCCAAGGAGATACCTTGGTCTCCCGCTATGTATTCAGGAGTATTGGCGCGCGTCAGGTCGTGCAGGAAGAGCACGGCGTCGGCAGCGGCGATCTCGTCCCAGGCACGGGCGATGCCGATCTTCTCGACCTCGTCCTCGCTCTCGCGCAGGCCGGCGGTGTCGATCACGTGCACCGGCACGCCCTCGATCTGGATGGTCTGCGCCACCTTGTCGCGGGTGGTACCGGGGATGGGCGTGACGATGGCCAGCTCCGCCCCGGCCAGGGCGTTGAGCAGCGAAGACTTGCCGGCATTGGGCTGGCCGGCGATCACCACCGTGATGCCCTCGCGCAGCAACGCGCCCTGGCGCGCGCGCTGCAGCACCTGGACCAGCATTTGCTGCAATTTTGATAGCTGACCGTCGGCGTCCGCCTTGCGCAGGAAGTCGATTTCCTCCTCAGGAAAGTCGAGCGTGGCCTCGACCAGCATGCGCAGGTGGATCAGCGCCTCGCGCAGCGTGGCGATCTCGGCCGAGAAGGCACCAGCGAGCGAACGGCCGGCGCTGCGCGCGGCGGCCTCGGTGCTGGCGTCGATCAGGTCGGCCACAGCCTCGGCCTGGGCCAGGTCCAGCTTGTCGTTGAGGAAGGCGCGCTCGGTAAATTCGCCCGGGCGCGCCAGGCGCAGGCCGGGCAGGCGCGGCCGGCCGCTGTCCGGGTCGCGCTCGGCCGCGGCCTCCAGGCAGCGCGCCAGCAGCAGCTGCAGCACCACCGGGCCACCGTGGGCCTGCAGCTCCAGCACATGCTCGCCGGTGTAGGAGTGCGGTGCGGCAAAGCGCAGCGCAATGCCCTGGTCGATGGGCTGGCCGGCAGCGTCGCGAAAGGGCACGTAGCAGGCCTCGCGTGCGGGCAGGGCACGGCCGCACAGCGCCCGGGCCAGCGCCGACAGATCGGCGCCGCTGCTGATGCGCACGATGCCCACGCCGCCGCGGCCAGGGGCAGTGGCGATGGCGGCGATCGGGTCGTGGTGGTGTGCGGGCATGGGGCGATTGTCCTAAAGAAAAAAGGCCGCCAGACCTTTCGGTCGGCGGCCTGGCTGGGCGCTGCGGCTTACTTGAACTTCGGCAGGTTGAACTGCGGCGGCACGCCCATGCGGGTGTTGATGATCCACTGCTGCGCGATGGACAGGATGTTGTTCGTGATCCAGTACAGCACCAGGCCGGACGGGAAGAAGAAGAACATCACGCTGAAGGCCAGCGGCATGATCCACATCAGCTTGGCCTGCATCGGGTCCGGCGGCGCGGGGTTGAGCGCGGTCTGCAGCAGGCTGGTCAGGGTCATCAGCAGCGGCAGGATGAAGAACGGATCGGGCGCCGACAGGTCATGGATCCACAGGATCCAGGGCGCGCCGCGCATTTCCACGCTGGAGAGCAGCACCCAGTAGAGCGAGATGAAGAACGGGATCTGGATCACGATGGGGAAGCAGCCGCCCATCGGGTTGACCTTCTCCTCGCGGTAGATGCGCATCATCTCCTTCTGCATCTCCTGCGGCTTGTCCTTCAGCCGGTCGCGCATGGCCATGATCTTGGGGTTGATGGCCTTCATCTTGGCCATGCTGGAGTAGGCCTTGGCGTTGAGCCAGTAGAAGGCCGCCTTCAGCAGCAGCACCAGCGCCACGATGGACCAGCCCCAGTTGCCGAGGAAACCGTGCAGCTTGTCCAGCAACCAGTACAGCGGCTTGGCCAGGATGGTGAGCCAGCCGTAGTCCTTCACCAGCTCCAGGCCGGGGGAGAGGGCTTCGAGCTTCTTCTCTTCCTGCGGGCCGGCGTAGAAGGTTGCGTCGATGGTCTTGCTGGCGCCGGGCGCGAGCGTGCCGAGCGGCGTGATCATGCCGACGGCGTACAGGTTGCTGTCGACCTTGCGCATGAACAGGTCGCGCTGGACGCCGTCGGGCAGCACCCAGGCGGTGGCGAAGTAATGCTGCACCATGGCCACGTAGCCGTTGGTGGCCTGCTTCTCGATGTCGACCTTGTTCTCTTCGATCTTCTTGAAGTCGACCTTCTGGTACTTCTTGGCTTCGGTGTAGACCGCCGGGCCGGTGAAGGTGGAATAGAACGAGGATTCGCCTGGCGGCTTGTTGCCGTCGCGCACCAGTTGCAGGTAGAGCTGCGGCGACACCGGGGTGCTGCCGTCGTTGATGACTTCCTGCTTGACGTCGATGGCGTAGCTGCCGCGGGTCAGCGTGTAGGTCTTGCGCAGCTTTACGCCGCCAACGTCGCCCGATTCGAAGCGCACCACCAGCGTGCTGTCGCCGTCGGCCAAGCTCAGCGGGCCGGGCAGCAGGGTCATGGGCGTCTTGTGCGTGGGGAAGTCGCCGCCGATCAGGCCGCTCTGCGCCACGTAGACGCGGTTCGGGCTTTCATCGAGCAGCGTGAACTTCTCGTCGTGGTGCTCGAAGTCGGTGTGCAGCAGCAGCTCGCCCTGCACCAGGGTGCCGCCGGCGCTGTCGAAGACCAGGCGGAACACGTCGGTGCGCACCTCGGTGCGCTGGCTCGGCGCGCCGGTCGCCGTGGGCGGCAGCGTGCTGCCGGGCGTGGCGGCGGCACCGCTGGCGGAGGCGGTCGGCACGGACGAGGCGCCGGCCTGGCCGACCGGCGTTGCCGGGGCCGGGCTGGTCGCCGCCGGTGCGGCCGCGCTCGGGAAGAAGGTGGCCTGGTGTCCGTTGTGGATCTGCCACTTGTCCCACAGCAGCACCATGGAAAAGCCGAATATCACCCAGAGGATGGTGCGACGGATGTCGTTCATGAAGAAGTCTTCTTTTGGGAGGAAGTGAAGCGCGGTCCGGAGAACAGGCGCGGCGGTGCATCGGGCACCGGGTCGCAGCCGCCTTCGCACCAGGGCTGGCAGCGGGCGATGCGCTTGAGCGTCAGGTAGCTGCCGGCGGCCGCGCCGTGGCGCTCCAGCGCCTCCAGCGCATAGGCGGAGCAGGTCGGTTCGAAACGGCAGGCGTTGCCCAGCCAGGGGCTCAGCAGCAGCCGGTAGCCGCGCACTGCGGCCATGAGCAGCCGGCGCATCATGCCGCCGCCGCTTCTGCCGCCGGCGCCCGGGCGATGCGCCCGAGCAGCTGCTGCAGCTCGGCCCGCACCGCGCGCTTCAGGGCGTCGGAGCTGGCGCTGACGAACTGGGCGCGGTCGAACGTGCTGCGCAGGCGCACCACGTAGGCGGCCTGCGGCAGGCGGTCGCCGGCATGGCCGCCGACGGTGTAGATCTGGCGCTTGATCGCGTTGCGCGTGACCGCACGGCGTGCCCAGCGCTTGGGCACGAGCGCGCCCAGCCAGACGTCGTCCTGCGGAGCGAAGAGAGGGGCTGCGGGCACCGCTCCGTCCACCGGCACCGGAACGCCGGGCACCAGGCGGTGCAGCGCGAAGTGCGGGGTGCGGGAAACAATGCCGCCGGCCAGCACGGCCTGGAACTGCGGGCGGGTCTTCAGACGCTGCACGCCATCATCCTCGCCGTACGGACAGGCGGATACATGGGGCGGCATCTGCGGGACGCACCGGCGGCAGACCGGGGAAACGTGGGGCCTGGGGAGAACGGGGAAGAAATCTTGGCGAGCGGCCCAGGCAGGCAGGGCCGCGCAGCAGATCTATCCGCTCGCCCTCAGACGGCGAGGCGCTTGCGGCCCTTGGCGCGGCGCGCATTGATGACGGCGCGGCCACCACGGGTCTTCATGCGGACGAGGAAACCGTGGGTGCGGGCACGACGGATCTTGGACGGCTGGTAGGTACGCTTCATGGCAAATTCCTTGGGAAAGCTCGGGGTTTCAGTGGTATGGCCCCTGAACGCTTTTCAGGGAAACCCATGATTATCACCAACTTGGCAGCGCCTGGCAATGCATGGGCCTGCGCGGATGTAGGATACAGGCTGCCCACAAGTTCTGGACAAGCTTGTGGACAAGGTCTTGATAAATTAGAATCCGCCGCTTTCGCCCCCGTGCCTATCCACACCGGCACCGCCTCTCCCAACCCCTCCTTATTACTCCTACATGACCGAGGGATTCCCCCCCGGCGCCGGCCCCGGCGCCCCTGACGACGCAGGCCAGAGCCTGTGGCAGGTCTGCATAGAACAACTGGCGCAGGAGCTGCCAGAGCAGCAGTTCAACACCTGGATCAAGCCCCTGGTGGCCCAGGTGACAGAAGACCTCTCGCGCGTCACGCTGTATGTCGGCAACCGTTTCAAGCTCGACTGGATCCGCGCCCAGTACGCAGGCCGCATCGCCCAGACGCTGGAGCGCATCTACGGCCAGCCGATTGCACTCGAGTTAGCCCTCACTCAGCGTGAAGCACCCGTCCGTACAAGCATTCCGCCCACATTGACGGCCGCCCAGGCGGCCGCTGCGGCACCTGCGCAGCCCGAGCCCGTGGCCCTGGGCGACGACAGCGCGCCGACGGCGTTCAAGAACCGCCTGAATTCCGCCCTGACCTTCGACACGCTGGTGGAAGGCACGGCCAACCGCATGGCGCGCGCCGCGGCCATGCACGTAGCGGGCATGCCGGGCCATTTGTACAACCCGCTGTTCATCTATGGCGGCGTCGGCCTGGGCAAGACCCACCTGGTGCACGCGGTGGGCAACAAGCTGCTGGCCGACCGGCCTGACGCGAAAGTTCTCTACATCCACGCCGAGCAGTTCGTGTCGGATGTGGTCAAGGCCTACCAGCGCAAGACCTTCGACGAGTTCAAGGAGCGTTACCACTCGCTCGACCTGCTGCTGATCGACGACGTGCAGTTCTTTGCCAACAAGGACCGCACGCAGGAAGAGTTCTTCAACGCGTTCGAGGCGCTGCTGGCCAAGAAGAGCCACATCGTGATGACGTCGGACACCTACCCCAAGGGCCTGGCCGACATCCACGAGCGCCTGGTGTCGCGCTTCGACTCGGGCCTGACCGTCGCCATCGAGCCGCCCGAGCTGGAAATGCGCGTGGCCATCCTGATCAACAAGGCGCGCTCGGAAGCCACCGAGATGCCCGAGGAAGTGGCCTTCTTCGTCGCCAAGAACGTGCGCTCCAACGTGCGCGAGCTCGAAGGCGCGCTGCGCAAGATCCTGGCCTATTCGCGCTTCAACCAGAAGGACATCAGCATCCAGCTGGCGCGCGAAGCGCTGCGCGACCTGCTGTCGATCCAGAACCGCCAGATCGGTGTGGAAAACATCCAGAAGACGGTGGCCGACTACTACAAGATCAAGGTGGCGGACATGTACAGCAAGAAGCGCCCGGCCAGCATCGCGCGGCCGCGCCAGATTGCCATGTACCTGGCCAAGGAGCTGACGCAGAAGAGCCTGCCCGAGATCGGCGAGCTGTTCGGCGGCCGCGACCACACCACCGTGCTGCACGCGGTGCGCAAGATCGCCGCCGAGCGCCAGCAGCTCACCGAGCTGAACCAGCAACTGCACGTGCTGGAACAGACGCTCAAGGGCTAGGCCGGCAGCCTATGCGGGCTTACCCCGAAACCACCCCTGAAACCGGCGAAAATGCCGGATGGTGCCCGCGCAGCCCAGCGCACCACGCGGGCGCCGCACCTATCGACAACGCATTCTGGAGAAGAGGTTGACATGATCGTCTTGAAGGCCACCCAAGAAACGCTGCTCTCGGCTCTGCAATCGGTGGCGGGCATCGTGGAGCGGCGGCATACGCTGCCCATCCTGGCCAACGTGCTGATCCGCAAGACCGGCCCGCAGGTGCAACTGACGACCAGCGACCTCGAGATCCAGATCCGCACCGTGGCCGAGCTGGGCGGCGATGACGGCAGCTTCACCACGACCATCGGCGCGCGCAAGCTGATCGACATCCTGCGCACGCTGCCCTCGGACCAGACGGTGTCGCTCGAATCCACCGGCGGCAAGCTGGTGCTCAAGGGCGGCAAGAGCCGCTTCACGCTGCAGTCGCTGCCGGCCGAAGACTTTCCCCTGGTGCAGGAGGCCGCCAACTTCGGCCCGGCCTTCAGCGTGCCGCAGAAGACGCTCAAGAGCCTGCTGGGCCAGGTGTCGTTCTCGATGGCGGTGCACGACATCCGCTATTACCTGAACGGCATCCTGTTCGTGGCCGAGGGCAAGACCCTGTCGCTGGTGGCCACCGACGGCCACCGCCTGGCCTTTGCCTCGGCCCAGCTCGACGTGGAAGTGCCCAAGCAGGAGGTGATCCTGCCGCGCAAGACCGTGCTGGAGCTGCAGCGCCTGCTGAGCGACGCCGGCGACGCCGAGAACCCGCCGCGCATCGAGATGCAGTTCGCCAACAACCAGGCCAAGTTCGGCTTTGGCGGCATGGAGTTCGTCACCAAGCTGGTCGAGGGTAAGTTCCCCGACTACAACCGCGTGATCCCCAAGAACCACAAGAACAGCGTCACTTTGGGCCGCGCGCCGCTGCTGGGCAGCCTGCAGCGCACCGCCATCCTGACCAGCGAGAAGTTCAAGGGCGTGCGCCTGAACCTGGAGCCGGGCACGCTGCGCGTGGCCAGCAACAACGCCGAGCAGGAAGAGGCGCAGGACGAACTCGACATCGACTACGGTGGCGACACCATCGAGATCGGCTTCAACGTGACCTACCTGATCGATGCCCTGGCCAACATGTCGCAGGACATGGTGACCCTCGAACTCTCGGATTCCAACAGCTCCGCGCTGCTGACCATCCCCGAGAACGCCGACTTCAAATACGTCGTGATGCCGATGCGGATCTGAGATCCCCGCACCTGCACCCGATGACGATTTGCTATACAGACCATAGCTAAAGGCCCAGGTACAGCCTGGGCTACAAGCCTTTTTGGCTTAGAAAATGTCCCGCCCCCCGTGGGCCGGGCCGCAAGGGAATGACATGACCGACACCTCCAAGCCCCAGACGAACGCCGACGCGGTGCCCCACACCGAGCCCGTCTACGAGCCCGAGATCGAGAACGCGGTGCCGGTGGAGGTCACGTCCGACGCCTACGGCGAAAGCTCCATCACCATCCTCGAAGGCCTGGAGGCGGTGCGCAAGCGGCCCGGCATGTACATCGGCGATACCTCCGACGGCACCGGCCTGCACCATCTGGTGTTCGAGGTGGTGGATAACTCCATCGACGAAGCGCTGGCCGGCCACTGCGACGACATCGTCGTCACCATCCACAGCGACAACTCGATCAGCGTCACCGACAACGGCCGCGGCATCCCGACCGGCATCAAGTTCGACGACAAGCACGAACCCAGGCGCAGCGCCGCCGAGATCGCGCTGACCGAACTGCACGCCGGCGGCAAGTTCAACCAGAACAGCTACAAGGTCTCGGGCGGGCTGCACGGCGTGGGCGTGTCCTGCGTCAACGCGCTGTCGAAGATGCTGCGCCTGACGGTGCGCCGCGAAGGCAAGGTGCACGTGCTGGAGTTCAGCAAGGGCTTCGTGCAGAACCGCATCATCCAGGTGCAGGAGGGCGTGGAAGTCTCGCCCATGAAGATCACCGGCGACACCGAGAAGCGCGGCACCGAGGTGCACTTCCTGCCCGACACCGAGATCTTCAAGGAAAACCACGACTTCCACTACGAGATCCTGGCCAAGCGCCTGCGCGAGCTGAGCTTCCTGAACAACGGCGTGCGCATCCGCCTGAAGGACGAGCGCACCGGCAAGGAAGACGACTTCTCCGGCGCCGGCGGCGTGCAGGGCTTTGTCGAGTTCATCAACAAGGGCAAGACCGTCCTGCACCCCACGCCCTTCTACGCCGCGGGCGAGAAGCCGGCCGAGACCTACGGCGGCATTCCCGGCACGCACATCGGCGTGGAAGTCTCGATGCAGTGGAACAGCGGCTACACCGAACAGGTGCTCTGCTTCACCAACAACATCCCGCAGCGCGATGGCGGCACCCACCTGACCGGCCTGCGCGCCGCGATGACCCGCGTCATCAACAAGTACATCGAAGAAAACGAGCTGGCCAAGAAGGCCAAGGTGGAAGTCACCGGCGACGACATGCGCGAAGGCCTGTGCTGCGTGCTGAGCGTGAAGGTGCCCGAGCCCAAGTTCAGCAGCCAGACCAAGGACAAGCTGGTCTCCAGCGAAGTGCGCGCGCCGGTGGAAGACATCGTCGGTCGCCTGCTCACCGACTACCTGCTGGAGCGCCCGAACGACGCCAAGATCATCTGCGGCAAGATCGTCGAAGCCGCCCGTGCCCGCGAAGCCGCGCGCAAGGCGCGCGAGATGACGCGCCGCAAGGGCGTGCTCGACGGCATGGGCCTGCCGGGCAAGCTGGCCGACTGCCAGGAGAAAGACCCGGCGCTGTGCGAGATCTACATCGTCGAGGGCGACTCCGCCGGCGGCTCGGCCAAGCAGGGCCGCGACCGCAAGTTCCAGGCGATCCTGCCGCTGCGCGGCAAGATCCTGAACGTGGAAAAAGCCCGCTACGAAAAGCTTTTGACCAGCAATGAAATCCTGACGCTGATCACCGCGCTGGGCACCGGCATCGGCAAGGCCACCGGCGTGGGCGGCACGGCCGGCGTGGACGACTTCAACGTCGCCAAGCTGCGCTACCACCGCATCATCATCATGACCGACGCCGACGTGGACGGCGCCCACATCCGCACGCTGCTGCTGACCTTCTTCTACCGCCAGATGCCCGAGCTGGTCGAGCGCGGCCACATCTACATCGCGCAGCCGCCGCTGTACAAGGTCAAGGTCGGCAAGGAAGAGCAGTACCTGAAGGACGCCAGCGCGCTCGACAGCTTCCTGCTGCGCGTGGCGCTGAAGGATGCCAGCGTGAGCACCGGCGGCGACGCTCCGCGCACGCTCAGCGCAGAGACACTGGACGACCTGGCCAGCAAGCACCAGTTGGCCGAAGCCGTCATCGCCCGCCTGGGCGTCTTCATGGACGCAGAGGCCCTGCGCGCCATGGCCGACGGCGTGGCACTTGACCTGGACACGGTCGAAGCGGCAGAGGCCAGCGCCGTCGCGCTACAGGCCAAGCTGCGCGAACTGACCACCAACGGCATCCCGGCCGAAGTCAGCAGCGAATTCGACGTGCGCACCGACAAGCCCATCCTGCGCATCAGCCGCCGCCACCACGGCAACGTCAAGAGCAGCGTCATCACGCAGGACTTCGTCCACGGCGCCGACTACGAAGCCCTGGCCAAGGCCGCCCAGACCTTCAACGGCCTGCTGGCGCCCGGCTCCATCGTCAAACGCGGCGAAGGCGACAAGGCCAAGGAAGAAAAGGTCACCGACTTCCGCCAGGCCATGCGCTGGCTCATCAGCGAAGCCGAACGCGTCACCGCCCGCCAGCGCTACAAGGGCCTGGGCGAAATGAACCCCGAGCAGCTGTGGGAAACCACCATGGACCCCAACGTGCGGCGCCTGCTGCGCGTGCAGATCGACGATGCGATCGAAGCGGACCGGGTGTTCACCATGCTGATGGGCGACGAGGTGGAACCGCGGCGGGAGTTTATTGAGACCAATGCGTTGCGGGCGGGGAATATTGATGTCTAAGTTGCTGTAGAGCGAGGCATAAGACGCGAAACCGCGAACCATAAGTCGCGAAACCTATGAACTTCTTCATTCTGATAGCCCGTCCTGTGACGGGTGGGGCCTGAGGAGATAGTCGTGGCGCGCCCTCTTCGTAAGCGCAAGCTCGACGGCACGCCTTACTTCAGGCGAGACAAGGTCGAGAGCGAGATTCAAGCCCTCGCTGGAATCAGCGCCGCAGAACTGGAGCGTCGTGCTGAGCTATGGCAGGTCGGCGATCCCGGATACGTTTCCCCCGAAGCGTTGCTGTACTTAGTGCGCAACGCGGCCTCCGGCGCTCACCGCGAGAAATTGACAGAGAAGCTTCTACTCCGTGTGGCCCGCCGAGTTCCCTCAGTCGCCAACGCCGACGGCAAAACGGTCTCGATGACCAGGATGAACATCCGCGAGGCCGTCCGCGACCACTTCGTTGACCTGCTACTCAGCGACCGGAACCAGTACGACGACCGCCTCGATTACTACGAGGTCAACTTCAACAGCGCGGTCGCGGCGGATCGTCGGGACGCGAATGAACCGCCCCGGTTTTCGCGGAGGCTCAACACTCTGAGAGGATTGAGCCATGAGCAAGTCGAACAAGTTCTCGCCTGAAGTGCGCGAGCGCGCGGTGAGGATGGTGCAGGAGCGGCGTGGT
>Ga0116227_10014335_pt1 | contig 12107 bp, 5 predicted proteins | sample S1TSphgellanicum_FD_89693 | JGI IMG/M metagenome (GOLD analysis project Ga0116227, IMG submission 89693) | Host-associated microbial communities from peat moss isolated from Minnesota, USA - S1T2_Fb - Sphagnum magellanicum MG | ecosystem: Host-associated > Plants > Peat moss > Unclassified... | reverse complement strand
GGGTGTGGGTTGTCCTGGAAAGGGGTGGGTTGAAAGGGTGTGGGGGGGTGGGCCCCCCCCCCCCCCCCCCCCCCCCCCCCTCCCCCCCCATGGCACTCCCCCCACAATGGTGTTCTTCCTATAGAACAAACCAACTATAACCACCAACCAAAAAAAATTCAAAAACCTTGATGATGACCAAAGGACACCATTGTTGGCGAGCTTCAAGCTCCTTCAATAGCAAAGATGTCTATTGCAACAAAAACAAAAAGATGATGATGATAAGCTTCAATTCACCATTGTCTTCTATAGCAAAGAACAACAACCAAAATAAAACAAACAAGTTTGCCTACGAGCTTGGGCGAGGTGCGTCAAGCTAGGGAGGTGATAGAGTGAGGAGGAGAAAAAGAAACAAAATGAAGAAAAGAAAAAAAAAAAGAATTAAGAAGAAGACAAAGACGGAGGTGCAACCAATTTTGTTACTAAATAAGTTAGGGTTAGTGGGTTAGTAGGTAGCAAGGTCAATAGGTAGTGGAGGTCAAAGGTAGGTAAGGTTAATAAATAGGAAGAAGAGAAAAAAAAAGGAAATGAAACAATAATAATAATAATAATAATAAAGAGGAATATGAAATGGCCCTACTACACAGGCCAAGGTCATCAAAAAGCCAAACGAGAAAGAAGATAGCAAAAGACCCCACTCACACAACCAGAGAGCACTTGAAGTCTCACTACACAATCTGTAGGCCTAGACTAATGAAAGCTAAGTCATTTATTGGCCAGGCAAGGATATTATTATTTTGTTTATATTCATTATAGAGTATAGTAGCTTAATGGATTTTGGATCCCTAGGTAATAATAATAATAATAATAATAATAATAATAGGTCTATTTGTTTTATATGAGGATTTTTTTTTGAAAGATCATATTTTGGCTTGTGTTGAAACTTGAGATTTAGTTATTTTATAGAGTTATATAATCTCTTGAAGGATTTTGGTTGCTTTTAGAAGATTTTTGGAACATTATATTTTTGCATGATGAAATATTTGAGTAACTTTCATAATACTTTTTAATGTAAATGGCAAGGCCATGGTGTGACATACCCCTTGTTATGAGTGTTGGTGTCATTAATTTCCCTCCCAAAATAGGGGTGCGGTTATATCACCTTTGATGAACCAGCACCTACACTGGTACCATGGTAAAAACCATGGATTTCCTTGGTTGCTTCTAAGTTCAAACTCTGGTAATGATCACCTCCTAAGATTGAATTGGGGGCCTCTTGAGTGCAAATTTTAACATTCCTTGGTTTAAATATGGCCACTAAAAGGCCAGTGATGAGGGTGACCCAGCACCCACATTGTACCTTCATCGTTTTGAGTGAGGCCTCTTAGTGGCCATATTAAGCCCCAAAAATGATGATGAAACCTTGCCAACCATGTATGAACCAAAGCACTCAAAAAAGGGAAAAACAAGAAACAAAATGGAAGGACCTATACCCAAGAAGGCAAATGAACCACCCAAGAGGGTGAACCACAATGGGAACATCAAGTTCCCGAACCCCCTCTAGTTGCAAGAAGCATATCAAATAAGGAAAGGGGGAAAACATTATATTTGAACTCAGGGACCCTGATATAGTGTAAGCATGGGATATCTGTAATATTTGGAAATAATTTAAATGGATTTTGGAATTTTTAGCATAGTACCAATGTGGGTCCTATAGTTCACCTAAAGCCCCACTCAAGAAGGTTAAGTTACCAGTGTAGGAGTAGGTAGTCAAATTTTTTGCATGAGAGAAACTGCTGTGACATTAAGGCATCATGAATTCAATATGATCCAGCCCTTTTTTTTTGGGTCAGACATTTGGCATTGTTGCCAATTTTTTTTGAAATATCCTGTTCACAAATTCAATGATTTTTTTACCAAAAATTCACCAAAGTAGGGATCTAGAAAAACCACCAGATTTTTCTACATGGTTCAAGAGGTAGCCAAATACATATAAGGATGTTTGAATTTTTCTTTTCATGTTTTTTATAGCCAAATTTGGCTAAACTGTCTTATGGATGATCACCACCATAGCTAAATCACAAATTTGAAAAGAAAAACTTTGGATTCCCACCAAAGTTCTCAATACCGTGCACTCCAACAACAGTGAAAAGATATTAAAGATGAGCCACTTTTCAACAAAAAAAAGTAATATATAACAAGTATCGTGATACATAATAAGTTGAAATGTTGACAACATCCTTTGGCTATCCTAAATAGAAGGAAAAAAATTTAGAATTTGCATAACATTTTGGAAATCAAAGTTCATTTTGAGTCAAAATTAAATTTCATCCAATAGTTAGATGAAAAAGATTAAATAAAATCATGTATATAAAGTATATAACTTCTATTTTTTGTATGGCCATAAGGCGTCATGTTTGTGATTCATAAAACATTACAATTTTTTTTTATAAAATAATGCAAATCCTAGCTATAAATTTTTTTCTCTTTCATATGGTAGTGGTTTTTTCCTAAAATGAATACATTATTATGCATTTATTATTAAACAAATGTAAAAAACACATTTTTTGAATGAATTTTCAACTAAAATTTCTAAAATTATAAATAATCCTAGATTTAATTGATGTATATCAATGCCATCCACCATAAATAATTTCAACAAAAAATTCCACTCACAACCCTAATTTTGAAGTATATATGTAATTTTTCATATTTTGTGACAAATATTGTTTTGTCACATATGTATTCCATGTACATTCAAGTTCTTCAAGGTTTTTTGTTTTTTTTTAAATGATGATTTAAATCTAAAACTAATCAAATATACTTAAAATAAGCAAAAATAATCCAATATGTGATTTCCATACATTAAAAGAACCAAATGCAAAAAATTGTATTTGTGACAACAATTTGGAGGCTTTAGTGTGCTTATGCCCACGACAAGGTGATTAGGAAGATGTTCAATCAACCAAGGTTTTAAATGTAAGCATTTAAATATACTTACAATTTTTTTTTCATATTATCTAGCTACCTTTAGCCTAATACATATTTTTCCAAAAAATATGGCTAAAGCCCAAATACATTTGGACACATGATTATGCACATTTTGGGTGTTTAATGGACACTAAAAAATATGTTGAAAGAAATAGGTTTTATGCATGAACTTAAAACATTTTAAATGTGAAAATGCAATCAAGGCCTTAACAAATTAATTTTGTGAACATAAGAACAATAATGCTTGAATTTATATTCTATTGGATGGGCAAAAGTTATATTATTATATGTATCAATCCATGACAGAATCGCATGGCAGATTTGTAAAATATAATAAATTTGTTATGTGTGTAAAATTTGATCACAACCACAAAAAAATTCACTTGCCTACTTTGAGCACCCATACACAAAAACAAATTGTGATGTTCCACTAGAACTCCAATTTTCAAATGTGGAGACTAAAGTTAATTACCAATGTTCTTCTTATTGGTACCATTTTTGGGGCATGTATCTTTGTGTCATAAATAAGTAATATTCACAAATTTTTTATTTTTTTAATGATCTCCATTTTAGTTTTTGGTTATTTTTATTTCAAGAAATTATTTATTTCTCAATATTTCAAAAATGAATTGTTTCATGTCATTGTTGACCAATTTTGTTTCTCTGCATTGACATTGATGGAAACTATATGATTGGTGACAAAAAATCTAAAAACAATTGGAAAAAGAAATCTTTATGATTTTTAGGGATGTTCACCATTTTTTTAAATTAAAATAATTAAATTAACCACATCTAAACCAATATAGGTGGGTATCAAATTTGAAAGTGGGTATTTGATGAGTATTAAGCCATATATATATATAGTTCAAAATTTCAAAACCTCATATTTAGATCCTATCTAACCAAGTTGAAATCATGGGTACTTGCTCTTGTTTTTTACCATCACATGTGTGCCCCCTAGTCATAACCCTAATCAAAATGAGAAGAAAAAATGGGTTGATTATATGGCAAAAACCCAAATTTGTACCATTGATATAACTACCAAAGGCATACAATAAGGAACCATCATTTTTTTCCCTTAGGGTTTGAGTTTACTTTGTATACTTAAATAATAAAACTTTTTGCAAAAGAGATTGTTGTTTCATGATTTCTTTGAAATCAACCTTGCCAACTAAAGTAGGTTGCATGTGATCTTGAGATGGAACTTGCCATTGTTTAACACATCCATGTGAAGGAGCATTAGTTGAAAGAGCACCAATCAAAGGAATGTTAGTCAATGAAGCTTGTAGGTGGTGGTACCACTTAAGATCTTTAGAAGATTTCACAAGGGAGAGCAAAGAAAGTAGACATTCTTTGTTTGTTCATGAACTTTCTTTGTGCATTGTGTTTTCTCTTTATTGTTTTCAATTTCCCCTTTTTCATTTGAAAAAAAAAAATCACCACTGTTGTCTTTTGTTGATTGTTTAGTGTTGATCAAAAATTTCAAAATTGTTGTGGCCTTTTATGAGTAACATGCACCTTATAGTATTCACGCTTTCATTTTCATGGTCTTGTAAGCATAGGGGTTTTGTGCATTGAATTGTTTTGACAACCTTTATATTCTAAGGTCATTGTTTACTTGAAGTCATCATCAAGTAAGAAACATAACCCTTACTTGTTGTGGTTTCTATTAATTGTTATGGTTTTTGTTGCAAGGTTTCAGCTTTCACAAGTTGGGGTTCATTTCCATTGCATAACTCTTACTTGTGATTTCTATTACAATTGTTGTGGTTTACATTATAGGGTTTTAACATTTTTTCCTTAGGGTTAGGGCTTACTTTTTTACTTAAATAATAAAGCTTCCACTTATTGTAATGTTTCAATTTTCACAAGTTGGGGTTTTTTTCAATTGCATAACTCTTACTTGTTATGGTTTTTGTTGTAGGGTCTCAACTTTCACAAGTTGGGGTTTATTTTCATTGCATAGCTCCTAATTTTGATTTTTGTTGCAGGGTTTTAACTTTCACAAGTTGGGGTTTTTCTCCATTACATAACTTTTACTTCCTATGGTTTCTATTGTAGGGTTTGAACTTTCACAAGCTAGGGTTTGGTTCCACTATTATTCCTATTTTCTATTTTTTTTATTGTTGGGTTTCAAAATGTTTAATGATAAAATAATGGGTTTTATGATGAACATGCATGATGCTATTTTTAACTTCAATTCCTTTTCATTTGTTTCTGCAAAATGTGGCAATAGCAATAGCAATAGCATAAACAACTTACAAATTGATGGTAGTCAATAACAAAGTTTAAAAAGATGCCAATGGTGATGAAGCACCCCTACTTGAAACGCATATGGAAAAGTTGAAAAGAAAAGGAACTGCTTGGAGACCTTATAATTGCAACTTGTCAACATGGGCTTTATTCAAGGTAAATGATTTAAATCCCCACTTAATCGTGAACTAATTAGTAAGATGCCAAATGTAACACCAAATGTCAGTTCTAGTTTTTTTACTACTACTAATTAATGGGTTTTCCAAAAGATTATGCTACATAAAAGGGCTTTGCGAAAGATGTCATGTATTTGTGATCAAGGGTTTTTTGCCATTGAAAATAGTGGAATCAATTTGGTTACAAAGATTGGCATACAAATTATTCATAAGAGTTATTTTGCCATCTAAGAAAGATTTTGCTACAAACATCTTGCCTTCTTTAGTGCAAAAAATTTGGTTGAATATGTTCAACCTGCATTGACCACAGGCAACTTAACCACTTGCATTTTTTATCTTTAAATTCCAAAGGGGCTCAGGACATGTTTGTTGTGGTTACAATTTTTTCCTCAAATGATTGGGAACCAAAACATATAACAATTAAGTTGTTTGAGGATTCCAATACCTTTAGTGCAACTATGGCAATCTAATTGTGGAAATTCCTCAATAGGTTTAACCTAATTCAAAAAGAATTTGGCATATATGAAGGACAAATGGTCCAATTTGTAAACTTGTGCATATGCCTTAAATTTAATTATATCTTCTAATGCTTTTGGCATATCCAAACCATTTTGATGGAACGTGTTTAGGGCATGCATTATCCAAGTTTGCCAATATGTGTCACAAACACCATTTTCACATGACAAAGCTTCCTTGAGCTAGGTCCCCAAAGGGGTATAAATAGTGGTAGGAACCCCCCATGTAACCTTCAGTTTGAATCTAAGGTATGATATTTTTGTTCTATAGTTTTTGTTCTATTATTATTTCATGTTTACATTTTTTTTATTTGATCGCAATAAAGATTTTGTTTGTACTTTGGTCTTACGTATTTTATGTTTTTAGCTTTAGCTTTTGTGTTTGTCTCGGTTCCTTTGTTTCGTGTTTTGGATTTAAACTTAGACCTATTTTTTCATCATTCGTCTTTGTAGTTTTCATGTTTTTGACAATATGCTACTATAGATGACAAAATTGCTTAAGGTTTTAACCTTGCATCTATCAAGTTCATTTAAGTTGACATCCAAAAATGTATAACATGGCTAAAAAAAAGTGGCCAAAGGAGGCAAATATGGGATGAATGGGATGTGGTTGTTTAAATTATTAATTTGTTGATTTGTTGTGTTTAATTTGAAAATCTTACATGAGGTTGTTTGTTCCAAGTTCCAACTAACAACTTGTTCTGGCTATTAATGTCTTTAAGTTTTCATGTAGGTTTGCAAGTCAAATGTTATTATTTTAGGATGCTTTGACATTTCATTTAGCATTTTCCTTATGTAATAGTTGATAAACAATGCCATTGCAAAGTCATGTACTATCTCCACAAACTTGGGTAGTGTGTGTAACTATTGTGAAAATCTTATCATTGATAATAACTAATTATGTGATGAACCAAAAATGTGCTCATTGGATGTTTGGAAATGCTTTACATTTTGTCATTCCACTTGTTGTGAACTTTGTGATGAACTTTCACATCATATTGTTCTTAATAACATGATTAATTTGGAGATGTTCTCTTTTGATGAAGAGTTGGAAGAGCTATGAATTTGCATGAAACATCAAGTTTTGGAAATGTTTTTGCCTTTCTTTCTTTTTTCGCAAAGATTTGATAGGAGGAAAAAAATTAGACGTTAACATTGATGCTAGATTTTATGTTTAAGGGTCTATGTTTAATCATTGGCTATGTGCGTCATCAAAATGTAATTAATTTGATCATTGATTTTGATCTACAATATTAGCTACCTTTGTTAGTGGAAGCATACAAATAATGAATGCCAAATGTTATTGATGAACCTCAGGTCCAAGAATCATAGGTTGATTCTAAATATTTGTTTCACATTATTGAAACAAATCCAAGTACTTTGAGGCACCTTGTTTCAAGAAAGCTTGATGGTTATCACCATTATCCTTTCAATGTGGATTGCAAAGATGTCTTGAATTGGTGGAACACAAAAGAATGAAAATTTACTACAATTTCAAAATTGGCAATTTTAAGCACTATAGCCTCCTAGATTGAAACAACTTTTTTTTTAATTATTGAAATTTTGATTTCCCTTCACAAATGTCATATTCAAACTAACAAGAATTAATTTTTGTTAACAAGAAATAGCTAACAAATTTGTGCATTGGTTGCTTGAAACATGTAAACTTAGGAAATGCATGTGAAGCAAAATTAAATTTGACAAATGAATTGGAGGCTAAATTTAAGGATTGAATGGAACGTGAAAAAAACTTGGAAGTGGGTGATATGAATGATCTACCCCAATACTAAATAAATGGCAAGACATGTTACAATGTTTTCATTAAGGATCTATCAAGTTGTTTCATATTTGTAGGTGATTTCATGGTTGTGAAAACATGATGGTGATCTAAAACTATCCACAAATTTGTGTTTCTGGGATTAATTACTATATGCCAATGTGCGGGTGTCATAAATTTGTGGAATTTTGACAATGGTAAGTAAATCCAACAATGATATGATGGGTTTCTTACAAACATGTGATTTTGGTATTTTTGTTCATCATTATTGAACAACAATGACACCACCCATGAAGCTTCAAATCCCAAGTCATGTTATGTGTTATTTCATATATCACCCATGGTAAATCATGTAATTTTCTATCAATTTTTAGCATTGTTGTTGCTTATGACATTAATGTTATGCTTGTTAATTATATCTGCCATGGGTGAATTTCTTGAAATGACCTTGAAATAATTAAATGCACAATTGTCAAAGTGGAACCATATTTGACACATTGCCGAAACTTATGATTCATGATCACTTCACTCTTCCTCTTAATAGAGATGCGTTTTGCACCTTTCATACTTTTGTAGGTTTTGTGGATGTTCCAATAAAGTTATATGCAACATGGAACACATAAAACGTATATTTTAGTGATAGCCTTATTGCACAATGAGTTGGAATGTGAATCCATGTTATGAAGCACAACTACCCCTTGCTCATTTTTGTTATACTTTTGGACAATGCTTACAATATAAATGTTATACATAAACATCAAGTTTTCAAGATTTAAGTATGCAAATGTGTAAGTGTTTTTATAAAATTTTCTTCATTTGGGTTCAAATTTAAAAAACCAAGCACTATGAATTGAGACTAAGTATTTGATAGAAACCTTGTAGTATACCTCCATAGACCATTTGTCAAATAACCAAGTGAAATAACCACCTCAAATGATTCGAAATCCTCAACCCAAGCCCATACCTTCAATTTTCAATTTTTAAACAATTGAACCCATGTCGTTCTCTTAAATTTATTTATTTCCAAAACCAAGACCTCATGGTTTTCTATTTTTTTCCAAAAACTCAGGCCTGGTTTATATTTTAAAAATCAAATATCTTATCTAGACCTATGCATTTCCTAGGTCACCACTTGTAGCAACACTTTTGTAAAAATGCTACATCCCACCTAGGAAAAGCTACCATTTAATGCTAATAAATTTTGAGGATCCTTGCAAATGGACCTACTCTATGAATTTGAAAAAAACAACCCTTGAATATAAGATGTATTCTTCAGCTATATAGTTTACTATAAATTTTATTGACTAATTATAAACATGTTTGATTTCATGCACCCAACATCAACATCAACATATGTGGTGTAGACCCTAGAAAAAGTTGGTGCTGGTGCTAGCCCGATAGTTTTTAATTTTTCTTTTGAAGCACAACAGCAAACCCAACCTGACAACCCATTGGCAATCCTGCAGTCAAGCTCATTGGAAGAGGGCCGGCAGCACTCCCCTGGATTTGAACTCAGAACGTGTTTTCTCTGGAAGGTCCTAAGGTCCCAGAATGGGCTATACCAGCGAGCCATCATCCCTGGGATTCTAGCCCATTTATTTGGACTCGCCATTCTACTCTTGCAAGTATTATTCAGTTGTCAGGCAGAAATCTTCCAAAACTATCCCTTTGGGCAGAGTCAGAAATTTTCAATGTGAGAAGGCAAAGTGGTCAGTTTATATGGAGGACTGGGCAATTATAAATAATTGTTGACAGCCCGAAGGCATCTAGTGAAATAGACAACGCTGATGTCAGCTATGAGAAGGGCTCTGACACCACTGCTTGCAGATTAGCAACTCCGTGTGACAACATCATTCATGTTGGAGTTGATGAAAAAAATCATCAGCTCAAGGAAACCGGATCATCAGCTCATTCATACTTTATTGAACCTCTTGCTCACTGACCACGATTTTATTTAAATTTTGAGTGGAATTTCTGATTGCTTCCAGTCTTTTGAAATTTGGGCCCAAGACTGAAACCAATGAGTCACAAATCAAAGTTCAAACACCAAAATCATGCTCTCCTCCTCACCTACTTACCCACCTACCCAAAACCTACCTTGAGTACAAAGCCTTGATGGGTAGTAATGACAGTTGACTGTTTTAGTATGGGGGCTGTGCCATCTTTGGTTACAAATTCCTCTGACACAAAAGTGAAGACCGCATTATTCTTGATTACATTAACTACCCATGGAGAGAGGAAATGACACAGGAATCATGCTGATATATACCAATGTAAATAGCTCAGAAATCCATGGCCAGGCACCAGTTTTTTAAGCAGCTGCCAAATTGCCAATCAGTTCATGAGATCAGCTGACCTACTCTTTTCATATAGGTATATAATTAGCACAGTCTTTTTGTTGTCTCAACAAGGCCTCTTATTTGGGTGGTAAGTGCCAGTGGGGTTTTTTTTTAAAACAGGCAAGTTTTCGTCAAAGGGCGAAATAAAACGAAAATGTTGAAAATGAAGTGACTTTTTATAGCGTTTGTAGACATATTTGGTTAAATCTTCTACAGACGATGGTCACTTTGTGCGTGCCACTTTAGATTCATCACAAACAGTGTTTTTTCCTAGAGAAAAGGCGAATTAAACTGAAATGTTCATTAGTGGCGTTATGGAAGATTAAAAATGTGGGCTTCATATCTGGTTTATAGCCAAATTTGGCTAGATCTTCTTCCCAACGATGATCGCTACTTTTTCTACATCTTACTATCTAGGATCGCCACTTATCCTGCGATAAAAATTTCTTGAAACCAACACTGATTGCGAAATTCATAAAAACCAGACTGGTTCTCAGTAGCATAGGTGTGGAATAATTAGAGAGAGGAATGGACATTTGTGTCCCGAATGAGTGGGATTTAAGACACACCCATCATGCGCACTAATTCAGACTTGGATGCTGTCTAGATGTTTCTAATGCTGGAGCCAGGATCTGACCGCCATAAAATATTCCTTTACAGCTTTTGGCAGCTTGTGAATCCCCTCATCAGTTCAATAAAAGCCATGTAATAAAACTGTAGTAATGGGCAGTGGCCGAATTCAGACTTCTGACAGAGAATTGAATGAAAGCTTTCAAATTCTAACTAGGCCTATTTCAATGCTGTTCAAAATTTGCCAAATTTAGGGAAGTAATATGTGTATGCTGACCCCCCTCAACCCACCCCCCAAATTCCTATACATATGCAATTTCTAAAGAAATCATTTGAGCATGATCTTCATTGGAATCCCCATAGTAAAACCCACTTCACTTTTCAGGCACATAATCAATTGACAGCCCTTAAAGATGATGAGCTCTATTAGCAAGCAGCCCATGATGCACGACCTCGGATTTTATGAGACGTTGAACTTTCTTTCACTCATTAACGTCTTTGGTGTATGATTACGCCACTTTTCCATACATGTTACAAAAGCATACCCAGTACAGGGGTATAACGTCGGTGCTCTTCAACCTGCCACATGTCACTGGGATGATAATTCATAATCTTTCCGAAGAATTATGTGTCCATAATCTTTCAGAGTAGAAGATTGTATTTTATTACATAAAGGGTGCTCATGTTTTTTTTTTCACATTTCCATGATGTTCCAATGTTCCAATGACATTCTCACAATGCTCACATGACATTATCATGTTGCTTCCTTTTCATTCCCATCGTTGTTGTGTGGTGCATCATCAAATCAATTGCCAAAGATGTTAATGTATTGGAATGGGTGCCACCCCCCTTGCCCTACCTAACTTGCCCAACATAATGGGCAATCACTTGCTCATTCCATAGTACATAATGGAAATATGTATGCACATTTGCAGCATTTGAGTTTTGTGATAGTGTGACCTAAAATTACTTTTTTTAATAAAAATTGCAAGGGGATGTGGATGAATGCATGGAGGATTAGGGTTGAGAAATTGGGGCATCATTATTGGAAAAAGAAGGGGAAGGTTTTTGGAGATGAAGACATGGGGCTACAAGAAGGGAGTCGATGAAGAAGTTGTCTATTGTTAATAATGAATGCAAATGAGATTAACCAATCATCGTCGAACCATGATGCTTCATGCAAAGGAGCATTGCTATTTCAAGTATCTTGTAATCAAGTCATGTTCATATCTATATGCATGTAGGAGCAAAGGCAATTAAATCTACACCAAAATCTATGTTGTGTTTTTTTTTGTCACCATATTATCTTCATATTTATCTTCCTCATCTTCATCGTAATTTTCTGAAAGTTTAGGTACTTCATGTAAACAAATCAGACATGAACTATAATAAAAAATTCTCAAACTATATTTTAATACAACTTTTCATTACGTACGTTTTCTTACAATCTTCACGTTTACAAAACATAAAATGAGAACCAATTGATATAACTTGAATTTCTGCATAT
>Ga0116227_10014334_pt1 | contig 12107 bp, 10 predicted proteins | sample S1TSphgellanicum_FD_89693 | JGI IMG/M metagenome (GOLD analysis project Ga0116227, IMG submission 89693) | Host-associated microbial communities from peat moss isolated from Minnesota, USA - S1T2_Fb - Sphagnum magellanicum MG | ecosystem: Host-associated > Plants > Peat moss > Unclassified... | reverse complement strand
CATTTGAAAGAGTACACAAGTTACCAACAACCATGTAAGGGAGTTCAGGTCCATGCCTCTCCCTAGTAGAGCATTACACTCCAATCTAGTCACCTTAGTGTGATTAGTAGTGCCAACTTGGAACCCCATAGCCCTTTCTCTTTCTTTTGGGCTTGGTTCATCCCAAGTGGCTGAAGCATGACGATACACTAGGCCTAGCCCATCTCCCTGAAAGGCGTGTGCTCCTAGGAAGGAGACAAAGGTGGGCCAAACACCTTTTGGTTTTCCTATTCCTATTGTTAATTACCCTACCTACCTTACCCTAACCTAGCTACTTAGTTACTTACCTACCTAATTAATAAACCTAATAATTAATGCCAAAAATAATTCATTTATTTACTTACCAACCCTATGTCCTAAGCCTAAATTAAACCACCTAGGTTAAACCAAGCCACTTAGGCTAGGCCAAGTAACCTAAACTAGTTGGTTTAATAGGCTTTGTAACTTAAGCTATCTAATTAGGTCATTTAAGTAACCAAGGTAGCCTAAATTGCAAGTGTGGGGACTTGAACTCCTCACCTCCACATTGAATAATCAAATCTTTAACCATTACACCATCACCCCATAAGGTGATCTTTTCGACAACATATTGTAATAAACATGATTTTGGACTAACATATTGTAATCGATTTCCATGGATTTTTTTCAACATATTGCACTAAATGAACTTGAAATTTTTTATACTACTTACATAAATAGGTAGGTTATAGATAGGTTAACCTAGGTAGGTAAGAGGTATTCATTAATAATGAAGGTATCATTAAACTAACCACATTGATGGTATAAGGTTTATTTAACAAAATTCTTATGTGTACTTGCAATACCTTCATTTTTGTGATTGTTTTATTATATTTTACCATCAATGTGACTAACTTGATAATACCTTCATTTGTATCATGGTTTAGGATATTGTCACAATATGGTACAGGTATTGTATTCCTTTTAGGTTTCGGTAGGGCTATGCAAATATCCCAAGACGATGTAGGTATTTCATTTAAATTCCATAATTTTGTTCAAGTAGTCCGTTCTACCATTAATGTGAGTAATGGAATAAGTATTTTAAGAAGAACTTTGTAATACCTTAATTTATTTGAATCAATTGTGAGCATGGAATAAGTATTTTTTTAAAAATATTTTGTTCCATGGTTTACAATATTATCACAAAATGATGTGGGTAATTCCTTCTAGGTTTTGCTAGGGCTATGCATTACCTTTCCAAATTCCAAAAGATATGGAGCCCAAAGGTTTTATGGGATACCTAAAAAGGGGTAATGCATGTGAATTGAGTACTTTTGGGCATGACCAATACCCCTTTAACATCCTGAACCAAAATAATTGAACCTATGGTGTTTATAGATTACCCCAAAAAGGGTATTACTTTCCTTGTAGGTTTAGGCAGTACCCTTCTAGGTTTTAATAGATATGTGATGAAGCCCAAAAGATTTTTGATATACCTTAAAAAAAGTATTGTACACCCATTGAATAATTGTGGGCACAAGCAATACCCCTCTAATAGCCTGGAGTAAGATAATTTAATACATATTGTTTACAAAATATTTTCATGAGGGTATTGTGTTCCTTCTAGGTTTTTTTAAGGCTATGCAATACCCTTCTATGATTCTTTAAATATGTCATGGAACCCAAAGGATTTCTAATATGCCCTAATAAGGGTATTGCATGTGCATTGAGTAATTTTGGTCATAATCAATACCTCTCCCAAAATAATTCAATCCATGGTGTTTACATAATACTTTCATAAGGGTATGGCATTCCATCTATGTTACGGCTATGCAATACCCCTTGAGGACTCTTTAAATATGTTATGGAGCCCAAAGGATTTCTAATATACTTTAACAGGGGTATTGCATTTGCATTGAATAATTTTAGACACAAGTGATACCTTTCCAATAACCTATATAAAATAATTCAATCCATAGTGTTTACATAATACCCTCATGAAGGTATTGATTTCCTTTTTTGGTTTGAGTGTAAGACTAAAATCATTGTTTTGATAAATTTATTAAGCATACATATAAGAATATCTGAAAATATATTTCTCATTATAACACAAGATGGTACAAAATGAAAGTAAAATGTTTTAAATAAAAAAACATGGGTGACATGTGTTACAAAAATGTGCAAAAAATGCCCAAGTCCAAAAGAACCCTAGCTTAAAATGTGGAACATGTGGAACATGTGGTTACCTCAAAAATGAATTGCTACCCTAAATCTTGAAAACCAAAACAACACCCTAATCAAAAGTGGGATAAATTAATTTGTGTCACTACTAGAGGGGGATGGGATCCCATTGGCCTTCCTATATTATGTTGATGCAAGCTTTGCATCATGGGCATGTTGTCATGTAAAAACCAACCCCATGATTAATTAATGTTGCGTCCACAACATCAGCCACAAACACCTCCATGGTGATGCCTTGAACCTTAAAACAAACAACATAATACAATAAGAATTACATATGAATTTTAAAACTTGGAATTCAAATAAAATTTAATATGGCATTGTTGGAAAATTACCAACCACGAATCATTTTTGAATCATGATATTGCGTAAGGAGGCCAATTTCCTTACGCTACAATATTATTTGATGCAAACTTTTAGTTTCATTCCATCCAAGTGCTTTTAAATACTTGGCTTGAGTTGCTTGAATCATAAATGCAAGGTTTTCATCACACTTTAGCTTGGCCTGCATGTTAAAGGGGACGACCCCCACACCCCATGTAGTCATGCCAAGAAGCTGAAAAATGTAATTAAAGGCTAACCTCACAAGTGCAAGCTTAGGCATTTCAAATATGTATTATAAATCAACCTAGAGCCTATCCCATTCTCAAAATGCGTGCCTTTTAGCCCTAGCAATAGCTTTTTGTTCATTGTGATGAAATTGAGGCAAAGGGTTGCTCAAGACCCACGCATTCATTGCCATGTGATTTTGAACCTTCTAGCCTTGCTCCCAAGTAGATGGGTGTTTAGGCTTGCCTAGTTCCAAGGTAACATTGTGACACGTTCGCAAATGCCACACCAAGTTGTATTTGGCCGTATAGGATGCATCACACTAATCAATGCTACAAACAAATTTGGGCCCATCCTTTGCCTAGTGCACACCTTCTATGGCAACTAGGAGAGGGGCAACCACATCTGAAACCAAAAAAACAAAAACATAAAACCTAATGTGAGAATTAATATTTTGGATGAAGGTTATGCCATACATGATGAAGGTATTGCATATATAGATAGAAGATTATGACACATGACAAGGGTATTGCACAAAAATATAAAAGAATAAAAACACAAGATGAGGGTATTGCTAAGTTCCAGAATATAAATTTGCATAAAAAAAAAGAAAACCCTAAAAATAACAATATTTTTTACAAAGCCTAAAGCTATTGCCTACAAACTTAAACCAAAAAAAAATGCCACATGCACCTTTTCCATGGAGAAGGAAGGTGGGGCAATCAAAGGTTTGTTAAGGACCACAACTAAGCAAGGTATTGTAATAAAAAATTTGACAAAAAAAACCCCACCCATCCTTTCAACTAGAAAGGATGGGTTGAGCAATTAATTATAATAAATAAAGTACAATATTTCATCTCCATCAATTTGAACATGAGGATCAACATCCCCATTTGCATTTTCTTGCCCGGGAGTTACAATTTCTTGGTCCTCTATCATGTCAATACTCTTTTACAACTCAGTTTCAATTCTACTAACATCTGTGCTTTCAAAACTTACAACACCAAAAAAAACCATGATGATGAATGTGGCGCTTGTTGTGGTGGTTTCAGAGTTTGTAACAAAAAAAAACTAAGATGACAAGTTGTGTTCGTTATCTTGGTTTTATAAACTAAGGAATAGATAAAACACCATGACAATGAGTGCAACTTGTCATTATGGTTTCAGAGCTTGCAACACACAAAAAAAACTAACATGATGAACTACACTCATTGTCTTGGTTTTACAAGCTACACAAATAAATAAAATCACGACAACAAGCATGGCACTCATTGTTGTGGTTTTACACTGTTAGAAATCTTGTCATTTGCAACCAATCATTATGCAATTGGCATGTAACTGGTTGTTGTTTACAACTATCTTGGTCATGTTTACAACTATAAATTTGGTATTGTATAATTTTTTAGTTATATGGTTGTGTGTGCAACTAACGTGCAACTAAATGTGTACAACATGGCCACGTGTCATAAAAATGATGGTTTCAACTTATACATAATTAAATTATTATATTTAATATATCTACATAGGCTATGTATACTAATATTATGTGCCTTTAGTACTAAGGTTAACCCCATGCTAACTTAGGCTAACCTAAACTAACCTAACCTAAAATAACAATGGTTAAATTAATTATGGCTAAATTAAATTATGGTTAAATTAAGTTAGGCCAAAATAATTATGGCTAACTTAAGTTTGGCTAAATTATTTATGGCTAAAATAAATTGAACTATATTAATTGTGACTAAAATAAATTAGGCTAAAATAAATATGGTTAAATTAAGTTAGGCCAAACTAATTATGGCTAAATTATTTATGGCTAAAATAGATTAAGCTAAATTAAATTAGCATGAAATAAATATGGTTAAATTAAATTAGGCCAAACCAATTATGGCTAAATTAAGTTAGGCTAAAATATTTATGGCTAATTAAATTATATTAAACTAAATTAAGTTAAACTAAACCATGGTTTAAATATATATTGCAAGTTTTTAAATTTTATTTGTCAAATGTATATAAATATTTGTTTTTGCAAGTAAATTTTTTTAATTTTATTTATTTAGAATCTTTTTCAGAAAATGTAAATTTGATTAAACAAAAACATTATTCAGAATCAATTAATATGATAATATTAAAATTTATAATAAATATTCAGAATTATCAATTAAATGTTTATTATAATTATAATGATAATCAGTTATATATATATAATATCTATAGGTATTATATATTTAAATTTATTATTTATGTTAAAATATTAATGTAAGTAGGTTACATGAATCAACCTACAAGTACACAAACATCTTAATCTAATTACTAGTTTAAGCTATATAATAATGTTAAAACCATATTTTCATTAAGTAATCATAATTATTAAAAATATTTTACAATCATCTTTGAAGTGCAAAAGAAAAGGAATAATGAAAAATTAACAAGAAGAAAAATAAGAAAAATAAGTTTCCAAGTTACAAAACGTTTTGTTTTTCTTTTTTTGGACCCTTCCTACTTTCAAACCTCATAACTTTCTTATTTCTTATTCATTTTAAACGATTTAAAATTCTATAGGAGCGCCATCTAAAGTTCTACAAGTCATGTTTGAACTTTAATAGAAAAAGAACAACATGAAAGGAACTTTCTGGGTGTTTAAAAATCAGCCTTTGTAATGTTCAATGGTTTTTAAAAATGTTTTTGACCCCCTTTACTTTGGGGGGCCATAACTTTCTCATATCTAATTTTTTTTCAACTATTTTTAGTGTGTTAGATGCGTTAAGACAAAGGTTTCAAGTTTTGTTTGGACACCAGAAGCAAAAAAACCCTCCCTTGGCTGCTATACTTTAATACATTAGTTGCATTTAATGTGCAATTAAGTTGGTTCATGAAGATTGCAATAGAATTTCTTATCCCATATCCTTTGGCTTCCAATTCTATTTGGCTCAGTATATAACTAGGAGCATTACCTTTGTAATAACAAAACACCAAGTGCCATTGGGGATGAGTAAATAAATATAGCTTGACCTCTATGACATGGTTAATTTTAAAAATAAAATCGGATTATTCTAATTATACCTATATAGCCTATACCTAGCTATGTTCAACCTACTTACATACCTAATTGTGTAACATGTTCAAGAGTCAGTATAGACTATGAAAATTGTGTTAAATTGTGAAAAAATCAAACGTGCATGCAAGTTGTATGATGGAAAGACTGTCATGTACGATTATGAAAGAGGTGCATTGAAAACACAAAAGAAACCCAAATTTCGGCCTTCATGCGAGTAAAGGCACCTCTTATACTTTTACCGGTATAAACCTATTTACCTAACAAGGTTTAACATTTACCTACTTACCTAGGCAACACATGTCAACATCTTATTAGCCATAAATTGGATGATTTAAATTTCATTAATTAATATTTTAAAATTTAAAAAGATGGGCCTTAATTGCTACGTGTCATCATATAATTGGTGTTTAAAAAAGGACACGTGTGAAATGGTCAATGAAGGTCCCATGGTGTGTCACATGTCATCATCTTAGTGGCAAAAACTTTAATGATTGAGATTAATCTAATGAATTTTTAATTTTGAAAATATAAAAATAATTAAATAGTGACACATGTCCACAAGTTAGTTGTCCAATTTTTAAACACATGTTATATTTTTATTAGTTACATTGTAGTTGCAAGGAAAGTTACACATAAGGTGCAATTACATTTGGATGAGTATGTATGGATGAACATGTATATTAACATTATATATACATGTTGCATATGTAGTGTCGCATGCAACTGAATGTCATGTGCAACTTGTCTTAGGCAATTACACTCATTTGTAGTGTCAGTTGTCATGTGCAACTTGTTTTAGGCAACTACACCAATTTGCAGTTGCATGTGTCGCATGCAACTAAATTTTAGTTGCAAAACCAAAAATTTCTAATAATGTTAGAGCATGTAACATTAAAAAAACTAAGACGACAAATTGCGCTTGTTGTCTTGGTGTTATAGGTTGAGGAATAGAAAATACACCACAATGATGAACGCTACTCATTGTCATGGTTTCATAGCTTGCAACACAAAAAAAAAACCAAGATGATAGTTGGGTTTGTTGTTTTGGTCTTACAAGTTTCACAAAGAAAAAAACCACCATGACGAATGTGGCATTTGTCATCGTGGTTTGAAAGCGTGAAACACAAAAAAACAAAGACTAGGACAATGAGTTGCACTTGTTGTCCTAGTCTTACAAGTTGCATTAAAAAAAAAAGGACCACCACAATCAATGTGATGTTTGTCATCTTGGTTTCAAAACATGTAACACAAAAAAGAGACAAGGATGATGAATTGAGTTTGTCGTCTTGATCTTATAGGTTAAGTGATAAAAAAGAAAACCATGACGATGAACATTATTTTCGTCGTCATGGTTTCAAAGCTTGCAACATAAAAAATGTAGCTACAATGAGAAAAACCTAGGATGACAAACTGTAATTTGTTGTCTTGGGTCTAGAAGCAAGAAAAAAAACACTTACCTTCAAAATGAAGGCTTTGTTTGATGTTTTGCGCCCTAAGCTCCATAAGCTCTCCAAGCTCCACAACCTTCACAAGCTCCAAAAGCTTTTTAAGCTTGCCAAGTTCTAGAAGCTCCTCAAGCTCCACAACCTTTGCAAGCTCCACGAGCTCTCTAAGCTCCCCAAGATCCATAAGCTTTCCACAAGCTCCACAAGCTCTTTGTGGTTCTAAAGTTTTGGCGATGGAGGGGCTCGCAAATGGGTGGTGGGGTAGGTAGGGGGAGGTAAATGGGTTGAGTGATGGAAGGGAGGTAGGTAGGTTGGAAGAGTAGATAGGAGTTCCCACAAAAAAATTTGGGTTCAAGGATGGCGGGAACTAAAAAAAAACGAATGGAAAAAAAGGCCCAAGACAAAAATAAGAGCAAGGAAAAGAAAAGGCCCAAGAAAAAAAAAAAAAAAAAACTATTGACCAAGTAAATTGATTGTTGGGGGATAGTTTCATCCCATCCATGAAATCCTAGAACAAGATTTTTTGGATGGTGCACTGGTAGGTGTTGGGTCACTTAGGCCCTCAATAGGTAAATGTGGAACATATTATCTATTGGGAAGGCTAGTGTGTTTGCGATGCCTTGTTTCATATGTCCTCCCATATTGGCTAGCCTTGATCATTATGCCAAATACTATGAAGATACAAAAATGCCAAAATACAAAACTTAGGCTCCACCTTTTACACAAGGTATAATGCCATGTTGCTAGGTCATTACCTTACACCAAACTTTTAAAGGCGTCCTCCATCTATTATTAATATGAGTATGAGGCAAATGTTAATATTATTGGAAAATAATAGTACCATATTTAGAATTGTACATTTTGAAAAGTAGTTGTGAATTAGAAGTGAATCGATTTGATGGCAATAAAGATATTTGTAAAATAAAGGGAATATAACAATATTACTTAGAGTTTGGTCATAAGGGGGTGAGATTTTTTGAGAAACAGTAAAATAACATTCATTGTTATTGAATGGGGAATACCATCAAATTCATTGGTAATTTGAATTTCACCTTGTTTTTTTAATTTCTTGAGGACCTTCATTCTCATTTCATGGATTATTGTTATAAAAACTCTTGAATTTTGGGCATTAACTATATTGATATTAGAGTTATCTATTAGGTAATGCCCAATTGGGTTGTCTTTCACCCACTCTCTCATCCTTCATCCCTTATTTGATATTGTTTGTAACGTCTCAAGATAGAGGTCCAAGTGGGGTCCAAAGTGGGAAAGCCTAGGATGGAATCCCCAACGTGGGCCCATTAAACTATTTTTTTCCACCTAGGGGCTACCCACCTCTTAGGCCATTGGTTATTGGCTAATAGCTATGGCTTTTGATCATGGCTATTGGTTACTACCTAGGCTATCAACTATTGACCATTAGCTATTGCCTACTAATTGTTGGCTATGGCTATGGTTATTAACAATTAATTATTGGCTAATAACATTGGCTATTGGCTATTGACCATTCGCTATTGCCTACTAGTCGTTGGCTATGGCTATTGGTTATTGACAATTAATATTGGCTAATAACATTGGCTATTGGCTATTGACCATTGGTCATTGGCTATTGATCATTGGCTATTGGTCAAGCTAAGGTTTAGAATTAGCAACATGGATGTGAACAAATGATCAATCCATGCGTAGAATTGTAGTTTTAGGGTTTTGTTCTATGTGTATGTAGGATGATGAAGGAAAAGTTAACCACAATGGAGTGGGCTTAGGTCTAGATTAAGTAGAATGTAACATTCATCCATGTAGTTTCTTAGGATTCTCATGAGGGTTATACAATGAAGAGGTTTTTCCAAAAAAACTTTCATTTTGAGACCAAAGATGTTTTCCTCAAGTGAAAGTCATGCTTCCTCTTCTAATAGTGATTGTTTCACCTCTATATCAAGTGATGAGAAAATATTGGAGGATATGAATGAAGAGGACATGGCTATTTTCCATTGTAGGCTAGTTGTTGCAACTCCCATAATTTTTTCACATTGCATGAAGTTGAAGAAGGGGTGGGCCACTCCATGGACACAAGAGTTGGTGTTTGAGACATTTTGGTTATAATGCAAACCACACATCATATTTTCAAAACTTTGACCAACTTCACTTTGGCAAAGTTTGATGAATTAACAATTTTAGTGGTCCCAACAATTTCAACCCATGCATAATCTACATGTAAAGTTCTAATTTCATCTTTAAGGTTTGATTTTTTTGGTTTGTGTACAATGTCTTCATTTAGCCTTTAGGGTTAAAGGCTCTTAGGGTTTATTCATAAGATTAGGATTTAGGATCAAGGTTTGATCTAACTTTTCATTTCATTTTCTTTAATAAGGTTTAGGGTCTAAGGGTACTTAAGGTTTATTTTCAAGGTTTAGGTTTAGGGTTAAGGTCTAATTTGTTAATTTTTGTTAAATTATTCATTAGGGTTTTAGGTCTAAGGGTATTTAGGATCTTTTTTAAGGTTAGGGGGTTTAGAGTTAAAGTCTGGTTTGTTTTTTGTTATCAAATTATTCATTATAATTTTGGGTCTAGGGGTATTTAAAGTTTTTTTTAGGGTTAAGGGTTAGGGTTAATATTTGATTTGTTATTTTTGGTCAAATTAATCATTAGGGTTTTGATTCTAATGGTATTTTGGGCCTGTTTTTAAGGTTGGGGTTTAAGGTTTAAGGCCATGTAAAAAATCTTTGTCATTTTAATGTGCATGTGGATTCATATGTGGAGCCATGGGGAGTCATGTGATGTGTAGATTTTAAAATTTTTGATTTTTGAATAATATATAAGTGAGTGTTTGTGACCTGTGAAAACATTTTATTTGATATAAATAAGTTGTTATATGAATGCAAAATTTTATGGAATAAAATTGTGAAAAAATTTGAAAATTTCTTTTTGAAAGATTTTGGCATAATTTAAATGTGTTAGGAACATGGTGTGGCATATTAATTATACATAGACAATACAAAAAATGAGAAAATATTTGTGTAAATAAAAACATAGATTTTCATAACTATGTAATAAACATACATAGTTTCAATCATAAATCCGTTTATGATTTACATAGACACCTTAGGCCCACTTTACATTAAGAATCAAGGCCTAAAAAACTTGAGGTCAACTTTGAACAGTTTTCACTTATTGTTTGGCACCAAATTACTAATAAATGTTATAACATTGATGTAAGGATATTAATAAATGCTGAAACCTTGACCTCAAGGGTTGCAAATTGTTCTCCCAAATTCCTTGGTATCCTTTTTCCAGCCTTGGGGCCAATAGAAGGCCATAAAGTTCAGCATTTATCAGTAAATTTGGGCAGATTGAAAAGAATTTTTGTAGTTCAGCCTTGACTCCTAGTGTAAAGCCCTTGGGGCTGATTTCAACTTTTGCACCAATAGAATGCTTCATTTGGGTTGAACATCGGCCCTGACTCCAACTGTAAAGGGAGCCTGACTCTCGTAACACCCCTGGCCGTGGGCATTACCGACCACAAAACACACCCCCACAATCATTTTGACCTTATCGCTTGGAAATCAAATCTTCTATTCAGCTTTCGGGCATCACCAGCGTCACCATCCGTCTCATGAAGTAAATCGCATTATTAATGTGAAATTGTCAGAGAATAACACATTATTGGAACATTGGACTTGCCCAAAAGAAAATCATATATTATGTATATGGTACAGAAAGTTTGTCCCTGCCCAGGTGCAAGTGAGTGAAGAAGAAGACGAGGCTGTAGTTGCAAGGCACGTCCAGTAAATATTGTTTAGAGCATCTCCACCGGTGGTCAATATGTCACTCTAGATAAGAATATTAAATGTTTAATTTTAGCTGTTTTCTTTTGGCAACCCCACCAATAAAACTGCGAAGGGAACTCCAGATACGTGCCGACTACTAATAGCAAACCACCTGGACCAATCATTAATATGGACCAATCAGAAATACTGAGCCGCAATCAAATCCAATATATTACACTCTTCTTTGGAGGTGCACCACTGCGTTGCGCCTTTTACCAGCAATGGCAAGCTCCACGAATTTGGTGCAGAAAAACAAAATTACTGAGCTACACCGGCACATTTTTACTTTTTCCCAATAAATTATCCTGTCTGGAGTCACATACTGAGCACCGGTGGAGATGCTCTTAGGCGGAATACCTGCTGGCGCCCATGCGTCCATTTAATACAACTGTCTGGAAACGTCCATCTGCTGATTCAGCTGGTGTAGACTTTTGGGAACAAAACCAAAAAAACACTACCGATTGCCTAATACTTGTCAAATTGGCGCCTGCACCGATTCAAATTTGGGTAACTCCAATATTCCAATAATTTTTTTATGATGGGTCATTCAAAATCACTACATCCCCAAGAAGGGAAAAAAACACACACACACCTGCACAACTCCTGTAAGCACCTTGAAGGAGCTGGGAGAGCGAACTATAATTAGCCCAATTTATGTAGGCTGTCAGAGCCCAAGAAAGGCCCTGAGTAACACAAAGAAAAGGAAAAGAAAAGAAGAGGAATTCTTGTGAGGCTTTGCCCGATTCAGAAGGCAGCAGCACCCAGAATCGTCAAAACAATCGATCGCAAGTAAATTAGACTTCAATCTTATATATTAAGGTTACAGTATTTGTTTGTGTGAGTAGTGCTTGGAAAATTCTTGGAGCTTCCCCAGATGTAACTGACTCCAGAGAAAAAGAAAATAAAGACAGTCTGATTTTTTGAGGCAAAAGATTTGGTAGACTAGAAAAAAAATATTTAGGCCTTGGACAACCCAAAATCTTTTTTTTTTTT
>Ga0116227_10014333_pt1 | contig 12108 bp, 12 predicted proteins | sample S1TSphgellanicum_FD_89693 | JGI IMG/M metagenome (GOLD analysis project Ga0116227, IMG submission 89693) | Host-associated microbial communities from peat moss isolated from Minnesota, USA - S1T2_Fb - Sphagnum magellanicum MG | ecosystem: Host-associated > Plants > Peat moss > Unclassified... | reverse complement strand
AAGAAGACCTGATGCATGTCACAGGCCTCATAACATCCTGGCGCTGCATGCACAAATCTTACACAAATTCTGTGATTGCATACATTCACAGATTCCAAGATCACAGCAAAACTATGAGGGCAACATGAGGAATGACACCCAAAATCATGATGTCTATGGAAAACCAAGAAATAAACTTACCCCAAAGTGATAATGAACAATATCTAACTCTTCTGTTTGAAGCAAATTTTCCAGTTGCTGTTGAATGGGGACAATGACATTCTGCTCTCCCAAATGCATCACATCCCCAGAATCTTTGTAATCTACACTCAATGCGGAAGATGATGTGTCAATTTGCAAGTGTGTCCATGGCATCCCATCAATCCCTCCAATGGGTGAGCTTGGCATATCTTGACATGATGAAGAATAATATTGGGACAATTCTTCATTCCCATTTGGTTGTGGCTGTGCTGGGGGTGGCACCATAGGGGAGGAGGGGAGCCAAGGTAGAGAAGACTAAGGGAAACATGACTCAATTCCAGGTTCACTAAACTTTATTGAACAAAAAGACTAAAACCAGTCAAAGGTAGAAACTAATCAACCAAAAAAAGATGCACACACACACACACATATATATACAATGCACAAGAGGAGGTTAAGATGAAATTTTCATGTATCCCCTTAGACTTGAGCCGGAAAAAGTGTGGCATGGTTTGAGTAGAAATCAAGGTGCTGTAGGAGAACATGATGAACAATACCAAATGTTGGTGAGAACTTGAATGAGATTTAGCTTGAGGCAAAATAAATGGTATCCACCATTACAATTATCGCAAAACAACATCTAATCAACATCATCTATCCTTTGACATACCTGAAATGGATAGTCAAGTGGAGGAATCCAAGTCGACGTTACGAAGGTAGGGTCCAAGTTCAACGAGTGGCAAGGCGCACAATTTTTGGAATGATCCCAACTTGTGTGTCTATCAAGTCCTTGCAACTCCAACACACTTGAAGGCCTGATCACCTTAATCTTCAAGATAATGCGACCGGAAGAAGTGTCTAAAGTATCATTCGATTATCGCTGGAGATACACAAAGTCACCAACATCAAATTGTCTCACCTTAAGTTTGTAACTACCACTTCATGTGTGTGTGCATATTGTAAGGTGTTTCGATGTTGTGCAATGGACAACCTCTTCATGGCCATGGGCATAATCTTCTTGAATATAGCAGCCATCTCTACGATGACCCTAGCCCAAATTGCTGGGGAGTTTAAGTCCACAACCTGGTCTATTTGAACATCAATGGAAGAGGGTGGAATGGGATGTCTCCCAAAAAGTAAAAAGTAAGGAGTGAAATGACATAAAGATGTGTGTTTGGACATCCTATAACCCATGGTGATGTAAGGTAGGGCCAGGTCTCAATCCTCTTTGTTCCCAGTGAGGCAAATCTTTCGAAATCCTTTCTTGCATGTCTGAACCATCCTCTCTCCAAAGCCATCAGCTTGGAGATGATCCTTTAAAGTCCGATGATGGTCAATGAGAGCATGATCAAATAGGTCTTGGAATTTTCCTCTGAATTCTGATCCTTGATTAGTAAGGCACTCAGCACAAGCCCCAAACCTACTTAAGACCTATTGCAAGAAAGCCTAATTGGTGCTATGTGATGACTTGTCTAGTAGCGCAACAAGCTCAACCCACTTTGAAAAATGCTCAATCATAATCATGATGTAGACATTACCCTTGGAGGTTTGTGGTAACTTTCCAACTAAATCACATGACTAGTGATAGAACATGCCCTGAATAGGGAATGGAGAAAGCGTGAGCTGTCAAGAAGAGAAGAAAGTTCTCGCTCTATCACATTGTTCACACCTAGCAATGATGTCTCAAACTTGAGCATACATACCTCCAATGGTAATGAGGAGCAAGAAGCCTATAAGTACATTTAACTCCAAAATGTCCAAACTCCGAATGTACTTTGAATAAAACCAGGTTGTTCATGTGGTGGAGGAACCACTCTGTCGCCTTGTGGTAAACATTGGACGAAGTGATTGTCCCTCCATGAATAGTGTTTGGACCGTTGACTTTATGTAACTTGGGGAGGGTATTCCCCATGTTGAAAAAACTTCAAAATGTCCAAGTCCTCCCATATATCCACAATGGGATGCTCAACTAGGTTACATTGCAGTAGTGCAATATAACTAGATGCATAAGATACATGTACTACTGGAATCTAGTCGAAGTTTTACATGGTTTCTAAGAAATCTTTAGAGGTAGTGAGGGGTCTCTGCGACATGGTATCTACATTCAAATGTGTAATGTCAGGTTGGTGAATAACCTTGAATTCATATTCTTGAAGTATAAGCACCCAACGAACTAATTGACCAGTAAGGTTGTCGTTGGTCATCAACCACTTGATAGGATGGTGGTTAGTATACAAAATGAACTTGGTGCCATAAATATAGGGCCTGAAATGTATAATGGCCCATACAATAGCAAGACATTCTTGTTCATATGAAAAGTAGTTGTTCTCAGCCTTGTTATTGTTTTGGGATGCATAGGCGATAACATATTCCTTGTCTCCCTCATCAAGTTGGCCAAGAATAACACTAATACTAAGAGCACTCCAGTGAGTGTGTAGAATGAAGACCTTGCTGAAATCAGGTCTCCTCAAAATGGGGAACTTTGAAAGCTTTTCCTTGTGTGTTGAAAGCTTCTTGAGCCTCTTCATTCCATGTCCAAACAACATCCTTCTTTAACAATGCATAGAGAGGATGAACAATAGTATTGAAATCTTGGACATAAATTTTATAGTAATTACATAGTCTGATGAAGCTCTTCAAAGTGTGAACATTAGTAGGATTGGGCATCTCCAAAATGGCTACTACTTTGGCCCAATGAGCCATAATACCATTTGGCAAAATTCTGTGTCCAAGGTAAACTACTGAGGTGACAACAAAGTCACATTTTTTAAGATGGATTTTCATATTGATTTCATGGAGCCTCTTGAATAACTCTTCAAGATGAGCCAAGTGTTGTAAAAATCCCTTACTATGCACTGGGACGTCATCTTTGTAGCATTTCAAGAAATTTGCCCTTTTAAGAACCTAGTCCATGACTCGTTGAAAGAAGATAGGTGCATTCTTCAATCCAAAAGGCATCACAAGCCATTCCCACAACTTGTTACTTCCACGGAATGTTGTTTTCTTGTGATCCTTTGTAATGAGCACAATTTAGTTGAAGCCTTACCTCAAATCCACAATTGTGAAAATGTTTGAATCTCCAATGCTATCAAACATTTCTTCAAGGATGGGCATGGGGAACCTCTCCTAAGGTGTAACCAGGTTCAAAGGCTTTTAATCCTCACACATCTTTTTCTCAGTCCATAATTTAGCTGAATCTTTATTTGCTGGCATTATTGTAATGGTTACGAAATCAAAACTTGATGGCTAAATGAAACCAGCCTCATGGAGTTTTTTGCATCTTTCATCTACCAGTCCCACTCATGCTTGCTCAACCTATGCCTCCTCCGATACATGGGTGTTTCATCTATAAGGTCTACAGAGAATTGCATGGTCTTACACCTACTTAAATCTTTCATTGAGAATGCGAACACATTTTCATACTTAATAACAAGTCTATGACCTGGTCTTTCTCCTTCTTAGTGAACTGGTTCCTTGTAACGAAAGGGTAGTTGGAAACACATGGAATGGAATTGGAAAGTGTGTTTGAAGAACCTGGTGTATTGGGTTCTCCATTATCCAACTGTGTAGATTCATAGAAGGTTGTAATTGTTTGTCTAAAAGCTAATGTACCTCCAGGTGTATCAGAAACAACTTGAGTCAAATTACATGGTATCGCCTCCCCCCTAACATTAAGAATGAAGTGTAGACTGTTGAAGATAGGCAAGTGTACTTGGTTGGGGTGCCATGTAATCGCATCGCCAAAATTGCAAGTTGATTGAATCAATGCTGGTGTTGTCTACATTTGAAAAAATACATAGGTTACCAATAACCATGTAAGGGAATTCAAATCCATGCCTCTCCCTAGTAGAGCGTTACGTTCTAATTTAGTCACCTTGGTGTGACTAGTACTGCTAGTTTGGAACCCCATAGCCCTTTCCATTTCTTATGGGCTTGGTTCATCCTAAGTGGTTGAAGCATGATGATACACTAGGCCTAGTCCATCTCCTTGAAAGGCGTGTGCTCCTCGGAAGGAGGGAAAGGTGGGCCAAGCACCTCTTGGTTTTCCTATTATGTTTGCAAGAAACTAAGGAGGTTTCTCTTGCCTTGTAACTGGTTGGCAGGAGCTCTAATCATCCAATATGTGAAAAACCTATAAGTTGGGGTTTGTGATGGTGTATTTCAAAGCCAATTATAGAACTGAAAATGGTGCAAGGTTGGTCCACCAGTTGTGCAGCTAGTGCACATAGGAACCACATTGTGTTGCATCGAATAGGAACGACTTTCCAAGCTAATGTTTGATCAGCGTGTAATGTTCTTGGACTTTCTCCTTTTGGTCAAGCTAAGAAGGGGTGTTCTTAATTACATAACCAAGCATAGGAGAAATGGATTGAGCCTAAGTGATCAATCGTACCATGTCCGTGAAGAGACTAGATCTTTTATCATTCAAGCTTTTTCCAAATCCAGCCACTAAAAATCCTTGACACTCCCAACCTAAAATAATGAGGTCCACGGGGCCAAGTAATTCCATATGTTTTTTCTAAATTAGTTATATGTTAAAGGGCAAAAAAGTGAAACTGGCCTTCCATGCGGTGGTTGCAAACTATTGTGGAAATTTGATAATGAACTCCATCATTCTCGATGTCGCCACTTGTCTTACAATAGGATCAATGTCTATGTAGAAATACCTCCGAACCACCATCCCTAACTGTAATAGGGCTTTGAGACTTGACCCAATACCACCAAAGAGCTTTAATAAGTAATCCCCTCCTTATGTGGTGTCTAGGTGATTAGCTGACAAAGTATTGGCTTAATCAGTTCGCCATGGCTTTCCATGTTTTCAAAATTAAATAGAGTTTCGACCAAGGGGCTCATGGGCTGCTTTGAACCTCTGTAAAACCTTTGGTCCGTGTTGAATGTTAGTAGGAACCACCTTCAGGCTTTCAGTAGCTTGGGCGTAAGCTGCTTCCTCTTCATCTCCCTTTATCCACTCATGGTTAACTTGTTGTATGTAGGAAATAGTGTGTTTCCTTGAGCATACAATGGTGAGCCATAAGAATATGGTTCCCATGTAAATAAAAGGGTATGTATCCTAGGTGGTGGCCATCAATCTCCCAATCGGTAGTACGCATGCTCGAACTAGTTGTCAATTGTGAAACCTAGTGGAAATAAGGCCTCTTGCCCAATGAACACATCATAATTGGTGGCATTGGTGACTAAACATCTGACCTATAGGCAAAGTTCCTAATATGTACCTTCATTGAAGTTAAGTGCAATCAAATCCAAGCTCTCCCCAAATACCTCCTCTACATTCCCACTAACGGTGCGAATTTGCCACATAGATTTTTGTAGTTTGGAGTCAAACATGCCCATCTTCTTGGCAAATTGAACTCCAAGAATCATTGGTTGGGCACCTATATCAAGAAGTACCACTCTGGGTGTATGTCCTCCCACCTAGATTGTTGACTCAGTAATCTCGACAATGGCAACTCCGATGGCGATGGAAGTTCTCTCGCTAGGCACCACTTTTGAAAATGAGTGAGAGTCTTTGTGAAGAAAATGGTTATCCACAACACCTTTGCTGAGTAATAAATTCACAAATGAGGTGTTCTTAACTCCCTTTTGATATGTGAATGTAGAATCAAAGGTAGGAGACCCCACTGGTTTAGCCATGCTAGAACTAGTGACTAGATTACAAACACCATCTCCAACACGTGAACCAATCGAGTGTCTCTCTAAGGTGTTGGACGAGACCCTTGTAGCATATGGATCAAGGATTGGTAGAGGACCTGATGTAGTGTTCAGGGTATCCTTTAGTACTGCAATTACGTCCTTAGTGTTTTAGCTTCAAATCTTGAAAACTAAACAATGGTGTACTCACAAGCTTTTGTGCCACTTCATGCATTTGAAGTTGGCACTCCATAAGCTAATCAGTGGAAAATTGTGTGTTTTCCTGATGTACATGTATTCTTAGGACACGAGAATTTGATGCCCTAGTAGTTTGTGGTGTAGTAGTCTCCTCGCCCCTCGCCAACAAGGTGCGTTCTTCTTCCATGTTGAAAGGACGAAAAGATTGTGGCATGACTACTCGAGCTCCTCTAGCCCTAGTAATAGGACTTGAAGCAGATGTGAGTCCATCAATCTGAATTACCTACCTAGTGGTAGAAACTCTGGGTGTCACACTAGCTTCTTGTGCCGCGAAGTAGGAAGGGCAAAAAGAAATGATAAATTCTGGTGTGAAACTAGAATTATGTGCACTTGAAAAACATACTCCCCAACCATGGCATCATGTGAGAGGCCATAAAATAACCTAGGAGGTCCTTCCCGTGATGCTGAACCCTATATAGCTTGGGCATGACTAGTTGGTTAAGAAGACTTACTTTTTAGATTAGCAAGTTGGGCCTTCAATGATTCAAGTTCATTTTTTAGAATTTGAACTTGAGCGACATGGGTTTGAAGCACCTCCCTCTTGTCAGCATTGTGCTTCTTCTTCTTAGCATTCTTACTGGAATTACCCTTGGTGAGGAAAGCTTGAGTGGAAGGCTGAGGTGCCTTGGCTTTTGGTTAAGGGGCAATGAAGGATGCTGGCAAATTTTGCTGTGGTAATCAGAGTTGCTTCCATTCCAAGAACTTGGCAAAACAAACAGCTTCATAATGTCCTTCTTTCCCACAATAATCACAAAAGAGATCCTTGAAAAAAATGTTACACTCATTAGCTTTGTGGGCAGGATTGCCACAATAGTTGCAAGAAGGTAGGATGGGTACAACCGAGTGCACCACTTTAGCCCTTGAAGAAGAATGTGATGATCTGGTTGGCGCAGCTGGTGGAAGCTAAGGCTTTGAACATGATGGAAGCCTCATAGTACTGGCCTCATAGTGTGCATGAGCCAATTCCAGCTTTTCAGAAATGTTGTACACATCCAGCAAAGTGTGTGAGTCTCCAAATTCTACAAAAACCCGTTGCAAAACCTACGCATGGAATGTTGGAGTACCTTCCAACGAATGAAGATACCGATGGGTAACTTCCAGGTCTGTGATGTTCCAAATATCCTTTTTAAGTTTGAGAAGCTTCTTGTAAAGCATCTTGAGGGTTTCATCTTTCTATGAAAAGAAGGTGGCGAGTTGCAGAATTTTTTTAGAACTTTTAACCATAAATTCCAACTCAAGGACTCAAAAAAATTCCCCCATTGGATCAGCAAAAGTTGGTGCATCAATGGTGAGAGGAATGTTTGCGATAACAATAATGAGTTGTTGAGGAAAAAGGTTTACTGAAGTAGGTATTGGATCTAGATTATTGGGCATAGTCCCATGGATGTGCAATGGTAGCTTGTAGTGTAACTTGAAAGGCAGTGGCGATGGCTGTGGCATAAGTTGGATTGGGGATTTGGGTGACACCCAAAATCCTCAGAAAATGTTGCTCGTAGACATCCAATGCCTCATAGTGCACATAACGAGCCATTTGTTTGAATGCGAACGCCTCAATGTAATTAACGCCATACTTGAACTCCAATTCACAAACCATAGTTAAGAAAATTGCTTTGAACACCTTAAAAGAAATGGTACCTGGCCTTCCACTAAACTTCTCAATTCTCCCAAAGGAATTATTGACCTCCATGGTGTATATGGGTGTAGAGGTAACGACTTACAATGGAATATATGGTGATGGTGTGAAAACTGGTGTAGCAACATGCGTACCCCACTAATTAACCCCTCCAAATGGACTTTGATGTACCATTGATGTAATGTAACTTGAACTTGAATTCTTGGTAGGAGTTGTACTAGATGACGATGGTGTTATAGACACTTGATGGTATTGTCGTGAAGATCGTGAGCTCAAAGAAATCGGCTCAAATGATTGTGTGTTATTTAGTAGTTGATACCTTGGCTTTGGTTGAGCGATAGTGCTCCTATCATCTAAGGACATGGTGTTGTCCCGTGCCCCAAACTTTTGTAACAATACAGAGCACTAGTTACAAATTTTTAACACAACCTATGTAATTAAATGTAATCGTAATGAAAATTGAAATGTGAAATGCTTAAAAAAACGTACCCTAAGTAGCTTTCAATTTCTATAATCACTAGTGCTAAATGACGAAGTAGAGGAAGAAATAATTGTATATTTATGTATTAATGACATTACATAAGTGTATGTATTAATACAAAAATAATGTACATACATGTATTAATATGAAATACATAGATATATGTATTGATACGAGAGTATGTAGATGTACGTATTAATTTTTTAAAAAACCTATATACGATCTTGAAAAATACATACATACAATTTGAAGAATATGGTATAAAATACGTATATATGCAATACAGACGATTTGAAGAATACGACACGTCGACGGGGATGAACAACGATGGATGGACATCAGTGGATGGACGTCAGTGGACGGACATCTATGGATGGACATCAATGGTTGGAAGGCAATGACAACAGGACGGACGACAAATGACAATGTGACAACCATGACATTGCATAGCGACCCGCATCCGTGAGCTTTACGGTGATAGCGAATGACCATGACGCTGGAAAGTGACATGCGCCCACAAGCTTTACAGTGATGGCGGATGGCAACGCGATGACCATGGTGCTGCAAAGCGTTTGTGAGCTTTGCAGTAATGGCGAACGACGACGCGACAACCACGGCATTGCAAAGCATCTGTGAGTTCTGCAATGATGGCAGACGGTGATGCGACGGCCACAGTGCTGTGAGGCGACAAAGTCTACACTTAGGCAAGAGGGCAACATCGAGAGCTTGGTAGAAATTGACAGCCTTCACGTTCCAATCCAAAGTGCACCATTCCACTCACCTAGCTCTGAACCTAACGACTTGCTTTGTGACGGTCTTGAGCAAAATCATGCCAAGGCCTCGTCCCCACAATGCGCCTCTCGTTAACTGTGGATTGAAAACAAGAATCAATGTCATGATTTTCCTTCAAAGGTCTTGTGAGATTCAATTTCTCACCACTTACCGATTTTGCACAACATTTGAAGCGGAGTTGTGTTCGGTTCTGAAGCTCTAGATTGGTTGATAATGTCCGCCGCTATTAGAGACGTCTGCTGCATCAGTGCGGCATAGCTGTTTGATGCCTTACAAAAGGAAGTCTTTTTCTTCTGACTCTAATATGGCGACAACGACGATGGACAATAGCAGTAATGGCAAAGCTATAGTGATTCTACAATTCACCATCGATAAGGACATGTTCGCCATTAATATTTTCGTTCATGAACTTGCAAACTACAAGAAATTTGCACACATATGCGAGGTAATATATGCAAAAGTACAAAATCGAATATCTGGAAGCAAAATTATTGGAGTCGAATCTCTGGAAGCAGCCAGTGTTCCAAGGACCTACGGTTTTGATGCTCAAGGTGGCAGCCCCACAAAGTGAAGACAAAAAAAACAACAACAGCGAGACTAGCAGGGAGTAGTAGTGCAAAGGGGGGGGGGGAGACTAGGATAAATTTGTTGTTTTCAACATTAAGCGACAGAAAATAGTTTTTTTATAATTAAATTGAAAAGAAGGAAAGAAAACGTAATGTATGTAAATTGTGGTTATGTAATAGCCGCTGTGAGCATCTAGAAATCCAATCTAACTATGGAAGAAACTCTCCCTAATAAAAGAATTCTAGAAAAGTTGACAAGAGAAGGGAAGAGCCTGGCCTTTTATATAGTTGTCGACAAAGCTGAAACCCTAAACAAGCCATAACCTTAAAACACCTAATAGCGTACAATAACCTAAGAATGTGCATTGACCCTAAAGGCATGATTGGCATGCTTGTAACCGGTCGTCATGTATATGAGGCCATGCATATTGGCATGACATGGGAAGGTTAGGATATAAGGAGTCTCAAGGTAGGGTATTAGGTCATATGTTACTTATGTTTAGGTTAGGCAATTGTTTAGGGTTTAAGTTACATGAAGTAATTATAGTTAAAGGTGTCATTCTTTTCATGTGGGCCCTGGGGAACAAGAGATAAAAAGTTTAGTAGTTTTTTGTTTCATGTTTTTATTTTTCCTTTGCTCCATTTTGTGATTAATGATTAGCTTCTCGGTAGTTGTTTTTTTTCATTCTTGCTAGAGAACCTTGCTTTTATTTTTTTGGTTTATTCATTGTTGCATGTGTTGTAGGCATTATTCATGTGTGTTATAGGTTGTGTTCAAGCATTTTTAACATTGTTATGTGTGTTACAAATGCTACTTGGGCATTATGGATGTTTTGTGAGGTGAGCTACAAGTGTTAGTGTTATTCAAGTGCCACTAAAAATTATTTCTTCTTAGCTAAATTTATATATATATGTTAAACTTCTATTTATTGGCAGAATATATATATCTTATTGGTTTAACTTCTATCTAATTCATATTCTAAAAATTAATTAAAAGAGTAAATACATTTTTCAATAATGCCACTTTAATTATTAACAAACATTTACTTATTGGCAAAACCTACCTACCCACATGTCATCATACCTACCTATGCACTTGCAAATTGTGGACTTCGATTGTATAAATTATAATGTAAAATGTGAATATATGGGAATTTTTTTGGTCGTGGTCGTCTACCTCCTCTTTGGACCATTTAATGCAAGATGTACTTAATTTAATTAAAGAATAGGCTTGATAAATTTAGAGTTAAAAAGACATCAAACATTTATGAATATCTGCACAATTTTTAATATTAATCAAAATCAATCTTAAGTTGGATTTTGGGGGAAATTTTGGCCAAATCTTCACATACAAATACTTGCAACAAGACTCATTTTATTTCTTGTGAAGATGAATGAAAAAGGTCTCAAGTTGAACTCTCAAGTTGAAATGACCACATCAAAGGTAAGAGAACAAACTCTTATTTCGTTGATTTAATTTTTTCATTTCATTGTGTTTCAATTTTAATTGATCACTCACTCCTAGAAGATTATTTTGTATGCCATTTGTATATGTTTATATAGTTATTAATTTTTATGACATTTACCATTAAAATTAGTTAGGTTTATATAAGTATTTTGGGGTAATTCATTTTAAACTCTAAGGTTAATACTTCCATTCATTATAATTTTTAGTTGATTAAGTTTAAAATTCAAAACATAGTTGTTATTAAAAAAAAATATGTTCCATTTATAATTGTTTGTATAATCATTAGGTTGAAAACATTTACCATTAGGATTATTTAAGGTTTTAAGTTTAAAGTTTAATGAAATGTGTGTTGATTTATTTAGGTTGTTTTTTCAAATCAAGATTCAATTCCTTTGAATGTGACATCATCCTTTAACATCAATGGTATGATTTTTTTTTAAATCATTTTTTAAAAAAACAAATTGTTTGTTGCTAATTTAAGGAAATCAATCTCCTTGGATGGTTTTAATATGGTCATCAAATTCCATAAAAAGTGTTCAATGTTTGATACATGGATTTAGCGTTTTGGCCTCCCATAGATAGTGTGGATTTAAGGTCATGATGCCAATATTGCATTTTGCCACTCACATACAATGTGTATTTTAAAATTGTCATGTAAGTGTTACATTTCCCTCTCTCATATATAGTGTGGATTAAGGTCATAATGTGGGTATTGCATTTTGCCCCCACATATAGTGTGCATCCTTAAATTGTCGTGCATGTATTGCATTTCCCTTTCCCATATATAGTGTGAATTAAGGTCATAATGTGGGCATTGCATTTTGCCCCCACATATAGTGTGCATCCTTAAATTGTCCTGCATGTATTGCATTTCCCTCTCTCATATATAATGTGGATTAGGGTCGTAATGTGGGTATTGCATTTTGCCCCCACATACATTGTGCATCTTTTAAATTGTCATGCAAGTATTGCATTTCCCTCTTCCATAAATAGTGTAGTTTATTGACTATCATGTGGGTATTACATTTAGATTATCCATAGATAATATGGATTTAAAATAGACTTGCGAATATTGTAATTT
>Ga0116227_10014332_pt1 | contig 12109 bp, 8 predicted proteins | sample S1TSphgellanicum_FD_89693 | JGI IMG/M metagenome (GOLD analysis project Ga0116227, IMG submission 89693) | Host-associated microbial communities from peat moss isolated from Minnesota, USA - S1T2_Fb - Sphagnum magellanicum MG | ecosystem: Host-associated > Plants > Peat moss > Unclassified... | reverse complement strand
GGCTGTGGAGGGACATCGATGGCATTGCGCAGTCCGGGCAGTTCGCCCCTACCGCCGCCAATCGGCCCGACATCTCGACAATTCCGTCGATCACAGTCCGGCTTTCTACGATCAAACCCGGTAGCCGCAGGCTACTGTCCCATGCTTTCGAGGCCATCAACGTGTACTCCTTGCTGACCCCCAATGGAGTTGGCCGGACACAGTGCGGAAATGTCAAATTTGCACGGAATTTGAGTCAGACCCCAATTAATCCGGAAAGCAGTCATTCGTTCGTCTCGCCAGCCGCGGCGTTGAGAGCGCCCTGCGCCATGCGGTCGTGACAGTGCCAGCATGCAATTTGGCGGGTCGGCGCTGGTGATCGCGGTGGTTCCACAGCCTGAATAGGTTTGCAGCCTCGCGCGTTGCGGTATGCTGTGCAATATGACGGTCTCTCAGTCTGAATTTGCCCGCACCTGGCTTGAGCAGTTTCCGGGCAGCGAGCGCGGCACCGCAGCGCGACTGGCCGACGCGGTAATGTTGGTTAGCCACGACGCTCTGTATCGTGGCTTGCGCACGTTGCTCGACGAAACTCTGGCGACGCGTCCCGACAGCGACATGGATCGCCCGATCGCGCTCTATGCTGAACGCGAGGTCGAAACGCGCGACGCCGAAGGCGATTACAGGCTGGAGTATAGCGAGGTTCTTCCCTTTTTTCCGGGGACTGAAGAGGGGCGGGCGGCGGGCCCAGGCGTGTCGCCGATCGTCATCGATCCCAAGGATCAGGAAGTCGGCAGCGAAGGCGCGATCGCGAACTTCATCACCGGCTATCAGCGGCTGCATCGCGACCTAGTGATCAGTCATCCCGGACCCGATACGTTGCGCGAGCGGCGGGCCAGCCATATCGTCATAGTCACCGACTTCATCGGGTCGGGACAGCGCGTGTGGGAGATGATTGAGGCGTTCTGGCGCGTTGCAACCATTCGCAGCTGGAAATCCTATGGTCGGATTCAATTGGCGGTCGTCGCCTATTCTGGGACCGAAGCCGGGCTCGATTGTGTCCGATCGCACCGCAGCCAGCCGAGCGTGCGCGTTGTTCATGCCTGCCCGACCTTGTGGAGCTCTTTCCGAGGTCAGGAACAAAAGGATGTTGTTGCACTCTGTCGGGCGCATCCCAGGAAGCATCAAACGCCGCTGGGCTACGGCAATGGCGGCGCGTTGATCGCGTTCGGGCACGGCATGCCGAACAATGCGCCGCCGGTCCTGCATAGTCGCAAGGGCGGCTGGCTCCCGTTGTTCGTCAATCGCAGTGCCTTGGCGGCGGACCAGCAGTTTCCGGCTGACAATGCCGACGCGCTCGCCGAACGGGCGCGGAGCATGTTGCGGCTACGCGCCGCCAAGAGATTTCTCGATGATCCGCTGAAACGGCGCTGGGTCGAGACCATGCTTGTGCTGGCCGCGTTGCTCGACGGTGCGCGCAGCGCCGTTGCGGCGTCGGCCCGCACGCAGCTCCCAATCGCCGATGTCGAGCAGATCCTCGTCTTTACAGAGATCGCCCATTGGACGTCCCCGCGTCGCACGCTGACCGCCTTGGGACGACGCGAGCTGCGCCGTCTGCAATTGCGCCGCGCGCGCACGGTCGTGCTTCCCTCGGCCGAACAACCCTATTACTATCCAACCCAGTTGAGGGCCCGGTGAGGGCATTTAGAAATGCGCCGCGCAAGCGGCGACTGGTCCCTTGGGGACCTGGGGCTCGGGATTCCCTGAGTCCGCGTATCGGAGCAGGACCTTCGCGCTGCGCGAGACAGCAAGTCTCGGCTGGCGGAGTCTTGGACGACACTTGCTGTCCCACCCACCACGGTGGGCCGAAGTAGATGCCAGCGCCGAGCCCTCAACGCTATCTGTCCGGCGGTCGGCGGCAAGCAGTCGCCAAGGTCACGCTCGATAACGCGCTCGCCGCTTTTGCCCGGATCCGGGAAACCGATCCGCGAATCACGCCGGTGCTGACGCTGCGCCATTTCTCGGTTGTGACAGGCCTCCCTTATTTGTTCCTGCGTCGGACCGTCGCTCGCCGCGCGCACATCGGATACCGCTTCGTCTACTTGCGCAAGCGCATACCCGGCCGATCGTCGATGCGGATGATCTCCATTCCGCCACCAAGTCTGGCAGCCGCCCAGCGCTGGCTGGTCGATAATGTCCTGCGCTACGTCGAGCCCCATCCGGCGAGTTTCGCCTTTCATCCCGACTCGTCGCCGGTTCTCGCGGCCGAGCAGCATCCCGATACGCAGTGGTTGCTCAAGGTCGACATCGAGGACTTCTTCCATTCCGTCAGCGAAGGCAGGGTCTCGGCGATCTTCTCGAGCCTCGGGTTCCCCAAGTTGTTGGCATTCGAGTTCGCGCGGCTGTGCACCATCGGCCTCGATCGCGGGCCGGGGCGCAATCCAGTGCCGCATCCCGGACCCATCACGCTCTACCAGAGCAATTTCGAAGGGTTCCTGCCGCAAGGGGCCCCGACCAGTCCCATGCTCGCCAATCTCGCCATGGTTCGGACCGATACGTTTCTGTCGGCGCTCGCTGAGGCCCGTGGCTTTCGCTATTCGCGCTACGCCGATGATCTTGCCTTCTCTTCGGACAAGCCCCGCACTATCGCCGAGATGCACCGCCTGCAGCGCGAGGTCTGCCGCATCCTGAATGAGGCGGGCTTCCGTCCAAATCACCGGAAGACCGTCATTCGCGGACCCGGTACCCGTCGGGTTATCCTCGGCTTGCTTGTCGATGGTCCCACACCGCGCCTGTCGCGCGAATTCAAGGACAATATTCGGCTTCATCTCTATTATCTGACTTCGCCGGATCACGGGCCGGCCAAACATGCGCTCGCCCGCAAGACCGGGACTTCGAGCCTCTACCATCACGTTCGTGGGCTGATCGCCTGGGCAACGCAGGTCGAGCCGGCATTCGGCGCGGCGGCGCTCATGACGTTTCGATCGGCGCCCTGGCCGCTCATTCAGCCGCAGGGGTTCGGCGAGGAGGATGATTGGTCCTAGTCCGTTTGAACCAAACTGTTGCTGGACCAGCGTCTCGCCGAGCCGTAACTTAGCGTTATGCCAGAAGATGCGCAGCAACCCGCCGACGAGGCACCCTATATCCGGCTTCTGAGTGTAAAGCGATTCAGGGGGATCGAAGACCTGACCTGGCTTCCTGCCAAGGGCGTCAATGTCCTGCTTGGCGGCGGTGATGTCGGCAAGACGACGATCCTCGAAGCGATCGCTTTGCTCTTGAACCCGACCAATGCGACGACCTTGTCGGACGCCGATTATTGGCAGCGCCGTCACGAAGATGGGTTCGAGATTTCGGCTGTCATGACGCTACCGCTGTCGTGCGGTATTGTCGAGCAGCGTAAGTCGGTCTGGCCGTGGGAATGGGGTGGGGACGGAGCCAAACTGCCCGATCTCGAGGCCAATGACGGGCAACCGCACGATCCGGTGTTCTCCGTGCGGGTCTGCGGCACGACCGATTTCGATCTCCAGCATGAAATCTGCCAGCCCGACGAGAGTTTCGACCATTTTCCCGTGTCGGTCCGCCGCAATATCGGCGTGGTGCGGTTGAGCGGCGATGATCGCAACGATCGCGACCTTCGCTTGCTGCAGGGATCGGCGCTGGACCGATTGCTGAGCGATCGGACGCTGCGCTCGCGGCTCGCGGATAGGCTCGGCGAAACCGACGTCGATGGCGAGCTCAAGGAGGAGGCAAAAGCGGCGCTGGCCGCACTCGATGAGCGATTTGTCTTCCGGCTGCTCCCGAGCCAGCTCGGCCTTGGGCTGGTCGGCGGGTCGGGATTCTCCCTGAATGCCCTGATCGGCCTTATGGCGACCAAGGACGGGACAAAACTGCCGCTCTCCAGCTGGGGTGCGGGAACACGCCGGCTGGCGGCGTTCGAGGTCGCCGCCCTGCATCAGGTCGACCATCCGATCATCGTCGTCGATGAGATCGAACGGGGACTCGAATCCTATCGCCAGCGCATCCTGATGGAAGAGCTGATCGCGAACCCGTCCCAGGTGTTCGTCACCACCCATAGCGCGCCCGCGGTCAACGCCGCGGTCGGTGCCGCGCTTTGGTATGTTGATGCCGGCGGCAAGGTCGGCAGCTTGCCCGCCTCGGTTGCGGCCCAACAGAAGCGCGATCCCGAAACCTTCCTCGCGCGGCTTGCAGTGATCGCCGAGGGTGCAACCGAGGTCGGGTTCGTGACGACCTTGCTAACGCGATCGATCGGCGAAGACATCCGGCGGCACGGCATCCGGGTTAGCGACGGGGGCAGCAATTCCGAAGCCCTGACGGTTTTGCGCGGCCTAGCGGCGAGCGGACTGGCGGTCGCTGGCTTTGCCGACAATGAAGAGACCCAAGAGGGCTTGTGGCAACAGGTCAAGGATAAGCTGGGCGAACTCCTCATGCGCTGGCCCATTGGCTGTCTCGAAACCAACATCATCCCGCACCTCGGCGACGATCAGATCGAAGCCTTCATTACAGATCCCGAGGGCGACGCCGGCGAGCGCCTTAGGACGCTCGCGGATCGGCTGGGCATTCAGGACAAATCGCTCGCCGCCATCCTCGCCGCGACCGACGATGTCCGCCAGTTAATCGTCGGGGCTGCTTGTGGCAACCCGCCCGCCGATCCCGACGCCCCGAACGACCAGAAGAAGGAATGGAAGAAGCACGGCCAGCGCTGGTTCAAATCAACCGCCGGTGGCGCGGAGCTTGCGGGAAAAATGTTTGCGCTCGGGCTCTGGCCGGACTTGTCGCCGCAGTTGCTCCCGTTCGTCAATGCGGTGCGAACCGCGGTCGGGCTCGCCGTGGTGCAGACGGTCAACTGATGAGTGACGCCACGGTCGCGGAAGCCTTGCGGTCGGCGGCGCCGCTGGTCGTGGTCGAAGCGCCGGGCGGGTGTGGCAAGACCTATCAGGGCGCGAGCTATGCCCGTGACGTGGCACCCGGCTTGGGAGAGGGGCGGCTCCTCATCGTCACACATACCAATGCGGCGTGCGACGTCTTCGCCGAGCGGACCCGCGGGCTCAGCCGGCGGGTTGAGATCCGCACGATCGACGGGCTGATCATCGAAATCGCCAGCGCCTATCACCGGGCGCTCGGCCTGCCCGCCGATGTCGGGGCCTGGGCGCGCCGCGATCCGAATGGCTATGCCGTCCTCGCCGATCGCACGGCGCGGCTGCTGGCTCGATATCCCATGATCGCATTGTGCGTCGCGCGGCGTTATCCGATCATCATCTGCGACGAGCATCAGGATGCCTGCGCCGACCGACATGCCGTCGTCATGAGCCTGAAAAAGGCAGGGTCGATGCTTCGGGTATTCGCCGATCCGATGCAGATGATCTTCACCGGCACGGCGGCCGAGATGGCTGCAGCGGAGCAGCGTTGGGCGGATCTGAAGAACGCGGCCGATCGCTTCGAGGAGCTCGATACCCCGCACCGCTGGGCGAATGCGCAACCGGCGCTGGGGGCCTGGATCCTGGAGGTGCGGGCGGCACTTCGTGACGGAGGCCAGATCGACCTGACTGGCGCCTTGCCGGCCGGCCTGACCGTTCACTACGCCGACAATGTCGCCCAGCAGAATATGGGGTTCAGGGTGGCGGGCAATTTGAGCCAGCCGATCTACGCACGCGCGAACCTTCAATCCATGCTCGTCCTTACCGGGCACAATGATCGCGTTATGGCGCTGCGGGCCTTCTTCAATCGGCGCATGCCGATCTGGGAGGGGCATGTTCGCGACGGTCTGAGCGGGCTCGTCGCCGATGTTCGCGACCGGCAGGGAAATGCCGCCGGGCTGGCACAGAGTACGGTCACGTTCTTGGGCAGCGTCGCGACCGGCTTCTCACCGACCGCGTTCGGCAACCGGTTCGTAGCAGAGGCGCAGCAGGGATGCGCGAAACCCTGTAACGGGAAGCCACACCATTTGCAGGCAATGGCACGGCACATCGTCGAGACGCCGGACCACCGCGGGATCGCCCGTGCGCTCGACTATCTACGCGGGCTCGTCGCCAACGAACCAGCATTCTCCGATGTGAAGTTCGATCATGGCCGCGAGTTCGCCGAGGCGATCCAGCTTGGGCGATACGACGACCCCGATGACGGCTTTGCCGAGATCGCTCGCCGCCGGACCCATGCGCGACCGAAGCTCCCGGCTAAGGCGATCAGCACAATCCACAAAGCCAAGGGCCTCGAGTTCGACAACGTGATGTTATTGCCCTGCGACCGGGCGAATTTCGGGGACACCAAGGCGGCCCGTGCGAAGCTTTACGTCGCGCTCAGCCGCGCGACGACATCACTCCTGCTGGTCGTATCGAAGGCCAAGCCGAGCCCGCTGTTCAAAACTTAGGTGGTTTACGCGTCCGCTTGGCGATCCTCAATTTCCAAAAGCTGACTAGCCGCAATCGGCCCAGGAGCGGATTGGCAGGTGCTGGAGTGAACTGCCGGACGGGAATACGCCCTAACTCCGGCCGCTTGCCGGCATGTGCGTGCAGCCCAACAGCGGACACAAGCATCTATCCCGTATACTGGCCCTGGGATTCTGGCCCGGGAATTCCCCCCATGATCCGCTTGCCACGTTGGGTGACGTGGTGAGGGATGCCTGGGAGGACGACCCGGGGTAGACGGGCCATAACGTGAGTTTAGCAGGCTTTGGGACGAGAGGGCAATTTGGGGGTTAATACACGCGTCATCGTAACTCCGCATGCCGACACCGCCACTGCAGCGGCCCCGGCCCAAACTGTTCGCGACACTCGACCCAATTCCCCCACGCACGACATCCTTATGGTTGTTGCGACCCGGTGCACGATCCTGCGCTTCAGAATCGCACGTCGAGCACCTCATCGGGCTTGGCTATGGTCATCACGATCCCGGCCGAAAGTGCAAGCGCCACCAGCGCGAGCACGCTGCCCTCCGGACCGGCCGTCCCACCGCTCAACCAGGCCGGCCCGGCCGGGTGCGACACCAGCAGTGCGTTCGACGCACTGCGACCCGAATCGGCAGTGCCAAACACAAATGTCTGCACCCAGTCCCACGCCGCATGATACCCCACCGCCCACCAGATTGCGCCGGTGCGCCAGACGCTGAACGACATCACCAGTCCGAACGCCAGTATGGACAAAAATCCCAATAGCGTCTCGCCCCGATTGCCGACGTGCGCGGCCACGAACACCACGCCCGTGGTCACACTGGCCAGCCGGAAATTGAGCCCGCGCGCAATGATCTGTTGCAGATAACCGCGAAAGTTCATTTCCTCAGACAGCCCGACAAACAGGAAAACCAGACCCCATTGCGCGCTATAGGCAAAGGCGTCGCTTCCGCGCAGGGCAATCGAATCGATGACCAGCGCGTGGCATCCATAAAGCGCACCGAAAAGCGCGACCATCACCCCCGTTCCCACAGCCAAACCCTGGAAAAAACGCGCGACGGCATTGGTGAGGCCAAAACCCAGCTGCCCCCGCGTGCGTCGGCCAATCAGCGCCGCGATCACCGTCGCAACTGCCAGAATCGCCACGCCAAGTATCTTGACAGCCAGCGTCGGGATCAGCCTCACCACGACAAACGACTGTTCGGGCATGATATGCAGACGTTCGAGCACGAATTCCGAGCCGTTCGCCAGAACGCCAACCAGGGCGATGAAAGCCAGCACACCCCAGACCGTGCGCAGCCCGCACGGACCGATAAACACCCATTTCACCCCACGTCTCGGCAAAACGCGCTCCAAAGCAGCATCAGTCATCGAACAGCCCACCCGGATTTGACGGATAATGCAGATACATATGCCATATCGGCTCAAATACAGGGAAATTCCGAAATCATGGCGACGATACCGAACAGCCAAGCCCCGGACCAAACCCACGCATCATATCGACGCCGATCTCGAAGCACCTAACCCACACCACTCGTCATACAGACCCTGATCTGCGATTCACCGAAACAGCCCCGCTCGTCATACTGGACTTGATCAGGTATTCAGCTTCTTCTTTTTATGGTGGCGATGGCACCATGAGGGTGGGGTCCGGGGTCAATTTTGAAGCGCAACGTTTCGTCAATCCAACCCGCGCTGATGGCTGGACGTTACAGCGCCGTATTAAAAAGAGCACGTCCGATCAGCAGCGCTAACTTGGGAACCTACACCACGCGCTGCGACGTGACGTAACCTGAACTGTTGCACTTACTTTAGGAACGCGCGCGCACGCCTTCTGTGAATGAAGGACAGGTTTTGAAACGTTATAACAGCCCGTTGAATGGCAGCAATCAAGGCGGCTCCCACCGAGGCGCCGACTGCCGACGAAGGACAGCTATACCGAATGGGCTCGTTTGAAGCTGCCAGTCAGCAATCGGCCCAGGAGCGGCTTGGCAGGTGTGAGCGTGAGCTGCCTGGCAGCAACGCGCCCCGATCTCGGTCTTTCCAGTAGTTGTTTACCCGTCCCAAAACCTGCCGTTCGCCGATTGCCGGTTCGCGCAGCCTGAAGGACCGGGTCTGGGACATTGCTGCCAGTCGGCGCCGTTACAGTGAGCGTCAGGTTACACCGAAACCGGCCACTCATGGACACGCATAATCCGCCCATCGCTTGTCCGGGCTAGGGACTGTCCGGAACGGCAGGCCGTAGAGCACGCCCCCAGATAGCCAACTTGCATTCATTTTACCTTGCCCGGGGGGCGACGAGGTTCACAGCGTCCGTCCTGGTTACCCGTCGCTTGGTAAGCGCTGGCCGCCAAAAATTTGCAGAGGAGGTGTTGCCGCTTCTCGGTGATGATTTCTCGGTGATGATAGCTCTGGCTGAGCGGGGCTACTTTGCGCTGGATTGTCCCGCCCTACGCCCTATGGTGAGCAAGGGGGTAAAATGACGACAAAAGCTCATCATCGTTTCATCCAGCGCGTTGAATACTATGGCACCGATCTCGAGTTATGTGACCTTTTGGTCAAGCGATTCATCGCTGTTGGCAACTCGCAGGCCAGTGTCGCGGAGGCGTTGGGGAGCACCAACGATCGTTATCCGTATCTCGGGCGAAGGGTAAATGCTCTGAAGTCGCGCAGGATATGCGGGAGCCACCTCAAACAAACTCTTTACATTGCTTTTATCAAGGACTTATTTGAGGATTTTTCGGCCTATCTTGCCGACACAATGACGAAGGCCGCGCTGAAAGGTATCGATCCGGCTAGGTTCATCGGCGACGTAAGGCTGGACATCCACGCCGCAGAAATTCTCGGGGCTGGGAACTGGGATGCTGCAGTTCGTCTAATATCCGATGCGATTTTTAGGAAATTGGAGAACGAGCGGAACACCCGCGACCTCATTCGCAAGGCGAGCGTTCGTCTGGGTTTGCAGATTACTCAAGCGACGCTCGATGACGCGATGCCCTATTTGGATGCGCGCCATATCTTAGTGCATCGCGATGGCGTGACGGACCTCCAGTATCACAATGACTATCCCTTAATTCGTCATAACGGAGATAAAATCGCTGTGGACTATGCTTTCGTATCCGAAGCAAAGCGCACTGTGGTTGCCCTTGCGCTCGAGATAGATAATAAAATTATAGCTACCGATTTGGTCCGCGGGCAGGATTTGCATGGGCGGCGCTAAGCGAAACCACACGAAGATATTTTACGTTCCTTCTATAGATCAATGGACTACAGGTTCTGACGTCCGCATCGAGCGGAGGGAACATCGGCTATGAAGCGCGATGACGATTGACTGGGCGCGCTCGCCGGATAGCGGGTTATGGCGTATACTGACCTTCCCGGCGCTGCATCGGAACGGCCTATGTTGGTCGTAAGTGACCGGTTCGCCCCGCCGGACCGGTTGGGTCGCCATAGACCCATGCGCCGCTCAACCCGGTCCGGAACAGAATCCACCAGATCCGGCTGATCGCTAGAGCAATCCGCTCCATCAGCGGCGATCCCGATCTACGTCAAGTTTTCCTATGATAGGCAATCTAGGGCGACCTCGGCCGCTCGATCAAACGTCCAGCCGATGATGGCACCCAAAATAACTTCGTAGCCGCGGCGGAGCGCGATCGCGTCGATCGGTACGGTGGGACCACACGCCAGGAGTAGTGTCGGACAGGTCCACATCGCTACACGGAGGTGAGGATACCGGCGCGCGACCAGGGCGGCAAGAGCGACCGCAACGGCCATCTGAGCCCCGACCGGTGCACCAACGAGGGATCCGATGCGGCTCACCAGGATTGTGGCCGCGATCCCGACCAGGGTCCCTACAGTCCGTCCCGACAGAGACAACCGACTGTCATGCAGCGGCTCCTGCGACACGATCACGGCTGAGATAGCCGCCCAGGATGCTCCGGCGAGCCGCAGCCCGGCCGCCAGTTCGTAAGCGGCCGTAGCGGCGCCGGAGCAGCGCACGATGAACAATATTCCCTGCGTTATTCCCTGCGGTCGCCCTATCGCCGCCGGGGGATTTGTTTCGACATCCATCGCGTATGTCCTATTGAGCGGGAGAGCATCGCCGATCGAGCGTTGCACGCGGGCGAAGCCCCTGTTTTGCAGATTATACATTTTTCATCGCGGGCCAGTCCGAGTAGCCAGTGGCGTCTCCACCGTACCAATATTGCTTCGGCGCCTCGGCCAGCGGTGCGCCGCTTGCGAGACGGCTGACAAGATCGGGATTAGCAATAAACGGTCGCCCGAAGCTGAACAGATCAGCGCCACCTTCGGCTAGCGTCTTCTCAGCGAGCGCGAGCGTGTATTGGTTGTTCGCGATGTAGCTGCCGGCAAAGCGTTCGCGCAGCGCCCTCAGATCGATCGCTCCAGAGGTTTCCCGGCTTTGTTGGGTAACGCCCTCAATCTCGTGAATGTAGAGCAATCCGAGCTTGGAGAGCGCATCGACATAGGCCCCGAACGTTTCCATCGTGGTGCTGTCGAGCGGCGTCTCGCCGGGCGTGGTCGTTACCGGCGAGATCCGGATCCCGACCCGCTTTGCCCCCCACACGCCGATCACGGCCTCGATAACGGCAAGCGGGAAGCGCAATCGGTTTGCAATCGAACCGCCGTACAGGTCGGTGCGATGGTTGGTGCTGTCGCGAACGAACTGCTCGAGAAGGTAGTTGTTGGCAGAATGCACTTCGACGCCATCGAAGCCGGCGGCTTTCGCGTTTTCGGCCGCGCGTCGGTAGTCCTCGACGATGGGTGGGATCTCGTCGGTCGCAAGGGCGCGCGGCGTGACGAAATCCTTCATGCCATCATGCACGCGGATCTGCCCCTCCGGCCGGATCGCGGATGGTGCGACCGGCAGTGCGCCAGCCAGCATGTCCGGATGCGACATCCGCCCGGTGTGCCACAGCTGCAGGACGATCTTGCCGTCCCGCGAATGGACTGCGTCAGTGACGCGGCGCCATGCGGCGATCTGGGGCTCGGACCAGATCCCTGGCGTGCGCGGGTAGCCGCGGGCTTGCGCCGAGATGTTGGTTGCCTCCGTGACGATGAGACCGGCGCCGGAGCGCTGCGCATAATAATCGGCGGCATAATCGGGTACGATGCCTGCGTCATCGGCCCGACTGCGCGTCATGGGCGCCATGACTATGCGGTTCTTGAGTTGAAGGCCGCCAATCGTGACGGGCTGCAGGATGGGGCTGGAAACGTGGTCGGCCATGAGCTTGCTCCTTGTCGGAAATAGAAATTGGAGAGTTTGACGGGGGCGGTGGCCGAACGGAACGTCAAAGGGTTCGGCCACCGGGCCATCAATCGACGAACTTTGTCCAAACCGCCTGAGCGTTGGTGAACTCGCGCAGACCGAAGTGCGAGAGTTCACGCCCGTAGCCGCTCTTCTTGACGCCGCCGACGGGAATGCGCGGGTTCGAAGCGCTGAAGCCGTTGATGAACACCCCACCCGTTTCGAGCCGCCGGGCGATACGCTGCGCACGCGTCGTATCCGCAGTCCACAGATTGCCGCCAAGCCCATAGTCGCTGGCATTGGCCAGTTCGATCGCATGTTCGACATCATCGGCGACCGTGATCGCGGCCACCGGGCCGAAGGTCTCCTGCTCGAAGGCCGTCATCCCCGGCACCACGTTGGCGAGCACGGTTGCCTCGTAGAAGTTACCCGGACCCTCGACCTTGTGGCCGCCCAGCAGCAGG
>Ga0116227_10014329_pt1 | contig 12112 bp, 9 predicted proteins | sample S1TSphgellanicum_FD_89693 | JGI IMG/M metagenome (GOLD analysis project Ga0116227, IMG submission 89693) | Host-associated microbial communities from peat moss isolated from Minnesota, USA - S1T2_Fb - Sphagnum magellanicum MG | ecosystem: Host-associated > Plants > Peat moss > Unclassified... | reverse complement strand
GCGAGCAAGGCGTCGCCGCGCGTCGTCGTCTATACCCACAAGGACCCGGCCGCCGTCCTGCGGCAGTGGGCCGGCCATCGCATCCACCGCGCCGACGCGATCGAGCTCTATGCGATCGACCGCGCGATGCTCGCCGCACTCGCCGATCGACTCGAGCGGCGCATGACACTCTCGCTCTCGGTGACCGATGGCGCGCTGTTCGTCACCGTTGGCGGCGAGACCCTGAGCGGCACGGTCACGCGACACCCGCTGCCGCCCGCCTAGCGCGGGCCGCGGGCGACCCGCCGCGGCCCCCGGGTGGCGACGCGTCAGGTGACCGGCCGCTTGGTCGTCGACAGCGCCTTCACCAGCCGGTAGAGGAAGGTCTGCGAGTCATACAGCGACTGCTGCAGCAGCCGCTCGTCGCGACCGTGGGCCCGCATGTCGGCCGGGTCGGTGAACAGTCCCGAGACGCCATACGTCGGGATCCCGACCGCACGGAGATACTTCCCGTCGGTCGCCCCGGTCGACATGAAGGGGATGACGGGAATGTCGCCGAACTGTTCCCGCGTCAGCTGGGCGATCGTCCCCATCAGGTCGGCGGTCAGCGGCGATGGGGTCGTCGGGAGCACCGGTTCCGTCGGCGCCGAGACGATGAGCCCCGTGTCGGCGAGCACGCGGATCAGGGTCGCGCGCACCGAGTCGGCCGGGACGTTCGGGAAGATCCGGCAGTTGACGAGCGCCGTCGCCGTTTGCGGCAGCGCGTTGTCGGCGTGGCCGCCGGAGAGCCGCGTCGCGACGCACGTCGTGCGCAGCGTCGAGTTGTAGCGCGGATCGCGGGACAGCACGGCGGCCGCCGCGCTGTCGCCGGGGTCGCGAAGAATCGCCCGCATCGCGGCCGCGTTGGCCGGCGTCTCGATCGCCGCCGTCCCGGTGAAGAACGCCCGCGTCACGTCGTTCAGCTGCACCGGGAAGCTGAAGTGCGACAGCCGCACGAGACCCGACGCCAGCTCGTAGATCGCGTTGTCCGGGCGCGGCTGCGACGAGTGGCCGCCGCGGTTCCGCGCCGTGATCGTGAAATTGGTGAAGACCTTCTCCGTCGCCTGCACCGACTGGAGGAACGGCTTGCCATCACGGAGCGAGCCGCCGCCGCCCTCATTGAGGGCGTAGGCCGCGTCGATCAGCGGCCGATGGTGCGCGAGCAGCCACTCGACCCCGAGGTGGCCCGAGCGCTCCTCGTCCGGCGTCAGCGCCAGAATCAGGTCGCGATCGGGGACGTACCCCTCGTGCCGGTAGCGCAGGAGCGTGGCGACGAAGATCGAGGCCATCGCCTTGTCGTCGATCGCACCGCGGGCCTGGAAGTAGCCGTCCTTCTCCACCAGCGTGAACGGGTCCGTCGTCCAGTCGGACGGCAGCGCGATCACGACATCGAGATGGGCCAGGAGCAGGAGCGGTTTGCGCGCCCCGGTGCCGTGATAGCGGACGATCAGCGCCTGCTTGTCCGGCGTCGGACCGGTGAGCGTGATGTCGGAATCCGGGAACCCCGCCGCCCGGAATCGCGCCGCGATCTTCTCCGACGCCGCCGTCACGCTGCCAAGACCGGCCGAGTCCTCGGTGTTGGTCTCGATCAGCTCCTTGTAGATGTCGTGGAGCGCGCGCTGCTCCGCGGTCAGGACGACGGTCCCACCCCCGCCTTGCGCCCGCGCCGTCGACGGACTCGCCACGACGCACGCGACGGCCGCAAGGACGCCGACCAGCAGGTGGTCGAACGTCACGGCGGCCGGCAGCGCGCACGATCGGCGCGCGAGGGGCGAACGGGGGGCGGGTCGGATCATGCGGTGGGTCTCTCGGGCTGGGGTTCGGCAACTTAGCATGACCCGGGCGCGGCTCGGGCACGAGTGTGATCCGCATCGCGGTCAGGGCGTGATCCGGATCGCAGCGCGCGTGGCTTCTGCCGCAGCGACGCTACAATCGTGGCAGTGGCGGCGCCGCACCACGCCCCGCCCGGCGGACCGCCGTCCGGATGGACGCCGGGCGCAAGACGCTGCCTCACATGGAGTTGCCCGTCTGGTGCACTCGCGAGCGCACCCGACGCCGTCCGGCGTCGGCCATGCATATCGACGCGGCACGATGCTGCGCTTCGACATGATCCTTCGACGGGCGACCCCCCGGGATGTGCCGGCGACCCCTGCGGCCCCGGTGCTCGCCGATGCGCCCGCCACACCGGCGGCGGCGCTGCCGCCGGAGACGGCGTCGCCTGCGGCGCCGTACCCCGGCGCGCCGGAGACGCGCCACGAGTCGCCCGACGCGGCCGCCGCGTCATTCCGCCAGGCGCTGATGGAGTGCCGCGCACGCTGGGCCGCCGACGTCGCCCGGTACGGGAACGGTGCGGAGGCGGCGCCGTTCGCCGATCGCCCCGCCCCGCGCCAGACCAATCGCTCGCCCGCCCCGCACTGGAGCGAGCAGGCCCGGATCTCGCGGCTCAGCGGCGAGACGCCGATGCCGCCCCGCGAGCGCGAGGTCTTCGCCGATCAGACGATCCAGCGGACGCGCGAGGCGACCGGCGATCAGCCGGCCGTCGTCGCGAAGGCCGTCAGCTGGTGGGACTGACCTGACGCACCCACTCGCTCAGCGGGTGGCGCGCCAGACCCACCACATCAGGACCGCCTGCAGCGGCAGGCGGAGCCAGAGCGCCAGCTGCCACCATCCGGACGTGCCGCGCGCCTGCGCGTCGAGCAGCATCTGCACGTTGGCCGGCAGCACCGCGATGAGGAGCGCGAGGAGTCCCAGACCGGCGACGCGGCGGGTCGCCGGCACCAGCACGCCGAGTCCGCCCGCGATCTCGCACGCCCCACTGATGAGGACCAGGAGCCGCGGATTGGGCAGCGCGCGAGGCACGATCCCGATGTACGGACCGGGGACGACGAAGTGCAGGATCCCCGCCAGAATGAACAGCGCGCCGAGCAGCGCCTGACTCAGGCGCATGCGCTCATCCCCACGCGCGCACGCCGATCGACGCGCCTACGGCGCGCGGGTGAGCACCCGCTTCGCCAGCCGCTCCTCGGCGTCGATCACCGCCGGCACGCCCAGTGTCCCCGAGCCGCCGCCGCTGTAGCCGATCGTGTAGACCCAGTTGCGGCGGCGGACCTGGAAGATCGGCAGGGTGTCGGTCGTGATCGCCAGCGCGCCATCGCCGAACGCGGGGACGATCTTCCGCGTCGGCGTCGGCGTGTCGAAATAATCGTCGAGAAACCGGCGCGCCTCCTCGACGTGCACCGTTACCGTCGCGCCGGTGTCGATCACGGAATACGGGACGGCCTTGTACGCGGCGATCCGGCACGTCTGCATGTCGCTGGACAGCACCGGATCCGCCATCTGCTGCCCGGTCACCGCGGCGACCTCGGTCACCGAGAGCAGGGCGCACGGATTGGGCCGCGCCTGGGCCGCGGCACCCCGCGACGTCCCGAGGACGAGCCCGACCGCAACCGCGACGCCGCGGACGGCCATGCGCGCGACACGCGGCATCCGGTCGGCGATCGGCATTGGCGGCACTCCTCGCACGGGCACGAAGGGAAAGTGGTCGGTCATCGGGGACCGGGCAACAGCGGCGGTCGACGCGACCGACCGGGTCCGCCGGCGCCGTTCGTCGATGGCGGTGGCGCTGGCGCTGGCGGCGGCGTCAGGACGGCGCGCACACGGGCCGCCATGCGCACGCCGAAGCGCGTCAGCACGCCAGGCGCCGTCAGCCCGAGCCGCGCCGAGACGGCATCGAGCCCGTCGCCGACGACGCTCGTGACACTCGCCGCCCAGTCCGCCGCACTCGCCCGATGCGTCCGCGCGAGCGCCGCCATGATCTGCGGCTGCAGTCGCAGCACGACCGGCGTCGCGACCAGCAGCGGATTGAACCGCGGGTCGTAGCGCGAGCCGATCCCCTCGATCAGCGCCGCTGTCCGGGCGAAGTAGACCATCGTGCTCGGCAGACTGACCGGCGAGTCGTAGAGATTCACCATCACGCGGTCGGACAGCAGCGCGACCCGCTCCATCGCCGTCGTGTCGCGGGCGGCGAGATCGACGAGCAGCGCGACGACCGGACGAAGGTCGGCGCGGGTCGCCCCGGGCGCGAGCAGCCCCAGTGACTCGAAGCCGGCGGTCACCGCATCGACGTCCTTCCGGATCGCGGCAAGGATCGTCGTCAGCAGCGCCTGCCGCAGGCCGCGCGATACCCGGACGACCATCCCGAAGTCGAGCAGGACCAGCCGCCCGTCCGGCGCGACCTTCAGGTTGCGCGGATGCGGGTCGGCCTGGAACAGCCCGTCGACCATCATCATCGACGTGTACGCCTCGAGGAGCCGCCGCACGAGCTGCGACACGTCGATCTCCCCCGACGCGACCCGGGCATCGAGCGCGTCGAGCGGATCCCCCGCCATGAACTCCATCACCAGGACGCGCTGCCGCACGAGCGCCGGCAGGATCTCCGGGACCGCCATCCAGTCGGTCCCGGAGAAATTCTCGCGGATCTCCACGGCGTGCGCCGCCTCGACGCGATAGTCGATCTCGTCGCGCACGCGAAAGGCGAATTCCTCCATCACGACCCGAAACTGCCGGATCCCGCCGACGAGCCGCGCATTGCCGCGGAAGCACCAGGCGATGACCGTGAGCAGTCGGCGCGACGCCGCGATGTCGGCGGCAATCAGCCGCTCGACGCCGGGACGGAGCACCTTCACGGCAACGTGCCGGCCATCGACCCACGCCTCGTGCACCTGTCCGATCGAGGCCGACGCGAGCGGCACGGGGTCGATGCGATCGAAGACCGACGCGGGCGGCGCGCCGTAGCTCCGGCGGAGCTCGCGCTCGACCGCCGCCCACGGGGTCGCCGGCACGCGGTCCATCAGGGTCGCCAGCGCGCCGACGTACGGCTCGGGAAAGAGATCGACCCGGGACCCGATCAGCTGCGCCATCTTGATGAACGTCGGCCCGAGTGCCGCCAGCGTCCGCGCGATCGCGTCGGCGCGCCGCCGGTGGAACGCGGCCGTCCGCGGCGCCGGCCCGCCGAAGAAGATCCAGCGCCGCCAGTCCCGGCGGAACGACAGAATCAGCGGGAAGACCCGCGCGGCGATGACCAGCAGGCGCATCCGGTCGAAAGCTAGCCGGCGGGTGACGCGCGCCCCGCCGCCACCGTCAGTCGGGGACCGCCAGCAGCGCGGCGACCAGGTCGTCGGCCGATGCGTAGCGATCGGCAGGGATCCGCGCCAGGCACGTCCGCACCACGAGATCCAGTGCGTCCGGCACGCGATCCCGCACCTGCCGGGGCGATGGCGCGGGCTGCGTCAGTTTCCGGGCGGCGGCGGCCGACCCGCCCCCCGCACCGAATGGCGGCTCGCCCGTCAGCATCTCGTAGACCAGACACCCGAAGCTGTAGACGTCGGACCGCGCATTGGGCCTTGCCCCGTCAGCGAGCTGCTCGGGGCTCATGTAGGCGGGCGCGCCGATCGTAACCGCCGTGTCGGTCGCCGACGGGCCATCCGCCGCTGGCGCGACCAGCGCCTGCGGCACGGCATGCCCCGCGACGACCGCATCCGGCACCATCAGGTGCACGTGCTTCGGCCGCAGGTCGCCGTGCGCCAGGCCCTGCCGATGCAGCGCCGCGAGCGCCAGCGCGACCGCCCGGCTGACCCGCAGCACCTCGTCGATCGCCAGCGCGCCGTCCGCCGCCAGCCGATCGCGGACCGTCGGCCCGCTCGGCGGCGCCGTCACGTAGAAGACGACATCGTCTCCGGCGCCGACGTCGAGCAGACGCAGGAGCCGGGCGTCGTCCACGCCGATCGCGCGACGCACCGTCCGGACGAAATGGTCGGCGTCGACGTGCGCCGCGACATGCGGATGGATGACGTGCAGATGGACCGGCGACCCGCCGCGCACCTCGGTCGCGGCGTACGTCGCCATCACGCTCCCGACCGTGAGGCGGCGATCGACGACGTACTGCCCGGCCAGCGTCCGCGCGAGCTGCGCCCGCGCCCGCTCGGCGGCGATCCCCGGTCGCGTGCCCGAGCTCGGCGTCGCGACGGGCGTCGCGACCGGTGTGGGCTCGCGCGCGCCCTTCAGGCGCGCGACCCACGATCGCACGGCGTCGTCGGGCTCCGTCTCCAGCTCGAGGCGGACCAGCGACTCGTGGACCAGCGCCGCCTGCAGTGCCGCCCCCCGGTCGCCGGCCGCGACCAACGCCTCGATCAGCCCGACCGCCGCCGCCGTGCTGAGCGGCTCGGCGGCCGCGCGCCGACGCCGCCACTGGACGGCGCCGGAGTAATCGCGCCGCGCCGCGGCCGCCACCGCCAGTCGGTCGAGCGCATCGACGTACTCGCCAGCCAGGCGGGCGCGCTCGACGGAGACCCACCGCTCCAGTTCCGCCGACCCCTCGAACGACAGACCGTCGAGGAGCGGGCCGGCGTAGTCGGCGACCGCACGCTCGAGGGCGCGGGCCCCCAGGGCGTCGGTAAAGTCGATGAGGTCACTGGAGACCGCGTCGGTCCCGAGCTGCAGCGCGGTGGCGCCGCCGACGATCGCCGCAGCGCCGAAGGCGCGCCGGATGACGTGCAGTGCCTGATACAGCGCTTGCCGCCCCTGCTCGACGCCAGCGTCCGGCCAGAGGAAGCCGAGCAGCTTGTCGCGGCTCACGCCGCGGCGGCCGGCGATGGCGAGGACCGCCAGCAGCAGCAGCCGGCGACGCTGCGCCGCCGGCCCGACATAGGGCACGCCGTCGACCGACAGTCCGAGCCCGCCGAGCACGGTGAGGCGCGTCACGCGACAGAAGATAGCCGTGCCGCGCAGGCGCGCCGCGCGGGCGCGCCGCGCGGCGCCGATGCGATCAGTCGTCGGCGCGCCGACGGCGCAGCTCTTCGACGCGGATCGCGAGCGACTCCTGATCGCGGAGCAACTGCGCGACGCCGGCCGCCGCCGCGTCGGCGCCCGCACCGCCGACGCCGACGACTCGACCCCCCGCAGGGCCACCCTCGAGCACGCGCCAGAGGCGGCTGCGGATCTCCGCCGGGACGACCGACTCGAGGTAATCGAGCGCGGTGCCCCGGACATGCAGGTCGTCGCTCTGGAGCCCGCGAAATGCCGCCAGCACCGGCTCCGACGGCAGGCAGAGTGCGAGCAATCGGAAGACGTGCTCCAGCGCCCGGTCGGTGCGCTCCTGCAGGGCGACACCAAGCAGTTCGCGCGGACCTTCGTCGGGCAGCAGTGCGACCAGCTGCCGGCCGTCCCAGACCCGGCGACTGACATCCACCTCGTTCGCGACGAGCGCGAAGACCTGCTCGGCCGGCGGCGCGAGCGCACGATCGGCGCTCGCCAGTCGCGCCAGCGCGCGACCGCAGCGGTAGCGCACCTCGAACCGCGGATCGCCGAGCCCCGCCACGAGGGCGTCGCGCGCCTCGCGGACCGGGATGGTCCCGAGCAGCAGGGCCACCCGCCGTCGAACGGCGAACGGCGCGGTGCCGTCGAGCAGGGCGCGCCGGAGCGCCGGCACGGCGATCGCACCCGCGCCGTCCAGCGCCCGTGTCGCATCGGGGATGACGGGCGCCCATTGCAGCAGGCGCACGACCTCGTCGGTCAACGCGACCGGCAGCGGCGCCGCGAGGGCCGCGCGCACGCGGGCCACGTCCCCGGATCGAAGCTCGAGCAACCGCTGGTCCGCCGTCGGTCCGGTCGCCGGGCCTGTAGCCGGGTCTGCCGCGGTCGCGATCGGAAAGGTCCCCGTGATGAACGCGCCGTCGGCGACGACCACGGGAAAGAGATCGGTGTCGGCCGCCCACGCCTCGTCGGCCGTCGGCACCCGGTCGACGACATGATCGGCGAGCGCGCTGCGGTACCGGCGGCGCAGGACGGGCAGCACGGCCACGCCGGCCAGCGCGACGGCAACCGTGGCGAGCACGACGACTGGCAGGACCACGCCGGGCGCGAGGATGATCGCCAGCTGGACGATCCCGCTCCCGAGGATCCGGCCGCCGCGGGTGGCGGTGACGTCGACGAGCGTCTTCGCTGCCCGCTTCTCGCGTGGACGCAACGCATTGAACAGCAGCTCGTACGCCGATCGGAAGACCGAGTTGCGGAGCACCAGCTCACTGCCCCGCGCGATGACCGCGCTCGCCAGACCGGGCCAGATCGCGGCGCTGATGCCGGTGAGCGCGACGCCCCCCGGCAGGATCGTCGCCGCCGGCGCGAGACCGATCGCATCGATGACGCGCCGCGAGAGACCGAGCTGCACGAGCACCGTGACGGCGGCGGCACCGGTGTAGAAGATCGCGAAGACGCGGAGCAGCGCGGCGGCGCCCGGATAGGCGGCACTCGCCCGCGTCATGAAGACGAAGTCGAGCAGCGTCTCGGCGACCGCGCCGAGGACGACGATCGCCAGCAGCACCCGCACGTACGGCGATGACGCCAGGTCGCGCAACCGCGTCCGGCCGCCCGGGACCGCCGCCGGCGTCTCGGCCGTCGTCGGCGGCCGATGCTCCGGCCGCAACTGCGGTGCGATCGCCGCCGCGACGAGACTCAGTGCGGCGAGGACGAGCAGCATCGACGAGACGGCGCCGGCGACGGCGATCCGTTCGGCGACGACGCCGCCGACGAGCCCACCGACCGTGCCGGCGGCGGCGATGCGGCCGACGGCGCGGCGGGCCGATCGCGGGTCAAACCGCTCCGAGATCGCCGTCCAGAACCCGGCGATGCAGAGTCCGGAGAGCGCGGTGAAGTGGAGATAGACGGCGACCGCCACGACCCGCTCGGCGCGCCCCGCGGCACTCCATTCGACGAGCAGCCCGACGGCGCTGAGGACGAGCATTCCGACGAGGAACGGGATCGGTGCCCGCCGGCCGAGCATGCGCGACGCCAGCACGCCGGTCACGAGGGCGACCGACGACCCGGCGACGACCATCGCCGGGAGCGCGTGCGCGCCGTACGACGCCAGAAACAGCGCGTCGCGTGTCGCGCGACCCGCGGTGTCAAACGCCACCAGCGCGGCCGACGTCAGAGCGGCGGCGCCGAGCGCCCGAGTATCTGCGGATCGGCTCGGCATCCCCACCGCGATGAAACTAGAGATCGGGCGACGTGATCTCGCCGTGACGCGTGTACCGGCGTCGTAACGGCAGACCGGTCCGCGCACTGGCCACCGTCACGCCAGTCATGCAGATTCGCGCGGCCATGCGCCTGCTGTGCATCTTCGCCCACCCCGACGACGAGAGCTTCCTCACCGCCGGCACGATGGCGCGCGCCCGGGCCCGCGGCGACGCGGTCGTCCTGATCTGTGCGACCCGCGGAGGCGCCGGCCGCAGGGGCGAGCCGCCCCAGTGCGACCGCGGCGACCTGCCGGCCGTGCGCGAGCGCGAGCTGCGGGCCGCCGCCGGGATCCTCGACGTGACCGACGTCGTGCTGTACGACTACCCCGACGGCGCGCTGGCCAGCGCCCCGGTCGACGAGATGCGCGGTCGCCTGGTCGCCGAGATCCGGCGCGTCAGGCCCGATGTCGTCATCACGTTCGATCCGAACGGCACGAACGGGCACGCCGACCACGTCGCGATCAGCCGATTCGCGACCGACGCGGTCCAGGCGGCCGCCGACGACCGCTGGTTCCCCGAGACCGGGCCCGCACACGCGACGCCTCGCCTGCTCTGGACCCCGCCGATCGTGCCGTGGAAGCACGAGGCGGCCCGCTCGCTGACGGACGCGCCGGCGGGCGTCGACATCCTCGTCGACATCCGGCCGTGGGCCCACGCGAAGGCGCGGGCACTCCGCGCCCATCGCACCCAGCACGTGCAGATCGATCGGTTCTTCTTTGGCCCCGAGTCCGACGTCGTCATGGCGACCGAGGCCTTCCGCCAGGCATGGGGTCCAGCACTCCCGGTCCGACCGGCCACCGACCTCTTCACCGGCCTCGTCGCCGGGATCGAGGCGTAGATGACCGCGACCGTCGCCACCCCCGAGACGCGCGTGGCGCGCTGGCTGCGCACGACGCCGGCGTCGCTCCTCGTCTGCGGCTCCGTCACGATCACCCAGGTCGGCGCGGCCCTCGCCAAGACCCTGTTCGCGACGCTCGGCACGCGCGGCACGGTGCTCGTCCGCGTCGGACTGGCCGCGCTGCTCCTGCTGCTCGTCCATCGCCCTCGGCTCCGCGAACTGACACGCCACAAGCTCGGACTGGCGATCGCGTTCGGCACGGTGCTCGGCTCGATGAACTGGGCGTTCTACAGCGCGCTCGCCCGCATCCCGCTCGGTGTCGCCGTCACCGTGGAGTTCATCGGACCGCTCGGCGTCGCCGTGATGCAGTCGCACCGCCCGCGCGACCTGCTGTGGGTCGCCCTCGCCGCGGCCGGGATCGCCCTGCTGGCGCCCTTCGGCAGCGGCGGGCCCGATCCGGTGGGCCTTGGGCTGGCGCTGTTCGCCGGCGCGTGCTGGGCGACGTACATCCTGCTCGGCGTCCGCCTCGGCCACGCGTTCGAGGGTGGCGATGGCCTCGCGCTCGCGATGGGCGTCGCGGCCCTCCTGCTCCTGCCCGGTGGCGCCGTCGGCGCCTGGCGCGTCACCGGGTCACTGGCGCTCGCCCTGACGGGGATCGCCGTCGCGACCTGCTCGTCGGCGATCCCCTACTCGCTCGAGATCGCGGCGCTGCGGCGGATGCCCGCCCGCGTCTTCGGCGTGCTGATGAGCCTCGAACCGGCGGTCGCGGCGCTCGCGGGCCTGCTCCTTCTCGGCGAGCGCCTCGGCGGCCGCTCGCTCGCGGCGCTCGTCCTGATCAGCGCCGCCAGCGCCGGGGTCACGGCGTTTCCGTAGCCACGCGTCGACGGCGCGACGCCCGCCGGCCGCTCACTGCCGGCAGGGGGCCTTCGGACCGGGCACCGGGTGGTCGACGCGGACGCGATGATCGAGGTTGGCGACCGTCACCGCGATGTCATGCACGAGCCGGTCGACGAGCGCCATGTGGGCGTAGTCGATGTACTGGGGCTCATCGGAGAGCTGGTGATAGTCCTGGTGCAGTCCGGTGGTGAAGAAGACGATCGGAATCCCGTAGCGCGCGTACTCGTAGTGATCGCTGCGGCAATAGATGTTCTCGGGGTGCCCGTTGGCGTCGAAGGTGTAGTCGAACGTCATCGGCGTCGGCTCGTCGCGATTCACCGTCTCGACGAGGTCACCGAGCTCGGTCGACAGACGCCGCGACCCGACCAGCTCGAGATAGGTCGGACCGCCGCCCTTGATGTCCGCCGAGTCGCCGCGACCGACCATGTCCATGTTCAGCTGCGCGACGATCGAGTCGCGCGGGACCGTCGGATGGTCGGTGAAGTATTCCGAGCCGTAGAGTCCCTTCTCCTCGCCGGTGTGCCAGACGAACAGGATCGATCGCCGCGGCTTCGTCGGGCTCGTCGCAAACGCCCTGGCCATCGCCAGCACCGACACCGTCCCCGATCCGTCGTCGTCAGCGCCCTTGTAGACCGAGTCCCGGCGCACGGCGGGATGCGCGAGCCGCACCGAGTCCATGTTCACATGGATCGCCGCCATCGCCTCCGGCGACGGCGGCGGCACGTCGGGCGAGAGCGCGCGCAGGCGCCAGACCGCCGTGTTGAACGCGTGCAGCGAGTCGACGTCGTGCGGGTGATGCGTGAAGCCGAGGTGGTCGTTGTGGGCGCCGATCGCGACGTACTCGCCGCGCAGCGACGGGTCGCTGCCGGGCAGGATCGCGACGACATCACGCGCCACCGCCGGCGTCGGCGAGTCGAGGAAGCGCAGCGCGCCGATCACCGTCCGGCCGGCCGCGCCCGGTGCCAGGCCGGCGGGGCTGGCGCCGAGCAGCCGCGCCTCGGTGCTCGCGGTGATCAGCAGGCCAAAGGGCAGCCCGGCCGCGGGCGCCGACTCGCGATCGGCCAGCCGCGTCTGCGGCCGCGCGAAATAGTCGGCGATCTGCGGTGGCGAGACGTCGAGCGACGCCACGGCGATCGCCGCCGCCCCCGTGTACCGCGCCAGACTGCCGTGCCGCCAGATCTGGAAGTCCGGCCGGCCGCCCGGGCCGAGCGGGGCATCGAGCACGACGAGCTTCCCCGCGATCGCCGCGGGCGACAGCGAGACCGCCGTATCGGCGAGGCGACCGCCG
>Ga0116227_10014328_pt1 | contig 12114 bp, 11 predicted proteins | sample S1TSphgellanicum_FD_89693 | JGI IMG/M metagenome (GOLD analysis project Ga0116227, IMG submission 89693) | Host-associated microbial communities from peat moss isolated from Minnesota, USA - S1T2_Fb - Sphagnum magellanicum MG | ecosystem: Host-associated > Plants > Peat moss > Unclassified... | reverse complement strand
GGGGCGGATCGTGCCAAACCGGTCGATCACATCGCGAAAGAAATCCTGCCGCCTGGCCCAGCCGGCCAGCCCCTCCAGGCCCATCCCCGCCAGCACCAGCCGACGCGGGCGCATGCCCCGGATCACCGCGCGCGCGGCGGTGCGCGATCCCAGCGAAAACCCGACCAGATCGAAATCATCCAACGCCAGATGCTTGACGAGCGCCTCTGCATCGCGGGCCAGCACGTCGATGGGATAGGCGTCCGGATTGTGCGGCGCCGCGCTATGCCCATGCGCGCGCAGATCGGGCATCAGGCAGGCAAATCCCGCCTGCGCCAATTGCGCCGCAGTGCCAAACTTTACCCAGTTCACATCGGCCGACGAAAACAGCCCGTGCAACAGGACCAGCGGTCGCCCCCCTTCGTTGGCGTCGGGGCCCATGCGGGTCAGCGCCAGTGGCTGGCCGTCAAAGCCGGGGAATGTTTCGAATTCAGCGCTCATCCAACGAACCCTAACCGGTCAGAAGTTTGTACCCGGAGATCAACAGCACCGTCGCCAGCACCGGGCGCAGCACATAGTCGGGCGAGCGGGTCGACAACAGACTGCCAAGCGCGACCCCTGGTAACGATCCGATCAACAGATTGATCAGCAGCACCAGATTGACATCACCGATTGCCCAATGGCCAAACCCGGCAATCATCGTCAGCGGCACCGCATGCGCGATATCGCTGCCCACGATCCGCGCCACGCGCAACGCGGGATACAGCATCAGCAGCGCGGTGACGCCAATCGCGCCAGCCCCGACCGATGACATCGTCACCGCCACCCCCAGCACCGCGCCCAGCGCGATCGTCGGCATGGCCTTGACCGGCGCCGGCGGCCCTGCAACTGCGGGTGCGGATCGCTGCGCAAACGCGGCCAGTTGTTTCTGAAACAGGGTGGCCACCGCTGTCAGGATCAGCATCGCGCCGAGCACGACCATCATCGTGTGGTTGGCCGCGCGCGGCGGCCGCCCAAAGCCGGACATCACCAACAGCGTCAGGATCGCAGCGGGCACGCTGCCCATGGCGAGCCGGCTGACAATCATCCAGTCGACGCTGGCACGCCGCCCGTGGACAATCGATCCGGCAATTTTGGTGGTCGAGGCAAACAGCAGATCGGTGCCCACCGCCGTCGTCGGGCTGACCCCGAACAGCAGGACCAGCACCGGCGTCATCAATGACCCGCCACCGACCCCGGTCAGACCGACCAGAAACCCCACCAGGAGCCCCGCAAAGGCATGCAGCGCATCGATTTGGGCCAGATCGAAATGGGCCAGCATGGCGTGTCCTGCGGATGGAGCGGCGGGTATCGACGATCGGTACCACGCCCGCATAACGGGCAGACCGGGTCGGGAGCAATGGCCCAGCGCACAATCTCTATTTGCCGGGTTGGGATTCTTTCTTTCGCACCGGGTGCAACAGGTCCGCGCGATCGCGCATTGTGTCCCACAATCGGACCCTATCGGCCCCTTGTGTCCCACAACCGGACCCCGCGCCGCGCGGACCATCTTGCACTCTTTGACCGTTGAGTCTTATGGTGTTTTTGTGATGATCAATGCGCCCGCGCCCCGATCCGTTCGCCCGAATTGCGTCCGACGCGCGGTCTTGCGTGCGGCAGTTGCGCTGATCGCGATGGCGCCCGGTCATGCGCTGGCGGCGACCGCCGCTACTTTCACCGCGGTTGCCAATCAACCGCTGTCCTTCGGCACGCTCGTCGTGTCGGGCAGCGGTTCGCGCACCATCGCGGCGGACGGCACGAGCACCAACAATGGCGTGCTGCCGCTGGGTGACAGCACCAGCAGCCCGGCCGAATTCACGATGACATATACCCATGCCAGCGGCGTGTTCATTTTTTACCAATTGCAGGTTCAGGTGACTCTGCCTGCCGCGAACAGCATCACCGTCAACGGCGTGCAGGGCAAAGTGTCGGCGTTTACGACCGATTTGCCGGGCTTGCCTTCGCTCTTACCAGGTCAGACAGGCACGGTGACATTCAACACCTGCTTCACCGCGACATGCACGATGGTGTTTCATGTTGGCGGTACGCTGAATGTGACCAGCGGCACCAGCGGCGCCCAATTGGTGTTTCCCGTCGTGTTGATGACCACCGTGACGCAGGTGCTTGGATGATTGCGCGGACCGCCATGGCCGGCGCGATCGCCCTGATCGCGTGCGGCGCAACGCCGGCGCATGCCGCCGGGCATGCCACCGCGGCAGGTGTCGCATCGGCCACGGTGGTCAGCCCGTTGCGTGTGACTGCCGTCGCCCCGATGGATTTTGGCGATATCACGCATGCCGATGGCAGCAGCGGCACCGTCACGGTCAGTCCGGGTGCATCCGGCGCGCAATTTTCGGGCGGGGCCAGCGCCGCCTGCACCGGATCGGTGTGCGCCAATGCCCACGCGGCGCGCTTTGCCGTCAGCGGCGAGCCACAGCGCAATTATACGATCCAGTTGCCCGCGACGATTGTTGCGACGGGCACCGGACAATCGGGCGCTGGACAATCGGGTGCAGGCCTGCCCGCGCTGACCGTCACCGGGCTGACCGTGCGCAGTGCCAGCAGCGCGACCGCGCCCCGCCTCGATGCCGGAGGCGTCGACCGGTTCGAAGTGGGCGGCACGATCACCTTGCCCGCCGATCTTCCGCCTGCGCGCTATCGCGCCAGCTTTACGGTGATCGTCAGCTACGTCTGACATTGGGTATTCGTCAGCCAAAGCTGACCGGCATTTTCGCAAAAAAATCTTTGCCAGGCGGACTATTTTTCAGAACGTGTCGATTGTGTCCGGCTCGGGTGCACAACTTCATTATTTTGCCCGCGCTCGATTCCGGGAAATGACCTGCAAAAATCGATGCTTGGCATGATCAGATGCTGGCACAGGCAGCAACGGCGCGATGAATTTTCATGGTTAAATTCAAATCAATTATGGCAAGATTAACCACGCTTTGCGTCTCTTCATCAATAAAATTGCCGGATTTTCGCGGTTCTTGCAGAATACTCCAAATATATGAATAGCCCGGTAAGTATAAACACTAGGCTATATTTCAGAGCTCATGGCTAGGAAGAAGACATCGCCAAACGCGGTCGCATCCACCGGCCAGGTCAGTCGCGAAAACGGGCTCAACCATTCCGCGCCGACGTGACTGGCCGGTACAACGCACAGGACTACACCATGACAAGAATTATGCTTTCGGCCGTTTTGGCGCTGGCCGCGTCTGCGACCGTCTCTGTGCCTGCCTATGCCGCATCGGGTAACACCGCGACGGCAACCGGCACGGCATTGGCCAATGTGGTTTCGGCGATCACGCTGGTCCACACGCCGGGCAGCGCGCTCAATTTCGGCAGCTTCAGCACCGGCACCGGCGGCACTGTCGTCGTGACTTCGGCCGGCGCTGGCAGCACCACGGGCGACACCGCATTTGTATCCGGCACAGTCGAAGCGGCCGACCAGTTCCTGGTCAAAGGTGATAGCTCGCGGTCGTTTGCGATCACGACTGCGCCTGGCACGGTCGTCAATGGCGCGACCTCGATTGCCTTTACCACGTCGCCGTCGGTCTCATCGAACACGCTGAGTGTTGTGGGCCTGTATTCGTTCTCGGTCGGCGGCACGCTGACCCTGGTCGGCACCGAAGCAACCGGCGTGTACAACGGTTCGTACAACGCGACTGTGGCCTACAACTGATCGCTTATACCACATTGCGCAGGACCCCGGCCCTGCTTGCAAACCCGATCGGGATCGCACCCTGATGGCATGCAGCGCGATCTACCAAAGATCGCGCTGCATGCTCTTTCGGTCCCGACGCCGCGCAATCCGCAGCATTGCACCCCAGTTGTCAAATGCTTGCCATGTATATACCTAATGGCTTGTTAACCATTGCCGCCTATCCCCAGTATGCAAGATGACTACGGTCGCTCGTGCGTGAATGGCGCGGGTCCGGTCGGGTGGCGAAGACGAGACTTTGGGGATAGCATGACTGGGCGCAGACTTGATGGTTTCAGGCGGACTGTTTCGGCAGTGGCACTGATCGTGACACTGGCGATGGTCACGGCGACGACGGCCAGGGCCGCCTCGGGCAATACGTCGGCCGCGCCTGGCACAGCGGCGGGCACTGTGGTCGCACCAATCGTCCTGACCCACACGGCGGGCGCCGCGCTCGGTTTTGGCAGTTTCACCGTGGGATCGGGCGGGACGATCGTCGTAACGGCCGCTGGTGCCGGTTCGACCACCAGTTCGGTCGCATTCGTGCCGGGCGGTGCAGGCGTGACCGCAGACAAATTTGCGCTGACCGGTGATGTCAGCCGCAATTTCACCATTTCGACAACCAATGGCACAGTGACCAGCGGGTCCAGATCCATGGCCTTTACGACAGTGCCATCGGCTACGACCGGCACGACCAGCGCGTCCGGCGGGTACAATTTCAGCGTCGGCGGCACTTTGACCGCAACGGGCACCGAGACTCCGGGCATCTACACCGGCACGTATAGCGCCACCGTAACCTACAACTGATCGTCCCGTGCGGACATGCAAAGGGCAGGCTGCGTAGATATTGCGTAGCCTGCCCTTTGCATTTGGGTGGCGAACCAATCCAGGATCCCGAAATCAAATAACTGGATCATATTAATTTATTTCTCATCGGACAGCCCCGGTCGGGGGCCATGCGTGCGACTTATACCTAATCGGATGTTAACCATATTGGCTTAGCACCCATCTGGCGGGCGGAGGAATGCGATCGGCGACGATCACAAGAGTCCTGCCGCATTTGTTCTGGATACAGCGAAGGGGCGCACGAACCTTCGCCATTTGACGGGGTTCTTTGATGATGAAAAAACATATTGTTTCAGTCGCGGCGCTGACCGGCGTTTTTGGCGCGGCTGTCCTGGGCGGTGCCACCGCTGCGCACGCAGCGTCGGGTAACACGTCAACAGCGGCCGGTTCCGCCACAGCAACGATCGTTGCACCAATCGTGTTGATCCACACGCCTGGCGCCGCGCTCAATTTCGGCAAATTCACGGTCGGCGCCGGTGGTACTGTGGTCGTCTCTGCGACCGGTACCGGATCGGTGACGAGCGATGTCGGGTTTGTCCCCGGCGGTTCTGCCACCACTGCCGATCAGTTTTCGCTGACCGGCGATATCAGCCGCGCATTTGGCATCACCACCACCGCTGGCACGATTACCAACGGCACCAAGACAATGGCCTTCACGACAACGCCATCGTCTGCCAGCGGCACGACCAGCGCGACCGGCACATATGCCTTCACCGTCGGCGGGACTTTGACCGCAGTCGGCACCGAAACCGCAGGCGCTTATACCGGAACGTACAACGCGACGGTTGTTTACCAGTAAGTTTCTGAAAATAAAGATCATGTCTCATCCGAAACTTTGGCGCGCCTTTGCGGGTCGCGTCAAAGGTTTCGGATCAGACGCGAATGCCGGTGTGTGTGGGGGGATTATCAACATGGGGACGCGGTTCACGCACACGATTGGTCGTGCTGCCGCGGTCTGGCTGGTCTGCGCCGGTGCCCTTGCGGCCCAAAGCGCGCTGGCCAATTCCGCCAACACCTCGGTGGTCAGCGGCACGGTGGGCGGGCAGGTGGCTGCGCCGACCGGGCTTGTCGCGGTGAATGCCTTGCGCTTTGGCACATTCGCACAGCCGGTCGTCGGCGGAACGATGGTCATGGCGCCGCAGAGCACCTTCACCACCACCGGTGATCTGGGCACAGCCAGTTCGATTATTCAATCCACCGCGCGCGGCGCGGCCAGCTTTACGGTGGCTGGGAGCCCGGGCGCAGCGTTCGGGATCTACGGGGTCAGTTCGGTGACGATCAGCAACGGATCGGCCAAAATGACCGTGGGCCAGTTTACGACCGATGCATTTCTTGCGATCGGCCAGCTCAGCACGTCGGGTACCGCCAGTTTCAATATTGGCGGCACTTTGACCGCATCTGCCAATCAGGCGCCGGGGACTTATACCGGCACCTTTCCGATCACCGTCCAGTATTACTAACCGACCCGGTTTCGAGGAAAGTGGAGTACCCCGCAATGATCGTTCAGCACGCCCATCCTTGCCGCATGCCCGGCATACGGCGATCTGCCGCGCTGGCATGGCTGTTGTGCGCGACCATTCCAACTGGCGCGGTTGCGCAAAGCTCCACCGTGCCAACGGGCGATGCACCATCGTCCGCGACCGCTCCTCGCAAAGCGCTGCCGGCAAAATCAGATGTCGCAGAAGGCCCGACGTCGGCCCAGGCGCCCGCCGGATCGGTCGGCGGAATGGGTGATATCAATCTGTATCCCAAACGCATCGTGATCGATGATCGCAATCGTGTCGCCAGCGTCGGGATCTATAACAAGACCGGAAACACCGGCGATTATGACATTACCATCGCCGATATGGTGATGACCAGCGATGGCCGCCTGGTCGAGCCGGCGTCGGTCAAGGACGGCGATCCTGCGCTGGCCCGGTTGAAAGGCGCGGCCGACATGGTCCGCTGGTCGCCGCATCGCTTTACCCTGCCCGGCAATGAATCGCAGATGGTGCGCATCATGGCACGCGTCTCGCCCGATCTGCCGCCCGGCGAATATCGCACGCATTTTTCGACGATCGCGGTGCCACCGGGCGACGATGGGCTGACCATCGACGAAGCCGCCAATGGCCGGCCGGCGCAAGGCGGCATCGGCGTAAAAATCACACCGCGCTTCGGCATTTCGATCCCGGTGATCATCCGCGTTGGCGAAACCACGCTGAATGCCGGGTTGAAAGACCTGACCGTGACCGCCACGCCGACCGGCCAACGGCTGATCCGGATTACCGTCACCCGCAGCGGCACGCGATCATCGTTTGGCGATATTGCCATCACCGCGCCCGGTGCGTCAAAGCCGGTGGCCCTGATCAAAGGCGTGGGCGTCTATCCCGAAGTCGACCAGCGCACGGTCACCGTCGCGGTTGATCCGGCGGTCGATGCCCGGTTTACCGCCAGCGGAACGCATCTGACCGTCAGTTACACCGACGATGACTTTGCGCCCGGGCAGACGCTGGCCAAACAGGACTTTGTGGTGCCGTGATCCGACAGGAGGCGCCCGCAGCAGCCTCCATCAAGACCCCTGACCAACCCGCCCGCAATCGCGGCGCGGGCTATTGGTGTGTGCTGCCGGCAACCGCGCTGTTTGCGATGCCGGTTGCGGCCTTTGCCGCGCCCGGCCCGGGTCCCGGGCCTGGGCCCGACCCGGCTCCGCCGCAGATCATGTCGCCGCCCAGCACGCCATCGCTGCCAACACCGGGCCATGCCGCTGCGCCGGGCCAACCGGTGGCCAATGCGTATCCCACGCTGTCTGCCGATGACGAACTCATTCTGGAAATCCGCACCCAGCACCGCGAAATGACCGACACCCTGACTGCGCACGGCTTGCGCGGCGGGGTGTATCTGCCGATGAGCGATGTTGCGCGGTTTCTCGATCTGCCGATCAGCGTCAGCGACGACGGGCATTATGCCAACGGCTGGTACCTGTCGCCGCTACGCACGGTGTCGATCAATCTGCGCGCGGGCACGGTGACGCTGGCCGGCAAGGAAAGCCCGGTCAACAAAGCCGATTTTGCCGCGTATGATGGCGAATTGTGGATCAAGGCCGAACGGCTGTCCGAAATCCTGCCGATAAAACTGACCACCGATCTGCGCGCGCAGTCGGTGGTCGTCAAAACGCTCGAACCGTTTCCATTCGAACAGAAACTGGATCGCGAAAACGCGCGGGCAAAGCTTGCCAACGCGGGCGGCCACACGCCGGCGCCTGTGTTCGAACGCCAGGAAACGCCGTACGTGTTGTACGACGTGCCGATCTCCGAAGTGGAATTGCGCGCGACCGGCGCGCAAGGGATCGCACCACACATCGAAGGCGATTTTCGCGCCGATGGCGATCTGCTGTTCATGACCGCGCGCACGTTTGTCAGCCTGTCATCATCGAGCGGGTTGATCGCGGCCCGCGCCGAACTGGGCCGGCGCGACCCCGAGGCAAAACTGCTCGGTCCGCTGCATGCGACCGAATTCGAGATGGGCGACGTTGCCACCGAAACGATGCCGGTGGGCCTGCGCGGCGTTGCCGGGCGCGGCTTTGCGCTGACCAACGAACCGCTCGAACACGCGTCGGTGTTTGAAACGATGGATTTTCGCGGCGATCTGTCATCGGGGTTCGAAGTCGAATTGTACCGCAACGACGTGCTGATCGGATCGACCCGCGATGCGGTCAACGGCCAATATGAATTCCTGAAAGTGCCGGTCGAATTCGGGCTCAATGTGTTTCGGCTGGTGTTCTATGGCCCGCAGGGGCAGCGCCGCGAAGAGGTGCGCCGGATCAGCGTCGGCGACGGACGCCTGGCCAAAGGCGTGTTCACCTACACCATGTTTGCAGTGCAAAAGGACAAAAGCGTCATCAATGTCACGGCGCCCGGGTTTGCGCCGACGCTCGATTACGGCGCCTGGCGCGAAGGCGTTTCGATGCAATACGGACTGGCCAGCGCGGTAACCGTGGTGGGCAGCGGCGCGCTGTACCAGTCGGGCGGATCGGAACACTGGCTGGCATCGGCGGGACTGCGCACCGGCCTGGGCGGTTGGGCGGCAAAGTTTGATGCCGCGATCGGATCGGGCGGCGGCACCGCGCTGGAAGTCGGGGTTGCGGGCCGGTTTGCGGGCACCTCGATCGTTGCCATCCATGCGGATTACAGCCACGGTTTCGTCGACGAAGTGCGGTCGCCCAGCGGGTTGCCGCTGACTTCGATGACCGAATTCGATCTGTCAAAGACGCTGCACATCGGGCTGCGCACGATGCCGCTGTCGTTTTCGTGGCAACATCTGACTTATGCCAACGGCCAGACCACCGACACGGCCTCGTTTCGTCAGACGTTTACGGTCGGCCGGGTGCTGGCGGCCAATGTCATCAACTATACCGACAATGCCTCTCCCGGCGTCGCAGCGACGCACCTGACCACCGGCACATTCGATCTGGCGACATTTGCGGGCAGCCATACGCAGTATCGCGCGGAAGTCGCCTACAGCCTGGGCGCGCACCCGGTCGTAACCTCGATCGGTGGGGAAGTGGCGCGCGATATCGATGCCAGAACGACGTTGCGCGCATCGCTGACCCAGACATTCAGCAACCACCAGACGGCGATTGGCCAGACAACGATAGGACTTTCGGCAACGCGCAAATTCGGGCCGTTGGCGCTGTCGTTTGATTCAACTTACACCGCGCCATCGCGCAATTATGCATTCACTTTGCGGCTGGGTTTCAGTTTTGGCCGCAATCCATTGAACGGGCGGATGTTTGTCGCGCGGCCCGGTCTGTCGTCGAGCGGCGCGGTCGCGGTGCGCGCATTTGACGATCTCAACGGCGATGACGAGCGCGATCCCGATGAAGCGATGATCGGCAAAGTCGGGTTCTTCACCGGATCGCAGCATGTCCTGTCCAATGCCGCAGGCGACGCCGTGATGACCGGGATCGGCGACGGCACGCGCACGGTGGTCAAGATCGATGGCGCCACATTGCCCGATATCTCGATGGCAGCGTCGCGCCCCGGGGTCGAATTGATCGCACGCCCGGGCCGCATTCCGATCGTCCAGTTTGCGATCCAGCGGCTGAGCGATATCGAAGGCACCGCAGTCTATGCCAGTGGCGCAAAAAAACGCGGGGTAGCCGGGCTGGTGCTGTATCTGATCGATGCCAAAGGCCACCGGGTCGCGCGCGTGCGCAGCGAAAGCGACGGCTTCATGATGATGGAACAGATCCGCCCCGGCGATTACACGCTGGAAATTGCACCGGATCAGGCAAAGCGGCTGAAAATCAAGCTGGTCAGCGACCAGCACATCCACGTTGGTCACCATGGCAAGCTGGTGCGGCTAAAAATCGTGGTCGCGCCGGAATAACGCCACGAGAGATTGCGACAAAGCGGAAGAACACGGGCAAATTGTGCAATAGCGATCGTTTGCCGCGGCGCCGAACTGTCCCGAATAGGCTTTGCGCGTGGAATACCGATGCGGTAGAACTGTATGCCCGTGTACGGCAAGTCGGGCCGGCGCTATCGGAATACTACCTAATCGACGCGTCCAAACAGGAACAGGCCAGCATGGGTGCCGTAACGTCATCGGTTCGCAGCATTTCCGATCTGGCGCTGATCGCCGGGGTATCGGTTTCGACCGTGTCGCGCGCGCTGACCGGCAAGGGCACCTTGAACCAGGCCACCCGCGACCGTATCCGCGCGATCGCCACCGAACATGGTTTTCGTCTGAATGTCGCGGCGCAGAATTTGCGCCTGGGGCGCACCGGGGCGATCGGCGTGCTGTTGCCGCTGGGCCATGAACGCGGACAGGCGCTGTCGGACCCGTTCTTTTCCGCGATGCTGGGCCATCTGGCAGAGGCGCTGGCCGAGCGCGGCTATGACTTGCTGTTGAGCCGGATCGTGCCCGAACGCGATGTATGGCTCGACGATTTTGTCCGGTCGGGACGGACCGACGGGATCATCATGATCGGGCAGTCGGATCAGAGCGCGGTGCTCAATCGCACCGCCGAACAGTACCGCGCCATGGTGGTGTGGGGCGCCTATGATCCGGCCAATATGTACACCACGGTCGGATCGGACAATTTCGCCGGCGGGGTGCTGGCGGCGCGTCATCTGTTGCAGCGCGGGTGCAAACGCCTGGCCTATTTCGGCCATGCCGACGCACCCGAATTTACCGCACGCCAGGCCGGTTTTCTGTCGGCCCTGCCCGATGACATCCGCCGCAACACCGCCGTGGTGCCCAGCCCGATTACACCCGAAGCAAGCCGCGCAGCCGCCCAGGACTATTTCGCCGCGGGCAACCGGCCTGATGGTGTGTTTGCCGCCAGCGATGTCGGCGCGATCGGTGCGATTGCCGCAGCGGGCGATCTCGGCATGGTCATTCCGCGCGACATGGCGGTGATCGGCTTCGATGATATCCTGCTGGCACGGCTGTCAAACCCGCCGCTGACCACGGTGCGCCAGGACATCGAAGGCGGCGCGCGCATGCTGGTCGACCTGTTGCTGCGCCGCATGGCGGGCGCGGACACGCAATCGGTGCAATTCGCACCGCAGTTGATCGTGCGCGAAACGGCGTGATGGTACCGGGCACTCTAACACACTGATTTTATAAAAATCTCGCTCATCCTGAGCCTGCCGAAGGATGCGCGGATCCCTATGATAATTATGAGCAATTTATCCACAAACTGTTATGATTCAACGCGCCAGGTAGGCAACGATGTACTTCGCGGCTTCTGCGGCATCGTCCCACGCGGTCGCGAAATCATCCGCGTTGCCATAGTAGGGATCGATCACGGCGTGGCCCGCGCGGCCGGGCACCATGTCGAGCAGCAAGCCGACTTTGGCGAGCGGGCGGCGCGGTGCGATCCGTTCAAGATCGCGCAAATTCTGATGATCGAGCGCGTAGATATGACCAAAGCGCAGGAAATCTTCAGGCGTGACCTGGCGCACGCGGTGGCTGGACAAATCGATACCATGGCGCGACGCCTCGGCGATGGCGCGCGGATCGGCCCCCTCGCCGGTGTGCAGACCGTTGGTCCCCGCCGAATCGATCGTCAGCGCCAGGCCCTGCGCCACCGCTTCGGCGCGCAACGCAGCCTCGGCCATCGGCGACCGGCAGATATTGCCAAGGCATACTAACAGAACAGCTTTTTGGCTCATCGCGGGATGCAGATCCTATGGCTGAATGGAATCAACCGATCAGGTTCGCACCCTCCCCGCGACAGATTCAACCTGTTGCGCGACGAAATGTCCAGCGCATTGCTATGCTGGCCAAAATTTCGTTCGTTTTGGCAGTGTCAGGACGCGGCTTGACCATCGAGCGCGCGCCGCCCCAGCGCCGGGTCATCGGTGAAAAAACCGTCGAGCCCTTCGGCGACATAGCGGCGGATTTCCGCCACGCTGCCGTCTGGATTGCGCGCATTGGCACCGGCGTCGTTGCGATAATCGGCGGCAAGATACTGGTTTTCCGGGCGGAACGTATAGCACCCCACCAGCAGTCCGGCACGGTGCGCATCGGCGAACAACGGTTTGGGTTCACCCAATTTTCCG
>Ga0116227_10014327_pt1 | contig 12115 bp, 10 predicted proteins | sample S1TSphgellanicum_FD_89693 | JGI IMG/M metagenome (GOLD analysis project Ga0116227, IMG submission 89693) | Host-associated microbial communities from peat moss isolated from Minnesota, USA - S1T2_Fb - Sphagnum magellanicum MG | ecosystem: Host-associated > Plants > Peat moss > Unclassified... | reverse complement strand
TCACCGCCATCGCCTTCCCATTCCTCCCAGACCGGGCCGATATCCAGGAAGAAGATGTCGTTCTCCTTCAGCACCACGCTGGGGTCGGACTCGACGCCGAACGTGGTCAGCGTGTTGGCCCCGAAACGGACATAGACGTCATGCCAGCCGCGCACCATGTCCTTCGCCGCCAGCATGTCTTTGACGAGCGCGATCGCCTCACCCTCGGTCATGCCGGGCTTGAACAAGGCGGCGGCTTCGTTGATGACGCCGCGGGTCTTCGCCCGCATCGCCAACATCTGCTCTTTCGTGAAAGCCGGGCCAACGGCTTCGAATTCGGTTTTTTTGTCTTCGAGTACGGCGCTCATGTCGCAATCTCCTTGTTGAGGATTCTTGAGGGGGGTGGATCGGGGTCGAAACGAAGGCCGGCCAGGGTTTCATCGAGAACGGTCTGGCAGGCGAGGCGGTGATGAGGTGCGGCGGCTTTCAAAACGCGCAGCAACCGGGTTTCGTTCGGCGAAGGCGGGGCCAGGCGATTCAGCCAGTCATCCGCGATGGCGATCCGGCAGGTGCCGCACATGCCGCGGCCGCCGCAAATGCTGAAAATAGGTTTTTCAGCGTTCCGCATGGCGGACAGCACGGTATCGCCCGGCGCGGCGGGGATTTCCACCCCGCCGGCCAGGAGGTGAAACCTAGGCATCCTGGACATTGACCGGGAAACCGCGGCTGGCGATCAGCATGCGGCGATGCTGGAAGATGATCCAGGCGCCGCCGATGATGAGATAAGCGACGAACATATACGGGAAGTATTTCACCGGCGCCGGCGGCACCGGGTACACGCTGCCAACCGTCGGGATGATGAGCAGCGCCAATGAGGCGGCGGCCAGCACCCAATGGATCAGCTTCAACTGCCCGAAGGACTTCACGAAGAGGGGCGCGCCGATCGAGACCAGGATATACGGCACCAGGAAGCCGAAAGCCGCGCATGTGCCGGCATCGTTGAAAATATCCAGGCTCGCCATGCCGGTGAGCGAGAAATAGCTCGGCAAGGTGAAGGAAATCGCGCTCATCACGATCACGGCGATGTGCGGGGTTTCGTTTTTCTCATGCGCGTCAGCGGTGGATTTATGGAACAGGCCCTGCTTGCCCATCACGTAGATGACCCGGCCGCCGGCATTCAGGCAGGACAGGTTGAGCGCGAAGAAGCTGAGCATCGCGCCGGCGGAAAGCGGGGCGGCGAGGAACGGCATGTGCACCAGGCCGGCGATGACGTTCAGCGGCGTGGCGATCTGGTCGAGCGTTTGCGAATAGCCATGCGTGGCCTGCACTTCGACATAGGTGACGAAGACGAAAAAGGCGCCGGAGATGATCAGGCTGAGCAGGACGGCGCGCGGGATGGCTTTCAGCGGGTTCCGCGCTTCATCGCCGAAGGCCGTGCAGGATTCAAAGCCGACCAGCGAGAAGATGGCGACCACGACACCGAGGCCAAGGCTGGAATACGGCACCGTGCTGGGGTTGAACTGGGTGGTGTCGATCGCGAAACCCTTGCTGCCGAGTGCGACGAAGCAGAGGAACGTGATTAAAGCCATCGACGCGGCTTCCAGGATCAGCATCACCTTCGCCGAGAGTGCCACGTTCTTCCAGGCGCAGAAGCCAGAAACGCCGACACAGAGCGCGAACAACACCACCGGCGGGACATTGTTGATGCCGATCATGCCCAGCAGCGTGCCGGCGAAGATCGAAAACCCGGTGGCGCCGGCGATGGAAATGCCGAGATAGGCCCAGATAAGCGACCAGCCGCCAATGCCGCCGACGGTATTGCCGAGGCTCTTGCTGATATATTGATACATCGAGCCGGAGCCGGCGGAGCGCGAGGCGAATTGGTTGAGGTTGAGCGCCACGAAGATCAGCATCACCGTGCCGAGCGCGTAGGACAGCCAGCTCCAACTGCCGGTGTTGGAAAACATCACGGGCACGATCAGCGCGGCCGTCATGGTGGGCGAGATCAAGGCAATGCCTTGGGCCAGCAATTCCAGCGGCCCCAGAGCGTCCTTCTTCAATGGGCGTGCAGGCGGGTTCGATGCGGACATCGCGCAAATCCTTCGCTCATGCCGTTGGTTGCGGCGGGTTGATGAAATGCCCGTGTCTGGCGACGTTTTTTGTCTTGCGTTGATGGTTCATTACGCGGAGCATGGGTTAGCTGGAACCTCCAGTTTTATCATTTGTGCTGGTCCAGGAGAATTTTATGTTGAGGCCGTGGGATTTACGGATTGTGCTGGCGCGGGAGTCCGGCCAGCCGGCCTATTTGCAGATCGCGGGGGCGCTGATCGAGGCGATCCGGCAGGGCAGGCTGGCGGCGGGGACGGCGCTGCCGGGCACGCGCGAGCTGGCGGCGCGGATCGGGGTGAATCGGAAAACCGTCCAGCAATCCTATGACGAATTGATCGCGCAAGGGTGGCTGACGGCGGAGGCGACGCGCGGCACATTCGTCTCGGCGGCACTCCCCATCATCGAACCGGCGCCGGCGGCGCGCCATGCCGGCCCGAGCGAGGCGGTGTTCACGCTCCGGCGCGCGGCGCCGGATTTGCCGTATATCGCCCCGGCGCCGGGGATGATCACCTTCGATGACGGCGCGCCGGATACGCGGCTGATGCCGGCGGAACTGGTGGCGCGGGCCTACCGGCGCGCGCTGCTGGACGCGGCGCATAAGAACCGGCTGGGCTATTCGGACCCGCGGGGCCTGCTGGTGCTGCGCGAAGCGGTGGCAGATATGCTGCGGGCGGATCGCGGGCTGAATTGCACGGCGGAGAACATCTGCATCACCCGCGGCAGCCAGATGGCGATCTTCCTATCCGCGCGGCTGCTGGCGGCGCCAGGCGATGACATCGCGATCGAAAGTTTGAGCTATCCGCCGGCAAGGGAAGCCTTCGGCGCGGCCGGGGCGGGCATTCAGGCGGTCGCCGTGGATGAGCACGGGCTGGATACCGAGGCGCTGGAGGCGCTGTGCCGCAAACAGCCGATCCGCGCCATTTACGTGACGCCGCACCATCATTTTCCAACGACCGTGGTGCTGCCGCCGGAACGCAGGATCAGGTTGGCGGCGCTGGCCGAGAAATATGATTTCGCGATCGTCGAGGATGATTACGATCACGAATTTCATTTCTCGCACCGGCCGTTGCTGCCGCTCGCCAGCGCGCAGGGGTTTGGCCGGCTGGCCTATATCGGGTCGCTGTCGAAACTTTTATCGCCCTCCTTGCGGATCGGCTATCTGGTGGGGAGCAAGGCTCTGATTGCCCGGGCGGCGGCCGAGGTGATGATGATCGACCGGCAGGGCGACCCGGTGACGGAAACCGCGGCGGCCGAGTTGATGACAAGCGGGGCGCTGAAAAGCCATGCCCGGAAAGTGCTACGGATTTACGCGGCGCGGCGGGAATTTCTGGCGGGGCGGTTGAAGGCGGCGTTCGGCGCGCGGATCGGCTTCGTGATGCCGCAAGGCGGGCTGGCGCTATGGGTGAATTTTGCCGGGGGCGTGGATGTGGCGGCGCTTGCGCAAGCGGCGCGCGGGCATGGGCTGGCATTTACCGCCGGGCAGGCGTTCGCGACGAACGGGGCGCTCGTCCGCGGGGCGAGGCTGGGTTTCGGGAGTTTGGACGAGGCGGAGTTGGCGGAGGCGGTGGAACGGTTGCGGCGGGCGGTTGGGTAGGGGGTGGGGAGATTACCGCTTGCGCCGGAATGGCTTAGGGTTGGGGTATGGACACACAAGACATTGTCGCCGCTGATATCGGTGGCACAAATACACGATATGCGATCGCCACCGTTGCGGGCGGGCGGGTCGTCGCACTTGGCGAGCCCGTCACGCTGCAAACAAGGGACTACGCCAGCCTGGCATCGAGCTGGGACGCTTTTGCGCGCATCCTTGGCCGTCCGCTCCCCAACGCCGCTGCCATCGCGGTCGCCTGCCCGATCAGTGGCGATATCCTCAAGCTGACGAATAATCCGTGGGTGATCCGCCCCGGCGCGCTGGCGGCCGAGCTCGGCATGGCCTCCGTGCTTTTGGTGAATGATTTTGGCGCGATGGGTCATGCCATCGGGCAGTTGCAACCGCATGACCTGCGGCACATTGCGGGGCCTGACCTTACTTTGCCCGAAAGCGGCGTGATTTCCGTCATCGGCCCGGGGACAGGGCTCGGCGTCGCGCATGTCCTGCGGCGGGATGGGCGGGGCCGTGTCATCGAATGCGAAGGCGGGCACATGGATTTCTCGCCCTTGGATCATCTGGAAGACCAGATCCTGGCGCATCTGCGCACACGGTTTTCGCGCGTCTCGGTCGAGCGGATCGTCTCCGGACCCGGGCTCGGCAATCTCTACGAGGCGCTCGCCAGCATCGAGGGCGTGGCGATTCAGCCCGGCGAGGACAAGGAGCTTTGGAGCCGGGCGATCGCCGGGACAGATACATTGGCGGCGTCCGCCCTGTCGCGGTTCTGCTTGGCATTCGGGGCGATGGCGGGGGATATCGCGCTGGCGCAGGGGGCGAACGCGGTGGTGGTCACCGGCGGGATCGCGCCACGGATCGCGCATCTTCTCCCCACCTCCGGCTTCGCCGAACGGTTCCGCGCCAAGGGGCGGCTGGAGCCGCTGATGGCCGGGATCCCGGTCAAACTGCTGACGCACCCAAACCCGGGCCTGCTCGGCGCGGCGGCGGCGTTTGCGATAAGTCAAACCAACCGGCGTGATCTCTGACCCACCAAAATCATCATTGCGAGCGCGGCGAAGCAACCCAGGTTCGGTTGCAGGTGCTTCTGACTTTGGATTGCTTCTCGTCGCGCGATGCGCGCAACGACGGGTAGAACGTTACTGTAGCAGCGTCGGCTGCATCGGCATCCCGGGCATTTCAGGAAGCATCGTAAGGCCATTCAATTCGTGGAACATCCAGACGGTGAGGCCAATCGAAAGAACAAAGAGTGGCACGGTGAGAATGACCGAAAACGTCTTCCAGATATTGTGCTGCGAAAAGTCGAGCCCGAAGAAAAGAAAGGCCTGTGCGATCAGCAAGATCAAGGCCAGCGCCGAGATGGTCGAGAGCAGCGCGATGGGTGAGAGAAAATGCGCGTTGGTGATCAGCAGGCAAACCCCAAGCCCGGCGAGGGTGACGCCATAGCCCGAAATATAGCCGCGCAGGCTGGCCTGCTGGACTTCCGGGTGCTGCAGCGGGTCGATCTGTTGGCTGGACATTACGAAGCCCCTCTCAGGTAGACGAAAATATACACGCAGACCCAGACGGAAGCCTGGAACTGCCAGAACAGGCGCAAATTGAGCAGGCGCGTGACAACATCCGTGTTCAGGCCGAAGCGCGGAACCTGGATGAGCATCACCAGCATCCAGAGCACGCCGAAGATCATGTGCAGCCCGTGCGTCGCGATCAGCAGGAAAAACACCGAGAGGAAGCCGCTGGTCTGCGGCGTTGCGTGCTGCGCGAACAGCGTGGCGAAATCGTTCAATTCCAGGCCAAGAAACATCAGCGCGAGCAGGATGGAGGCGGCGATGCCGAGCATGACGCCGTTTTTGTTCCCGGTCTTCATCGCCACGGTCGCGAGGCTGTAGGCCAGCACGCTGGAGAGAATGGTGATGGTTTGCAGAAATGCGGCGCCGGGATGGACGATCTGCGCCGCCGTCGGGCCCGTGTAGAAACCCATCGGCTGATCCAAGACGCCGTAGGCCGCGAAAATGCCGCCGAAGATCAGCGCATCGCTGATCATATACAGCCAGAAGCCGAGCGTCTTCATCGCCATCGGGTCGTTCCCGTCATGGCCGTAATGCCACAAATCCGGCGCGTTATCGGGTGGGGAAGCGGCGTGCGCGTCCATTATGGCGTTACCTTTTCTTCCATGGCGGGCAAGGGCGCGTGCGTGTCATTCACGATGCCGGAAGGCGGCCGGCCTTCCATGCGGGCAATGTCCTCCGCGGTGATAATGTAGCCGTGGTCAGGCGTGAAAGAGCGGAAGATCACCGTCGCGATGATCGCGAGGAGACCAAAGCCCGCCATCCACCAGATGCGCCAGACCATGCCGAACCCGAAGGCGAAGGCAAACACGCCGATGGCGAGCGGCACGATGGTGTTGCGCGGCATGTGAATGTCTTCGTAATGGTCCGGCATTTCATGGTCGATGCCCTGGGATTTGCGCCAGGCGAGCTCATCAAGCTGGTGCACGCGCGGGGTGACCGCAAAATTATAGAACGGCACCGGCGAATGCGTCAGCCATTCCAAAGTGCGCGCGGTGCCCCAAGGGTCCGGCCCGGCTTTGTTCAGCGCGCGGTCGCGGATGCTCATGTAGAAGAGTTTGGCGAAGTAGAAGACCGACAGGCAGTAGAAGGCGATGCCGATTTCCTCGACGATCAGCAGCGGCTGCCATTGCGGGTTGAACAAATAGTCCAGCCGCCGCGTTTCGCCCATGAAGCCGAGCGCGAACATCGCGGTGAAGGTGAGCGTGGTGCCGATGGTAAAGGTCTGGAAAAAGCGCAGGCCGGATTTTTCGTCCAGCATAAAACCGAAGATTTTCGGAAACCAGTAGATGATGGCGGCAAAGATGGTGAAGGCGATCAGCAGCACCATGCAATGGAAATGCGCCACCACGAACACGCTGTTATGGACGGTGTAGTTGATGGCGGGATTCGCCAGCATCACGCCCGTCAACCCGCCAACCAGCAGCAGGATGAGCGCGGACACGCTCCAGAGCATCGGCGTGGTGTAGGTGATCCGCCCGCGATACATGGTCAGGATCCAGTTGAACACTTTCACCCCTGTCGGGATGCCGACGAGCATGGTGGCGACACTGAAGAAGGAATTCACCCAGGGCCCGGCGCCCATGGTGAAGAAATGGTGCAGCCAGACAGCCCATGAAATGCCGGCGATCGCGAAGGTCGCCGCCACCATGGTGATATATCCAAACAACGGTTTTTCCGAAAACGTCGGAATGACTTCGGAGAGAATGCCGAAGGCCGGCAGCACCAGAAAGTAAACCTCGGGGTGGCCCCAGATCCAGAACAGATCGGTATAGAGCATGAGGTTACCGCCAAGACCGGCGGTGTAAAAATGCGTGCCGAGGTAGCGGTCCGCGCCGAGCAGTGCCAGTGCCACGCCGAGGATCGGAAAAGCGGTGAGGCCGATGATGCTGGTGGACAGCGTCGTCCAGGTGAAAATCGGCAGCCGGTCCCAGCGCATGCCCGGCGCGCGCATGCCGATGATGGTGGTGATGATGTTGATCGCATTCAGCGTGGTGCCGATCGAGGAAATCTGGATCGCCCACATCCAGTAATCGACGCCGGCGGAAGGCGAGAAATCCAGCTCCGTGAGCGGGATCAGCCCGACCCAGCCGGCTTGCGAAAAATCGCCGATAAACAGCGAGGCCATGATCAGCATGCCGCCGACAATCGTAAGGTAGAGGCTGATGGCATTCATCGTCGGAAACGCCATGTCGCGCGCGCCGATTTGCAGCGGCACGATGATATTGCCGAGGCCGGTCAAAATCGGCGTCACCGCGAATAAAATCATCAGCGTGCCGTGCGAGCTATAAATCTGGTCAAAATGCGAAGGCGGCAAATAGCCGTGTTGGGCTTCGAGGATGCCAGGCGAATTCGGCCCGTCCGCCATCACCTGCTGGGTGCGGATCATGAACCCGTCGAAAAACCCGCGGAACATCATCACCAGGCCGAAGATAATGTACATCACGCCGATTTTCTTGTGATCGACGGTGGTAAGCCATTCGCGGAAAATATAGCCGGTCTTGCGATAGTACAGCATCGGTCCGACAGCCGCGAGGCCGCCCAGCACCGTGACCGCGAAGGCGAATTGGATGATCGGGTTGCCGTAAGGAATCGAATCCAGCGTCAGACGGCCAAATAAAGGTGACCACGGGCCTTGAAGATGAACGAACACGAAAATGCCTTTCGGTTAGGAGCTGGCTTTGACGTCGCCTTGTTTGCCCGTGGTGGGGCTGGGGAACGGGGCTTTGGTCTGCACGTCTTCCGGCACCGGATAATCCACGCCGGCGCGGGTGGCGTTATAGACCGTGGTGAACAAATCCGATGGCACGCCCGAGAAATAATGCGGTTTCGCGCCTTCATTGATGGTGGGCCGCGCCACTTGCTGGAAGCGCGCATAGGTCAAATGGTCGGGCGCGGCCTGTGTCTGCTTCACCCAATTCCCGAAATCCGGCGGGGACATGATGCGGGTGGAAAACTGCATCCATGAAAAACCGTCGCCGCTGAAATCGGCGGAAAAACCCTCCATGCCGGCGGTTTTGTCGACGCGGAAGGAATCCAGCGTGCGCATGCCCGGCATCACGTCGATCATCGGCAGCGCGCCGGGGATATAGATGTCGTTCGTCACGGAAACGGAGGTCAGTTGTAGTTGCACATTCTGGCCGGCGGGAATGACCAGATCGTCGATGGTGGCGATGCCTTGTTTCGGGTAGACGAAAATCCATTGCCAGTCGGTGGTAATGACATCGACTTCGAACGGTGCGGGCGCGCCGGCCGCCCCTTTCACGCCGCTCCCAAGCGCGTTCTGCGCCTGCGGGCTGCCAAGCGCCTCGGGCGCGGCAGGGTTGACCAGGAAGACGCTGCGATAGGTGCAATACGCCAGCACCAGCACGATCATCAGCGGCACGCCCCACATCGCCAATTCCAGCAGTAACGAGTGAGAAAAGCTCGGGTCGTAGGCGGCGTTGGCGGATTTGCGGTAGCGGATGGCGAACAGGCAGGTCATCACCGTGGTCGGTACGATGATGATCATCATCACGCCCGTGCTGATGAGCAGAAAATGAAATTCGGACGTCGCAACCGGGCCGACCGGATGAAACATGGCGAAGGAACTGGCGCAGCCCGGCAAAGCAGCCAGCGCGGCGAGGCCGGCGGCCAGACGCAGGACCTTAAACAAGAACCGTCTCCGCCGTTGTGCCGGCTTTATCGAACGCTGTCGTCACTGCAACACTCCATCATCTTCGGCGCAAAGTTTTCGGCGCCCGGCGGCTGTCAACGTGCATCAACAGGCCCAGCATAACTGGAAAAGCCGGGCGGTCCGTCAAGGTGATCTATAATGCATGGCGGGGTCCTCCCGCGCTGAGAAAATGCGCTCGCAAGCAAGGTTGAGGAAAGTTTAACAGGCGCGCCATGAACAGGGTAGCTTGCCGCGGGGCGCCTGGGCCGCTTAGCTCAAGTGAGATAAATTGGGGATTTTGATGGCGCGTGTGGAATTTACCGATGACGTGATCGCGGCCGCCGAGGCGCTGGCGGGGGTCACATATACGCCAGCGGAGCGGGCGCTGATGCGGGATAATCTGGCGCCGCAGGTCGAACAGGCGCTGCTGCGGCGCGCCGTGAATCTGCCGACGGATATCGGGCCGGCGACGCGGTTCGACCCGCGGCCACCCGGATTCGTAGCGCCGGGGGCGGGGGATTTTGAATGGTCGCTGGAGCCGGCGGCGATGCCGGACGCGGATGAGGACATTGCCTTGGCACCCGTCGCGGTTCAGGCCGGGTGGATCAAAGCCGGCCAGCTTTCCAGCACGCGGCTGACGCGGATTTATCTGGAGCGGATCGCGCGGCTCAACGGCAAGCTGTTCTGTTTCGCGACGCTGACCGCCGAGTCGGCACTGGCGCGCGCGGAGAAACTCGACGCCATGACGGCGGACGGTATCTGGCTCGGCCCGCTGCACGGCATTCCGTACGGGCTGAAGGATATTTTCGACACTGAAGGCGTGCCGACTTGCTGGGGCGCGGAACCCTATCGGGACCGGGTGCCCAAACAGGATGCGCATATCGTGACCGCGCTGCATGCGGCGGGCGCGGTCATGCTGGGCAAGACCAGCGTCGGGGCGCTGGCCTACGGTGATCTCTGGTATGGCGGGCGGACGCGCAACCCATGGAACACCGAGGAAGGCGCGAGCGGTTCCAGCGCCGGTTCGGGCGCCGCCACCGCCGCCGGGCTCGCGGGGTTCTGCATCGGGACGGAGACTTTGGGTTCCATCGTCGCCCCATCCACACGCTGCGGCGTGGTGGGGCTGCGGCCGACCTATGGGCGTATCTCAAGGCGCGGCGCGATGCCGCTCTGCTGGTCGCTGGACAAGATCGGGCCGATGGCGCGGTCCGTCGAGGATTGCGGGCTCGTGCTGGCGGCCCTGAACACGCCGGACGCAGCTGACCCGTTTCAAATTTTCCAGCCTTTAGGCGGTGGCAGGTTTGCGGGACGGGTGCGCCTCGGGTTTTTCCCAGAGGATTTTACAGGCGATGACGTCACGGCGCTGGACCATGCGGCGCTGGACATCGCGAAGGGGCTGGATGTCGAATTGGTGGAATTGCGGCACGGCGGGTTGCCCTACGAATCGCTGATGGCGATCCTGTTCGCCGAGGCGGCGGCGGCGTTTGAAGACCTGACAATGAGCGGGCGGGATGACGAACTGACCTGGCAGGACGCGGATGCCTGGCCGAATTCGTTCAGAAAAGCCCGGTTCCTGTCGGCTGTGGACCATGTGCAGGCGGACCGGCTGCGGACGCTGGTGATGCGCGAGATGGACGACGTGTTTCAAAAGGTCGATCTGGTAATCGGGCCCAGCCTTACAGGCCCGATGCTAACGATCACCAATTTCACCGGCCATCCGTCGCTCTGTCTGCCGGCCGGCATGTTCGAGACGGCCGCGCGCCACCCGGTCTCGCTCATGCGCAACGACGCGCCGGCCGCGCCCGATGCCAGGCGCGCGCTCGTGCCGCATTCAGTGTGCCTCTACGGGCGGCTTTACGATGAGGCGGGGCTGCTGGCCTTCGGCCGCCGGTTGGAAGCGGCGATTGGGTTTCGGCCTGGGAGGCCGGCGATCTGACAGGGCGTCAGCGAAGTCAGAGCTGCTTTTTCAGCATCGTGATCTGCGGCGCCTCGGCGCCGTTGATGGGGTCAAGGCGCAACGGGTAGTCCGGCTTCCACCACGGGCCCGCGCCCCATAAAGCCACGCCCCAGAACACGCCGGGGCTGGCATTCACCATGTCGAACACCGCCTGCAACGAGGCGAGCCCCGTAGGCGTGGCGGGGGCATTGGTCTCGCCCAAAAAAATCGGAATGCCGCTCTGCTTGGACCAGGCGATAGCGCCGGCCAGCCGTTGCACGCCGATCTGCGCGGAGACGGTGGGCTTGCGATACGTGCCGGTGCTGTCCTGGTCCATATACAGGTGCAATTCCAGCGCCCAGTGATTATCGGGGTCGACGATCTGGCCGGTAAAGGGCTTGTCGGGCCGGATGTCAGCCGCGTTGCTCCAATGCGCGTGCGGGACCAGGACCATGCCATGAAACCCGGCCTGGCGGATGGCGGCGATGGCGCGGTTCCATAGCGGCGCGTAGGCGGCATCCGCCCCGGTATGCGGCTCGTTCATCAGCCCGATGGCGACATCCTCCCGCCCGAAAGTTTGCGCGATCTGGCCCATCAGCGCGACGTAGTCATCGCCGGCCTGGCTGTCGGCGAGGATGTCATGCGCCTTGCCGCCGATCGGGTAGAAGCCAAAATTTTGCGGGTCCAGCACGGTGATGGCGCCGGCTTGCGTATCGGCGGCGATGACGGACTGTATATCGGCGACATAGCCGGCATCGAGCATCCCGCCGGGTTGCGGCTGCAGGCGCTCGATCTTGAATGGCAGGCGGATCAGCTTCACGCCGAGCGTCAGATAGTAGCGCGGGTTGGGGATGGCGAAATTGGTCCACGCCTTCGGGCCGTTGCCGAATTCCAGCCCGCTATCATCGACTCCCCATTGCGTGCTCGCGGCGGCGGCCGTCGCGGCGCAGGTGAGCGCCAAGGCGGCGGCGAAGAAAATTCCTTTGTTCCTGCTCAAATCAATGCTCCCAAAGAATCGCGCGCCAGAGGGTTTGCGACGGGGTTTGCCAGAGCCAGGGCGTGGCCCAGCCGGCCAGCGCGCCGGCCGCCAGCAAGGCGGCGAAGAACCAGGTTTCGCGGCCCCGCAGCGTGGTGGTGCTTGCCCAGGCGGCCGTGCAGCCCAGCGCAAGGGCCACGATGAGGTTGGGGCCGGCAAGCTGGTGATACGCGGCGGCGATGGCGCCGGAGACCGGCGGCAAAGTAAGCGCCGCGACGCCGGTGACCGG
>Ga0116227_10014326_pt1 | contig 12117 bp, 6 predicted proteins | sample S1TSphgellanicum_FD_89693 | JGI IMG/M metagenome (GOLD analysis project Ga0116227, IMG submission 89693) | Host-associated microbial communities from peat moss isolated from Minnesota, USA - S1T2_Fb - Sphagnum magellanicum MG | ecosystem: Host-associated > Plants > Peat moss > Unclassified... | reverse complement strand
CTTCCGCGCTCTGCTCGATCGTGCCCAACGCCTCGGCAAGGCGCATCTTGGCGGCGCCCGGCGCGAGCGGCTTCTGCTGGCTCTCATGCGGCGCCCAGCCGGATATAAAGACGAGCTCGAAGGTGGCGCGCAGACGCCCGTCGGGATCGGCGAAACGCTGCGCATAAATCTCGGCGGCGCGCAGCGCGAGCCGGCGCGGCATCGGCCGGCGCAGCCGCGCCGCGAGCGCATTGGTCGCACCCATGGCGCGCAGATCCTCGACGAGACCGAACATCGTCTCGTAGCGCACCACCACATTGTCGCTATCGGCGACCGGAAGCGCGAAACCGGCCCGTTGGAGCAGTTGGCCGGCATCGCGCACATCCGCGAACGGCGCCACGCGGGGGCTCACCCCGCCGGCGATCTCCGTTTCCGCCTGCGTGAACGCGCTGCGCAATTCGTGCAGGCTGCGACCGCCGACCAGGCAGCCGAGAAAAAGCCCATCCGGCTTCAAGATGCGGCGGACTTGAACGAACGCTCCGGGCAGATCGTTGACATGCTGCAAGGCGAGAAGCGAGGTCGCGAGATCGAAGCGCTCCACCGCGAACGGCAGCACCTCTTCATCTCCGACGCAGGTCGCAATCGACGGTGAAACATCTCGCTCCGGAAGCGGCGCCATCCGCGCGATCGATGCCGCAGGAAAATGCGCCGCAAGCCGGCGCGCGAAAGACGGCGCCGGAGTGCCGAGATCGGCGATGGCGCAAAAATCGCGGCGAATGGCGGCGAGCCGATCGAGCATGTCGTCCATAGCCCGCGTCAGCAGAAAATCCTCGGCTCCCGCCGCGACGGCGCGCGCGAGTCGGCGTCGCAGCAGGGCACGATCGAAAAGCGGCGGCGGCGAGGACGACATGGAACCGGCTTTATCCCGCCCTGGCAAGGCCGTCAAAGCTGGCCTAACTTGGCGCGATGAGCATCGACACTTTTCGATCGACGGAGGCCGCTGCCGATGAGTCGATGCAGCGCGCCGGAAAGGCCTGGCACGGCGCCAAGATTTTGGCGCGGACCGCGTTTCGGACCTTGGCCGGCGCGGCCGCCGATCTCGTCTTCCCGCCATCCTGCCTCGCCTGCCACAAAGCGGTTCAGCATGCGGGTGCGCTGTGTCCGGCCTGCTGGAGCCGCGTGCGCTTCATCGAACGACCCTTCTGCGAACGGCTCGGGACGCCGTTCGCCGTCGATCTCGGCACCGAGGGGCTGCTCTCCCCCGAAGCCATGGCCCATCCGCCGGTTTTTTCGCGCGCCAGGGCCGTCGCCCGGTTCGAGGACGGACCCGTGCGGCAACTGGTGCATAGGTTGAAATATGCCGACAGGCTCGAGCTGGCGAAGCCGCTCGGACGCTGGATGGCACGGGCCGGTGCCGAGCTTCTCGCCGAGGCCGACCTTTTGGTTCCGGTGCCGCTGCATCGGCGCCGGCTTTTCCTGCGCCGGTTCAATCAGGCGAATGCTCTCGCGCAGGCAATTTCCGCGGAAAGCGGGGTGCCGGTCGATCCGTTTCTGCTCCAGCGCGTCAAGCCGACCGCGCCGCAAGTCGGGCTCTCACGGCCGCAGCGCGCCGCCAATATGCAAGGCGCCTTCAACGTGCCCCAGGCGTTACGGATCCGGGCCGAGGGGCGCGCCCTCGTCCTCGTCGACGACGTCATGACCTCGGGCGCCACGCTGAACGCAGCGGCGCGCGCTTTGCTTCGTGCTGGAGCCGCGCGCGTCGACGTCGTCGTCTTCGCCCAGGTTGTGACGGCCGCGTGACTATCCCATATAAGGCCGATCCGCAGAGGAATTGCCATGTCAGCACCCGAAATCACGATATACACGACGGCGACATGCCCCTATTGCCGGCGTGCCAAGGAGCTTTTGCAGAAGAAGAACCTCGCCTATACCGAGATTCCGGTCGATGGCGACGGAGAGGCACGCCTCAAGATGACGGAACGCGCCAACGGCCGCACGAGCGTGCCCCAGATCTTCTTCGGCGAGGAGCATATTGGCGGCTGCGATGACCTCTACGAGTTGCATTACGACGGCAAGCTCGACCTGCTCCTCGCTGATCTCGCCCGATGATCAAATACGCACTCGTCTGCGAAGAGGGGCATGCCTTCGAGAGTTGGTTTCAGACCGGCGCCGCCTTCGACATGCAGGTGAAGCGCGGGCTCGTGCTTTGCCCCGACTGCCAGTCGATCAAGGTGACGAAGGCGATCATGGCGCCGGCGCTTGTCGCGGCGCGCCACGAAGACGCCTCCCTCCATGCGACGCCGCCGGGCAAGGACGCGGCCTCGGCTGACGTCGTGCTGCTCGACGAGACCCAGCGGAAGCTGCGTGAGATGGTGTACGCGCTGCGCAGCAAGATCTTGACCGAGACCGACGATGTCGGCGCGCGTTTCCCCGAGGAAGCGCGCAAGATGCATGAGGGCGAGCTGCCGCATCGGGCGATCCGCGGCGAAGCTTCGATCGAGGATGCAAAAGCGCTCATTGCCGATGGCATCGGCGTCATGCCCCTGCCGCAACTGCCCGACGAGTTGAACTAACCTCGGCGCGGAAGCCGATCTACGCCTCGGAGGGCTGGCAAAGGTGGCAAGACTGAACCAGCCTCACGCAAGGTTTTTGCGCGCAAATGGTAGCCTCGCAAACGCAGGGACCGCGAGCCGCTGAGTCGTCGGCATAGGCGTGTCGGCGTGCGTCGGAGCCGGCGCAGGTGCGCGGTTATTCGGTCCCGAAAGCCGGGAGCCGTCTTTCATGACCTCGTTGCAGCAGCTCACCTCCCGTCCGAAAATCTATATGGAAGCGGCCGTCATCGACGGCATGATCAACGCCGCGATCGCCGATCTCAATGCCGGGCATCGGCGCGAAGCCTGCGAACGGCTTGCGGTCCTCGACGAGGTCGTCATCGATAACCCGATCCGCTGCAATCTCATCGGCCTTATCTTGCTCGGCTCCACGGCGTTTGCGGAAGCGCTCGCCTGGTTCGATCAGGCATTGGCGTTGAACCCGTCTTTTCCGGATGGGCTGCGCAACCGCGCCGTCGCGCTGCATAAGCTCGGGCATTTGCAAGACGCACTCGCCGCCTATGCCACGGCGGCGAAATTCAGTTTCGCGGACGCGGCGCTCTTCTATAACCAAGGCAATATCCTGCGCAGCCTCGGGCGCGTCGACGAGGCGATCGCCGCCTATGACAAGGCATTGAAGATCAAGCCCGCTTATCCCGAAGCGCTGCGCGCCGGCGGGCTCGTGCTCTTCGATCTCCACCATTATGACGTCGCGCTCGAGTTTTTCGACGAAGCCTTGCGGCTCGATCCGAATTATACCGACGCGTTGCTCGATCGCGGCCATCTCCTGCTCGCACAGAAGCGTTTCGAGGCGGCGCTTGAGAGCTACAATGTGGCGCTCTCTCGCCAGCCGCAAAATGCCGACCTGCTCAACAATCGCGGCGTGGTGCTGAACGAGCTCGATCGCCTGCCTGAGGCGCTTGCTGCGCTCGACGAGGCCATCGCGGTCCGGCCGGATTTCGCGACGCCGCATTTCAACCGCGGCAACGTGCTTCTGCAATTGCGCCGCCCGGACGAGGCTTTGGCGAGCTTCGATCGTGCCTTGATCCTGAAGCCCGATTATAGCGATGCGATGTGCAGCCGTGCCGTTGCCCTGAAAGAACTCGGTCGCTTCGAGCAAGCGATGCAAACTTTCGATGCGGCTTTGCAGCGCGATCCGCAATCGGCGCATGCCAAGAACAACAAGGGCGCGCTTTTGCTGCTGCGCGGCGATTTCGAGGCCGGTCTAGACCTCTACGAATATCGCTGGATCGCGGGGCAGACGCCGAAACAGTCCTTGAAGCTGCCGATCCCGGAATGGCAGGGGGAGCCGGCCGAAGGCGCGCGCATCGTCGTCTTCGACGAGCAGGGCCTCGGCGACACCATTCAGCTCTCGCGTTATCTGCCGCTGCTCGCCGCGCAAGGTGCCGATGTCACCTTCTTTTGCCGCCCGAAGATGCAGCGCCTCCTGCAGCCGCTCGCCGCACGCGTGCGTATCGTCAGCACACTTCCCGAACAAGAGAGCTTCGAATTTCAGATCGCGCTCTCGAGCCTTCCGCGCGCCTTCAAGACGCGGCTTCACACGATTCCGGCCGTGCCGCGCTACCTTTCCGCCGAGCCGGCGCTCGTCGAGACATGGGGGAAGCGCATCGGCCGAGGCGGCTTCAAGATCGGCCTTTGCTGGCAAGGCAACCCAAATCCCAAGGCCGATATTTCGCGCTCCATTCCGCTCGACGCCTTCGCGCCGCTCGCCGGCATTGCCGGCCTGCGGCTCATCGCGATCCAAAACCGCGACGGGCTCGATCAGCTCAAAACCACATCGTTCGGCAGCCGCATTGAAAATCTCGGCATCGAATGCGATCAGGGCGAGGATGCCTTCGTCGACACGGCCGCCATCATGCAAAATCTCGATCTGATCATCACGTGCGACACCTCGATCGCCCATCTCGCTGGCGCGCTCGGATGCCCCGTCTGGGTCTTGCTGAAGAAAGTGCCGGATTGGCGTTGGCACCTCGAGCGTGAAGATAGCCCCTGGTATCCCTCGATGCGCCTGTTTCGCCAAAGCGAACGCGGCGAATGGGCGGGTGTCGTCGCCCGCATCGCCTCCGCCCTTGCAGATCTACGCATGGCGGCATGAGCGCAAAGGGCGTTCATCGCGGGTTCAAGTGGCGCAGCCGATCATCGCGAAGATATCAAGATGATCCGAGGATTTCTCATGCGCCCAATCCTTTTACTTTCCGCAATGCTCCTCTGCGCCGCACATGACGCAGGCGCGGCCACCATGCGGCAAGCCTGCGCGAAAGACATCAGCGCCCAATGTTCCGGCATCAAGCCCGCAGGCGGAGCGTTGATGGACTGCATCGCTGAGCACCGCGACGCGATCTCGACCGGGTGCAAGGCCGCAATCGCCGATCAGATGCTCGAACGTCGGGCGAAAAAGCTGACGCCCGCCTCCGCGTCCGACGCGGTTCCGGATGCGTCGAGCCAGCCCAAGTGAGCCAAATCAGTCCAGAGACCCAGGAGTCGACCATGCGAAAAAATGCTTCTCCGCGCGTTCTGCCGTCGGCGGCCATCGCGCTCTTGATCAGCGTATCCGGTCTTGCATTGGCGGCGCCCGCATTTGCGCAGCAACTTGCTTGCGCGCCCGTCGCCACAGTCGATCGGCCGCCGCCGCCTTTACCGGTCTATGAGCAGCCACCGCTTCCCGGCCCCGGCTATATCTGGTCGCCGGGCTATTGGGGCTGGGACGAGGACGAAAGCGACTATTACTGGACGCCAGGCACTTGGGTGCAGCCGCCCGGTCCGGGGCTTTTGTGGACCCCTGGCTATTGGGCGTGGAGCGCCGGCGCTTTCATCTTCCATGAAGGCTATTGGGGCCCGCATGTCGGCTTCTATGGCGGCATCGATTACGGCTACGGCTATACCGGCGCGGGTTATGCCGGCGGGCGTTGGGACCACGGCGCGTTTTTCTATAATCGCACGGTCAATAATCTCGGCAATGTGAACGTCAGGAACGTCTACACGCAGCCGGTGACCGCGAATAATGCCGGCAATCATGTCAGCTTCAATGGCGGCAAAGGCGGCATCGAGGCGCGCCCGAACGCCGAGGACAAGACTTACGCGAAAGAGCGCCATTTCGCGCCGACGAACCTGCAGCAGCAGCACGTCGAAGCGGCGAGCAAGGATCCCTCGCTTTTCGACAAGGATAATCATGGCAAGCCGCCGGTCGCAGCGACCGCGCGACCCGGCCTCCTCAAGGGACCGAATGTCGTTCCGGCCCATGCCGAAGACCGTCCTGGCGCGCCGGTGCCCAATGCAGCACCGGCGGAACAGAGGGCGCCCGCGGCGCGCGAGACGCCTTCGTCGCCAAAGAGGCCAGCGGCCGAAGAAAGAGCCCCGTCACCCGCCGCGCGTCCGCCCGAGCCGCGCCAGCCCGCCGCGGAGAGGACGCCGGCTACCCCGCCGCATGAGCCGGCCGAGGAAAAACGCGTGGCGCCTGCGCCTGCACGGGAGCCCGCCGAGGAAAGGAGGGCGCCGACCGAGGAGAGACGGGCGACGCCTGCGCCTGCGGCGCGTGAGCCGGAAGGCCGCCTCGAACAGCCGAAGGCCTTGCCACGCGCCGAGCCGCCGCGCCCAGCCGCCGCCGCGCCGCGGCCGGAACCCGCCCGCCCGGTCGCAGCGCCGCCGCACCCAGAGCCCGCGCACCCAGCCGCCGCTGCGCCGCATCCGGGCGGACCGAAGCCCGAGCATGAAGAAAGATAAGGCGTGCGCAATGCCGTTATCCGCAGATCAAGGCGGATGACGGCATTGCCGGCGTATTTCCGGTCGCCCGCTTGCGCAATCTGCAGGGAGCTGCGGCAACTGCCGAATGGCTTCGCGGTATTTCAGATCGCGGATCAGTCCCGCACAAGGCTATGACCTTTAAAGCCGAGCAGGTCACGGCGAAAACATCTTCGCGTAAGGCCTGCGCGGGACCATCGCCGAGCCTTTTCGAGCGGCGCCGGCGTCGAGCCGGGATCGTCGTGCCCGATCGCCGCAAAGCGATAGATCTGCATGGTTTCCATTACCTCCTATTCGCCGGCGCAGATCGCCGCCATGTCGTCGACGACGATCGGGCAACTGACGACGAGCGATATCGCATCTCTCACCACCACACAGGCTTCAGCGCTGAGCGCAACCGAGCTCAACGAGTTCAGCACGACAAATCTTCAGGTTCTCTCCGCAACGCAGATCGCGGTGCTTGCTGCCGCCGTGGTCTATGGTCTCGAGCTCGCCCAGTTCGATAGTTTAGCCGCCAATGGCGCGGCAGCCTTCACGCCGACACAGGTCTCGAGCCTGACCGTGTCCGAGGTCAATGATCTGACCTCTACCGAAATACAGTCCTTCAGCGGTTCCCAGCTCAACGCATTGACGCCGACCCAGATTGCCGGCCTCACGCAGACATCGATCGGAAATCTCTCGACGGGACAGCTCGAGACGCTGACCGTGACACAGGTACGAAACCTGACATCCGATCAGCTCAACGGCATGAACGTGTCTCAGCTCATCGCCATAACGGTCTCGAATTTGACCGCCGGGCAGATCGAGGACCTCAGCGTCACGGATGTCGCCAATCTCAGCACCACACAGATCGCCTCGCTTGCGCCAGGCCAGATCGGTCTTTTGTCCGCGGCTGCGCTGAATAGCCTACCCTCGACCGATTTACAGCTTCTCACCGTCAGCCAGCTCACAGCGCTGACGGCACGCCAGATCGCCTCCCTCACGACGACGACGATCGGGAAATTCACGACGACGCAGCTCGGCACTTTGATCACGACGCAAGTCCAGGCGTTGACAGAAGCGCAGCTCACCGGAATGAGCACCGACGAGATCCAAGCGCTCGATGCATCCTCCTTCTCGCTGCCGCAGATCGCCAATCTAAACCTGACCGTGCTCGGCAATCTTTCAGACAGCCAGGTCGACGCCTGGAACGCGACGCAGATCTCCGCGCTCTCGACCACCTCCGTCAATAATCTGTCCTCGACCGCCATTCGGGCTCTCACGGCAAACGGATTGACGAACCAGCAGATCGCCGACCTCACGGCAACGGCGCTCGCGAATGTCTCGACGACAGAACTCGCGGCGCTGACGAGCGTGCAGCAGCAAGGTCTGACATCGGCCGAGCTCACGACGATGGGCACGACCGAGATCACAGCGCTGGATGCCACCCGCTTCTCGGCCTTGCAAATCGCCAATTTGAGCACGACGGCCTTCGCCAACCTTTCGAGCACCCAGATTACCGCGTTTACGACGACCGAGATCGCGGCGCTCTCTTCGACGTCGCTCGACAGCTTGGCCTCATCGCTCATCCAGGCTTTCGCGACGACGCAGATCGAAAGCCTGACGGGACGCCAGATCGCCGGACTGACGGCAACGGCGCTTGCAAATTTATCGACGGCCGAACTCGGGACGCTCACTTTGACCGAAGTGCAGAGCCTGAGCTCGACCGACCTGACCAATATGAGCACGGCCGAGATAGAAGCGCTCAATGCGTCTCTCTTCGCAGCTTCGCAGATCACAGCGCTGAGCATTACCGCCCTCGGAAATCTGTCGGCCACTCAGTTCGCAGCGTTCACCACCGTCGAGATCGCCGCGCTGTCGACGACTTCTCTGAACAGCTTGTCCGCGACGATCATCGAAGCTTTGACGACGACGCAAGCCAACGCCTTGACCGGCCGCCAAATCGCCGGCCTCACCATCGCGGGGCTCAGCAATTTCTCGGCGACGCAGCTCGGCGCGTTGACCATGACGCAAGTTCAAGCTTTCACCGCGACGCAACTCACCGGCATGAGTTCCAGCGAGATTCAAGCCCTGGATGCATCGCACTTTTCTACGACGCAACTCGCCGATCTGAGCACGAGCGCGCTCGCCAATCTTTCGAGCAGCCAGATCGCCACCTGGACTGCATTGCAAATTTCCGCGCTCTCGACCGGCTCACTCGACACTCTGTCCTCAACGATCGCCCAGGCTCTCACCGCGACACAGGAGAGTGGACTGACGAATCGGCAGATCGCCGGCCTGACGACGACCGGCCTTGCAAATTTCTCGACGACCGAGCTTGCCGCCCTCACGGTCACGCAAGTCCAGGGACTGACCTCGACCGAACTCACCAATATGAGCAGCGCTGAGATTCAAGCGCTCAATTCAGCGGTTTTCTCCGCGGCGCAAATCGCCAATCTGAGCACCCCGGCCTTCACTAACCTTTCGGCCGATCAGGTCGCCGATTTCAGCAAGTCCGAGATTGCCGCATTGTCGACGACCGTGCTCGATAGCCTGTCTTCGACGACCCTTCAGGCCTTCACAGCCACGCAAGCCTCCGCGTTGACGAGAACGCAAATCGGTGGCCTGACGATAACGGCGCTCGCGAATTTTTCGACGACACAGTTGGCCGCCTTGACCTCGACGCAGGTACCCGGCTTCACCTCGACGCAGCTCACCGCCATGAGCACCGCGGAGATCCAGGCGCTCAATGCCGCTTTTTTCTCCGCGACCCAGGTCTATGGTCTGAGCACGACGGCGCTCGCCAATCTCTCCGCCGATCAGATCGCGGCATGGAATGCGACCCAGATCGCGGCGCTTTCGAGCACCGCTCTCGACAACCTGTCATCGAGCACTATCCAAGCCTTCACGACGACACAGGCTAATGCTCTGACCGGCCGTCAAATCGCTGGACTGACGACGACGGCGATCGCAAATTTTTCGGCCACGCAGCTCGGCGCGCTGACGACGAGCGAGGTGCAGGGCTTCACCGTTACCCAATTGAACGGCATGAGCACGAGCGACATTCAATCGCTCGACGCCGCGCTTTTATCCACGACGCAGATCGCCGGCCTGGGCTCGACGGCCTTCGCCAATCTTTCCGCCACGCAGATCGGAACACTGAGCGCGCCTGAGATCGCTTCGCTTGCGACGACAGCGTTGAACAGCGTTTCCCCTGCGAACCTGCAAAGCTTGACAACGACCCAGGCAAACGCGCTGACGAATCAGCAAATCTCCGGCTTGACGTCGACATCGCTTGCAAATTTCTCGACCACGCAACTTACCGCGATGACAACGACCCAAGTGCAGGGCTTGAACTCCACAGAGCTCACGAATATGAGCGCGAGTTCGATTCAAGCGCTCAACGCAGGCGAGCTATCCGCTCTGCAAATCTCGCGGCTCAGCACAACAGCTTTCGACAATTTGTCTTTGACGCAGCTCGCGAGCCTCACATCGACCTCCATCGCCGCGCTGACGACGACGCTCGTAGAAAATCTGTCGACGACAGCGATCGAAAGCCTCACCCCCACCGAGATCAGCGGATTGAACGCGACGGCGCTCGGCGTTCTTTCGTCCTCGCAGCTTGCAAATCTTGCAACGACAGAGCTTTCGGCGGTTAACGCATCGGCCGCGGCGGGCCTCTCCAACACGCAAATAGCCGGCCTGAGCACGACGCAGCTCGATGTCTTGAGTTCCACGCAAATCGCAGCCTTTTCCACCGCAGCGATTGGCGGCCTTTCCGATGCCGATATCGCGACTCTCACTGGGACTCAGCTTGCCGCCTTGAGCGGCACGCAAATACGCGCGCTCAACGCGGCGCAGGCCGGCGATATCGGACCTGCGCAGTTGGCGTCCTTGCTGCCCACGCAGATCGCTTCGTTGGCAACGAGCGCACTCTCAGGGCTGTCGACGACCGCTATCGGCGCGCTGTCGACGACCCAAGTCGCAGCGTTCACCGCATCGCAAATGGCGGCCTTGGCCAATGCGCAGATCACGCAATTGAGCGCTTCGCAAATCGCGGCTTTGTCCAGCACCGGGCTTGCGGGCCTCACTGCATCCGAGATTTCGAACCTCGCGACGACGCAGCTTGCGGCCTTGCTGACATCGCAAATCGACAGACTATCGGCAACGGGTCTCGCATCTTTGTCGAGCACGGCCATCACCTCATTGAGCGCGACGCAGGTCGCCGCGCTCACCACAGCGCAAGTCGGCGCTCTCCTCGACACGCAGATCACGGTATTGAGCCAAACGCAGCTCGGAGCGCTGCAGGCAACGCAGATGGCTGCCCTCTCGACCACCGGCATTGCCGGTTTCTCCACGACAGAAATCAGCCTTCTGACAACGTCGCAAGCCAACGCTCTCGCGTTGGGCCAAATGGCCGGTTTCGCCGATACGCAGATTGCGGCGCTCACGACGCAGCAAATGGCCGTTCTGACCAGCACCGCGCTCTCCGGCTGGGGGACGACGCAACTACGAGCTTTGACCTCGACCCAGATCGCCGCTTTGCAGCCGACGCAGATCATCGGGCTGAATGCCGCGGCACTCGGTGGCCTCACGACCGAAGAAATCGAAACGCTCGGAACAAATCAAATCGCGGCGCTGACGACCAGTCAGGTGCGTGCCATCGTCGATACCCAATTCGCGGCGCTCAGCACCAGCCAGGTCGCGGCGCTTTCGAGCACGCAGATCGCAGCACTTTCCAGCACCGCGCTCGCGGGTCTGACACAAACTCAAATCGGAGCGCTCAGCGCGACGCAGGTCGCGGCCCTCGGCGCGGCTCAGATCGCCGCGCTGACGGTGACGCAGCTCGGGGGATTCGACAGCTCGCAGATTGCATCCTTGTCGACAACGGCGCTCGGCGGTCTCCTCGCCACAGAGACCGCGTCGCTTTCGACGATATCGCTCGCCGCCTTGCAGCCTCAGCAGGTCGCCGCGCTGTCCGCAGCCGGCATTGAAGGGCTTTCGACCGGTGAGATCGATGCCTTGACCACGACACAGGTCGCGGCTTTCACGCTGACCGGCGTCGGAGCGCTTCGCGATACGCAAGTTGCCGCGTTGAGCACGACTGCGCTCGCCGCCTTCGCAGGCACGCAGATCGCAGCGCTTTCGGCGAGCGGCCTTGCCGGTCTCTCGGACGCACAGATCGCCAACCTAACGCTGACGCAAGTCGCAAGCCTCAGCGCAACGCAATTCTCGAGCCTGGCGGATACGCAGCTCGCAGCTTTGAATCCCGATCAGCTTGCGACTTTGCTCTCCACCCAGGTGGCCGGAATCGCACCCGCCGCGATCGACGGTCTGTCGAGCTCGGATATCGGAGCCCTGAGCACGATGCAGGTTCGCGGCCTGAGCGCGACGCAAATCGGCGCTTTGACGAATACGCAGCTCAGCGTGCTCACTGCGACCGAGATAGGCGCGCTCTCCGTCAGTGGAGTGAGCGGGCTCACGAGCAACGAGATGACAGCCTTGTCGGCGACCCAACTTACGGCGCTGGCCGGCACCGAAATCGCAGCCTTGTCGGTCACCGCCTCGGCCGCCCTGACGAGCGGTGAAATCGCAACTTTGAGCGATACGCAGGTCGCGGCGCTCACGCCGACGCAGATGGCCGTTCTCTCCGCTGCGCAGGTCGGCGCCTTGAGCCTCGATCAATTCGGCAATCTGTCGGCGACGCAGCTTTCGGCTCTGTCCGCTGCAGGAATTTCCGGACTGACGACGAGCGATCTCGCAGCGCTGACGAGTTTTCAGCAGCGGGGCTTGACTGCACCACAGCTCG
>Ga0116227_10014325_pt1 | contig 12121 bp, 11 predicted proteins | sample S1TSphgellanicum_FD_89693 | JGI IMG/M metagenome (GOLD analysis project Ga0116227, IMG submission 89693) | Host-associated microbial communities from peat moss isolated from Minnesota, USA - S1T2_Fb - Sphagnum magellanicum MG | ecosystem: Host-associated > Plants > Peat moss > Unclassified... | reverse complement strand
GTGCGTCAGCCCTTCGCAGAAGGCCGCCGGGTCGTCATTGAACACGCCGATTGCCATGATCGCGTTGATCACGGCGAATTCGCGATTACCGTAGGCCATCCGGCCGTGCAGCTCGGGAAGAAATGCGACGTCGAGCATATGCTTGAATTGCTCAATCTCCTGCGGCGTCCATTTCGGATATGTGGCGCGGAGCAATTCCGCGCTCAGCGGAAAAACCGCACCCGCCCAAGCGGCCATGAGATACCAGGCCTCGGCCTCGTGCACTTTGAGGGTCGACGACCAGGCGTCCAGAATCTTGGCGGCGTTCTGTGCGTAGACCTCCTTATCCGTGAAGATCCACAGCAAGGTCTGCGAGTAGGCGGCGGCCGCGTCGTCCCACTCCTCGTACCAGCCCTTCGAATTGCGCCCCAAGATGCCTGCGGATGCGGCCTCGAAAGGGTGCGGCGTATAATTCTGGTTGGCGTATTTCGAGCTCTGGAGCGCGACGAACTCCGAGTGCCACGGTTCGTCGCCGGCGAGGATGTGCTTGCGCACGGTCGCGAGCTCAGAGAGGCTGGTCAGCAGCCCGGGATGCTTGAATTTCGGCGCGACGCAGGCTGGCGGTGCTTTTGCGTCGGCGGTTGCCGCGCCGAAGAGCGTTGCAGCCGTGAGAGCGAGGCACACTGCCGCGCCACGTAACACCCCATCCCATTCCGTCATCGCGCAGCTCCTCCGTCACCTACGAGGTCCGACCTTGCGCGAGCGGCTTGGTTGCGATGAAAATCTTCTCTCCCCGGCTCAAGCCCAGGCGCAAAACCTCCGGCTCTTCGGCGGTAAACTCCGTCAGCTCGAAGCCTGCCGATCGAATCCGGTCTCTTACGTCATGGCCGTAATAGCGGACATGATCATATTGGCCGAAGTGCAGCGTCCGATCCCTCGAGCCGTCTACGCCCGGATTCTCGTAGGTCCCGGCCCAGCCTTCGACTATGGGAAACATGAGCAAGGCCATTCCTCCGGGAACCAGCACCCGATAGAATTCCTTCAACGCCTTTGCGTCGTTTACGTGCTCCAGCACGTGATTGCACACGATCAAATCGATCGAGCCGTCATCCAGCGCGATGTCCTCCATGTTCAGCGCCGTGTCGGCGCGCTGACCGTCCAGATCGGCCCCGATATAGCTGCGCGCTTTGGGGCGGAGTAATCCCGAGATCACCGACTCGGGGGCGAAATGCAGCACTCGCTTGTCCTCTACGGTGCTTGGATTGAGTCGAAACCACATCGCTTCCAAGCGATGGCGCTCCAAGCTTCCGCACCTGCGGCAGCGCGCGTCGAACCGGGGAGGCTGTCCGAACGCCAGCATTTTTCCCACGCGCCCGCAGATGTTGCATTCCCGCGGATGGACGCCGAACAGCTTGGGCCAGAGGGTCACAAAGTCGACGCCAAATCTGGCGAGAACGGCGAACGAGCGCAGCGGTCCTTGCTCGTGTCTTCTCAGCATGGTGCGGCCACTTCCACCTCTTAACGTTGATCCCGACACTTAAGATAGCAGAACGCACAGCAGCCGCCTCGCGGATCATGAAGCTCGCGGATCATGAAGCAGGGGTCATTCGGATTTGTCCGGCATTTTATTAATTTTAGGTTAACTTCCAAGAACCGGAGCCAGATCATTGAGGCGAACGCCGCCACCGCGGCTCCAAGGTGGCGGGCGTCGGTCTCTACAGGACCCTGGGGCGAGGGCGGTCGCGCGCCACAGAAGTATCTGGGCCCCGCGTGTTCGATGGGTCTCGCCGAAGATTGGACATAAGCGCGTCGCTCTGTATCTTTATCGGGGGATGTGTCACAATTTTTTCGTAAGTGTAGTAGTTGCAACAGTTGTCAGGGGAAGGATATCGGACTCCACATGTCTCGCCATCTCGTCATGCCAAAGGTTGACCCAGGTTTCTGCGCCGCACTTGCGCTCAGCGCGATGCTGGCGGGTTGCGCCTCCGTGACCGCATCGCTGCCGCCGCCGCCCCAGATCGGAATCGGCCCCCCTACGGACCTGCCGGCCTATCGCTTGCAGACCGGCGATGTCATCGAGCTGCACATTCTCTCGAACCCCGAATTGAACGAGCAAGTGGTGGTGGCCCCGGATAATCGAGTTACCTTCCAATTTGCGCCCTCGATTTCGGTTGGAGGCCGCTCGCTGCAGCAAGTCACGGACATGCTCAACACGGCCTATGGCACGACGACCAAGAACGACTTGCAGGTTGTGCTCCGCAGCCAGGTCGGTACGCGCGTTTACGTGACGGGTGAGGTCACGACCCCCACCGAGGTGATCGCAAACGGCCAGATTTCTGCGCTGAGTGCGGTCACACGCGCCGGCGGCTTTAAAATCACCGCGCAGCGCAGCGAGGTCGTGCTGATGCGCCGCGACGAGAACAACAAGCCTCACTTGTACGCGCTCAACCTGCTCGCAGCGATGAAGGGTGAAGACCCGAATGCCGACATACTGCTTCAACCCTATGACGTTATCTATGTTCCGCGCGACCGGATCAGCAACGTGAGTATGGTATTCGAGCGGATCCACAACGCGATTCCGTTCGCCGTGAGCTACGGCTACTACAATTGAGCACCGGATCGGCTGACGTTAGGGCTGTCTTCGTTCAATACGTTAGGGCTGTCTTCGTTCAATAACAGGCGGGCATTGACGCTATGGTCATCGAAGTTTCTAGATCGGGAATCGTTTACGTCCTTTTTCGCCAGCGCTGGGTCATCTTGGCAACGTTTGGATTCTTCGCGCTGGCCGCCGTCGTTTATTGTCTGCTTGCAACGCCGCGCTACCAAGCGGACGCGTCGGTCATTGCCAATTTCAATCGGCAGCTGACCGGCGACGTTTCGGCCGACCACGGCAGCACGGGGGGAGGGGGGGGCGCAGCCGCGACAGACGAGGCTATCAACTCCTACAGCATGGTTCTTCAAAGCGATGCCCTCGCTGTGGAGGTGATCAACGAAGTGGGTCTCGATAAGATGTACCCTGCTCTCTACGAGGCGCAGATCGCTGCCAAGACGTGGAACCTCTCGGATTTTCTGGGCCTTCACAGCAAGACGCCGATGGAACGCGCCGTCTATCGCCTCACGACCAAAGATATCAAACTCGAAGTGCCCAAGGATTCGACGGTCATCCAGATTTCGCTGTTCAATGCGGACCCGCAAGTCGCCAAGCGCGCGCTCGGCGTGCTGGTCGCGCACTTCCTCGAACAACAGGGGAAGATTGGCCGCGATCCGCAGCTCGCCTTCGTGCAAAATCAGGCCGCCATATACAAGAAGCAGGTCGCCGACGCGCAGGCGGCCATGGAGACGTTCCAGCTCAAGAACCACATTTCATCGATGGACGAGGAGACATCCTACTTACTGAAACAGCGTTCGGATCTCGAAACACAGGCCTCCACGAACAATGTGCGTATCGAGGAAGATCAACGCCGGATCACGGCGCTCACGGAACAGCTCAAAACGCTGAAACAGACGGTGGACCTGCATCAGCAGGATCGCGATACGGCCCTCGACGCGGCGCGCGCCCAGCTCGTCGATCTGCAGGTGCGGCAAGAGTCGCTCAGCACCGGCTTCGGCCCGAATAGCCCCGCCGCGGTGGAAACCCGGGCGCAGATCGCCAAGGTTCAGAGCTTCATCGATTCCTATCCCAACCGCACGCCGCTCGTCCAGATGGCGCCGAATGCGACCTATCAGACGACCCAGTCGGCGCTCCTGCAGTCGAGCGCGGATCTGCAGGCGGCGCTCAAGTCGCAGCCGCTTCTGCAGTCACAAATAGAGAGCATTACCACGCGGCTCGCGGAACGCTCGCGCGAACAGTCGACGTATCAAGATCTCGTGCGCGAGTATCAGATCGAAGACGAGAACTATCGCGCTTATCTTCAGGCGGTACAGCAGGCGCGCATTGCGGACGATCTGAACAAATCGCAGAGCACGACCATTGCGGTTTATGATCCGCCGCACCTGTACAGCTCGGCACCTACCAGGCCCAAAACGGCCCTGATCCTCGCGGGTGCGGTGTTCCTCGGGCTGCTCCTGGGATTCACTGGCGCATTTTTGCGTGAGTCATTGGACGAGCGGCTGAACACACCCGCGCAGGTCAACACGCTGCTGGGACTGCCGCTGCTCGGAACGATGGCCGATTTCAATCGGCCGACAGTCGCCGAAGCGGGGCGCGGGTGAAAACGCGCGGCGGACTCTTGGTGCTCGCGAGCCTTGCCGGCTTGCTGAGCTCCGCGACGGCGCAGCCGCCGGCGCCGGCGCGCAATCCGGACAATCTCAGCAGTCCTGGAAATCTCAACAACCCGATATATCAGTCCAATCCGCAAGATCTGGGCCCCAACTCAGGCCCCCCTCTGTTCGGAGCACCTCGACCCGATACGAGGCCCGATTCCAATCCGCGGCTGCGCGTCAAGCGGCCCACGGACTGTCCTTTCGGCTACGGACTCTCCGGGAACAAGCTGCAAATGCCCCATCTGGTGATCTGCGTCGTCAGGCAGCCGAATCAGCCGGAATATGTGGATAGCCCTGTCGGCCTGGCGATCGTCGGTGGGCAACAGACGGCGCCCACGGCTCTCGAGCGCACCATAGCGAATCAGTGCCTCGGACATCCCGCCGGATCCTATGCCTGCGGCCGTGGCGGCTCGGAGTGCTGCCTCCCGAATCAAGACAACATGTGCTTTGCCGGAGCCTTTGCCTGTTATCCCACAGGCGACCGGACGGGCCCCAAAAAGGCATGCTGCATGAGCAAGTAGTTGTTCAGAGTCCTGTTCCTCCTCGCAACGTTCGTCATGCTGGCGAACCCCAGGGGTGTCCTGCATCTCGAGGGCAATGTCGCCAACGTCGTTCAAAAACTACTGTTCATCTTCGCGGGTGCCGCTTTCATCATGACCCGCCCCGCGCATCGCGGCGTCATAGCGCTGATGTGTGCGATAGCCGTGCTCACCTTCGTCTGTGCGATCGGAACGGATTACCCGGGATTCCAGTGGCGGCTCTACTGCGGTGGCCTCGTGAGCATCGTCGCTCCCTTCGTGCTGATGACCGCGCAGCCGCAGGCTCGGGACCGTCGGCTCGTCCTGCTGGTCCTCGCGGCGATGCCGGTATTGATGGTGCTACTCGGCGCACTTTATCAAGTCGTAGGAATCGGACATCTGATCACATCGGACTCCTCTGGTGGAGCGCGTCTCAGTGGCACTCAGGACGGCCCTGCGTTCCTTTCCGGTGCAGCGTTTACCGGCACGTTTGCCGCGCTGGAGCTCGCGGAACAGTGGTCCCTCGGATATGCGGGGCTATTGCTGCTCGACATCGTCGTTTTGGTGCTTGCCGGAGGACGCACCCCGTTGGCGTTGGCTGTGCTCGTATGCGGAATAGCTTACCTGCGAAGCTTCCGACGAGTGCCCCTGTTGAAGTTTTTCGTGCCCGTCTGGCTCCTGACCTTCGCTGCGGCCGGGGTCGTAGGGTTGCACGGGTTTGCGATTCAGCACTTGATGAGCACCACGATGTCAAACCGAGATCTGATTTGGGCCGTTCTGCGGCGCCATCTCGACGCTCACCCGTGGTTCGGTGTGGGACTCGGCAACCAGCAGCTTCTGATGTACGAAGGTCTCAAGGCGAGAGGAGCCGGCACGATCGCGGGGCACAACGAATATTTGCGCCTCGCCGTCGAGCTCGGATATCCAGGTGTGATCTTATTCTTCCTGCTCACCTGGGCGATTTGTTTCCTGGTGTGGAACTCTGCATGGGTGCGCAGGGATCCGATGTTTCCGGTCTACGTGGCTGCCTTTTACCTTTATGCGATCACCGACAACGCCTTCCTCGCGGCGCAGATCTACTTATGCCTTACGTTCGCTTCATTCGCCGGCCGTGGCGACAGCGCCATACCGGTCGCACACGAGCGCTATACCCCCGCATCGCCCCCGACTCTGCCAGGGGGCCGGCGCCCTCAGAACCTCAGCGACCCGACCTGAGATCTGCCGCGGCCTCCGCTCTGCTGCGCTCGGCGAATGCTTGCCGCAGAGCGTGGCCTAACTCGGCCGGAGTCAACTGGCGCCGCAACGCGTAGTAAATGCCGACGGCGATCTTGCGACGAAATTCGGTCGATAAACCGCAGCGCGCGTGCCGCGCGAGCACGAACAGGCCGCTCGCGTAATAGCGCGCGAGCAAGCCGGGGTACTTATCCCGATGTCCGACCAGCGCGCCATCGTAGTACGCCGCTTTTCGCGCCGCGCGATAGGCCCTCAGCGCGTAGTCCAAATCCTCGGCCCCGCCCATGGGGGTGCCGACACCCAACCGTTCGTCGAATTCACCGATCTCATTCACGACTCTACCCCGCAGAAAGATGGTATTCGATGAGGCGTTACGGGCGACCTGCGTGGGGTGGGCGAGTCTGGGCTCGGCGTGCGCGAATGTTGGATGGCGTGGCTGAGACGCGTAACGGCAGAGCCAGAAGTCGAGCTGTGGATCCCGGGCGAATAGCGCCCTCACTTGCGCCAGAAATCCCGGCGGATACCAGCAATCGTCGTCGGGAAATGCCACGATGGCGTCCGCTGGTATGCGATTTTCGGCGGTCAACTGGCGCAGCATCCTGTTGCGAGCGGTCGACACCGGCACGCGGCCCGGCAGCGCGTCAGGACGCATAAACGCGGGCATTGCCGATCGGACAGCCGATAATTCGCCGACTCCGAAATTCTGAAACAACATGTAGAGGACCATGCGATCGGAGTCCAGCGTACGCTCAGACTCGACGAGTGACTCCAGCATGCGCTCCCTGACGGATTCGCGCCCCCCTCGCATGTCCGTGGTGGAAATGAGTATGATCTCTATGGTGTCGCTCCGAGTATCCGCGCCAAACCCTTGATGCCGGGTTTCCTTGCGATGAGGGCCGCTAAGACGTCCACCCCATGCGCCTCGCCAGCGCGGCCAATTTATTGACGACACCTTCAGGCAGAGTGTCTCGGGCGAGCTTCTTCGCACGATGAAACATCGAGACCCTCTGGTCCAGAGGATTGGTTCGTTTCCATTCGACGTAGTTCTTGTGACCGGAATAAGTATCGTCAATCTTTCGGTCGGTTTGATAGTAATAAACCGCCAGCGAATTGCGCCTGATTCCCGGCGGTGTAGCCAGTGGATGGGGGTGTCCGTGAAAGCTCTTGGTGCCGGTGAAGAAGATGAGCATCGAGTTGAATGCCGGGGTGACCTTGCCCACGCACTGCGAGGCCGTCTCATCCCAAAGCTCGAGTTGACCGCCCCACTCTTCACGCCACCCCGGCGTCGCGTAATAGATCATGTTGAGGATTTGATCGAAATTTGGGTTCGGGTGCCGGGACGCGTCCGCATGGATCATCAGACGCCCGCCACGCCCCGTCGAATGCAGACCGCAGCCGTAATACCGCGGATCCGGCGAAAGCTGGGTGAACCCCGTAAGCTTCTCGACGAAGCTCAGGAATACTCCTGAATTGAATTCGTGCATTACATGTCGGATGAGCGGTGGGAAGAGCTCTTCATTGGACGTGCTGATCTTCTCGATGTCCTTGTCCCCCGAGTGCTGCGCATCGCCCGGGCCTGCGAGACGCCAGTTTATGGCATTCGGACCGGGGAACTCGGCAGCGATCGCTTGCGCGAGGGCGTCCGGCAGAAAATCCGGGATGACGACATGCGAAAACGGCTTGGCAGTTCGAAACTTCTCAGCATATTCCGCAGCCCGTTCGGCCAGGTTCTTACTGTCGAAGTAGAAGAGTCGATCGTCAGTGTTGCCCATCGTTGCACCCGTTGTCTTAACCTGTCAATTCTACGCTATCCGCGTGCTTTGACATGACGCCACATGAGTGTTTGACATGACGCCATGAGTTGTTTGACATGACGCCAGCGTTTGACATTAAGAGCGCAGCCGGCAGAAGTACCTCGCATCTGCCGACACGGAGCGCACGAGTAGTTTGTCCTCACTTCCCGGAAATTTGTCCCCGCTCCCCGGAACGTATAAGCTGAGAAATCTTTTGTACTCGTAAATTCCTGAATATCCTGCTGAATATCCTGCGCCGCTCAAAGCGCAGAGGTCGTTGAGTATGGCTACAGAACGCCCTCTTCGACAAGCTGCGCTCAGGGGTGGCGCCATCCTGGCGGCGCGCCAGGGAGTGTCGATCGTCCTCAAGCTGGTCGGCGCGCTCGTGATCACGCGCGTGTTGGGGCCGGTGGTCTATGGCACCTACGTATCCGCAGCGGCCGTCTTCAATTACGCCGGTACGGTCTGTTATGCCGGCATGGGAATCTACTTCCTGAGACTGCAAGGCGATGTATCCGAGATCTCCTTCCGAACGCTGTATTCCCTTCTCATGTTCACCGCGTTGCCGGTGGTCATCCTCATCGAGGCCGGAGCGGGTTGGTTCGCGCGCTACCTGGGTATTCCGGAAGTCGAAAGTGTCGCGAGAATAATTGCACTCGGTTTACCTCTCCAGTTGCTCGCGTTGCCGGCCATGCTGCGCCTCGAGCGCGGCCTGGACTACCGTCGTGTGGCGATGAACGAGATCATCGGCCAGAGCGCCTTTTACATGCTTGCCGTGCCGTTGGTGTTCTTGCATATCGGCGGAGCCAAGACACTCGCTGCCGCCGTAGTCCTTCAATACGCGGTCGTTTGTTTGCTGGCTCACGCTGTCACCAAAACCGTCCCGCGCTTCTCGCTCGACCGGCCTTTGGCCGCGAAAGTGATGCGTTTTGCGGTCGACTACTCGATGGCGACCTGGATCTGGCAAATGCGCTTGCTGGTCAATCCGCTGATCGTCGGGCCGGCGCTTGGCGCGCGCGCAGTCGGCTTGGTCGGAATGACCATCAGCCTCCTCGAGACGATGAGCGTGGTCCGGATGATCGCGTGGCGCCTGTCGGTCGCGATTCTCACGAAGGTCGGTTCGGACGCCAAGAGGCTGCGGGCGGCCATGACAGACGGCATGGAGCTGCAAGTCTTGGCGGTCGGAACCATCATGGTCATCTTCGGGTGGACCGGGCGTTTCATCGTTCCCCGGCTGCTTGGACCGCAGTGGCTCGGTTTGATGCAGATCTACCCGTACCTGGCGCTCTCGTATCTGACCATAGCCACATTCAACATCCACTCCGCGACCTTAACCGTCGTCAACAAGAATCGTGACCTGGCCGTCTACAATGCCGTATCCGTCACGGTCTTCGCGGTGACCGCGTATTTGGCGCTGCCCGCATTCGGCATCATCGGCTACGGCTATGCCGAGCTGGCAACCATACCGGTGTATTTCCTCCTGCATACGATTGTTGTCCGTATCATCGGATCGCCAAGTTACCGGCTGGCGGCTCTTTGGTGGCTCGGCGCCGCGGCCGGCTTATTCTGGCAATTCGGACCCTGGACGATTGCAGTGATGCTATTGGCATCCCTGCTGCCGATCTCCGTCAAAAAGCTTCGCAGCTACGCGGTCCTCGCTTTAGCGAGAGGCTAGTGCACACTATCGCCTATCGCGCCATTTCTGATCGCGAACCACGCGCCTGATCTGCCGCTGAACACGGCGACGCAGAGCTCGGGCATCGTGGTGCTTCAGGAGCTCGAAATATTGCCAAACCACGTGGCCGGGGAACTTCGAGGTGACATCTTTCGGCGGAGGCCTGGTGCCCGCCCCGGCCAGAAACTCCGAGATTCTATCCTTCAGACGCGGCTTGTACGATTTCCACCATGTCATGCATTCGGCCTGGAGCCGCGCGAGTTTGGCAGGATCTCGCAGGCAATCCTCGATCAGGGGCGTGGCCTCGCTCCAACTCGAGATGGTCGGGATCGGATGATCTCCCAGAAGCTTTCGATAGTAGTCGAACCCCAGCCGCTTTTCGACAATTGGAACCGCCCCGCATTCAAGGGACTCGTACAACCTGAAGCATTCGATGTTCACGTTTCCCATCGGACAGGGCGCGAAGATCGAGTCGGTCATCACATCGTAATATTCGTCGCGCTCGACGTACCGATCCAGCATGCTTCCGTCGTCGCGCTTGTCCGATCTCATCAAAAAGTTCGGCTCGATGCCGGAAAGCGCGGCGACCATCTCCGGTCTCGATGACTTGTAGACCTGGCCGGCAAACGACCAGACATATTTGCGCGCCGACACCGGGCGTATGGTCAAGGATGGCGGTCCCTGTCGATATCCTATGGGGATGACGAGGATCGAAGGGTCGTCGAACAACCCGGACCAATGCCATCGCATCACACCCGCAAACGAGCAATATCTGTCGTAACCCCCCTCGTAGGTTTCGTCCAGGTAATGCAAGAGTATGGAATTCGTTCCCGCGAACTTTTGATAGTAATCGCGGCCGTGTCGGGTGATGTGCTTGTCGAAGAGAATCGCGTTCGGCAATACGATCTTGCGCTCGCCGTCAAGGACATGCCTTTCGATATGCGCTCCCATCAGATCGTCCACCCAAGCGCGCTCTACGGGATTCTCGTACTGCCATATTCCCACGAACTGGCGCGCGGGTTTTTGGAGCGGCTCAGACATGGCGCTCAAGCCGTATCGCTCGAGGCTTCACGGTCATGAATTCGATCTGACCGAATGCGCGCTAGATGCGGCGATAGATGCGCGAAGGGATGTAGTAGCGCCGCCTGTTCAGGAAAACGCCCATCACCTTGGCGCCGCTGCCCTCGAACTCCTTCCTGGAGTTGAGCGCGACCGGCCAGCGGGTCCGTTCGGCTTGCACGACGAGAATCACGCCGTCGGCCATCGCGCCAACGGCCGGAGCCCAAGACATATCGGCGACCGAGGGCGCGTCGATCAGCACATAGTCGAAAGTCTCGCACAAGATGCTCTTCAACGCCGCGACCTCCCCGATCTCCAGGCTGCTGCCGCTGGCGGAGCCGAGCAAGGATCCCACGGGCACCACCGATACGGAACCGGTCGCGCCAAAATGCTTGCCGCTCTCCAGAATCGAGTGCGGCTGATTTTCCAGCACCGGAATGGTCCAATCTTGACGGGTGCCCCAGTGGCGAGTGAGCGCATGATCCCGGTCGCCGTCGAGGATCAAGACCGACTTGCGGCAATTCTGAGCCAAGGTGACGGCGAAGCCGCCGCAGACCGTGGTCTTGCCCTCCCCGGGATGCGCGGACGAGAACATGATCATCGAGCCGCCTTGAACGTCGGTGAGCAGGCCTTCGACCGAGCGGAACAGCGTTTGCATCTGACGGCTGGCTACGAACGAGCTATCCGTCGGCACCACAACCGGTTCAGAGTTCTCGTCAAGCATCGGCCTCTGATCATGCCGACGCAGCGCTTCGTATATCTTGCTCATTCGGAAATTCCGCCGAGATTGAAATAAACCAGAGTTGGCTTGGCCGGGGCGATGCAACTTTTCATCGTGACTTCGATCACGCGCAGTGGGTGACTTAGCATTAAATCGGGGCGAACCTCGAGGCTTGGCCGGGGCCGGATCCCAGAAGATAGCACAGCGAGAAATTAAGCCAACATCTTATCGTAGGAGGGCTCCGAACCTTAACGTTATGTCATCTATGCGATTCGTTTGCCGAACGCCAAGTGCGCGACGCGGGTATTCGCGCGGCTCTGATTGCCGCCAAGAGCCCGCGCCGCGCATCGCTCAGCGAAGGGGACCGCGCACCGATTGAGGCCATCTCCGAGCGGCCGGTGCACCGCGATGTTGCGCGATCAACGCTCGCTGGCGCTTTGCGAATGGCTGCCATCATCACGCTTCGAAAGATAATGAATCGGCGCGGCCCGTTACGAACGACCCTTTTCTGCTTGACATAATAAGGGGACCGGTGGCACGCATATTGCCTTTCTGCTATTAGACTTAAGGCAACACCCGCTGAAGAGTTGAGAAGAGGAGGAACTGCGATGCCCGAAGCGCAGGCGAGCGCTGCAAGCTCGCCCGGTGGTGAACTTCCGCTGCAGCCGCAAGGGCAGAGCGAGTATGTCACGTCCTTGTTCGACAATGACTCGGTGCAAGGCAAGGCCGTTCGCCTGGGCAGCCACGAACCCCCTGCGTTCACCCTGTTCAAGTCGGGCGCTCTGCCGCTGTCTGTCGTGCTCATGCTCGTTGTCTGCGTCTTGACCAGCGGCCAGACGTTGTCCTTGCGATTTTGGGCGCTTTCCCTCGTAACGTTTCT
>Ga0116227_10014324_pt1 | contig 12121 bp, 9 predicted proteins | sample S1TSphgellanicum_FD_89693 | JGI IMG/M metagenome (GOLD analysis project Ga0116227, IMG submission 89693) | Host-associated microbial communities from peat moss isolated from Minnesota, USA - S1T2_Fb - Sphagnum magellanicum MG | ecosystem: Host-associated > Plants > Peat moss > Unclassified... | reverse complement strand
GAGACCTGCGTGCGCGAGGCGGCAGGCAGGGTGCCGGTACTGATCGGCAGCGGTGCGGAGTGGACCCGCGACGCCATTGCCAATGCGCGCGAAGCCGAACGCATGGGAGCCGATGGCGTCATGGTCATCCCCCCTTACTACAGTTCCCCTACCGAAGATGAGTTGTTCGAGCACTACCGCCGCATCGGCGAGTCGATATCGCTGCCGATCATGCTTTACAACAATCCCGCGACGGCGAATGTCGATCTCACGCCCGGCATCGTGGCGCGCTTGAGCCGTATCGACAACGTGCGCTACATCAAAGAGTCAACCCTCGAGGTCACGCGAGTGCGGGACATCATCGAGCTCTGCGGCGAGCGCATGACGGTGTTCGCCGGCATACTCGGTTACGAATCATTTTGGCTGGGCGCACAAGGCTGGGTCGCGGTCTGCTCCAATCTTATTCCGCAAGAGTCGGCACGCTTGTTCGAATTGGCGGTCATGCGACGCGATCATGATGCCGCGCTCGCCCTGTACAAGAAAATCCTGCCCATCGTCCGCTGGGTCGGCGGCCACCGCTACGTCGCGGCGTCCAAGGCGGCTTTGAGCATCATGGGCCTCGCGGTTGGCGAACCGCGAGCACCGCGCCTGCCGCTGCCGCGCGCTGACATGGCAGCGCTGCGCGCGGAACTCGAAGCATTCGGGCTGATCAATTCGCTGGGTACCGCCGTTTGATTCTGCTGCTCGGCGCGCTCGGAGGACTGCTATCGCTGCCTGCGCAAACGCCGGCGTGCCGCAGCCCGGTTCCGGATTCCGAATTGGTTCGCCCTGGCACCCTGCTCATGGCCACCAATCCCACCTTGCGCCCGCTGCAATTCGTGGATTCATCCGGAGCGCTGCGGGGGATGCGCATTGAGCTCGGCGAAGCCATTGCCAAGCGGCTATGCCTCACGCCCGAATACATTCGCATGGAATTCTCGGCCATGATTCCGGGCCTCAAGATCGGCCGCTTCGACATGATCAATACGGGCATTTTCTGGACCGAACAACGGGCCGCAACGATGCAGATGGTCAACTACGAGTCGCAGGCCATCAGCATCAGCATTCCCCGCGGCAAAGCGCCGGACATCGCGAAACCGGACGATCTGGCGGGCAAGGCCGTCGGAGTCGAGATCGGCGGCTTCGAAGAAACCAAGTTGAGACAGCTGAATGAGTCCTTGGTAAGCCGAGGACTGGCGCCGATCAACATCCTGACCTTCGACAACTTTGCGGCGGCGTTTCAGGCGATGAGCGCCGGACAGACCGACGCGACCGTCGCCATCGATGCGACCGCGGCCGAATATGCCCGGGCGGGAAACGTAGATCGCGTGGTGACCGGTCTGTATCCGACGCCGGTCGCGTTGGCGATGCGAAGCCGAGCGTTGAGCGCGGCTGTGGTCGGGGTGCTCGACGACATGCAGCGCGACGGATCGTACCAAGCATTGATGAGTCGTTACGGCATGGTCGCGCACAGCGGCCCCTTCGTCGTGAACGGCCCCGACGAGGCAGCGCAATCGGAGGCATCGCAATCGGAGGCATCGCAGCCCGGCGCATCGCATGAAACCATGAAGAGCGGCTGGAATTGGCGAGGTTTTTTTCACTACCTCGTGAATGGCTATCTGCTGATGGGCGCGCTCACGACGCTCTGGCTCACCGCGGCTGCGATCATCGGCGGCCTCTGCATCGGCTGTCTGCTGGCATTCTTGCGTTTGGCGCGGCATCGCTGGCTCAGGGTTCCAGCGAATTTTTACATCTGGATTTTCCGCGGCACGCCGCTGCTGGTTCAACTCATCGTCATTTATACCGGCTTGCCGCAGATCGGCATCAAGTTCTCGGTGATCGAATCGGCGTTGATCGGTCTGGTCTTGAACGAAGCGGCCTACCTGGCGGAAATCATTCGCGGCGGCATCCTCGCGGTGCCGGCGGGACAAGGCAACGCGGGCCGCGCGTTAGGCTTCAATTCTGCCCAGGTCATGATGTATGTCGTGCTGCCTCAGGCGATACGCATCATCATTCCGGCCATCGGCAACAGCGTCAACGGTATGCTCAAGACCACGGCGGTCACGTCGGTGATCTCCATGGAAGAGTTGCTGCGCCGAACGCAGCTGCTGATACAGGATAAGTTTCTGGTGCTGGAATTGTTCACTGTCGCAGCCATCTATTATCTCTCGATGACCTCGGCCTGGAGCTTGGTTCAGCACCGCATCGAGAGGCGTTTCGATCACAACCCAGGGGCGGGACATGCAGGTATTTGATACAGTCATCCGTAACGGCACGCTGGCCACGGCCGCGGATGTATACGAAGCGGATCTGGGTATCCTCGATGGACGCATCGCCGCCATCGGCAGCAACCTCACGGCCGGAGGACGCGAGATCGACGCACGCGGCAAGTTGGTGCTACCCGGGGGAGTCGATGCTCATTGTCACCTCGACCAGCCGACCACGAACGGCTCGGTGTTCGCCGACGACTTCCTGACCGGTACCCGCGCAGCCGCCTGCGGCGGCACTACCACGGTGATTCCCTTCGCTTGCCAGAACCGGGGCGATTCGATGCCCGCGGTCGTTGCGGACTACCACGCCCGCGCCGAAGGCAAGGCGATCGTCGATTACGCCTTTCATCTGATCGTCAGCGATCCGACCGAGCAGCTCATTTCCCAAGATCTGCCTCGTTTGGTCCAGGAAGGCTACACGTCCTTCAAGATCTACATGACGTATGACGATTTGAAGCTGAATGATCGACAGGTGCTGGAACTGCTCGACCTGGCCAGGCGTCTCGGCGCCATGCCCATGATCCATGCGGAGAACGCGGATTTCATCGGCTGGCTGACGGACCGCCTGCTCGGCGCAGGCCACACGCAGCCACGCTACCATGCCGAATCGCGTCCGATGCTGGTGGAGCGGGAGGCCACTCATCGCGCGATTTCAATGTCGGAGCTTGCCGACGTGCCGATCCTGATCGTGCATGTCTCGGGGCGCGAGGCCGTCGAACAGATTCATTGGGCGCAGGGCCGCGGCATGCAGATCTATGCCGAAACCTGCCCGCAGTACCTGGTGCTGACTGAACACGACCTCGGCGGTCACGGCTTCGAGGGCGCCAAATGCATCTGCAGCCCACCGCCGCGCGACAAGGTCAATCAGGCCGTCATTTGGGACGGGTTGGCCAGCGGACTGTTTTCGATAGTGTCCTCGGATCACGCACCGTTTCGGTATAAAGACCCCCAGGGCAAGATGCTGCATGGCGAGGACACCGCGTTCAACTGGGTACCGAACGGCGTGCCGGGCATCGAAACACGGCTGCCAATCCTCTTTTCGGAAGGCGTGATCAAGGGAAGGATCAGCCTGCAGCGATTCGTCGAACTGACAGCCACCAATCCGGCCAAACTCTACGGGCTGTACCCCCGAAAGGGGAGCTTGGCCATCGGAGCCGATGCGGACATCGTGGTGTATGACGGACAGAGGCGTCTTACGATCCGCAACCAGATGCTGCATCACAACGTCGACTACACGCCCTATGAGGGGCTCGAGATCACCGGCTGGCCTGAGCTGGTATTATCGCGCGGCGAAATCGTCGTGGAGAACGGGGAGTGCACCGGCAAGCCCGGCCGCGGCTCGTTCCTACGCTGTGCGGCACCCGAGCTGGCGAAACCGAGGAAGCGTGCTCAATGATGAACGCGCAGCATATGGACCGGGGTTGGATCATAAAATAGAAGCATGCCGTGAACACGAACTCCACCTCCGGTGCTGAAAAACTCGGCGAACTGGCCTACCAGACGATGCGCCGCATGATTCTCGACAAGGCGCTGCGCAGCGGCGGCCCGGTCGTGGAAGGGAGGCTTGCCGAGGAACTCAACATATCGCGTACGCCGATGCGCGAGGCGCTTCTGCGGTTGGAGGGCGAGGGTTTGCTGGTGCGGGCGGGTGCCCGTTCCTATTCCGTCCGCTTCGTCAGAGCGGAGGAATATTTTCAAGCGATGAAGGTACGCGAATTGCTCGAAACCGAAGCGATCGGACTGGCGATCGGCAAGATCGAGAAGAAGGTGGTTCAGCAACTGGTGAAGAAGACCAAGGCGCTCAGCAGCGGCCAGCAGGAACAAGCTCATTGGGAGATCGACGACCAGATTCACACGATGCTGGCGCGCGCCAGCGGCAACGATGTGCTTGCCCGCATGATCGACGTGGTGCGAACCAACAGCCGCCTGTTCGAACTGGTATCGCCGTTCAACCGGATCGAAGAGGATCGCGCGGAGCATCTGGCGATTCTCGATGCATATCTCGCGGATGATGCGGCGGCGGCGCGCGCCGCGGTACGCACCCATCTGCAGAACCTGCGCCGCTTCGTGCTCGATCGGCTCGCCGAAGGCACCTACGGCTGACGGTAAGTGGCCGCAGGGTGCGGTGGCTCTTCAGTGGCGAAGGATCTTGCCGACAAACTCACGCGTGCGCGCCTGCAGCGGCGCATCGAAGATCTGTCGCGGTGCGCCGGCCTCGACGATACGTCCTTCGGCCATGAACACCACCCGCGAGGACACTTCGCGAACGAAGCTCATTTCGTGGGAAACGATCAGCATCGTGATGCCGTCGGACGACAGCTCCCGAATCGTCCCAAGCACCTCGCTGACGAGTTCCGGGTCGAGCGCGGCGGTGATCTCGTCGAGCAGCAGTATCTTTGGCCGCAGCGCAAGCGCACGCGCAATGGCGACGCGTTGTTGCTGGCCGCCCGAGAGTTCACTGGGATATGAGTTCAACCGGTGCGAGAGGCCGACGCGGGCAAGCAGCTCGAGAGCGTAGGGCTCGACCTCGGTGCGGGGCCGGCGTTTGATCTTGGTCGGTGCGATCGTCACGTTGTCGATCACGGTCATGTTTTGGAATAGATTGTACTGTTGAAAGACGATCGCGATGTCGGAACGCAGCGCCCGCACCGCCGCCTTGCTGGCATAGTCGACGATCCCGCCATTCAAGCGCACGCTGCCGCCTGCCAGCGGCAACAGGCCGACGATCAATCGCAACAACGTGCTCTTACCCGATCCGGAAGGTCCAATGAGGCTGACGACTTCTCCCTTGTCGACGTGCAAGTTGATGTGCTCCAGCACCATGTGCGACCCGTAGGACGCCTTTACGTCAGTGATTTCGAGCAGCGGCAAGCTTTCCCTCCACCCGCTTGCCGAAGCGTGACAGTGGATATGACATCAAGAAATACAGCAGCAGTATCGTGCCATACACCAGGGCGGCGGACAGGCCCTTGTTGCCAAGGACCTTGCCTGCGGACGTCAGTTCCATCACCCCGATCTGCGAAGCAAGCGCGGTGTCCTTGATGAACATGACGAAGAAGCCGAAGGCGGGCGGCAAGATCACGCGCCACGCCTGCGGCACGACGACCAGGCGCAATGTTTGCCAATGAGTGAAGTTCATGGCGCGGGCGGCTTGCCATTGATTTTCATGGACCGACTCAAGTCCGCCGCGCGCGATTTCGCTCAAGTAGGCGGTCGAGATCAGGAAGATGCTGATCAAGGCGACCGCGAAAGTCGATAGATTCGCATTCATCGATTGGATGGCAAAAAATACCAACATCAGTGTGACCAGAAACGGCACGCGTCGAAACAACATGCAGTAGGCGATCAGGGCGGCGCGCACCGGTGCCGGAGTACGCGAGTGCGTGGTCCGTAGGATGGCCGCCGCGAAACCAGCGGCGCAACCCGCCAGGCAACCGATCAGTGCCAGCGCAAGAGTGGTGAGAAATCCTCGTCCCAACAGCAGTATGTCGTAGTAGGAAAAAAAATGGCCGGCCGGGGTCATGGTCGCTTTTGCACCATCCGTCCATATGCGGCCAGTCCCGAGGTTGCGAGCAGGGTCATGACGACGTACATGACAGCCGCCACGATGAACGCTTCGACGGACAGATAGGTTTCGGCGCCGAGATTGGCGGTGCGCGCGGTGAGTTCCTCGACGCCGAAGATCGAAGCCATCGACGTACCGAGCGTCATCAATATGAACTGATTCGAGAGCGCCGGAAACATGGCCCGGATGACGTGCGGGAAAATCACGTACCTGACGATTTGCGGGCGCGAGAAGCCGAGCACCTCGGCGGCCTCCAGCTCGGTCGGGCTGACTGAGGCGAATCCGGCTCGCTGAATTTCGCAGAGGTAGGCGCCCGCATTGAATGTCGCCCCGATCAGCACCGCCGCAAAGGGTGACAATTGCAGGCCCAACTCCGGCAGGCCGAAGAACAGGAAAAATATCTGTACGAGCTGCGGCGTATTGGTCGCAAATGTGACGTATGCGGCGACCAGTCTCCTCATGGAGGGCGGTCCATAGCGAAGGATGGATGCGCAGAAGAGCCCAATCAGCAAGCCGCAGGCAAACGCCAGCACCGCGATCTGCAGGCTGAGCCACGCACCGCCCAGGAGATAAGGCCATTGCTCGAGGATGGGAGCAAACTGCAGCGACAAGATTATTGCGTGGCGGCCACGGGCAGCGTGGTGGTGGGGTCGTACAGCATCGGATGGCCGAACCATTTCTGCCAGCTTGCAGACACGAAGCCGCTGGCGTGAAGGATGCCTATCTCCCGGTTCAGACGCTGGGTCAACGCGGTGTTTCCTTTCTTGATGCCAAGACAATCGTAGCCCACGTCGATCGGTGTCGCCACCACACGCCACTTCGTCGGGTAGTTCTTGGTATAGCTCAGGACAAAATCCAGCACGTCGATCAGCGCATCGGCGCGTCCCTGCGCGATGGCGCGCACTGCGTCGGGGTAGTTGTCCAGAATGAGCAACTGCGCATTGGGCAGTTTGTCCTTGATGAGCTTCACCGGCGTCGTGCCGCGCACCTGCACCAGGCGCACGGTGGGCTGATTGAGTTGCTTCCAATCCGTAAAAGAGCTGCCCTCGGTCGTCAGTACACCCAGCACTTCGGTGTTCACCGGAATGGTGAAGTCAATGACCTTGAGTCGCTCGGCGTTGCGCGTCATGCCGCCGGTGACGACGTCGACTTTGTCGGCCATCAAAAACGGTATGCGGTCGCTTGGGTTCACGGGCACGATTTCCAAGTTGACGCCGAGGGCGTCGGCGATCTTTTTCGCGATGGCAACATCGAAGCCGTCGATATCGTTCTTTGCATCGTAAATGCCGAGCGGCGCAAGATTCGGATTGATGCCGAACAGGATCTTCTTGGAGGCGAGGATGTCGTCGAGAGAGCGCGCGGCGACGTCGAGCGAACAGAGCAAAACCCCGACGGCCAGCAGCATGCGGCCGAGGGTGCTGGATACCCGAGGCAATGCGCGCGTCGCCCGGTTCAGGGGCGCCCGGCCAAGGGGCGCCCCGCTCAGGGGTGCGCGCCTCCGGCCTCTCCCCAGGCACATCCTTGCGCCGGACCGCAAGGGTTGAACAACGCATTGCCCTTGAGGCCGGTCTTTGCCGGATCACCGCGCCAACTCGACGTAGGCTCGCCCGGCGGGGCGTTCTTGGCGATGTGCGCCGCCATCTCCCGCAGCAGATTGGCGGTGGTCATCGGCTGCCAACCGTGCCCCTTCATGGGCCGGCCGTAGCGGAAATCGCCGCCGTAGGCTGGAGCCTTGGTGGCATCGAGAAAGTCCTGCAAGAAATACATCGCCGGCGCCAGATAGAAGTCGTCGTTGTCGCCGGTCAACTGATGCAACTTGCCCACCAGCTGCGGTCCGATGCGTGACCAGTTCTGCTCCATGTAGTAGCGCAGGTCGTAGCCGTGATCCCGCATGTAGAGCGCCACGTCGTGATCGATTTCGCCGGTCTTCAAGTCGAACAGGCGGCGAGGGTAGCCGTCGGCATCGGTCGGGCCGTACACCGCGTTCCAGATGTCGATCTGCGCCGCCGAGCGTCCGCGAGTTCCGGATGCGAGTTCCATTTGCGCGATTGCTCGCATGGAGCCCACCGGCTGTCCTTCGGGGGACTGTTGCATCATGCGTTCGGGAGCGCCGGGCGCGGCGTTCGGTATCACGAACGCGTTCGAGTCGGAGTAGATATCGATGAGTTGGTAGCGCCGGAAATCGATGGGATCGGGGAAGAAGGTCCACGCTCCACCGAAGAAGTCGGGGTGATACACCTGCAAGGCGAGCGATTCCCAGCCGCCGGTGGAGCCACCCGTCAGCACCCGCGCATACGGCTTCTTGATGATGCGGTAATGCGATTCCACGTACGGGATGAGCTCATTCATGATGGCGTCGCCGTACGGGCCATTGTTGGCCGAGTTGACGGCGTACGAGTCATCGAAGAACGGCGTCGGGTGCAGGAACGAGACCACGATCATGCGGGGCATCTCGTCCGACGTCCACGAGGTATACAACTCGTGTCCGGTCTCTTTCATGCCTCCGCCCATCCAGGCGCGAGGTCCTTCGACGTTGGAGCGCGGATTGACCGGCGCCAGCTGCACCGGCGTCATCGACGTGTCCTTCGAGTCCGGATTCTCGTTGAAGCCAAAAGGCGCGTCGAGGGAGAAGTGGTTCATCTGGTAAACCACGGGGTAATACGTGTTGGGGTGATCTTCGTAGCCTTTGGGCAGCAGCACGATGGCGCCCAGCTGCTGCGGTTCGCCCCACCACTTGGTCAGGATGTCGCTCTGGATTTTGACGTGTTTTACCCAGTTCGTGTCCTTCGGCTCGTCGATGGGCGGCAGCTTGTGGTCGAAGGCGAGCTCGATCTTGAAACCTTGCGCGGGATCGAGATGCACCTTGACCGGTGTACTCAGGAAGTTGCCCGGCGAATATGCCCACCTCTGGCCGTCCCAATGGTCCTGGTGTGCCCAGATCGTATGCCCATCGGCGCGGTGGTACTGGGTGTAGACATTGAGCACGGCCTGAGCGTAATAGTCCCCGGCGGGCAAGTCCCGCATGCTCCACAGCGGGTAGCCGACCGAACTCGCATCCAGCGTCGCCGGCTGCCCCGGTTTCAGCTGATCGATGTCGGCGGCGAAGAACGGGACGCGGCCGACTCGTACGCGCGCGGACTGGTAGGCGGCTATGCGGGGCTCGACATCATCCTTGGTGTAGAGCGTCACAAACACGCGTCCGGTGATCGGCGTACTGCTGAGCGACTCGGGGAACCTCACCAGGAATTGCGTCTCCTTTTCCGCTGCGGCTGCGCTGTCATTGCCGCCGCCCTTGCTGCAAGAGGCGGCAGCGGCCAGAGCCAGCAACACGGCGCAGACGCGAGTGGTACGAATCATTTGGTGGCTTCCCCGTCGCTTGCCATCAGTACTTGATATTGAAGTCGACGCCGGCGGTCAGCGGCTGACTCACGGCGATGCGCTGGAAATCGGGAAGATTGTCGGCATCCTGCGTGATGTCGCTCAAGAATGCGCGCTTGTTGGTGACATTGTTGATGAAGAGCACGGCGCTCCACTTGTCGGCCTGGATACCGCCGCGGATGTTCGCGATCTGGTAGCTCGGCAAGTGATTGAGCAAGTAGCTGGTGTCCGTGCGGGTCCCCACGTAGGTGATATCGCCGCGCGCGGTCAGTGCGAGCTCACTGGTCAGCGGATGCTTGTAAGCGAGCGAGGCCGAACCGGTAAACTTCGGATCATCCTGAAGCTCGGTCCCCGGGTTGAAAATCGAGTTGAGCAGGTCCGCGCTCACCAATACCGCATGAGTAGCGCCGACATTCAGCCCGGCGGTCAGCTCCTGCGTGACCAACGCCTTGACTTCGACTTCGGCTCCATAAATATGGGCATTACCGGAGTTTGCCGTATAGATCTCGCCGCATTCCGGCAGAGCATTGGTCTGCTGAACGCCGTACCAAGCCTCGAAGTAGCCCGAGGCGTTGATGGAGATACGGTTATCCGCGTTGCGCCATTTTTCGCCGAGTTCATAGCTCCACAAGTGGTCCGCCGCGAAACTCGTCGGTCCCGCAATGAAGCTGGTGGAACCGTACTCGCTCTGCAGATTCGCCTCGCAGTCGATGGGTCCCGAGGTCGGGATGGGCCCGGTGCCGCCGCCTGGTCGGAAGCCTTTTGCGGCTGTCGCGTACACCAATAAATCTGGACCAAAGGTGTAAGACAGCGAGAACTTCGGCGTGACGCCCTGGCTGCGCGCGCCGGTAACGGTCGTCGAAGCCGGTCCCAGCAGCTGGCCGAAGAGCGTCGATGTGGTCTCACCCTCGTAGGAATAGCGCCGGGCCCCCACGGTCCCCGCGAGTGCCGACGTGAAATTGTACGTGACCTGCCCGAATGCCGATTGCTGCAGCAGCTTGAGTGGGTTCAGTGCAGTGAACAGATCGACTTCGCCGTTAGGATAATAAACGGGTGGGATTGCAGGATCAGGATACGGGGACTGGGAGGGATAATAAATATCCAGTACCGATTCGAAGTCCTGGTAGAAGTATCCGGCCAGCCATTTGAAACTCGAGTCGCCCACCGAGGAGATGCGCAGTTCCTCCGTGGTTTGGTGCGATAAGTTGTCTTCGTCGGCTTCGGCCGCGCCGAGGCCGCCATTGCCGGGGCCGTAGCTGGTGAGTCCGGAGCCCGTCGTCCACGATTCCGACGCATCCTGGACGTTCGGCTCGTACCGGTTCCAATAGGCCGTATTCGAATCGATCTCGAACAGATCGTTCCGGTACTCGAGTTTCAGGCTGGCCATCTTGAACTGATCCAGGATATTTTCGGAGATGTTGAACGGCTCATAGTGCGCATTGGTGCCCGGGTCACTGTCGATCTGGGGGAAGCCGCCGGCGGTCGTCCTCTGATAGAAGAAGGCCGGCGTGATGCTGAAGCCTTCGAAGGGCTGAATGAGCGCGCTCAAGCGCACCGTTGCACGATTGACGTCATTGACGTCCTTGTAATCCTCCGCGACGGGCGCCGCCAGCACGTTGCCGCGCACCAGACCGCCGTCCGTGGGTAGTGGAAAAGTCCCAGGCTGGGCGACGATGCGGTCGATCCAGCCGCTGTCGTGTTCATAGGAGCCGACGATGCGCACCGCTGCAATGCCGCCGAAGGGCAGGTTGACCATGGCATTCTCAGAGGTGTTGAACCCGCCGCCATCGGTGCCGCCGACGACCACCTCGGCCGAGGCATCGAACTTGGAAGGATCGGGCGCGTTCGGCACGATCTTGATGGTGCCGCCCATGGAGCCGGATCCGTACAGGGTACCCTGAGGTCCGCGCAACACTTCGATGCGGTTGACGTCATACAGCGCCGGGGAAATGACGATCCTGCCCTCGTTGCTGTTGGAGGTCGCAGTCATGAGCGTGTCGTCGTAGTAGAAACCCACCGTCGGCGAGTTGCCGCCGGTGGATGAGACGCCGCGCATCTCGAATTCAGTGAAGCCCGGTCCGCTGGTGCGGATCGATACACCCGGCACCGACTCGAGCAGTGTGGTGATGTCCGTCACTCCGCGATCTTGAATATCCGCCTGCGAGACGGCGGTCAGACTGATGGCCGTGTTTTGTACCGTGGCTTCGCGCTTCTCGGCGGTCACGAGGATTTCGCCCAGTGGGTTCGAATCCGCGGCCGTGGAAGCGCTGCTTTGCTGCGCCAGAGCGGGTGTGGCTCCGAGCGCCGTCAGTGCCGATGTGCAAAAGAAAAACGTGATCCCCAAAACTTTATTTTGCGGCATACTTTCACCCGTAGTGGTTGATGCGTATACGTTTGGTATACGCTAACATCAGATCATCGCCTGAAAAAGTTGTCAAGCGCGGCTGGTACTGATGGCAGAGTTCGATGTGATCGTGGTGGGAGGAGGCGCAGCGGGGTCGCGTGCTGCGCTCGCCGCCGCATCGGCCGGGCTCAAGGTCGCGCTGTTCGACGAGAACGATGGCGTCGAGGAACCGCTCGATCGCGCAGGCGTCGATGGCGTTGCGGCCGGCACCGTCACCAGCTTCTCCAGCCATGCGGTGTGGAGTGTCACCGGCGAGTACCGCGTCGACGCCGTGGGTCCTCACGGTACCGTGCATTGCACGGCACGCGCCTTGATCGTGGCCTGTGGCGCGACAGAACTCGTGGTCCCGTTCGAGGGCTGGATCTCGCCGGGCGTCATCACTCCGACGACCTTCGCGAAGCTATTGAGGTCGCAGCGTCTCCCGGGCCGCACCACGCTGGTCGCGGGATGCGGTCCCTGGCTTGCAGCCGTTGCCGCACAGACGAT
>Ga0116227_10014322_pt1 | contig 12124 bp, 5 predicted proteins | sample S1TSphgellanicum_FD_89693 | JGI IMG/M metagenome (GOLD analysis project Ga0116227, IMG submission 89693) | Host-associated microbial communities from peat moss isolated from Minnesota, USA - S1T2_Fb - Sphagnum magellanicum MG | ecosystem: Host-associated > Plants > Peat moss > Unclassified... | reverse complement strand
CCCCCACCCCCTCCTCCACCACCACCACCACCATTGCCTCCATTTCCTCCGTCACCGCCACCATCGCCTCCATTGCCTCCGTTACCACCACCATCGCCTCCGTTGCCTCCGTCACCACCACCATCGCCTCCATTGCCTCCGTTACCACCACCATCGCCTCCGCCGCCTCCGTCGCCACCACCATTGTTACCACCACCAGTAGGTGGAGATTGAGGTGGATTTCCAGATCCACTTGGGCTAGGATTACTACTTGGGCTAGGGGGGATTGCTCCTCCACCTTGTGGCACTGGATTAGGTGGTTGGCTATGACCTACTATAGGGCCATGCGGAGGGTTCCACCCTCCAGCAGGACCGGACTTGACATCACCTCGTAGGCCAGCTGTTGGCCGGTTTTCCAGTGTTGTTCCATCTGCACCATCTTCTCCCAAAGATGATATACGGGAATTCTGTGCAACCCACATTTGCCAACAGAATTTATCAAGAAAACAGTAACTTCATGCTGCATTAAGCAAGCTCTCAGCTTCTAATTAGTTCTAAGGTTTGAGAGCTTTGGCATGTAAAGCAGAGCTTACCTGATTATCCACAGAATGGAGAATACCAGCTCAGGGGCTTTTGAGGAGTTCACCGAAATTTACCAACAGCTTCTGATCATGGGTTTTTCATGATCCACTATTAATGGCGTGTCAAGTTCACAAGATTGCCCTCTCATGGCACTCTATACTGGAGGAATTAGATGAGGACTCTAGTGTGGATGAATCGCATAGGTGTAAATCTTAACTTATGTCATTGTCAAGAGCAGAGAATTTGAGAGGAAGGACAGAACAGACTCTCATTTTCAACATTTCTCAATTCTGCCCAAATCTTTCTCAGCTACCCCAGTGTGTGACCCTAACTGCATGATTTTTAGACGTCATTGTCAATTGACAGAAAGACTTACAGACTAAGGGTGTCTATGTGTAACTGTGATCACAGCAGCCTAATGTCAGTGGCTTTTCATAGAAAGCCTGTAAGAGGGCTGAAAATGTGTAATTAATCAATTTAGCAACTCTGAGAATACATGTTCTCATAAAAAAAGGACAAAATGTTACTGCATGGTGAGTCATATTCTGACTCACAACTCTTGCAAATGGTGAATACTTGATCAGTAGAGCTGTGAGATGGTTGTGAGAAACTAGTTGAAAAAACTTAATAGAAACCTGCTGTGATCACAACATCTGTGATTAGAGCAGCCTAATGGAAAGATGTCCTAACACGCGCGCGCGCGCGCGCCCAAAAAAAATCTCAGCTCATATTGAAGGGCACCAGACTCACCTTTGCCGCTGCATGATACACTTCATGAGAAGATTCGAACGACACACTGATCAAATGCCGACGTCCTGTATCCTCCAGGGAATATAACCCGACATCGTCACCTCCAGCAAAGTTGGGCCGCTCCAGAAATTCATTATAACTGCCGCTGTCCGATGAAGAACAAGAAGCTGCACCGCGAGGAACTGCTGCTGCAGGAACAGATCTTAAGGCGAGAGCAGGGTGCACTTGAAAGAATCCGGTGTAAGACAGAAAAATGATCACTGCAGTGAAAGCTGGGATAGACACAGGTGCAGATGATTCTCTGGATCTGTGACTAGAACTACTGGTGGCGCCAGCATTGCACCACCACCACCACGCCATAGCCGCTACCCCAATTGAGCTCTCTCACTGCAGCAGCAGCAGCAGCAGCAGCAGCAGAGGCAGGGAGAAGACGATGCTGGCACCAGCCTTTTTTTTACCTGGCGATATATCGCCAAAATGCTAAATAAAAAACTCGAAATAACCCAAAAAAAAATTTGGAGGTCTTCTGTCGCCAGAAGGGAGGAAAAAAGAGAAAGAAGTAAAGTCACCAGATTCATATATGTGATTGTCATTTTGTAGCGAAACATATAAAAAGGATGATTAAAGGTTTGTACTTGATTTCTGGTTTATAGCCAGATTTGGCTAAATCTTCCTAGGGATGATTGCCACTTTGTCTACAGCTCCCAATGAACAATTGCCACTTTAGCTACAAACAGTGGTGATCATCCAGAAGACAGTTTAACTAAATTTGGCTATAATAATATAGAAAAGGAAATGAAAGTAACACAGTTTAAGCATCATCCTTCACATTTTTTACTAGCATGCTTTATTAACCTAAAAGAGAAATCTGAAAAAAAATTCAAAAAAAGTTGGGGGAAAATTGGCGACTACAAAACAGGAGAAGAAATTACATTTTTTTGGCATTTTGAAAACAAAACAGCGAATTGTCTACATTTAGCCAGAAACAAAATGCTGGTCTGACTGCCACTCAAAATAATAATAAATACGTAGTTGGAGTTTGCAGACAGAAAGTGAGGCGTGTGGACTTCGACTCTGCAACTCCAATTATATCCCCGCGACTTTTGGTGTCACGCCTGCACTCCCCCCAACTGGGGCTCGAGTGTAGACAATTTAGAAATGGGTCCCAGAGACCGCTCCCAGTGCCTCCAAGTAAACATCTCCTTTGGTTTAGCTTGTTTTCCACGCTGAAATTATTACCATGTCCCACTGTTCCCCTGTTGTTGTATGTACCGCGTAATTGATAACTGCCATACCCACACTACTCCAAAATGTGGGGGTAGTTCATAGTCTCCGTTCACTAGACTACTCAATTCATTGCATTGTCACACTATATATATACACATATGAATTCACTGTTATTAATGAATTCACTTGTTGTACATGGACACCTTTTGTTGAAATGGGCCAGTGGAGTGGTTAGTGATTTTTTTTTTAAAAAGGTTTTGTTAATTTTTTGATTAAAAAATATTTTTTAAAAAATAAATATGTTTTTGAAATGCTTGAAATTCAACTTACTTTGCTTTTTTTTTTTTTAATGATTTCACATTTTTTGAAAAATGAAAATAAAAGAGAGAGAAAAAAAAACCTAGAATAATAATACCTTGGCATTTTTATTTTTATTTTTGAAATTTTTTGGAAGACTATCAACCTATTATTGTGTTGAATTTTCAGAAAATCAAACAAAACAAAAGTTGTATACACTTTTTAGGTAGTTACATTAGACAAGGTTATTTGCTTAGATTTGAATTTAGGTATATAAATTCAAAATTATGCATTATCAAGTGTTAAAATTTTCAAAACATTAAAGAAAACAAAAGTTGTGCACTTTTCAAGTAATTTTGCACTTGACAAGGTTATATGTTGGATCTGAACAATCTATTTGAACAAAAAGTCCAATAAAAATCAATGGTTGGAATCGTCACATAAAAGATAAAAGGGAAGGCCAAAGAAAGGCCAAAAGACATGCAACCTATAGTAACCAAAGAAGAGAGAAAGCTTGTCCCTCTTGTGGTAGGAAGCTATTTCACCCATAACCCTTTTGACGTTGCTTACATGCAAATTGTGAGATCTAATAGTAATAGGAGGTCTAAAAAAAACAACTCTCACTAATGTAGTCTTCTTGTTTATAGCAAAGACTAAAGCACACTGAATAGTAATATTAACACATTACTTGAAAAATTGAATGAAAAAAACAAGGATAAATGACTTCTCAATTGTCTATCGTGGAAAAGACAAATAGACTCCCTAATGAAACAATCCATATCACACCCAGGCGTGTTGTGCACTTCCATGGCCATTGGAATAAAATGGTATCCTTCATAAATCTATCTATACTTGTAGATTTTAACAATGACGTTAAGTTCCATAGTTACACTTGTTGGTTGACTAATAACACTTGTAACCACCATCTCCTATGTTAGGTCCATAACTACCACATCGAAAAAAAAAAGTTGGTCCTCATGAATCATGTAGAGATTAGTTCATAATGAAATTCTTAACGCAAGGGCACACCATCATTCTCTCCATACATCATGCCCATTCTCCCGAGTGAGGGCGTACATGACATCTTTGATGGCATCATGTATGGTTATTCCCTGACCTTCGAATGGACAACGTGCTAAATGCGTGCTAGATGTGTTTAACCCATGTCCACACTCACACGTTAAAAAACAAAATGTCAAGGGTTGAATCAAATTGAGACGAAAATGCAACATTGACGTGAAAATAGAGTGTGTGATGTTAAATAAATGGATAGATGACCTAACAATCAACCATAACCTTGTCCCTTTGCCCGAACAAAAACAAATGTGGGCTCTAGATGTTGAAGAAATGGAGTCATTCTCCAAGATAAACCTAAAAGATGTGTTTTAATGAATGTCCATCAAAGATACCTAAAGACTTTGGGCATCGATAATTATCAAACTCTAAAAAAAAGGTGCATATCTTTAGTTGTAAGAAGAAGGTTATCCCAAATTGCACAAAGGCATGACTAAAGAAGGTGTGGGCCCCCTTCAACTTGAGAAACATATTCCTCCAAAATAGGTTTATCAAAGATATGAAACCTAGAGCATAAATATGAAGCCACTAAAACCCAACTTTTAAAAAAAATAGATAAGGCACAATCCTCCACAAATAAAAGGCCTATACCACAAAAAATATCAATAATCAAGCCTAACACCTCATAGAAAGGCTTTGAATAGACTCCCCTGACCCTATATGTTTCCCAAGAAAGGAAGGTCATTGATATGCACCATGTCTAAGATAATGTCTCAAACAAAAAATGCATGTTAAAGTTTTGAAAACCCATTAACACACCCAAAATACATAAGCCATTTGTGACCAAAATGCAACCCTAAGAAATCTCTATGCCTGAATAGATCCTTGATGGACTCCAAAGCTTGCACTTTCACACGTGAATAGATGTAAGTTATGGTGGCTCATTTATTGCCACCTTTATGGATTCTCTGCATAATGTACTTCATTCATATGCCACAAACACATTGTAAAATAATCAAATCGACAAAAATATTTACGGATTAAAATTTTTAATTTGAATAAAAATATTTATTAAGGGGAAAAATTCAATAAACATACACTAATCATATCATAATGGACTTTTAAAGTGAACATGTGGATTATAATCTAGGTTCTGCATTAACATTCAAATGCATTTTTTTGTTATGATTTCATTTCAATATTTTTTATAGGGACTCAAAATATGATACATGATGGAAAAAATATGAATTGAAAAAAATTACAACAAAAATTTTAATGAACAAATAACTATGGACTTTTGAATGATTAAATTTGGACCACATTTTCAAAAGTCCCAATCTTGGTCATGTTTTTTTGGATTGATATTTTTTTCCCCTTAACATGTATAATAAAAAGTTTTTAAAATGGGCATCCTTTCATTTGGACTTTATTAATTGATTAATCACCACATAAGACCCATAAAACATTGGTTTTTAACGTTTTTACCATTCTAATGTTAATTTTTCCATTTACATGGACTTTTGGGACTGGGATTCTTGCCAGTTTTGAGCTATTGTAGCTTGCATCTACCCACCTTGACCCTAAACCCAACTAGCGCTAACTGGGTTGAAAGGTGGTCAAAAGCAAATATAATTTTACTCATAAGGCCCACAATGTGAGTATTATCCATTAAGGATGGAAAAACACAGTTGGAGGCCTTACGCAATGGTCTTTAGGAATGTTCGATAATGGGCTAGGGCAAATGAAAGACCTTCTAGGACATCACCCTGCCTTGTGCTTAAAGATGATTCAATAATGGTGACCCCTCTTCATGCTACCCATGTTGGTGGTGAAAAGAATAATGAACACCATAACCTAGTAAAGGGGACAATGCTTGCCAAAGGACCCTCGACATTTCACAGCTCTTAAAAATAACAACTTGAAAAACATTATTAAAAGCATTTTCAATGTTAACTTGCATCATAACCCAATCGGGGTGTAGGTTGAAAAGGGCTTTAATGCCAAAAAGGATGGGCTCATAGCCTCCAAGGGTCAATACTCCAAACTAATGGGAGGATAGGTGTTCGTGAATTGACCCTCGAAGTTCTAGGACAATGGAACGATTAATAAATCAAAAAAAAAATTTACTTATAGCAATAGGATGAAGACCTCTAATGTCCTTTACCATTGCCAACAATTTATTAACTCCCAACATTAGGGCCATTAACCCAGGGATATCACCACAGGCAATAACAGTAATAGCGTGGAATAATTTTCAAAACCTAAGGATGGTCCTTTGGTATGAAGCATCTCAAAAGATGTTCATAAACCATCTTAATCAACCCATTCGAAGATAAATGAGGAGTCTAATCCAAGACAAAAATGTCTTTATGCTGATAGTAAAAAATAAGTGAAAGGGCAAGGTTTAATGGAAGGGGGTGTAGTTGATGCAAAGTAAGCGAAAAGCTTGTTTGACCTCATCTTAAAGTTCGAAGGATCCTATGAAACAAACAAAAGCATGCGAAACAAGCTTCAAACAACCCCGAAATGAAATTAGATTGAACTTGAAACCAACCCCAAGAAACAAAAGGGATAAAACCAAGGTGTAGCACAAGAAAGGAAAACACCTACAAAGATAAGGCAACATGGGTAGCCTAAGAGATAAGGTTGGCATGAGGGTGAGCATTCTTCACATGCCTCAAAAGGCTGCCTAAATTGTAAAGGCTGGAGTGATGAGGACAAGGGGCATTTCGAACCGATGGAAGACGCCAAAAAGGAGCCATAGAAAACACACTAGGATGCAAAAGCCCAAGCATGCCCTTTAAAAAATAATAATAATAATTTAAAACTAAAACTAAGTTATTTTTATTTTATTTTTATTTTTATTTTTAAAAAAATTAAAAAAACCTTTCCTACCATTGCAGGAATGCGTTAGCAATGGTGACCTTGGCCATTGCAAGAGAACAACAATGATGGCGGGCCTAACACACCACTTGTCATTCTTGTTGCTCTAGTTTGCAAGCTCCGTTGCACTTGTCAAATCTTTAGTGGTTTGGATATCATTCCCAGCTTGAACATGATTAGCCATTAACAAACAAGGCAACCCATAGGCCCTTGATTTTTCCCTTTTCCAAACATATTTTGGGATTTTCTCTACCGTTTCCTTCACATCTCCGGTCCTTTCTTAGAACATCTACAACTTTTCTATCAATGCCTTGTTGAGTATTGTGAGCGGGTGGACAATAGTAGAGCTTCAATCAAATAGTGTATTAACTACTTACCTACTTATTATACATTTACATTCCCTACATATTTAAGACCTTAATGTGATACTTAAGAAAATCAATAGCTCTATAGATTCAAATGTATAACATTAAATTGACATTAATTAGTAGATAAATTGCAAAATTGTACGCACATGACACAACCTTTTCTGTTACTAATAGTGTTTAATCTTTGGTACATGTTTAAAACTCATGAAGAATTTTTTAAAATTCATGTGTTGAAATTAAATCTTCAAACTACATGAATTATTTGGTAATTCAAACCCAATTAAGGATTTTGATATTTACTATCCACTAACGTATTTTTTGGGAATTTTGTGATGCAGTTAAATGGTTATCATCCCAATTGTGACAAAAGTTTTCCATTTTTCTTTTAAAAAGGTTCCAAGGAACATGGTTAAGGGAACTTTTTGGAATTTTTCCAAAAAAACATTAAGATTTTTAGAGAATTTGCACAAATTATTATCTTTCTTCTTTTGAAATCACCATATTCACCTAATAGGTTATAGTAGTTCGCCAACATGTAATAAGATTTTTAAATTTTAAATTTTTTAATTTGTCATGCAACCAAATTTGGCTAAATCTTCTTGTGGTTGTTTGTCACTTTTGGTGCAACATGAAAGAATTGAAAAAGAAAGTAATGTATCGTCAATAGGAAGATTTTAGTAAAATCAATGCATAAATGATATATGAACTTTTTGTCATCTTTTTATATTCTAAACTAATTGAAATCAAATATAAAAATTTGGCAACATTTTTATTTCTTTTCTTTTTCGACTTGTGGGCAATTAAAATTCTTCAAAAATCACTTCTAAATACAAGGTTGAAAGTTGTTGAAATGGATGTGGTTTGGGTATCTTCAAGATTTAAGAATCTAATTTTAAAAGTGCTAATTAGGTTTAAATTGACATAGATTTCATGATCTAGGCTTCCTATCCATCACATTGTCCCAAAACTTATAGAAAGATAACAAAAAAGACATATATGTTTGCTACCAGAAAATGTCATAGAATCTATGATCTATAAGCTCAAAGTTTTAGTTTCCTATGGTCACCCCTAAAGATGAATTTTTTTCAAAGTTATAATTGAATTACTTTGACCTTTGCATAATATTTATTTAGAAAGTGTTTTTGGGCACAATGGACCATGAATAGACAACAAATTCATAAAAAACCAAGACATAAGACAAATTTAGTCATATTCCTAAGCTTTTTGGCATCATCACAACCAACACAAACATCATGAAGATAATTTTTATCACCAAAATGAGGTGATCCAAATTTTCAATCCCCCATTGTGAGCATGGAAGGTTTGTAATGACATCAACAACACTAAAGACTCATTTTCGCTCAATACATGAGCCCACAATGTCAAACCCTTGACAAGCCAATGTAAAAAGGAAACATGTGGGAATTGCATTGCATGTTGTGTTTACTCAACCAAGGGTTTTCATGTTCTATTGATCACACATGTAACTATTGAAATAATTGTAGTTCATTTTTCAAATTTGAAATGAGTACATCATTAATAGACAAAACTTGCCCAAAAAAGAGGTCATTGTATTCAATTGTTAGTAGTTATGTTGATTCCGTAGCATGAATGAAATGATTATACATTTGTAATAAAGGACACACAATCTTAGCATTGTATATTGCAACAATTTTAGTAGGAATTGAATTGCCCACAAAGTTTTAAATACATTTCATTTTTTATATCAATTGCCCATAAACTTTTGAATACATTTCATATTTTTGTAATGAGGGTCAAGCATGATCACCAACATGTTATGGGTTTTAGAATGATTGTAAGCCATTGAAAAGCCCAAGAATGACATCAATATCCCCACAATTTACACCATCTCAAACCCTTTTAATTCCTACAATTCTGAATCAAAATCACCACTAATTAGTGCTTGATTCAAAGCTTCAATGTTGGCCACATCAACTTTCATAACAATGCATAAAATGAAACATAAAATAAGAGCACTTGAAAACAACCAATACTTTTAGGTTTGGTTTAAATCACGTTGTTTAACAACAGTAAACAATTTATTGATAATTACTTAATCCATAGCCCAACTTTCACCCACTAGTACTTTGAAAAACAAATGTAAAGCTTGTTTGTTAAAGGTAGAATTATAATGTTTTTGTTGGACAAACTAGATGGAAGTGTTGAACAAAAGTTGTTCTATCCTTATTGGATAAGCTAGACAAAGGTGGTTTTAATAATTGAGAAGGTGGATAGAAATAGAGGATGACTAGGTAGGATTATGGCTATTGAGACTAAATTCAAATTGGTTCATGGCGAGAGAATTGGGTTGATCTAGGAAACATTGTGAGGATGAAAAGGATGTCTCTAACGAATAGTTTTTTTAAAGGATAAGTAAGAAGGAGCTTAAGGAGATTAGAGAGCAATTTTTGATGAGGAAAAGAAATATTATTCTAGTATGTGTTTTGTTTCTATTTTTTTTCCATAATTTGTTAGGTTTTTTCCACTGATATGAGAAATTGAGTTTGTTCATAATTACTACATAGTTAGAAATATGAAGATTTGTATGATGTGATGGAGTTTTGGTTGAATTATAATATGATTCCTATAGTTGTTTCAAGACAAATTTTATATTTGCAAAATAACATGTTAAAGAAAACAATTTAGATTAATAAAATGTTGGAACATTAGTATTTACCATTTTGCTATCCATAACATATGGAGATTGCATTTTGATATTCTAAAGTTTTTTGAAACAAAATAACTCTCAAAGCAAATTGCATCTTCACTAGAGTTTTAAGCATTCTTGATGTTAGCCTTGTAATGATATAATCATATTTCCATTCTTGCCTCCCTTTCCATGATTGTTTTGTCTAACTACTAGTTTTTTGCAATGACGTTTGAGTAGCCTTCAAATTGATTTCTAAGAAATTGTGATAGATTTTAACATCGTCAATGGCATACTAAATTGTTTTTGACATTGCATGGCCATAACACGATTCTACAAATGAAAAAGGTAATTAAAAGGGAAAATAATAAAATATTGATTTCGAAGAGTTGGTCAATGTGTTTAAATTCAAACCTTTTTTTTGACATAAGCAATGACTTTGTCAAGCAAACCAAATGAGTCAAATACGAATTTTATCTAGTTTGCCATGGCTACACTAATCATATTTTGCACCTCAAAAACTCCAATAATCACATAGATGGGCACACAAAACTTATTGATAACAACCATATCAAATATGTTGTAACTAGCATGTAACATCCAAAGATCAAGAGAGGATGTACATGTAATACAAGAGAAAAAGTTAGGAAATCATATTTTTCTTTAGTTTTTATCATAATATTTGGAAATACTTCATTCATCAACTACCATTGAGATGGAAAATATACCCACTTGCATTGATGGAGAATTAAACACCTTAGCCGTGGATTTTCAACGAATGACAAAGGATGATAACCTTTCACAATGTACAACAATAAGTCCTCCAATAAATCTTGTTGTGTTTGTGACTACAAAAAAGAAATTGTAATGTAAAAAGGTGGGACAATTCTCCTTTTCTTTGCAACTTGTTTCTCATTTTTTTTTGTCATTGTTTATAACAAACAGTCCACACCTTGTATACAACTCAAGATGTTCATTAAAAGTGTGTTTTTTTAATGAAATTGTGCCATGCTAATTGTTATAACTTCAAAGCCCAAATTGTTCTTCCCTTGTGATAGATTCCTAGCATTAACTTGCATTACAAAAGGGTAGCATACAACACATCATGACATTTGTGCATTGCAAGAATTTATTCTAACAACACCATTAACAATAAAAAGACCCCAATAATTAAAAAATGTGATGACAAGGGTATTATAATTTTTACTTAACTTGGAGTTATGGAACAAAAAATTGTCAAATTATTTCCATATAAGGAATATATGCCTCTTCTTATCAAAGGGGAGGAGGGTGATTTGACTGAGGAGTTAATTGATAACATAAACTCATCATAGTCATGTAACATCTCAAGTGTTTCATTGGTTGATGCCATCATTTTAGCTACATGCACAAAACTTTTCTTTTTTTTTTAAAACACAAAACCTAGTGAGCTATTAAATCACCTCAAACCTACAAATAATTGTAACAAAACCATATAAAATTACATTTCAAAACTTTAGGGTGCCACATAATTACACAATAGAAATGAAAACATATAACAAAAGCATACATAATTAGATCTCATTATTCAAAACCATACTAAATATCCAAATGGCGAATCATTAATAATTAATGCTCTTACTAGGAGTTTTTAATAATTGGATCTGGTCAAGTTTTGGATACCCAAATCCAAAGCCCCCAGTTCTAACACTTGGATTCGGACACCCACACAACACTGGTTTGAACCCATCCTAGGTTACAACCTTTTCATAGGATTGACATTTTGTTTGAGAACCTCATCATCTATAAGAGTAGGTAGTGAGGGTTTTCATCATTTGTGAAAATGGTTTTTATTTTCTATGTACATAATAACACATTCATTAAGCAGCTTCACCCAACACTTGCTTTCATCCACTAGCCAACCAAACCAATTTTGAATGGGTAATATTACCATGACATACATGTGGGTATATAACATGGCAAATATATACCTTATCTAATTGGTAAGTATTTTTGCTTACCCTTTTATTTACCTTACATAATGATTGTTTCTTCTTTTGGCAATTTTTTGCACTTTGGCAACACAAAAAGGTGCCCTACAACTTATACAAAGGGTTTTTTTTTTTTTTTTTTTTTTTTTTTTCAAAAAAATATAAAAAATTTGCGCAAAAACTGTAATCACCAATCGTTTTGCAGAACGATCGTTCTATTGACAGTGAATTAAACAAGAAGAAACCTTGTTCATTCAACTAGTTATAGTCGAAGATGCACTTGCTTTTTTTCTTTTTTCCCTTCCTTAATATTTTTTTCTACCATTCATGCAATGAGGATTGCCTCCCCATAGTTGAGTTTGATTCATTACAAATAGATAGAAGTT
>Ga0116227_10014321_pt1 | contig 12124 bp, 5 predicted proteins | sample S1TSphgellanicum_FD_89693 | JGI IMG/M metagenome (GOLD analysis project Ga0116227, IMG submission 89693) | Host-associated microbial communities from peat moss isolated from Minnesota, USA - S1T2_Fb - Sphagnum magellanicum MG | ecosystem: Host-associated > Plants > Peat moss > Unclassified... | reverse complement strand
GCCATGCTTCTGCTGGAGTGTGAGCATCCTGTATGTGCCCAATCATAGTGTCTGTAACACTGACAGACAACCAATACATGACCTTGCGTGCACCCTGGTTCCAATCCTTGAATGCCTTTATCTATACTGTAATGGCATTTTCCTCGGGCAACTCTGGAGGGTCTTCATTCTCACCTTCCACATAGTCCCAAAATCCTTTTCCCATAAGGAAATTAGTCATCCTGAACTTCCAAGCATGGAAGTTGTTCTTGTCAAACTTCTCACTAACAATTTGAATGATGCGGTTTGACATCTTGTCCGAATAGCACACGAACGCCTGCTGGCTCAAAACAGAGGTCGAGATGATGCAGAAACGCAGTTTTTCAGCCCCAAAATTCCATCCAAAAGATTATATACAATCCCTATAGCTTCGTCTTGGCAAAGATAGCTCCTCGATCCAATGTCGTTTGCCAGTGCCTCCCGAAGAGCTCCAACACGGGTGTAGTGGCGAACACGAAGGGGGAAGAGATGATGACCTCTTGTTGTCGTACCGCCTCTTTTGCTTCTTGTGCTTGCTGCTCAGCCCTTAGCGTGTACCAAGCTCTGATACCATGAAAAGATAGGGGGGAGAAAGCTTGAGCTCTTGCAAACACCCACATTCGCAGACGACAACAAGTTCTCCAAAAAAAAGTGGTGAAGATCCGTCGCGCGCGCGTCAGTCGATGTGAACGTAGAACGATCACTAAGTGCGCCAGTCGATGTAGAACGATCACTGAGGCACATCATGGATGTCAGCTCTAGTTGAGCTTGACATCTCAACAATTAGGGTAATGCATGTAATATCAAGAGCTGAACTTTAAAATATTCATGCAATACTACAAAATGTGGGTGTGGTTCACCGGTCCCTGTTCACTACAACTAATAAATCCATTCAAAATCCAATGAAATCACTTGGCATATAGGGACACCTTTTGTTATAGTGATGGCATGTGTGTATAAATATTAACCTTTTTTTTAATGATATGTGGCCACTTTTTTTATCTTTGGCTAGCCTATGTGATGAGGCTAATACACTTCTTCGTGTCCTATTCACCATGAATGTAATTGGATAATTGGTACCAAGAAAAATCCACAACATCCATTTATATTGCTAGGATGAATGTCCTTGCAATAATCATAAACCCTAAACCATCACCCCATTGTTCCAAAAACAGACATTTTTTTCATTTGTTTGATGTTAGGGTTTCCTTTGGAGCATGTCAAAAAACACCTACTACACTTTACCTTGAAAGTAAAACCACAAAGAAAGAAAAAATAACTAAAGTAACTAATTCACACACTTGAAAAAGGTTTACATTCTTACAACATTTGCAAAAGGCATTTGTACTTTAGAAAACAAGAAGTGAAGAAAAACACATAAACTATTTGTTGTCATCTTAATTGGAAAAAAATCTAGGGAGCGTAGAAGATAATTTTGTGTATTACACAACTAGTTATTCTTAACTACTTTCTAGACACAAATGAAAAGAGTAATCACATACACACATAGATTCTTTTTGTCACACACCATAAACCCAACTTCATTGCCTTGCCAAAGTACAACAATTTCTTCACATTTTAACTTCCTTTCACACCATAGTTCATATGCTCCCCAAGCTCCCCCTCTAAAGAAGGTGATAATCTTCCTTGGATTTCTCCATTGGCAATGCACACATGAGAACTTAATCTCCTCCTAAATTAGTGTTACTCCTCCCCAAACTCCACCCAACTAACACTCAAACAGCCAACTACCTACCTTTTAAAAGTCTAACTAAATGAGTTGGTGTCACTTCTCTAAATTTAGGGAACTATTAATTAAACCTACCATCAATAAAATTTTAGAATTTACTAGGTTACCTTACCAACTTTAAGTAACCCCTAAAAGGAGGTGAAATTTACCTTCTAACATTGGTTAGTTGTGACTTTACAACATTTTATGTTTTTAATGATTAGGTAATTAATTTTGTAACTCCTTTGTGTGTATTCTTTCTTTTCAATTACTCCATTGGTTTGTAAATTTGCAACTTACAAATTAATAGGCACAATTTGCAACCTACTATTCTTTTACATTAATCGTTAATTGTATAAGTTCATGTAATGTTTAGTGTTCTTAGTGATCAAGTGATTAGGTCTACAATTGCTTTATATTTTCTCTTTATTCTTCAATCACTCTAATGGTGTACTGATGTATAATTTATAAGTTGTATGTTATGCAAAATTTGCAACTCACTGTTCCTTTATGTTAATTGTCAATTGTTTTGACTTGCAACATTTTGTGTTCTTAATAGTCAAGGTGTCAAGTCTACAACATCCTTGTGTTTGTTTTCTATTCTTTCAATTGTTCCACAAGTTTGCAAGTGTACAACTTATTGTGCACATTTTGTTCCTTATTGCATTGCTATCCAACATGTTTTATTCTTTTCCAATCTACATGTATATGATCACAACACTATAGTTAGTCCTAAAATGTATTAATGTTCTTGTAAGTATTGACTAATGGATGAAAACATGGTAAAAGGAGCTAGGGGCACCAGGGTAAAAGTTCTTTTCCAAGGATTATACATGACATGTGTCATTTTTGTGTTGGTTTGTAACTTAAAATTTTGTATTTTAGATACTCATTTTAACACTACATGTTAGATATAAATACATTTAGATTACAAATTGATTTTATATCATATATTTTGTGCATTCGAACCTTTTATCACATAAATATGAATAACTTTTGTTAAGCCACATTTTCAAAATCCATAATTTTTAGGGTCAAAATCATTTTGAACCAAATGTGTTAAATCAATTATAAAAAAAAATTCATTAATTCAAGTCCTTTTGCCGTTCTAATTATCAATGTTAAAATCTTCTTCAATTTTCAAAAGGAATGGTGTACATTTGGTAGAAAAAAGGTCGTTTGAAAAAATTAAGGATTATCCACTCTTGAGGTTTGAATGCTTTGAACATGTTTTTTTTTTTTTCATTTGTGTCAAACTTTGAACATGTAAACTTTGTAATTAATGAAAATATTCCAAAAAATTTTATGAAAATCTAAACTATTATGTTTCCCTTATGATTTTTCAAATATAGAAAATTGTAATTTTAAGGAATGTCCTCTCATTTGGGTGGCTCCTTTGACTATGTTTTTACCTTAATACAACTAGAAACATACATGTATTTCTACAATGTAAAACATAATCTCAAGAAAAGAAAAACATAAAATCCTAATGAAGAAATTAAAAAGGTGCAAAAGCTTTTCAAAAACATAGACATCAAACGAAGAATGTCTAAAAACAACGAATAAGAGTATCTCAAAATCCCCTCCAAAACCAAAATTCAAATATAATAACTCATTAACTAACTATTACATCCTATTGCATGATGCCTTACTAACTAATGTATCCCTTTAATAGGTTTATGTTTACCACTCCCTTGTACATTGTGTTAGGTTCCACCATCTTTCCTCCATCTTATAGTTTTGATAGTGTGCCCAATTCACCATTTAATGGATCATGGCCTTCTCTCAAATCTATATGTAATCGAATGTTTGGTTGTGCATCATATGTAAATGTGTAAACACCTTTAATTCTTTTTGACATGTTTCAAGTTTTTTTTGAAATCCTTTTTGAATCATTTGGTCTTAAGTAAATTGTGGAGTTGTTTAATTTACAATTCAACCAAGAATCTAACTTGCCTTCAAAAAAGCAAAGGAGTGAAGTGGATGGAAAAAAGCCACAAAACTCATATGATAATACATGAAAGTTTTAGATTGAGTGGGTAGCCAAAATGACATGGAACAAAGGGTTGGTTACAAAAGGTGGATTTATCCACATTATGAGCTATAGGGTTTGTTCTTTAATTGAAAACAAGGAAAAAATTATGGGTTGCAAGTGGGATACCAAGTAACAAAACATCAAGGGTGTAAAATTGTAATGCAAGGCTTACCAACATCTTGGGGTGAAGGAGCGACCGGGGGGGGGTGTGGGGGGATCCATCAATGCTGAAGACTATGCACATTTGAAAAATATGAAGTATCACCAACATGGGTTTAAATTAGTTCTAGAATAAGTACATTGTCCTATAGGTGAAACAACTTGAAAAGTGGTTTAGATGAAGACCTTGTTCCATATTCTTGCACATGGTTATCCAATGTTGGAATATATTCTTTGTATGAATTATTTGTGTGCTTGTAGATCCCAAAAATCCAACCATGCACTAGTCTAATGGAGTTGGTTGGATCCTTGTTGAATTCATGTATAATCAAATACAAGTTGCCATTATTGTAGCCATCCAAGGAGTTTAATTCATTGCTTGTTCATGTGACAATGTTACAACTTGACAATGGGTCTTGGATTTGTGTTCACACCTATGACATGGGTGATGGATGGATTAAATGGCCTATTATGGTTTGTGTTGACAAAATTTTTGGTGGATTTGGGTCTAACAACTAACTAAGGTAATCATGAATGTTTTATTGAAGGGTGGGGGGATGACCAAGGAAGATTTCTCTAAAAAGCTTTTATGTTTTGGAGCAAATGGAGTGAATTTCTTTTAGGGGGAAATAGGAGTGACAAAACAAATAAAAGATTCATGGCCACCATTTTTTATGGGTGTTCATTGTGTTGTTTGTAAGACTAAGTAATTGGTAGTCAAATCCTTAGGTGATTTAAGGATTGAATCATTCATGTTGAACATGTATGGTTATTTCAACCATGGAGATGAATGGGAAGCAAAAAAAATTTAATGTGAAGACTAGATGAATGTCTATGTTGGAGCCTTTCAAAAAGATCATGGCGAATGCCATCCTTTGTTTACAATGATGCAAGTTGATTTTAATTCTACCCTTGAGTGGCAAAGGTTAGGCCTACATTGTAATATTTCTTGATTTTTTTAAAAAAAACTTTGCATCAAATTTGGTGAGGAATCAAGATTAGGTTTTGATTTTGTGTGCTATTCATGGTTGGCAAACTTACATCTTTGCACCAACATACACTTGTTATTGAGGCTTGTGTGTGTTTTTTCCTTGATAGAGACCATGCTTTCCCTCTTAAAATTTGCTTAGAGGAGGCATATTTTCATTTGTGAGTTCATTGTTGTAGTGAAGGTTTGTTAGGGTTAGTTATATACTTTGTATGGTGATAGCAACTCCTTTTTTAAAGGTGATGAGTTATAGTCCTTCCAAGGACTATTTCAAAGTGATCATGCATAGATCCACAAAATTGAGTGACAAATTATAACACTGACTCCAATTGAACATTTTGCATTATTTTGAATGGTGAAAGAATGTGGGCACATCAGGGCATAATCTACTTGAATATAAGTAATATGTTTTGGTCACATAAATGGCCTTTGCACATGTATTATGGCTACTAATAATTGAATGCAAAAATAATTGTTCACCCCTTTTCAATTATGCTCAAACAATAAATTTTATGAATTCCATTTGGCATTTTCCATGGGTGTGGTAGATTATGGTAAATGCAAGATGTGACATTACTTAAGCCAACCGAGAAGGCTTGTAAGTTTATTTGGAAGGGGGTTTGCATGAGTATAAAAATATATTTATATTTACTAATTTTCTCAAGTATAAATTTGTTCTTTCAACAAGGTTATAAATATAAATCATGCATACCATTTGTAGGTGGAGGTCTTGAAAAAAACCCCTCTTCATTGCAAAACACACCGTCCTAACATACCTCTCCTCTATGAACCTTTTCATCATGCTTGACATCTCTTCAAGAATTTCAAAATACTCAATATTATTTGTGATCCTAAGCTTCAAAAGTTTGTCACCATGTTTTTTCTTCCTCTTGCATTTCTCTTTTCCAAAATCCTTAAAAGAAAACATGACCTTCAACTAGAACTAAACAAAGAAGAAGAAATGATAGGACCCCTCCCCCCAAAACAAAATAAAAAAATTTGACAACCCTTTACCTTGCCACCCCACTCCCAAGAGAAGAAAACCTTAGTCATTTGGGTGCATGTTGGCTTATGTCATTGGTTGTTGGGGACAAAATATGTGGTAGTATATTGTGTTATATATTAATAAGTTGGGGGTGCCTACCAAGTTCAATTTTTTAAATTTTACAATGAGCCTCTTGGATTGGCCCATCATAAAATAGTTTTCAAACTTTGGAAACTCACCAATATATAAATATTCATCCTAGCATGCCCCAACCACCCTCCCCAACTATAATGATTTTTTTTTTTTTTTGGGGAGATCACCAAAGAGAAAGAGTAGGCCAAAAGAAGACAAAGAAAACTAAAAAAAACCCCAAAATAATAGTAAACAAGTTTTCATACTTGAAATTGAGTGAAATGGTAATCACCTCACAGAATTTCATGTGAATCATGGAAAGTTGTGCTATTTGAATAGTATGGATATTGAAAAAAAAATGAATAAATTTTTTTTTCAATAACAAAGTTTGGTTTGAATAAAGGATGTTTTACAGCTTCATTAAATGGCATTACTTTCATAAAGGGCCCTTTAATTTTCATAATTCAATTTATTTCATCCTCAATTTTTTTTTTATAGTAATAGGGTATTATTAAACACATCTAAAAAGCACTCAAATTTTCATATTTTTTTGATTTTGTGTTTATAAAAAATTAAGGTTTAAAAAAAGTTCATGAGTTCTTTTCGACAGTAAATGTGATGCAATGTATATGTTGTTCAAAGAAAACTTGTAGCTTATAACATAAAAATTTAAAGTTGAAAGTGTTAACATGTTTTGGTATGATTTGAAATTATGACAAATTTTCGAAATGAAACACAAAATCTAACAAATTTTGTGCACTTTCAAGAATTTGTATTTCTCCAAATTTGATTGTAAAAAAAAATTGACATATTGGGGCAACTATAAATACAATATATAAGAAGTTTCAAAACATTTCATTTGAAAATTCCTCTTTCGGAAAACATGTATCTTGGGAAAAAGGACCCAAAAAAAGACAATAGTCTTAAATGCAAAGTAAACACATTGGTTTGTTATATATCATTTGGACCCTTCATTGAAAGTGGATGCCACTTCATTTTTCTATTTTGCAGAGGAGGAGAATGTTAAATCGGCAATGGGTCATTATTGAAGAAGGTATCAAAATATTATATATTCATTTTTTCTTGTTTGCCCTTGGCTCAATCCATCTTTTTAAGAAAGAGAGGGATGATGCCTACACTAGTTTTGGGTCTTACATACATGCTTTTGTTTCATAATGGACACTAGGAGGCGTGTGTGTGTGTGTGTGTAGCTTTTGGGACAATTAGAAACACGTAAACACTTCATTACAGTGAAGGAAACTAGTTATCAATTTTGGTTCATTTGAGCTTATCCGCACCCTAAGGTGGTTGTTTTCACCTCAATGAAAGCATTAAGATGTTTGCATATTTCCCCCTTTCTTTGGGAAAGGAGCCCAAAAAAATCACCCCATCCACCCTACCCAAAACAAAAAAGCCATAGGCCCCCATTGTCCCTAGAACAAAATAGGTTAAACCCCTAAGTGCATGCTAAACCTTCTCATGGAATTTTTATTTATAAAAACAATTGTCATCATTTTTTAGCTAGGCTAATGGAAGCATGGGAATATGGGTGTATATATTCTAATATTTATGTTCATTTTTTAATACAAGGTTGTTCATAGTGTTAGGCATGTCCTAAATGGTTTCATTTTTATCAATAATTTGGCTAAATTATCTTGTGGATGATCAACAATTTGGTTACATCAAAACATTGAAAAAACAAGCCTTGGAAAGGTTCTCCAATTTTATCATACAACTTTTTGACACATATACATGTATGGGCAACTTGGGTATGAATAAAATGTGAATACTTATGTTTTGAAGATGAAAGCACATTACAATGACCCCCTTTAGGGCACTTTCCGTTTGCTACTAAAGGTATTTTTGTGTGAATTCCACAAAATGTAGTCCATTTAATTTTGAGTTTAAATTTTCGTGCCGTGGTTTTAAAATTTTTATTTAATATTATTTGAAAAGTTAAAATAAATCTAATAATGTAAAGGAAAGGAACCATGGGTATATTTTTATGTACATAATATAATAAAACTCATTCTATCATTTCAAACTACCCTAGTATTTCATTTCATTAATAAGAAAAATAATTTTTTAATTTAAATCTAAAAATAAGCCCATTTCAAAACACTTATCACATTCCATTTACAAATGATTTTTTGTGAAAATATCAATTTACCACATACTTATGACCAGGATTGGAAAAAAAACACATTTATGACATGAAAAATATTTAACTTTTCAAATGGTTCACAAATTTGGTTTAAATTATTTGAAATTACATGTGAAATAACCACTATAAATTTCATGAAAGTTAAAAAATCATTTCAAATCATTTTTGGAGTATATTTATATTTTTTAGTATGCGGACATGACATGTATTTTCTTCATGCAAATATATTCCAAGCCACCATAATATAAAGAGAAAATAATTAATTTTTTTTTCTATTCTTTTTTTTGGGTTATGCTTTATCGTAATATGCAAAAACATTGTGATTTGTTTTTGTAATTTTGATATGGTTTAAGTTCAAAAATGACCACCTAGAAAAACGATACAATATGATTACATAAAGGGGGTCACCGTAGTGTGTTTTGACTCTTGGATTGCATATGCATAAGGTATTGGTATTTTTTTCATTAATTTTGATATTATGGTATATGATCATTGACATAATTCTTTTCCTAGTAATTATGAATACACTCTAACTAGTGTTTTTTCATTTCTACATTAGTATGTCAGTGGCAAACAGACTCAATGACCAAATTCACATGTGGCAAAAGTAAATAAGTGTGCAAAACATTCCTACCTATTCCCATTATAGTCCAAGAGCCTTTGGGTGATGCAATAAAAAGGCACATAATTTAGTTTTACAACAATGCCATAAGTTGGATCTATCTAACCTAGCTACTACAACTCCATTTTTTGGGGTTATTGAAACTACTTTTCTCTTAAAAATCTAGCACGTAACAAAAGTTGTCTACCAATCCTATCCACATCCAACTATTCACCTCCAAAATTGCCATGGAAATGAAGGGCAAAAATGAAACATAAAGGTTCAAGGTTCAAGTATACTAGCTTCAACCATGGGTTAATTAAACTTGACATCACATTTCATAAATAGCCAAGTATAGAAAATTTTCAAGAGTGAAAAACTTATGTGCATACATCACAACAACTAGCTATAAATGCGGGATGTTCAAATACAATGCATTTTGTTCTTCAAGAATGAAACTAAATTGAAATAATGTTCATCTTTAGTAGAACCCAAAATATGAGCCATAACAACCTTTACAAGTTTGACATATTATTTAAATGAATGAAACAACAATTGTGATGCATTGATGATTGACCATGTATAAATGGGTTTACAATTGTAGGGTTAGTATTGTCAAAGGTGTCACTACTTCAACCATGGCTTGAACAAAATTAAATTTCATCATCAACTTGAATAGATCCTATTAAGTAACCAACTTGACCCACCTTAATAAAATCGCAAAAACCATAAGAGGAACCAAGTCATTTTTGGATTGTCCACATAGACATGAGATACAACAAAAGCCTTTTATCACCTCCAAATGTTGAGGAAATGTCACCTCTATGTTAACTTGCATCCAATATTGGGGATAAACAATCCCCATGGTATCCATAATTGATTGCTTAGGAAATCAAACATCTAACTCCAAATTCAATCCTTCAACCATTTCTACCACCCAATATTGGACACCATTAATGTTAAAAAATGCATTTTGGTGACATTAAACCAAATAATGGATCTATTCAAGCCAATTGAACACCAATTTTTTCCTTTGCCACACTCAAACAAACACCACCAACATGTTCCAAAACAATGTTAAATTGAATTAACGAATTTTCACATCTACTACCACACCCTAAACACTATGAATGTTACAAGCCAATTTCACATATGGTTTTTAAACACTACAATAGAAGGTGTCCCTATACGCCAAGTGATTTCATTATATTTTGAGTGAATTCACCAATTGTAGTGAACTGGGACCAATGAAGAAGCAGTGAATTCATTGGTCTAATGAACAGGGACTAATGAACTGCACCCACATTTTGTAGTAGTGAAAGGACTAGGAATCAAGAATGTTTAAATTACAAACCTCACCATATGGATGTTATTTCAAATAACTTTTGATCAATGTAAATTAAACACAAGCTTGATGAATATGCTTATTTGAAATTTTTGTGCACACACAAACCTTCGTTTGAGGTTGAAAGAAAACATCTTACTCGAAAATTGAAGTCATTGTCTTCGTAGTCTAACTAGCAATAATGATCTCTTATAAAAAATTTAATAAGCACATTTGAAAGGTTAATAACCCATGTTCCATCCCTATTCACACTAGGAAATTTTCCCCAAATCATGTTTATTGAATTATATGTTCTTTGCTTAATGTAGATATAACTTGTTTGTTGCATCGAAATGCATGAAATTTGTAAAGAGTTCCAAGTTTTCATTTAGATCATTTTGCCATGTGTAAAGGTTTTATTAGAGATATTCGCAAATTTAGCTTGTTTTCACTTGATATTTGGGCCTCCTTTCAACCCTTAACCTATCTTTTAGTGGCCTTTGTAAAATAAAGAAATTTTATTAAATCTCACTATGAAATGCAAAAATTTAGTATGAAATGTTGAATTTCAGCATTTAATGCACAAGGTTCAAGAAGAATTATAATAGTTATATAGATAGGAGTAGTGAAAATCTATGTAGTAATAGTGGAGGCATTTAAGAAAAAAAAAGACATGGTGAAATTCAAGAACCATAAAAATTGATGGTTTTTTGAATTTCACCCTTCGTTGAATGCTAATGTATTTTTTTGCATTTTTTTTTAATCTCACTCTATGTATGACCAAACTCATGGTATTGATGTTGTCTTTTTTTGATTTTACAAATATTTCTATTTTGTTTTTTTTTTTTTTGCATGCATATTTGCAAGGAATTTTTTTTGCACCTATATCATCAATTAGGTCATATGGATAGTTTCCATTCTATCTTGAGTGTATCAAATGTTGGTTTTTGTTTTGAGTGGGGGACTAGTCAAAGTTGTAAACAACCAAAAGAAAAAAATGTGAAAGTAGTGACTCCCCCAAGTAATTAATAGTAGTCACAAGTGTTATATTATATAAAACATTGGTTTTTTTTCAATAAGAGATATTTATGACATTTATTCAAAAGGTAAGTAGTAAAGAAGTAGTAAATGTAAGTGGTTACCATTTAAATAGGAAAGTAAGTAAGACATTTAGTGACTACTAAATAGGTAGATGCATGTGGATGGTTAGGGGCAAACTTATCCTTGGGTGGTACCACTAAGAATAACACACCCCAAATTTTTGAGACCCATCCAAGTTTAGGACAACATAAGACTCACATAAAGAAATTTTTTCATTCCTAATTATTTATCAAAAGGTTGTTTAGGTCATGTAAAATTTAGAATTCTAATTAACTTTTTTCAAAATGTTTTTTGATGTGAAAAATGAATGCATAAAGAAAAAGTTTCAAGAATGTAACATAAGGGATTTTTTTTTATGAGGAACACAAAAGGAATTTTTTTTGGGGAAATTTTCTTGGATGTGAATTTTAAAGAATATTTCAAATGCCAACCTACTTGATGTTTTTTATAAATAATTGATTGAATCAATTTTCATCTAGTTATGAATTTTTAAAGTCAAGATTGTGAAGTCTTAAAGGGCCATTGATGTCAAGAAAACAAATGATAACTATTTTCACCATTTGTTATTTTAATAACTAGTTTAGATCATTCCTTTGTGTGACATGTACTAAATAAACAAGAAAAAATATCTAATAGGTAAGTGTAAGGACATTTAAAAGAAAAAAAATCAGGAGTTGGTTGAGGAATGGTTCAAAAATCAAAATGTTAATGCATATGGGTGAAATCATGGTATACACAAAAAGTAGCATAAACAACAAAATATTAAGGTCCCTAAATAAAAGGATTAACAAGTAGATGATTTTATGGGGATAATAATATTATTTTGGGTATATTATTTCTTAACTCTTGTTTGCATGGACTTCAAAAGCTAAATTGTTATAATCATGT
>Ga0116227_10014320_pt1 | contig 12124 bp, 7 predicted proteins | sample S1TSphgellanicum_FD_89693 | JGI IMG/M metagenome (GOLD analysis project Ga0116227, IMG submission 89693) | Host-associated microbial communities from peat moss isolated from Minnesota, USA - S1T2_Fb - Sphagnum magellanicum MG | ecosystem: Host-associated > Plants > Peat moss > Unclassified... | reverse complement strand
TATTAATGTACTTAATTTCATTATTATAGGTTTTAAATTCAGTATTAGAAACTTGTGGAAAGTGAAAAAGTATAAGAAGGTACTACAGGCAAACCCCTTTTACCTGAAATGTAATCTAGTGTTTCCGGATCGATATCATTTCCACTGAACACATATTTAACTGGGTTTTGAACCTGGAAAATAACTTTTGTATTGCTTAAACCTAATTTTTGTGCAAACTTATTATTCAGATTATAAGTTAGCGTCACATTTCTTAAGGCAACATAATCCATTTTTCTAACAAATTGCTGTGCATACTGATACCCTGCCCGAGTATTAATGTATTCAGGAGTACCATATGCTCCGCCAAAACCAGGTATATTCGTCATATTTTCATCACCAGGTTGTTTCCAAATGTTCTGAATACCATTTCCAGGACGTTGGTCACCAATGGAAGGGGGCTGAATAAGTGCAACATTTCCACCATAATACATCAATAAAGCAGATAAATTAAAGCTGCCCAAGCTAAACTGATTATTAAAACCTAACGAATATTTTGGATCATTTACACCTGCAAATTTCAACGCACTTAAAGGAATGTCCACCTGTGGAGAGAAGCTTAATACAACAAGGTTTCCCTGGTCATCTCTAACCAAAGGTTGTCCAAATTCATTAAGACCTGCATAATCTAAGGTAAGTACAGAATTCATTGGATGACCTTCGATGTTCTCTGCACCACCAGCCCTGGTAAAATTGTAAAACCCTTTATAAGTATTTCTAACCTTCAGTACTTTACTTGAGTTGAACGAGCCAGTTAACTGACTTCTCCAAGAAAAGCTTCCGCTTTTAACATTTAAAGAAGATAAACTTAAATCAACACCACGATTCTCAATAGAAGCGTTATTCGTCAATAAATTACTCACGCCAAGTGTTGGATCAGATTCTATTGCTGAAAATATATCAGATCCCCTTTTAATATAATAATCTGCAGAAGCTATCAATCGCCCATTAAATAAACCAAAATCTAATCCAGTATTGAAATTGAATGTTTTCTCCCATCTCAATTGGTTATTGCGCGGTGCCAAAATGGTATATCCAATCACAGGATTGGGAACATAGTTATTGATTGAGCTTTGCAACAGGTTGAAAGGACCACTTCCTTTTTTAATATTCCCATTGTATCCAGCTGCGATACGAACTTTCAATTCATCAATCCAGGTCAAATCTTTCATGAAATCCTCATTACGCATATTCCATGCAAAACCTGCAGACCATAATGGTGTATAGCGGAATTTATGATCATTCCCAAAAAGGTTAGATTGATCTATTCTCAAACTTCCAGTTACACTATATTTATCGTTATACGTATACGCGCCATTTGCATAATATGAAAGGAACCTATCATCATTATATGTTTCATTAAAAAACTGAGAATACTGCGTCTGATCAAAGACAAAACCAGACAAGCCAGAAACAATTAAATAGTCATATTCTGGATAATAATTGTAATTGCTCAACAATGTTAAATCAGTAGGTTTAATAGTTAAGGTGTTTTTATTGTATCCAAAAACTGTATTCAAATGACTAGAATTTATATTTCTACGTTGCTCAACACCACCTAAAAATGATAAATCGTGTTTTCCAGAAATTAACTTATTATAAGTTAACTGTGCTCTAAGCGTATACGCTGTAATTTCATTTTCAGTTGTTTTGTTAACTCCACCTTGCGGAATTCCAAAAATAGGATTACCTGTAGATGGATCAGGCTTTGCAAAATAATTCAACATCACCCGTGTTTGGTAGGCATTTTCAGAAGCAAAATCAGTCAGTTTCATCAATTGCTTTTCAAATACCCCACCCATTTCCAGGTTAAGACCACTAAGCAAATTAACTTTTAAATTGGCCTGTGTACGATACAGATTACTATTTGTCTTGGTGCTAGATTCGGATAATTCCTGATATGGATAATACATCAAATCATATAAACCTAAAGCTATATTTTCTTCATTTCTCTCTGCACTAATCGTCCCCTCTTTCTCGCCAATTCCATAATAATCTTGAATAAATGGAGCAAAATAACTCGATATTGGATTACCAGATGCATCAGTAAAGCGTTGATAAGGCTTAAAACTAGTGTATTCCGGAATAGGAACACTTTTCGTATTGCTATTTGAATAAGTACTTTGAACATCTAAACTGAACCGTTTAGAGAAGTTAAAAGTTCCACGATAATTCACATTCGTTTTATTGTAACCGGAAAACTTAGCCAATCCCTGGTTATCCTGATGATTTACACCAAATAAATAAGTTGAATTCGGGTTACCACCGCTGACGTTAATATCATAAGTCTGATACAATTGATTTTGCAGAAATAGACTTTTATAGTCCTCTGTATTGTCGTAAGCCGCAATTTCGTTATACTTCCTATCCGCTTCCTCTTGGGTAATGATACCATTATATAAATCATCAGTAATACTAAAAACAGGAGTATAAGTTCCATTAACCATATCGATATAATCTTTAGAATAGAAATTATTTTCGATATCATACTTACTTTGAGCAATTTCAAAGTCAATATAATCACGTCCCTTAGCTAGATTTAATTTATTATAATTTGGCTTTGGTCGCAAGGTAAAAGCAGTAGTGAACTGAATTTTCGGTTTCCCATTAGTTCCCTTTTTGGTATTGATAACCACCACCCCATTAGATGCTCTTACTCCATAGATAGCTGCAGAAGCTGCATCTTTCAAGATGGTTACAGATTCAATATCGTATGGATTAATCGACTCAATATCTACTTCCGTAGGGTACCCATTCAATACAATTAGTGGTTTTTTGATCGCTTGAAAAGTTGATACTCCCCTGATCATAAAAGGACTGGTATTTCCCGGATCGTCAAAATTGCTTCTTGACTGGTTGATATTCAACATCAATCCAGACAAACGTCCTTCCAAATTATCTACAATATTTCCATTAGCAGGTACACTCTGCTGATAGGTATCACGATTAATTGAGCTATAAGCTCCAGTAAGTTGCGATTTTTTCAAAGTCTGATAACCCGTAGAAATTACTGCCACTTCACCTAAACTAGTCGAAGTTTCTTGAAGAATAATTGTACCCATAGTCTGAATGGATTTCACACTTAATTCTCTTGTATCATAACCAATATAAGAAATGTAAAGAATCGCATCAGGATTTACACTACTTAAAGCAAACAGACCATTCGCATCGGTATTGGTTACTTTATTACTTCCTTTTACTCTGACCGATGCTCCTGGAAGCGGATTGCCATCCTTATCCGTAATTTTACCACGAAGATCAACAGCATCAAAATAGTTCTTTAACTTATCTAACATCGTTTGATTCGCTTTCGATACAATAGCAATAGTCTGATCTGCAATTACAAAATCAAAAGTATTTCCAGGCAAACACTGATTCAGCACTTCTGTCAGAGATGCATTATTAAAATCCGCATTGATCTTCTTATCTGTCTTTAACTTATCTGTTTGCCAAAGCACACTGTAGCCAGTCTGCCGGCGTATTTCTTTAAAAACCTCCGTTAAAGTTGCATTATTCTTTTTAAGTGTCAGCTTTTGAGCTATAGATGCAGCACTAACATGAAGCATAGTAGCTATAAGCACTAAAGTGGTTAACTTCATTATTATCAGCGTTTTCTTAAGGCAGGAAATACCCCTGCATTTAAAATTTGTAGAAATTTTATACATTTGATTTGTTTAGGTGAATCGATAATTAATTGGGTTGTACAGTTAATACGTACCTGGACAATATTGCCGGGATTGTTTGCAGCTTTCCCGGTTCTTTTTCCAAATACATTCTTTCACATTAAGAGTCTGGTTTTCTAGTTGGTTTCATCATTGGTTTAGGTATATAATTGATTTTTATCTTTCACTTACTATAATTGTTCTTTGCACAAGATCAAATTTGAGCCCACCGGTCAGGCCCAATTTATCTAATGCCTTGTTTAGTGTGAGGTTTCGGGATATACTTCCACTAAACCTGGTAGCGCCTAACGACGGATCCTTAAATGAAATGTCTACATCGTACCATCTCGATATTTTATTCATAACCTCAACGAGTGGATCTTCATCAAAAACAAACAATCCTTGCTTCCATCCAATCGCATCTTCGGGATCTACCTTTGAAACCCTTAATTTATGATTACTTAATACCGACTGCTCGCCAGGTTTAATAATGACTTCATCACCTGTCAATCGATTAGGAGATGATAGGTTGACAATTTTAACAACACCTTCCAGCAAGGTAGTTTTCACACTTAACTCGTTGGGATAACTATTGACGTTAAAATGGGTACCAATCACTTCGACCTGCTGTAATTGGTTCTTAACTAAAAAAGGACGCTTACGATCTTTAGCAACCTCAAAATAAGCTTCGCCACTAAGTTCCACACTTCTATTACTTTCAGCAAAATTAACAGGATACTTAAATACAGAACCGGCATTTAACCAAACCCTCGTACCGTCGGGCAAATGAACCTGGTATTGGCCACCTCTTGGTGTTTCTATGGTATTGAAGCCTTCAGCAATTACACCTTCTGAAGGATGACAAGTCTCACACGCTTCATAAATCAACTGTCCATCTGCCGTTTTATGAATCTGATTACCAGTCTCGTTAGCAATTAAACCTATAGCCAAGTCATTTAGAAGCAGGCGTTTTCCATTAGCCAGTGTCAGGTAAGCTTTTCGCCCCCCTGGTTGCACTTTTCCTGCAAATGCATTCAACTCCGCCGACATCCGTGGTACTGGTTTTAAGAAGTAAATGGCAGTTCCCAACACCAATATTATTGAGGCAGCTACAGCAAAACGTTTAAGTAATCTATAATTAGATGAGTGATACCCTGTGGATCGATCAATGTGTCTTTTCATTTTGGCTGAAATGCGATCTTTTGCACCTCCAACAGCCTCCGGCCGATTAGCCGCTAAGGATTCATACCACAGCTCCACCAGCATGCATTCGTCGGATGTACAATTTCCCTCTATGTATTTTTCTAACAACTGCTCTGCTAAATTTCCTTTCATACTTAACCTTTATACCTACAAGTTGCAGCTCAGCTTCATTGGTAGTAGATTTAAATTAAAAAATTACTTACGAAATAATGCAATGCTCAATACAGCAATTATTCCGATGGCTTCATCATCCATTTTTCCTCTAAAATGTTTCAGCACATTTCCGATCTGCTTTTTCACAGTCTTATCTGAAATATCAAGTCTTTGGGCTATTTCTTTATGAGAAAGCTGATCTTTGCGACTTAAAACAAATACTTCTCGCATCTTTGGAGGTAATTTCTCCAACTCACGATCTATAAAAGCCACCAATTCCTTTGCATCGAGTTGCTCATTTAAAGAATCTGAAACCTCTGTCAAAAATAAGGAGAATGAGCTCAGGTATTTTTCACGGTTGTTACTAGTTCTTAAATAGAACAAGGCCTGTTTACGGGCCGCCCCATATAACCAGGCTGAAAAACTACGCCATTCTATTGTTTCGTGCCGCTTCCAAAATGAAATAAAAACTTCCTGAACAATGTCTTCAGCATCAGAGGAGTCGCTTACTATTTTGGAAACATAGTGTAATAAGCCTGACCAATTTCTATTGTAAATTTCAGTAAATGCCAAGTAGTCACCACCTTTTACCAAGGTACTCAGCTCTGCATCCGAAATATCTTTATACACCATGACCAATTCTTAGTAAGCAATAGTAAATAATTATTTTGAATAACAGTTTAGATTGTTTTCAGAACTTTTCCAATATTTAAAAAGTCATTCCTCGATTTGTGTCCTGGCTATTAATTTTTTGAAGTACCTTATCCAACTCGTCAACAGAAGTGTTCAACCGCTGGATCAGCTCATCGTTCACCTGTTCTTTCGCGTCAATTAGGCCAATCAATCCCTTTAAATTACTAACAGGTTTACGAAGTTCGTGCGAATTTTGCCACCTTATTTTCTCCAGTTCATGCTCATTTCTTACACCTTGATCCACATCTATAGCAATAACCATATAAGCATCACAATTTTTAAATCGAATAGAATGGTGAGAAATTAGCGTATAAAAGCAATCTCCATTTTTCTTTTGATGTAGCCAAATCCCCGTTTCGTGTCCTTCTTCGTGTTCAGACTCTAAATAATTTTTTAAACGCCCCTGTTCTTTTCCCGGTCTAATATCAAGTGCGGTCATGGACAACAACTCTTCTTTGGTATAACCATATTTCTTAACCATAACATCATTGACCGTAAGAAATTTAAAACTGACCTTATCCATTACATAAATCGCGCCTGGAGAGCCCTCAAAAAGTTTGAGATAATTACTTTCTGCTTTGAGCAAATGACTACGATGAACTTTCAACAGTAAAAACAAAGTCATCCCAGTGATACAAAGAAATATCCCATTCATATAATAATGCAGAAAACCAAGGTCGGCGTCCGGTGTATTGCGATTTAATATGGCAATAAGTACAGTACCAAAAAATAACCAGATGAAACCGATTAAGAAATAGATCAGTGTAATAGAAAGTATTTTAGGTTTAGGAATCACATACATAACAGTAGAATAGCTGATTGGAAACAATGTAATTAAATTTTTCTATTCTTGTAAAAATTTGTGCTTTTGAATTTTATGTTTTACATTAGTCCTACGGAAATGGTGTCCTTCCGACTGAACCGCCTTACCAAGGCTGATGGCGCCTACAATATCAAGTCCGCAGACAATGAAGTCTGTTGGTGAGAACAATTGTAGGTACGATGAAAAATATAAAATTCTCTTTTGAACATGATGCAATTCTAAAATATGCCTTGCGCTGGACCATATTGATCCTTCCAGTTGCTATTGTTATTGGAAGTGTTGTCGCACTTTTTTTAGGCTTGTTGCACTTTACGATTCATTTTCGTTTTCAACATACCTGGTTACTTTTCTTACTTCCGCTGGCAGGTGTTCTGATCCATTTCATTTACCGATCCGTAGGCAAATCCTCGGAAAAAGGAAACAACCTGATCTTGGAAGAAATCCATCAGCCCGGTGCCGGTGTACCCACCCAAATGGCCCCAATCATTCTGTTAACGACATTAATTACACATCTTTTTGGCGGTTCTGCTGGCCGGGAAGGAACGGCTGTACAAATTGGAGGTAGCCTAGCCAGCCTATTTGGAAAGTGGTTTAAACTCAACGAGCAGGAAACAAAAATGATGCTTACGGCAGGCGTCGCTGCCGGATTTGGAGCTGTATTTGGAACCCCCTTAACCGGCGCTGTTTTTGCAATAGAAGTATTGACTATAGGTAAAATCAAATATGATGCCTTGCTGCCGGCTTTGATGGCCAGTGTGATTGGCGACTTTACTGTTTCTGCCTGGGGCATTCAGCATACGGCTTACCACATTGACAGCACTGATCCCATTGCCCTATTACTCCTAGGCAAAGTCATTGTAGCCGCTGTGGTTTTCGGCCTGGCCAGTTTTTCATTTACAATAGCAGTAAACACAGTTAAGAATTTCTTTTTAAAAATATTTAAAGTCCATTGGTTAATTCCTGTTTTTGGTGGTCTGATCATTATTGCACTAACCTATATACTTGGAAAATCAGATTATTTGAGTCTGGGGGTTGATGCCCAATATCCCGGGGCTGTGACCATTCCATCTGCATTTCAGTCTGGTGGTTCTGGAACCTGGAGTTGGTTCTGGAAAACTGTCTATACAGCCATTACCCTGGGTACTGGTTTTAAAGGCGGTGAGGTTACGCCCCTATTCTACATTGGCGCAACTTTAGGTAATACCTTATCCATGCTGTTAGATGCACCAACAAGTCTTTTTGCAGCACTCGGTTTTATTGCTGTATTTGCGGGCGCTACTAATACGCCACTTGCCTGCACCTTGATGGGTGCAGAGCTTTTTGGCAGCCAGTACATTATTTTATTTGCCGTGGCGTGTTTCACGGCTTATTTATTCAGCGGCAGTTCTGGCATTTATTCAGCTCAGCGCAAGGGTGTACCTAAGTTTTTCCGTTTTTTGACCATCAGGTAACAGATATATAACAACAGTATCCATCCTGGAATCAGTTCAACAGGGACCTTTAGGCCTGTGAACCACATCATTACCAATATACCAAGCAGGAAGACCAGGCAGATGTAATTTGAAACAGGGTAAAGGAAGGACGGAAACTTCGTCTTCATCTGTGCGATATGTTTCGACCTTCTGAATTTCAAATGCGTGATGCTGATCATCAACCAGTTGATGATTAAGGAAGATACAACCAATGACATCAATATTTTCAAAGCTTCATCTGGGATCAATTTATTCACCACTATACAAATGGCAGCGAACAGACTGGAAACCAAAATGGCCATGATGGGTACATGATTTTTATTGAGCTTAGATAAAAAAGCAGGTGCATTACCTTGTTCGGCAAGGCCAAACAACATCCGACTATTGCTATATACACAACTATTGTACACAGATAAGGCCGCAGTTAATACAATAAGATTAAGCACATTGGCAATAATGCTGGTAAAGTAAATGGTCTTACCCATCAACACAAATTGAAACCCTTTTAAGCTTTCAAACACCATTACAAAAGGACTACTTTCTGTGGTGATGTTCTTCCATGGCGACAAAGCGAAAAGTATAACCAATGCGCCTACATAGAAAATCAGAATCCTGTAGATCACCTGATTGGTTGCTTTTGGAATGGTTTTTTCCGGATTTTCGGCCTCGGCCGCTGTAATGCCAATTAATTCCAAGCCTCCGAAAGAAAACATGATCATGGCAATTGCAGCAAATAAGCCTTGATAATTTCCTTGCGCATCCACGCTCAATAAGCCTTTTGGAAAGAAACCGCCATCATTCCAAAGGTTTTGAACACTGGCCTGCTCCCCTGCTGAGCCGCTAATTAACAAATAAATACCAAAAACAATCATGGCGATGATGGCTATTACCTTTACAATAGAAAACCAGAACTCTACCTCTCCATATACTTTAACAGAGGTTAAGTTCAAGGCATTAATGGCCAGGAAAAAGAAAAGACTGGAAGACCACAAGGGGATTTCAGGCCACCAAAAATGCACATACATTCCGATAGCAGTCAATTCTGACATGCTGACCAGGATGTAAAGTACCCAATAGTTCCAGCCCGAAGCAAAACCAGCAAATCCACCCCAATATTTGTAAGCAAAATGGCTAAAACTACCCGAAACAGGCTCTTGTACAACCATTTCGCCCAATTGGCGCATGATAAAGAAAGCAATAATTCCAGCTAGTGCATAGCCAAGAATTACCGAAGGACCAGCCAACACTGCAGCCGGCCCTATTCCTAAAAATAGACCTGTTCCTATGGCGCCACCAAGAGCAATCAGTTGTATGTGTCTGTTTTGTAACCCTCTCTTGAGTTTTTGGTCTTCGGTTTTCTTAATTTCTTCCACCTGGTTTGCTGTTGATTTGACGCAAAAATGGGAATTAAATTCTATTATTATAGTTTTTTTATACTTATAGCTGCGCCACCACCCGCAGCAAGCTTTAGTTTCAATACACGGGCACTTGTTACCGGAAATTCTTCAATGTGGTAAGCTTCCGGATTGGTTTTCCAATTGGCATCGTCGGCATCCCGATATATTCTTGCCATATATTTTTTTCCCTTATCCAAAAAGGTTAAAGGGATTGATGCTACTCTTGAGTTTTCGTCGGTTATTGCCCCAATAAACCAATTCTCCGTTCCTTTGGCTTTACGCGCAATGGTTAAGTAATCCCCTGGTTCAGCTTCAACAATCTGCGTATCGTCCCAATCTACGGCAACATCCTTTATGAATTGAAAGGCATCCATATGTGCCTCATAATGCTCGGGTAAATCTGCCGCCATTTGCAAGGGGCTATAAAGCGTAACATATAAGGCCAACTGCTTGGCCAGCGTACTATGTACCTGACGATCCGGAACAGCTGCCGAATAGCCTTTAAGCTTGAATATTCCAGGTGTATAATCCATAGGCCCACCCATCAATCTGGTGAAGGGCAAAATGGTCTCATGTTCGGGCTGATTGCCATCACTGAAGGCATTGTATTCATTTCCCCTACCCGCTTCTGAAGCCATCCAGTTCGGATAGGTACGGTGCAAGCCGGTTGGCCGGTTGGGTTCATGGACATCAACCATGACCTGGTGTGCCGCAGCTTTCTGAGCCACTCTTTCATAATGGTTCACCATCCATTGTCCGTCATGATGTTCACCACGGGGGATGATCTTTCCTACATAACCTGTTTTCACTGCCGGATATCCATATTTAGTCATCACCTTAAATGCAGTATCGAGTTGTCGCTCGTAATTCGTGGCAGAACCAGATGTTTCATTGTGCATGATCAGCTTAACGCCTTTCGATTTTGCATAACCACTGATCCCCTGGAGATCAAAATCGGGATAAGGTGTAACAAAATCAAATACGTCCTCTTTCCAATTGCCAAACCAGTCCTCCCACCCCGTATTCCAACCTTCCACCAATACACCATCTATTCCGTTCTTCGCTGCAAAATCTATGTATCTTTTTACGTTAGCCGTATTGGCTCCATGCTTTCCATTTGGAATGAGTTTTCCATCGGCGCTGAGCTGATCCGGATCATTGGCATAACTCCAGGTAGCTTTACCGGTTTGCATTTCCCACCATACGCCAACAAATTTCATCGGTTTAATCCAATCTGTATTTTTGATTACAGAAGGCTCGTTTAAGTTCAGAATCATTTTAGATTCGAGCATGTTTTTTGCCTGATCTGCCACAATAATGGTACGCCATGGTGTATTAAAGGGGGCATGCAGGTAAGCTTTATTGCCCAATGCATCTGGCACAAGATTAGCAGAAAGGCTAAAATTCTTTCTGTTTACATGCAATTGCATCGCAGGATAATTGATCTGTGCAGCTTCATGAATATTGATATATAGACCAGATGAGGTCTTCATCATCAATGGCGTCTGTACCGCATATCGGTCAGGCACAACCCTAACGGCAATATCCTTTGCTTTCTCCTGCACCGGCCAGGCATCTATTTCACTTAAAGATGAAGTCGTATAACTGTATTCATTGGTTTCATAATCTCCCGGAATCCAAAAAGATTTATGATCACCTGTCAGGTTAAACTGGGTTAATTCATTGCCAACAATAAAATACTTTAAACCTGGTTGTTTTGGAAATTCATACCGGAAACCAACGCCCTCTTCAAACACCCTAAAAACCAGGTTAATCAACCGATTTGGTGCTTTTTTCTGTTTCAACTGTACAGTTAGCTGCTCGTATTTATTTCGTATGACGCGAACCTCGCCCCATACAGGTTGCCAGCGCTCATCCACCTGTTTTTTTTCTGTACCTATAATTTCAAGTTGGCGGTTAAATGCGCTGTCGTTTACCAGTTCAATACCTAATAAGGAATGTTCAATAACTGTGTTACCCGAAAAGTACAGGGAGTACCCCGCCCTTCCTTCGGCATCCAGCATAAATTCAAGTTTAACTTTATCTTGCCCTGCGGTTAAAGTTTTAGCTTCCTGGGCCATAATTTGTGCGCCAATGAACAGGCTCAATAAGCAAATTAGTAGTTTCTTCATCAATGCTGTTTTATAAAATTTTAAAATGAGGATTATATTCAGTAGAATAAATGGGCTTAAATCCCGGATAGAGGTCTTGATAAAAGCGTTCAAATTCACTACTAAAACTATAGCTGAGCCGATCAGAACGGTAAGGTTTTGCGGTGATCCCTTCAGGTGTATTGAACCGAAGACTAGTTTGTTCGCCACGTTTCAGCTCCAGGCTGACTGGTCCCACCCGCATTGGAAATTGTGTCACAGAAAGACCTTGTTTAACCATCTTAACATTTCCGTTTACCTTTAAGCTCGCTGCCGAAGGGAGCAGTGTGACAACTTCTATGATGTCTTCTGAAGATGCAGGTATGGTTTCTTTCTGAAAAGGAACCACAGGAATGTTAAAAGGAAAAGGCTGTACCTGATGTGCGTATTTCTTAAAGAACACGATAGCGACATCTCTGCCAGAATAAGGTGAAACCTCTTTTTTCCAAATACTTTTGTAATAATTGAGCAGGATGGAAAAACCTTCATTGTGATTTATTTCCGGGGCAAGGTGATGCCCCTCCGGAAAGTC
>Ga0116227_10014319_pt1 | contig 12125 bp, 8 predicted proteins | sample S1TSphgellanicum_FD_89693 | JGI IMG/M metagenome (GOLD analysis project Ga0116227, IMG submission 89693) | Host-associated microbial communities from peat moss isolated from Minnesota, USA - S1T2_Fb - Sphagnum magellanicum MG | ecosystem: Host-associated > Plants > Peat moss > Unclassified... | reverse complement strand
CGAGGAGAGCGGCGCGGCGTTCGGGCTCCTTAGTGCCAAGTTGGGACCGGTCGGTGATGGCGTAGCGTATGGCAGGATGTACGGCATCGGGGAGCATGTCAATTGCCTATCGGTTTGGCGTCTCCTTCCAGAGACTGTGGTACTTTCTAGGCAGTATACGGGTCATCTTGGGAGGGTGTTGTCCCCTTCCGACGAAGCAATCATTGAGGCTTCACCAACAACAGGAAGAGCGCGACGCCGCATGAGTAGTGTTTACGATCTGATCGTTATCGGGTCCGGCCCGGCCGGGCAGAGAGCCGCCATTTATGGCTCCAAGCTGGGGAAGAAAGTCGCCCTGATCGAGATGCGGGAGTTTGTGGGCGGTGCGTGTATCAGCACCGGCACGATCCCATCGAAGACCATGCGGGAGGCAGTGCTGCACCTCTCGGGCTATAACTACAAGTCCATCTACGGGATGAACTACCGGGTGAAGGAACGGATCACGATGGCGGACCTGGCGTTCCGGGTTCAGCATGTGATCAAGACCGAGATCGATGTGACGGAGGCGCAGCTTTCGCGCAATAACATCGAGATGCTTACGGGAGTTGCGTCGTTCGAGGATGCGAACCATGTCAAGGTGACGAACTCGCGCGGCAGCACGGTGTACGAGGCGAAGAATGTGCTGATCGCTACAGGGACCAAACCGGCGAGCTCGGCGAAGGTGCCGATCAACGGGCACAGCATTATCAACAGCGACCTGGTGCTGGATTTGCCGGTGCTGCCGAAGACGATGATCGTCGTTGGTGGCGGCGTGATCGGCGTTGAGTATACGTGCATGTTCGCGGCGCTGGGTGTTCGTGTGACGCTGATCGAGCGGCGGGCAAGGCTTCTGGAGTTTGCGGACCAGGAGATCGTCGAGGCGTTGAGCTATCACCTGCGCGACGCGCGTGTGACGATGCGGCTGAATGAAGAGGTCGAGAGCGTTGAGGAGATGCCGGACGGAACGGTTGTCGCGAATCTCGAGAGCAAGAAGAAGCTGCAGGGCGATGCGCTGCTCTACGCCGTTGGACGGCAGGGCAATGTGGATGAGCTGAATCTGGCGGCGATCGGGGTCGATGCGGACTCGCGTGGGCGCATTCCGGTCGATAAAGACTTTCGGACAAAGGTTCCCAATGTGTTCGCGGGTGGAGACGTGATCGGATTTCCTTCGCTGGCTTCGGTGTCGATGGAACAGGGACGGATTGCAGCGGCGCGGGCGTTTGGGGATGAGACGGTGTTGTCGAACCCGAGCTACTACCCGTATGGCATCTATACGATTCCGGAGATCAGCTTCATCGGCAAAACAGAAGAGCAGCTCACGGAAGAGGATGTTCCGTACGAGGTTGGTGTGGCGTACTACCGGGAGATTGCGCGTGGGCAGATTCGCGGCGATACGACGGGCCGGTTGAAGATTATTTTCCACCGGGTGACGCATACGATTCTTGGCGTTCACATCATCGGCGAGGGTGCGAGTGAGTTGCTGCACATCGGCCAGGCGGTGATGGCACTGGGCGGAAAGCTGGATTATTTCGTCGAAACGGTGTTCAACTATCCAACTCTTGCTGAATGTTATAAAGTAGCGGCTTTCAACGGACTGAACCGCGTGAGCAAGTTCGACTAGCTTGGCTTCGATGGTGGGGCGGGATATTTGAAGCGCGCAGCGAGCGGCCAACAGCCTAAGAGAGCGGAGCGGAAGAATGGCTAAGACGATTGGCGTCACCCTTACGGAGCGAGTGCTTGCCGGCCTGATCGTGGAGTACAAGGTTGCCGGGACGCTGCGCTGTTTTCCGGCCGATCCGGAGGATGAAGGCGCGCTGGTGGAGCTGCCGACCGACGGGCTGGTGAAGACATTGTGCGAACAGATTCTGGGCGCGGCGGAGGGGGCGAGCGATATCAATGCTGTAGGCGTCGCGCTTCCGGGGCTGATTCGAAATGGCGTGGTGGAAGATGCGCCGAACCTGCCGCAGCTGAAGGGTGCCCGGATTGAGGAGCTGCTGACGTCGAAGCTGGCCGAGAACGGACTGCGGACGCGCGTGAATGTGCTGAACGATGCGGATGCAATGGCCTCCGGGCTAGCGGCGACGCGGGGTAAGCTGGACCGGCTGGTGCGGGTCTGGACGCTGGGAATCGGTATCGGTTACGGACGGTATCCTTTCAGCGAGGGTGTTTGGGAGGGGGGCCACAGTGTGGTCTCGCTCGACGATAAAGAACGGTTTTGCGGCTGCGGCGGACGTGGGCACATGGAAGGGATCATGGGACACCGGGCGATGCGGCTGCGGTTTCTCGACATGGAGCCGGAGGAGGTCTTTGCCGCGGCGAAGACGGGCGACCAGCGGTGCATGGACTTCAAGCGGCTATGGCACAAGGCGCTGGCGGCAGGGACGGCCAGCTCGATCCATCTGGACGGGGCTGGGAAGTTCTTCCTGACAGGGCCGAATGTGAAGTTCGTCGATCTACCGATGCTGAAGGACTATCTGCACCAGATGGTGAAGATGAGTCCGCTGCAGAGCTACATGCTCGAGATTGTGGACGATGCGGCCGAGATGCGGGTCATCGGGGCTGCGGTGGCGGCGGAACAGGCTGCCTCGAGGGGGTAGCCCCCCCCGGGGGGTTACCCTAGGTAACCTGCTCGTTTTCAAACACTTGCCAAAATGGCTCCTTGTAAAATATAGATTGCAAAGGGGTTGCGGGTAAATATTAGATTCTAAAAGGGAATGCCCCGGCTTCTGCCGGGGCATTCCCTTTTTTCTTATGCTGATTTAAGGATAGCAGGTTGGAGGTATCCTTTACGCCAACTCTATTTCCTTTGAATTGTGCAGTTTAGGTGGTTCAGGGGGTTGACAGCCGTTTTTGGCCGATCCGGCCGGTTAGTGTTGGCAGGTGGGGCAGAAGTGGGTGCTGCGGCCTCCAACGACGATGCGCTGGACCAACGTCTTGCAGGTGCGACAGGGCTGGCCGGTGCGGGAGTAGACGCGGTGTTCGAGCTGGAAGAAGCCTCGGACGCCGTCGGCGTCGACGTAGTCGGAGACGGAGGAGCCCCCGAGCTGGATGGCGTGTTCGAGGACGTGAATGAGGGCGTCGCGGAGACGGGTGAGCTCGGCGCGGGTGAGGCGGCCGGCGTGCCGGCGGGGGCGGATGCCGGCGCGGAAGAGGGCTTCGTCGGCGTAGATGTTGCCGACGCCGTGGAGGAGCGACTGGTTGAGCAGGGCGGCCTTGATGGGGGTCTTGCGACCGCGAAAGAGGCCGATGAAGTCTTCGAGAGAGATCTGGAGGGGCTCTTTACCTGGGCCGGTGTAGCCGTCTCCGGCGGCGATCTCGTCGGAGGTGAGGACGGAGAGGCGACCGAAGCGGCGGGCGTCGACGAAGCGGAGCTGGCGGCCGCCTGCGAGGCTGAGGATGGCGTGCGTGTGAGGTGGGACGGCGACCTCGGCGTCGGAGACGAGGAGGCGGCCCGTCATGCCGAGATGGATGAGGAACTGGGCGTGTTTTGTGGCGCGGTCTTTGCCGCTGACGAGATCTACGACGATTGTTTTGCCGACGCGGTGGACGCGCTCGATGCGGGTGCCGATAAGGGTTTCGATGATGCGTTCGGGCGAGGACTTGAAGGTTTGGGGTTTGTTGCTGGTCCAGACTTCGGTGATGGTCTGGCCATGAACGCGGGCGTGGACGCCATTGGCGACGGTTTCGACCTCGGGAAGTTCGGGCATAGAGGTTCGATTGTATCGGGCGGGAAAGGACTCTTTCCGAGGTACAGCAACGGGTTGAATTCCGGATGTACGACTTTGGAGGGAGAGCGGTAGTTCGTTGGTTCGAGCTAATTTGCCGAAGTGTAATAGTCGGCGCAAGTGATAGAGAAGAAGCTGGTTGCATCCCGCCGCTCGACGCTGTAGCGGGTTTCCCGTAAAGACTTGAGACCAGACAGCGGCGCGCTTTGAGAACGAAGCGCGTTATCGTCCGGGTGCAGAAACACTGCGGTATTTGGATTGGCTGGAATTCTGAACGACAACGTTGAAAGAAAGAGAGATTTTCCTATGCATTATCTGCTGCTTGGTTTTCCTTTTGCCGTGATTCTGTTCGCGCCCTGGGTTGTACCTGCGGTAAGACCGTTGGGTTCCATGCCGGAGAACGATTGAGTTCGATCGCGTGGTCTCTGGATGGCAAGAGAGCGAGGGTTGATCGTTGATTTCGTTTGGATGAGGGAAAGACTGCATCCGGGAGTGCTGCGCGCCCGGGATGCCATGGTGTGTGGACGGATCGGTGTGCGGAGAGATCTTTACGTGCAGATCAATGACCGGAGAGGGAGTTCCGGTAAGCCGAGGCGGCGGCGTTCCGCGGTGCGACTTTTCGCATTAGAAAGACACGATCATGTTTGACGGGCCACCCGAGGAATCAGCGAGCGAAGCGGTTAGACCAGCAGAGACCTGCGCGGGATTGCGCCGTGCGGAGCGGTTTTTGCGGGCTGGCTGGCGGAGCTTTCTTTGGCTCGGATTGATGGGCGCGATGCTTTTGAGTGGTCGCGCGGCGCTTGGGCTATCGAGGCCGGTCGAGGAGCTGACGGCGGCGGCGAACCAGGGACGATATGCAGATACGATCTTCGGGCAACTGACGCAGGCGAATGGGCTGCCGAGTCCGGCGGTTGCGACGTTTACGCAGGATGCGGATGGGTATATCTGGGTTGGTACGCAGAGTGGGCTGGCGCGTTGGGATGGCTATCATTGTCGCGTGTATCAGGCGCAGCTCGGTGTGGCGGGGACGATTCCGGACAACCTGGTGCAGGCGCTTTATACGGACTCTCGCGGGAACCTATGGGTTGGGGCGAACGCGGGTGGGCTGGCGCGGTACGACCGCGATCGGGACAACTTTGTCGTTTACACGGCTGGATTCAGCGAGCGGGGGCACGGCAGTATCTCGAAGCTTGCGGGCGACGGGGCCCATGGGCTGTGGGTTGGGACAGAAGGCGGGCTGGAGCACTTCGATATCGACACGGGGCGAGTGACGGATGTCACGGTCGTGGGAGACGCGGCTAAAGGCGCTCGGAGAGTTGGGACGTCGGACCGGATTCTGTCGCTGCTGAACGAGAAGGATGGGCGGTTGTGGGTTGGGACGGAGTATGGGCTGTTCGAGTCCGACTCGCGTGGGGCGCGGTTTACGGAGTGGGAGTTGCCGGGGATGAAGGACCGCTCCGCGGGCGTGATGAGCTTGATGCGCGATAGTGGCGGACGGCTATGGGTGGGGACGCGGCGCGGTGCGTACTTCTTTGAACGTGGGCAGATGACGGCGCAGCGGGTAGAGGATCGTTCGCCCGAGAAGATGGCGCTGGGGGATGAGACGGTGACGTCGATTCTGGAACCGAGGCCGGGGGTGGTGTGGCTGGGGACGTATGGCCAGGGGATCGTCTCGGTGCATACGTGCAACTTCGAGCTGCACCGGATTAACCATAACGTTGCTCTGCCGACGAGCCTGGCGGACGACTGGGTGCAGTCGATGTTTCTGGATCGGAGCGGGATTGTGTGGGCCGCGACGCAACGGGGTGTGAGTCATGCGGACCGTACGCGGTTGGGCGTCTGGACGTACTTTGGCGCCTACGAGTTTGTGAAGGGGATCGCGGATCTGGACGTCTTTTCGGTGTTGGCACGGCCAGATGGAGCGATCTGGCTGGGGTTGGGACGGAATGGTGTGGAGATGTTCGACCGGTCCGGTCGCCGGACGGGTGCGCTGCCGGTCGATCCGGTGCATCCGCAGACGGCATTGCCGAAGGGAATCGTGCAGGGGCTGGTGGAGACACCGGGCGAGACAATCTATGTTGCGAGTTCCGCTGGCGTGTATCGGGTGGGGACGAACGGTAAGGCGCTGACGCGGGTGGAGGTTGCGGGCGGGGTGTATCCGTCGGTGAATGAGCTGATTTATGACAAGCAGTATGGGCCGGAGGGGACCCTCTGGGTCGCGTGTGGGAATGGGTTATGGAGAGTGGATCTTAGTGCGGGTGGGACGCACCTGCTGGAGCGGGTGGCGCTGCACGGGGAGCTGACCGATGGCCGGGTGATGTCGTTGCTGCGGGGCAAGAACAATGACCTGTGGGTTGGGACGCAGAATGGGCTGAACCGGGTCGACCTGGCGACGATGCAGGTGGAGCGGATCGAACCGGATCGGAAGAGTCCGACCGGGCTGGGTGGCGGCTTGATCTCGTCGATGCTGTTCGACCGACGCGGACGGATGTGGGTTGGGACGTTTGGTGGCGGGATCGACGTTCTCGAAGGGCGGGATGCTTCGGGGCGGATGCGGTTTCGACGGCTGCTAAAGGGGTTGCCGAATACAAACGTGAATATGCTGCTCGAGGCGGCGGATGGGCATATCTGGGCGAGTACGGATGACGGGCTTGCGGTAGTCGATCCGGGGAGCTTCGCAATCCAAGCGATGCGAGCTCCGGATGGCGTGGCGATTCAGGAGTACTGGACCACGGCGGGCGCGGCGACGCCGGATGGACGACTGATCTTCGGAGGCCTGGGTGGGATGACGGTGATCCAGCCCGAGCAGGTTCGGCCATGGACGTATGCTGCTCCGATTGTGGTGACGGATGCGCGGATCGGGAGCAAGCAGATTCCTGCCGGTGAGTTGAACGGTGCGGGGCCCAGCCAGGCGTTGCGGATCGAACCGGGTGACGGCAGTTTGACGGTGGAGTTTGCGGCGCTCGACTATACGGCTCCGGAGTTGAACCAGTATGCGTATCGGCTGGTGGGGTTCGATCGGGACTGGATCGTGACGGATCCGACTCGGCGGCTGGCGAGCTATACGAATCTTCCTCCGGGCGACTACAGGCTGGAGCTGCGTGGGTCGAACCGGGCTGGGGTGTGGTCGGAGACGCGGGTGGTGAGCATCCAGGTGCTTCCTGCGTGGTATCAGACGATCTGGTTCCGGCTGCTGATGGTGCTGCTGGGAGCGCTGGTGCTGGGCGGAGTGTTCCTGGCGGCGACGGCGTATCTGCGGGCACGGCAGCGGGAGTTGGAGCGGCAGGTGGCACTGCGGACGGCGGAGCTCGAGAAGATGACGACCGAGCTGCAGCAGAGCCAGCAGCAGTTGGAGCAGATGGCGTACTCGGACAGCCTGACCGGGCTGCCGAACCGGCGGATGTTCAACGAGTATTTCCGAAGGCTACTGGCGTTGAAGCGGCGGCAGCGAGGGACGTTCGTGCTGATGGTGATCGACATGGACGACTTCAAGGACGTGAACGACACCCATGGGCATGATGCGGGCGATGCGCTGCTGCAGGCGGTTGGGACGCGGCTGGGGCGGATTGTGCGGGAGTCGGACTGCTTTGCGCGGCTCGGTGGGGATGAGTTCGCAATGCTGCTGGCGGAGTCGAGCGACCTGGCGGGGATTGCGCATGTGTGCGGGCTGATCGAGGAGAGCTTCCGGGAGCCGGTGCGGTTTCGCGATGTGGAGATGCGGCCTACGTTGAGTATTGGCGTGGCGTTCTATCCGGATGGCGGTGAGACGCAGGACAGCCTGTTCAAGACGGCAGATCTGGCGTTGTACGAGGTGAAGCGGGGCGGTGGGAACGGCTGGCGAATTCATGGTGGTGTTCCTGATGGGAGCGGACGCGAGGTGGAGTTCCCGCTGACCTCCGGGGACTGAGGCTGCGAAGTGGGTAGTGGAAGTTCTCTGTCTGCGTTCGGCCATTTGCCGATAGCATGGAGTTCACCGGGCTGCCATGAGCAGCTTCCGGAAACCATGAGGTGAGTGGCGGATGAGGATGAATCGGCTTTCGATGCGGATTGCGGGCGGTACTGCGCTTTGCCTGGCAACCGCTATGGGTGGTTTCGCGCAGGATAAGAAGGCTACGAAGGATGAGAAGGTTGTAGTGACGGGGTCAGCTGCGATCGCCGACGCGCCGGTGACGCCGGACTCGGTGACCGATGGCTCGGTGACCGTGGGTGGGCAGGTGGTTGAGTACAAGGCGGTGGCGGGGACGTTGACCGTTGGGTCGACGGATGAGTACGACTCGAAGCTGGCGCTGGATGGTAAGGTTCTGGGCGATGCGGGGGAGAAGCCGCTCGAGAAGGACAAGCCAGAGGAAGCTCCGGCGACGGCGCGGATCTTCTACACGGCGTACTTCAAGAAGGATGCGGCGGCGGAGAAGCGGCCGGTGATCTTCATGTACAACGGTGGTCCTGGGTCGGCGACGATGTGGCTGCACATGGGATCGTTTGGGCCGCGGCGGGTGGTGACAACCGATACGGAGCATGATGCGGCTGCGCCGTACACGATCGTGAACAACCAGTACAGCCTGCTCGATGTGGCGGACCTGGTGTTCATCGATGCGCCGGGAACAGGGTTCAGCCGGATCTTTGGGAAGGACAAGGAGAAGGCGTTCTGGGGAACGGACCAGGATGCACATGCGTTTGAGCGGTTCATCCGGAGGTTCCTGACGAAGTACGAGCGGTGGAACTCGCCAAAGTACCTGTTTGGGGAGAGCTATGGAACGCCAAGATCTTCGGTGCTGAGTGCGGATCTGCAGAATATCGACCTGAACGGGATTGTGCTGCTGTCGGCGATTTTGAGCTTCGACAACAGTGTGGATAGTCCGCAGTTCAATCCGGGGGTGGACCAGGCGTATGCCCTGGGGCTGCCGACGTACGCGGCGACGGCGTACTTCCATCACAAGCTGCCTGCGCAGCCTGCGGCGCTTGAGCCGTTTCTGGCGGAGGTGGAGCAATGGGCGCTGGGTGAATATATGAGCGCGCTGCTGCAAGGGTCGGAGCTTTCGGCCGATCGGAAGCAGGCGGTGGCGGAGAAGCTGCACTCATACACCGGGTTGCCGGTTGCGTACCTGTTGAAGGCGAATCTGCGGGTCTCGGGTGGGGAGTTCTCGAAGGAGCTGCAGGACGACGACGGGCTGACGACGGGACGGCTGGACTCGCGGTACAAGGGGCCGGACATCGACCGGATGAGCAAGGACGCCGAGTACGATCCGCAGAGCCAGGCGATCAGCTCGGCGTATATGACGGCGATCAACCAGTATCTGCGGAAGGATTTGAAGTACGGGGAGCAGCAGACGTATAAACCGGGCGCGTATGGCGACGGGGAGTTTACGTGGGATCTGCGGCACCAGCAGCCGGGTGGTCCTCCGGCGAATCAGCAGGAGGGCGGCACGAACGTGATGCCGGATCTTGCGTACTCGATGAAGATGAACCCGAAGATGAAGGTGTTCCTGGCCGGTGGATATTACGACCTGGCGACGCCGTACTTCGAGGGCAAGTTCGAGATGCATCATCTGCCGATTCCGCAGAAGCTGCAGTCGAACATCTCCTACCACTACTATCCGGCGGGACACATGATCTATGTGAACGAGTCGGTGTTGAAGCAGTTCCACGAGGATCTGGCCGGGTTTATTCGGGCTACGGAGTCGGGGAAGTAAAACTTCCAGGTGTCCGTTCGGAGGGTCGGACCTTTTTGGGTTCGGCCCTTTGTTTTTTGGGTGTTGTTCCCCCCCTCCCCCCTCCCTGTTTTTGTGCAAATTCTTCGATTCAAACGAGTTAGATAGTGATCTCCATTTTTCTCCATGCGAAAGGCCCGGCTTTTAGGCCGGGCCTCTTTCTTTTTTCTCTCTCTTTCTATTTTAGTTTGCCGAAGGGGAAGATTCGGCAGATTTCTTTTGCTGGCAAATGTTTGATTCGGAGTGGTTTGCGCGGGACTGAGAAGGTTGTGGGGCTTGACAGGGCGGCTTGGAGTTGAAGAACAGCTGCCGGGTGGATGGAGGGAGGAGAACACTGGAGAGAGTTGCGATAAATTTGTTCGATAACATGAGTGAATTCTTGTCACATTTCATGAAACCTTTGCTGTATGATTGCGTCTAAGGAAGTGTGGTCCGGTGAGCGATCACGCGATCCAAGCAAGAGCTGGTCGCGAAGATCCTCCCGGGCTACCAACCAAATTTCTTGTGAGGAGAGTTGTTATGACCACGATGACTCGGTTTGTCCCGGTACGTTCGACCTTTGGAGAGATCGCCTCGCTGCAGAACCGTTTGAACTCGATCTTCAACGAATTTGCTCGCCCTGACGTTTCCGAGAGCCCCGTGACGGGAAGCTTTGTCCCGGCGGTGGATGTGTATGAGGATGAGCAGGCGTTGGTGCTGCAGTTGGAGATTCCGGGGGTGAAGGAGCAGGATCTCGACGTGCGGGTGGAGAACCAGACGTTGACGGTGAAGGGTGAGCGGAAGCTTGAGAGCAATGCCAAGCAGGAGAACTTTCACCGGATCGAGCGGCGCTTCGGAAGCTTTACGCGGACCTTTACGCTGCCGCAGACGCTCGACACGGAGAACGTGAAGGCGAGCTATGATGCGGGCGTGCTGTCGATCTCGCTGGCGAAGAAGGCGGAGGCGAAGCCGCGGCAGGTGAAGATCGAGGTGAGCTCGCCGAGCCGGATGGTTGAGGCTTCGGCGCAGTAATTTGGCGCAGTAGTTTGTCCTGGCGGACGGGCGCCCTACGCGGGCGGCGAGCACTTCGTGCGGTCTACCCGCTTCGCGTAGCTCCTCCCGATGGTCGGCATAAGTCTTCGTGTCGACCATCGGGAGAAGCCACGCGAAGCGATCACGCATCACGAAGTGTTCGCCGTGTGCGTAGGGCGTTTTTATTCTTCTGACTCCGGCTCGAGCAGGGGATGGGCCTGGAGCCAGAGGACGCGGGCGAGGGTCACGAGGAGCAGGGGTTCGGCGAGCCAGAGGGCCTTGTTGCCGAAGTGCGGGGCGGCCCAGGCGCCGAGCAGGGCTCCGGCGAGGAAGAGGACGCAGATGATGGTGAGCTTGCGGGCCTTGGTGAATTCGTGGCGGCGGACTTCGGGGTCGGGATGGAGGAAGCGGTTGGCGATGCCTTCGGAGATCTCGCGGACGTTGCCGGTGACGAAGGTGGAGTTGTAGGAGAAGCGGCCGACGGTGCGAAAGGTGGAGACCTGGAAGGCGGAGACGAAGGCGATGGTGGCGGTAAAGACGGTCTCTGGAAAGGATGTGGGCGCGAGGCCGGCGAGGAAGAGGACGGCCATCTCGAGGAGCAGGACGGCGAGTGAGGCGGTGAACTGCGGCAGGACGCGGAGCAGGCGGGAGGCGGCGACGCCGAAGATGAAGGCCAGGATGGGTGCGAGATGGCGCAGGGCCTGCGGGTAGTTCTGCTGGACGAGCGTGATGCCGAAGAGGATGACGTTGCCGGTGAGGGCGTTGGCGAAGACATGGCCGTGGAGGACGAAGACGGCGGCGTCGAGCAGGCCGCCGACGGCGGCGAGGAGCGAGGCGCTGAAGAGGGTATCGGGTTGGGCTTTGTGGAAGGTGTCGGGCATGCGGGTTTTATTCAGGCGAAAGGTTCAATGCGTCCTTTGGGGTGCGAGGGAATCTTGTAGTTAGAGTACGGTTTATGTGAGTCGATGTGGGAGTGAGCACGCTGAGTTGAGGATACGACCGGCGGTTGGAGTGAGGAGAACGATATGGCGATTCGTTGGGACAAGTTGACGGTGAAGGCGCAGGAGGCGGTAACGGGCGCGAGCACGATGGCGGGCGAGCATGGGAATCCGGAGATTCTGCCGCTGCATCTGTTGGCTACGCTGTTGGAGGACCGTGAGGGGATCTGTGTCCCGGTGTTGGAGAAGGTCGGAGTGCCGGTGGAGAAGCTACTCACGGGGTTGAACCAGGCGATTGAGCGGCTGCCGAAGGTGCAGGGTGGGGCGCAGCCGAATCTTTCGAGTGCGCTGCAGAAGGTGATCGACCGCGGGTTTCAGGAGGCGGCGAACTTCAAGGATGAGTTCTGCTCGACCGAACACTTGTTGCTGGGGCTGGCGAGCGCGAAGGGCGATCCGGTGGAGAGTGCGCTGGCGGCGCTAGGAGGGACGCATGACACGATTCTGAAGGCGTTGAGCTCGGTGCGTGGATCGCAGCGGGTGACGGATCAGAATCCCGAGGGCAAGTTTCAGGCGCTGGAGAAGTATGCGAAGGATCTGACGGAGTTGGCGCGGAGGGGCAAGCTCGACCCGGTGATTGGGCGCGATGAAGAGATTCGGCGCGTGGTGCAGGTGCTTTCGCGCAGGACGAAGAATAATCCGGTGCTGATTGGCGAGCCGGGCGTGGG
>Ga0116227_10014318_pt1 | contig 12125 bp, 12 predicted proteins | sample S1TSphgellanicum_FD_89693 | JGI IMG/M metagenome (GOLD analysis project Ga0116227, IMG submission 89693) | Host-associated microbial communities from peat moss isolated from Minnesota, USA - S1T2_Fb - Sphagnum magellanicum MG | ecosystem: Host-associated > Plants > Peat moss > Unclassified... | reverse complement strand
GGTGGAGCTGGTGGCGCTGGATGACGCCAAGATCAAATATTCCACGGTGCAGAACTGGTATCCGGGCGACGAGAACGGCAAAGGCGGGATTTATAATTTTGTCACCAAGCGCGGCGCCTGCCGCGGCAGAAGCTCGAAAATTTCCTGGACGCAGGTGGAAACTGGCTCGGCGATCACCTGGAAATATCCTTCCTGCATTCTGCAGGGTGAAGGCTCGGTCGGCGAGTTCTATTCGGTGGCGCTGACCAACAATCACCAGCAGGCGGATACCGGCACCAAAATGATCCATTTGGGCAAAAACACCACCAGCACGATCATCTCGAAGGGCATCTCGGCCGGGCATTCCAGCAATACCTATCGCGGCCTGGTGAAAATCATGCCCGGCGCCGCCGGGGCGCGCAATTTCACCCAGTGCGACAGCCTGCTCATCGGCGATCAATGCGGCGCCCATACGGTGCCCTATATTGAAAGCCGCAACCCTTCGGCGAAAGTGGAACATGAAGCCACGACCTCGAAAATCGCCGAGGATCAGCTCTTCTACTGCCGCTCGCGCGGGCTTTCGGAAGAAGATGCGGTCGGCTTGATCGTCAACGGCTTCTGCAAGGACGTGCTGAAGGAACTGCCGATGGAATTCGCGGTCGAAGCCCAAAAACTGCTTGCGGTGTCGCTGGAAGGCTCGGTGGGTTAATATGCTGGAGATCAAAAATCTATCGGCCTCGATTGTCGATAAAGAAATCCTGAAGGGTGTCGATCTGACCGTGCCGGATGGCGAGATCCACGCCATCATGGGGCCGAACGGCGCCGGCAAATCGACGCTCTCCTATGTGCTTTCGGGCCGCGAGGGTTATGAGGTTACCGGCGGCGCTGTGACCTATAACGGGCGGGATTTGCTGGCGATGGAGCCGGAGGCACGTGCGGCGGCCGGGGTGTTTCTGGCGTTTCAGTACCCGGTGGAATTGCCGGGCGTGGGGAATGCGAATTTCATTCGCACGGCCCTGAATGCGGTGCGGCGGACGCGCGGGGAGGCGGAGCTGGATGCCGTGGCGTTTTTGAAACTGGCCCGTGCGGCGATCAAAGATTTGCACATGCCCGATGACATGTTGAAGCGGAATGTGAACGTTGGTTTCAGCGGCGGAGAAAAAAAGCGGAATGAGGTTCTGCAGATGGCGTTGCTGAAGCCGGGCCTGGCGATTCTTGATGAGACGGATTCCGGGCTGGATATCGACGCGCTAAAAATTGTGGCGGATGGCGTGAATGCCGCGCGGAGCAAAAATTTTTCGGCGCTGGTGATTACGCATTATCAGCGGCTGCTTGACCATATTGTGCCGGACCGTGTGCATGTGCTGGCGGCGGGGCGGATTGTGCGCTCCGGCGGGCCGGAGCTGGCGCTGGAGTTGGAAGCGCATGGTTATGCGGGGCTGGAGGCGGCTTAATGACCGCACTTCCCACACGCAAGCTTGAAGCCTGGCGCTATACGGATTTGCGCGCGCTGGCGGCGATTAGTTTTGCCGAACCTGCGCCCGTTGTGGTGCAGGTGGATTTGCCGGACCTTGGCATTCCGCGCATCGTGTTTGTGAATGGCGCGTATGAAGAGGCGCTTTCCACGCCGCCATCGTTTTGCGCTGGCTTCGCGGCCGTTGCGGAAGCTTCAAGCTTTCCGCTGGCGAAAATCAATGCTGAACACGCGCGGGACGGTGTTACGCTGGTAGTGCCCGAGGGCTTGGATGCTGGCGCGGTGCTGCTGGTTTCCTACGCCAGCGCGGAAATGCCCATTGCGTTTCATCCTCGCCACCGCATCACGCTTGGTGTGGGCGCCAAGTTGACCGTTGTTGAAGTGGCGATGGGGCAGGGGGTGTATTGGCACAACCCGGTCACTGACATTGCGGTTCACGAAAATGCCACGCTGGCGCATTATCGGTTGCAGGATGAGGGGCCGGAATCGTTTCACCTTGCTACCATTCGCGCCAAGATTGCCGCTGGCGCGGCGTATGAAAGTTTTTCCGCCGTTATCGGCGCAAAACTTTCGCGGGCTGAGTTTCATGCCACGTTGATGGGGCCGGGCGGCAAGACGCATTTGAATGCGGCACAGCTTCTTGGTGGGCATCAGCATGGGGATTTTACTTCCATCGTGGCACATGACGCGCCGAGTTGTGCTTCCCGGCAGACGGTGAAATCCGTGCTGGATGGGCACGCGCGTGGCGTGTTTCAGGGGCGGATTGAGGTCGCGCGGGCGGCGCAGAAGACGGATGGCTATCAGATGAACCAGGCGCTGTTGCTTTCGGATACCGCGGAGATTGACATCAAGCCTGAGCTGGAAATTTTTGCCGATGACGTGAAATGCAGCCATGGGGCGACCATTGGGGCGCTGGACCCGGAGCAGGTTTTTTATCTGCGCAGCCGCGGGATTCCGGAGGGCCAGGCGCGGGCTATGCTGATCCGCGCGTTCCTGAACGAAGCGTTGGAACCGGTGACACATGAGGGGGCGCGGGCGCTTTTTGAAACCGCGATCGAAAATTGGTGGGCCCGCAAATGAGCGCCGTGTTGAAACCGGACCATTTTGACGTTGCAGCGATTCGACGCGATTTTCCGATTCTCTCCCAACAGGTTCATGGGCGCAAACTGGTGTTTTTGGATAGTGCCGCCTCGGCGCAAAAACCGCGCGCGGTGATTGATGCCATGGTGCATTCCATGGAGACGCAATACGCGAACGTGCATCGCGGGTTGCATTGGATGAGCGAGCGGACGTCGGACGCGTATGAGGGTGTGCGCGACAAGGTGGCGGAATTCATCAACGCGGCCGGGCGGGAAGAGATTGTTTTTACGCGCAACGCGACTGAATCCATCAACCTTGTTGCATACACTTTTGGCCGCACGGCGTTGCAACCCGGCGATGCGATTGTGATTTCTGAAATGGAGCACCACGCCAATATTGTTCCTTGGCAGATGCTGCGGGATGCGCATGGGGTTGAGCTGCGGATTGCCAAGATCACTGATGCGGGCGAGGTGGATTTTGAGTCGCTGGAGGAAAAGTTTGCCGACGGTAAGGTAAAGCTGCTTGCCATCACGCATATGTCCAACGTGCTCGGTACCTACACGCCGGTGGAACGGCTGGCGAAATTTGCGCATGAGCGCGGCGCCAAAATTCTGTTGGATGGAAGCCAGGCGATTGTTCATCGTCAGGTGGATGTGCAGGCGATTGATGCGGATTTCTATGTTTTTTCCGGCCACAAGCTGTATGGGCCGTCCGGCATTGGGGTGCTGTATGCCAAGCGCGAAATCCTTGATGCCATGCCGCCCTTTATGGGCGGGGGCGACATGATTGCCAGCGTGTCCTATGAAAAATCCACCTGGGCGAAGCCGCCGCATCGTTTTGAGGCGGGAACGCCGGCGATTCTGGAGACCATCGGGCTAGGGGCGGCGATTGCTTACGTGCACGCCATCGGCTTTTCTGCCATTGCCGCGCATGAGCGGGCGCTGACTGACCACGCGCTGAACGTGCTGTCGCCGCTGGTAAAAATTCTTGGCCGCGCGCAGGACCGCGGCGGGGTGATTTCCTTTACGATGGAAGGCGCGCATGCGCATGACATCGCCACACTTCTGGACCGCCAGGGGATTGCGGTGCGGGCGGGACACCATTGCGCGGAGCCGCTGATGGGGCGGCTGGGTGTTACCAGTACGGCGCGTGCATCGTTCGCGCTGTACACGACGATGGAAGAAATTGACGCGTTGGCCGCCGGCCTGGTTCGCGTGAAGCAGGTTTTTGCGTAATGTCCGAAACGGCTGAACTCTATCAATCCATCATCATGGGCCGGAGCAAAAATCCGGTGCATGCCGGCAAGCCGGAAGTTTTTGATGCCGAAGGCGAGGGCGACAACCCGATGTGCGGCGACCGCGTGCATGTTTATGTGCAGCGTGACGGTACCAATGTGTTTCATGAATCTCGTGGCTGCGCCATTATGATTGCGAGCGCGGAGCTGATGGCGGATGCGGTTGCCGGGCTCGCGCCTGAGCAAATCGCGCAACGCCGCGCTGCGTTTGAGGCGGTTGTGAATACTGGTGAAAAGAACCCGGATTTGGGTGAGCTGAACGCGCTTTCCGGCGTTTCCGAATACCGTTCGCGCATACGCTGCGCGACATTGCCATGGGCGGCGCTTGCGCTGGCCATGGAGGGGGAGGAGAAAAAAAATGGATGACCAGAAGATGATTCCGGTGACGACCTGGACGCCGGATGGGGAGACCGCCGCCGTGCTGAATGAGGATGCGGTGATTGGCGCGATTGCGACGGTTTATGACCCGGAAATTCCGGTGAATATTTATGAGCTGGGACTGATTTATGCGATTGAGATTGCCGAGACCGGCGATGTGAAGGTGGAAATGACGCTGACGGCGCCGGCCTGCCCTTCCGCGCAGGAGCTGCCCATCATGGTGCGCGATGCGATTGCGAAACTTGAAGGGGTAGGCGATGTGAATGTTGAAACCGTATGGGACCCGCCGTGGGACCCGAGCCGGATGAGCGAAGACGCCCGGCTTTCCCTGAACATGTTTTGAGGGTGAAATTATGAGCACGACCACGACCCAAGCCAAACCCCGCCGCGCCTTGCCCCCACTGATGCAGCTGACGGATGCCGCCGCCGCGCGCCTGGCGGCCCTGTACGAAGGTGGCGAGGCCGGCAAGCTGCTACGCATCGCGGTTTCCACCAAGGGCTGCTCCGGCATGTCCTATGAGATGAACTGGGTGGAAGCCGCCACCCCGCAGGATGAGGTGGTGACCAGCCGTGGGTTGACGGTGCTGGTGGACCGCAAAGCCTCGCTGTTCCTGATCGGCACGACGATGGATTATAAGGCGGACAAGCTGACGGCCGGGTTCACCTTCGAGAACCCGAATGAAAAGGGGCGCTGCGGGTGCGGGGAGAGTTTTCACGTTTAAACTTTTCTCTTGAACCTCGCCGCAAAATCCATATAATAAGGTTCGTCTGAAGCGCCTCATTGAGGGCTTTGGCGATCGCCTACCGGGCCAGCCTCAGGGTGGTCCGTTCAAACTCAACCTTGCTCGCTATTTCAGGAGGTTTATCATGGCTTATGATCTAACACCCCTTTTCCGTACCGCTATTGGCTTTGACCGTCTGGCCCGCCTGGCCGACACGGTGCCGCAGGATGCGGTTTCCTATCCGCCTTACAACATCGAGAAGACAGGGGATGATTCTTATCGTCTTCAGCTCGCTGTCGCCGGTTTTTCGGCCGATGATATCGAGCTGACGGCCAAGGACAACGCCCTTATCGTTGCCGGCCGCGTGGCTGAGGAGACGAAGGGTGAATTCTTGCACCGCGGCATAGCGGCGCGGGCGTTTACCCGCCGCTTCGTTCTGGCCGACCACATGGTTGTGGAAGGTGCGGAAATTGCCAACGGGCTGCTGAATATCAGCGTCCGCCGGGTGGTTCCGGAAGCGCTGAAGCCCCGCAAGATCGCCATCAATACGGTGGCGGCCGCGAAGACCATCAGCGCGGCGCCCGAACTGGCGCAGGCGGCCTAACGAAAAGGGGCGGCTCGCGCCGCCCCGTTATGGTTTCATAATACGATAAGCAATTTTCGCGTTCAGGCTGCGCGGTGAAAGCCGGGTGCCGAGCGCGAAAATCGCGTTCGCCATGCCGGCTATGACGCTGGCCTTGCCGGCCGCCATCGCATCCACGCCGATCTTTGCCACCGCGGCGCTGCTCATCATGGTTTTTTCCACCATCATGGATTTTTTCTGTGCTGCCACTTCGAAAAACTCGCTTTCCGTTGTGCCGGGGGAAAGTGTGGTGAATTTAATGCCCATTTCGGCGTATTCCACACTCAGCGCGTCGCCCAGCGATAGCACATAGGCTTTGGTCGCGGCATAGGCGGCGTAGAGTGGCACAGGCTGGAAAGCGGCGGTCGAGGCGACCAGCATTATTCTCCCGTAGCCGCGCGCGGCCATTGGCTTTGCGAATAGATGTGTCAGATGCGTCAGCGCAGTGATGTTCACCGCCAGCATCTGGTCAATATCCTTCCACGCCACATCGGCGAACAGCCCGAACACGCCTAGCCCGGCGTTGTTCACCAGAATATCCACTTCTGGATGCGCCGCCGCCAGCGCCTCGCGCGCCGCCTCGTCCGACAAATCGCATCGCGCGACGGTGGCCTGCACGCCGAGGGCGGATAATTCCGCGGCCAGCATCTGCAGCTTTTCAGCCCGACGCGCCACCAGAATCACATTGGCGCCGCGCTTCGCCAACTCCCGCGCGATGTCCGCGCCGATGCCGCTCGATGCGCCCGTTACCAGCGCCGTACGGCCGGCAAAATCCGCCATGATTTTTCTCCTGTTGGTTACGCCGTGTATCAACCTGGCGGCGCGATGAGCAAATCTTTGCCCAGCAGCACCGGAATCACCAGCAGCACGGCGCCGTGGAAGGTTACCGTCAGCGCCGGCGCCGGCAGCAGGGCGCGGAAATACGGCGCGTATTGTTGGGTAATCGCGCTCACATCGCCCGGCATGGCAAGCAGCAGTATATCCTTGCCAATCAGGCTGGCGGGCGGGTCAGAAATGCCGAACTGGTGGGGCTGCGGCCCGAATACCGTCACTGGCATTTTGTCCTGTAGAGCGTAACCGATTTTGCCGGCGTCGTACCAGCGCAAGGTGGCCACGGCCGAGACATCGCGGGACAGAATTTCGGGCCGCAGGGAATCCCAGTCCACGGCTTGCAGCAGCGGGGATTTGCCGGGCGGAAACATCAGGTCGAGATTCGGGATGAACGCAAAATTTTGCTCCGCCGCGATGAACAGGGAGGACCAGGCGAGCAACGTGGCGCTGCCGACCGCCACGGCATTGCGCGTCCACCGCCAACGCCAGTTTGCCGCCCAATTTCCCAGCATTGGCAGCAGGAGCAGATAGCCGGGGGTTGCCCAGTGGTACAGAATTTTGGTGGAGGACCAGATGCCCACGACCGAGAACAGCAGGATGGGAATGAGGGCGAGCCAGGCCAGCATCCAGCCGTGGCGTTCTGCCGGGCCGCGGCGCAACGCCGCCGCAAGGAGAAAAATTATAGGCAGCCAGAGCCATGGGAGGAGAAACAGCGCCTCGCCGGCCCAAATGGTGAAGGGTACGGTCGGGTGAAGCCGCAACCCGGCGGCGCGACCACTCTGGTAGGTGAAGGATTGCCAGTGATGCGCGAAATTCCACCAGATGACTGGGCAGAACATCGCCAGGGCCAGCGCACCGCCTGCCCAGGGATGCCAGGAGCGAAGCTGACGGCGCGAAACCGGGTCCGTGAGGAGGAGAAAAAACGCTCCGGCGAGCGTAAGCACCGCACTGTATTTTGAAAGCAGCGCCACACCGGCGAAAAATCCTGCCGCCAGCCACCAGCGCGGTGCCGGCTGGTTGGGGATTCCCAGCGCCCGCGCCAGCGCATAGGCCGCCGCCAGCAGGGCCGCGTCCAACGGCCCGTCCGGCAGCACCCAACAGCCGAAGGCAAGCGAAAACACGGGCGCGATGCTGTAGGCCACCACCGCCCAGTACCCTGCCCGTGCGCCGTAGAAGGACTCCGTCAGCCGGTACAGCAGCCAGGATGAAACCGCCGAAAGTGCTACAAACGGCAACCGCACGACGATCGGCGCCCAGCTTCCCGTCAGCCGCCTTGCGGCCAGCTCCAGCCACCAGGAAATCGGCGGATGGTCGAAATACGACGCGGAAAAATGGTTTGAGGCGGCGACCATATAGCTTTCGTCAATCCCCAGCCCGGTGAACCCCGCAAACACCAGCCGGAACGCGAGCGCCGTTAATACCACCCAGAACGCCGGATTTTTCATGGCCGGTGAATGGCGCGGGGGCGCGGCCGGGTCAAACCGGGTAGAGCAAATCGTTGTTCTGGCCCAACGATCTGCTTCCAAACAGCGCTCAAAAATGCCAGAGTTGCCTATGCGCAGATTGCTCTCCGCCATCGCCGCCGCCCTGCTGGCCTGCCACGCCGCTTACGCCGCGCCGCCAGCACCGCCGGTGGCGCCCGTGCATTCCTTCGTCACCAATTATTACGGCACCCTGGTCACCGACAACTATCGCTGGATGGAAACCCCCAATAGCCCGGCGCTGGCTGCCTATATGAAAGGGCAAAATGACACGACGCGGGCGATTCTGGATTCGCTGCCCGGGCGCGCCGCGCTGCTGAAGGAAATTGCCGATAACGGCAACAGGATCAGTGAGACCGATGCCGTGGTGATCGCCAACGGCAAATATTTCTATGTGCAGACCAAGCCTGGCCAGAACACCGCCAAGCTTTTTGTCCGTGACGCCACCGGCGCCACCAAAATCCTGGCGGACCCCGATCATTTCAGCAAAGCCGGCAGCGCCGAGGCCATTAATTACTTTCAGCCATCGCAGGATGGCAGATACGTCGCCTACGGCGTCTCCAGCGGCGGCAGCGAGGCGGCGGTGCTGCGGGTTATCGACTCTGCGACCCTCCAGGACCAGGTTATCGCCATCGACAGGGTGGACGGCGACACGGTCGATGGCCCGGATGATACCTTCCAGCCAGTGTCCTGGCTGCCGGATGATAGTTTTGCCTATTACCGGCTGCAAAAACTCGGGCCCAAGGATGACCCGAACAGTTTCTATTTTAAAAGCCGTGTGTTTCTCCACCACCTCGGCCGCAACCCGGCCGGCGATGGGGATACGCCGGTGTTTGGCTATAATGTCGACAAATCCGTCCCTGTTGCCCTGAACCAGGATGCGCTGGTGATGACGATCCCGGGTTGCGACTATGCCTTTGGCGTGCTGACCGAAAACGAAACCGCCACCGTCATCGATGACATTTACACCACCCCGATCGCGGCCTTGGAATCCGGCAAGCCGGCGTGGCGGCACATTGTCAGTCCGGACGACAACATCACCCAATTCGACGCCGCCGGAGCAAAGCTGTTCCTCCTAACCTATAAAAACGCGCCGCGCTATAAGGTTATTGAGACCAGCCTCGACTCGCCCGATTTGGCGAACGCAATCACGGTTGTTCCGCAAAGCGGCGAGGTTATCCGCGGTATCGCGGTGGCGAGTGACGGGCTGTATGTAACAAGTTCGAACGGTGGTTTCAGCGTCATCACCCGCATTGCTGGCGGCAAGGCGGCGCCGGTGCAACTTCCGTATCCGGGCACGGTGAGCGGGGCCGTTGCCAGCGAGATGGCGCCGGGCATTGCTTTCCCGCTGGAATCCTGGACGCGCGCGGAGCTTTGGTACCACACCACGCCGTCCGGCGTTATCGACACCGGGCTGGAGCAGCCCGCGGCACTGGACATTTCCGGCCTGGTCTCGAAAGAGGTAACCGCGACCAGCTACGACGGAACACAGATTCCGCTTTCAATCATCATGAAATCCAGCATCAAGTTGGACGGCAGAAACCCGCTTCTGCTGATCGGCTACGGCAGCTACGGCGTCACCATCACCCCGTATTTCAGCCCGCGGCGGCTGGCGTTTATCGATCACGGCGGCATTGTCGCCTTTGCGCATATCCGCGGCGGCGGCTGGTTTGGCGAGGATTGGCATAAGGCGGGCATGAAGCTGACCAAGATCAACACGGTTTTCGATTTTATCGCCTGCGCGCAATATCTGGAAGACCAGCGTTATACCTCGCCCGCGTATCTCGCGGGTGAGGGCGGCAGCGCCGGCGGGATCACCATCGGCGGCGCGATTGACTGGGCGCCGCAGCTATTCGCCGCCGCCATCGACAGCCATGGCGAGACCGATAATCTGCGCTCCGAATTCACCCCCAATGGCCCGCCGAACATCGGGGAATTCGGCTCGGTCACCACCGAAGCCGGTTTTCATGGCCTGTACGCGATGTCCGCTTATGTGCATGTTCGCGACGGGGTAAAATACCCCGCTGTGCTGCTGCAGACAGGTGCGAATGACCCGCGGGTGGCACCCTGGGAAGTGGCCAAAATGGCGGCGCGGCTGCAGGCCGCCACGGCCAGCGGCAAGCCCATATTGCTGAGCGTGAATTATGACTCCGGCCATGGCATGGGCGACACCAAGGCCGAGGACGACGCCGAATCCGCCGATATCTTCGCCTTTATTCTTTGGCAGACTGGTGCCAAGGATTTTCAGCCGAAGTAACCTTTAGTCCGCCGCGGCGCCCAGAATCGTGCCGTCCGCTTGTTGCAGCAGCACCGCCATGTGGTCGCCCGTGGGCTTGGGCATGGTGTAGCTTACGGGGATGCCGGTCCAGCCGCCGAGGGAGGCGATGCTGCGGACGACGTTGGCTTCCCGCAGTGTTGCGCCGCCATTCTCGCCGCCGCCAACTTGGGTTGTGTGATGCGCGTCGAAGCCGATCAGTAATACGGTGGCCGCCCCGGCGCCGGCGCCGACTTTCACCGTGATCATGGAACCGCCGGCGACGCTTACGGGGACAGGCTGTCCCTGCGCCGCGCGCGCCGCCGTTATGGCGGAGGTCAGCGCCGCGGGGTCGGACCCAAGCACGCTGGTCAGGCCGTCCACCACCGCTTGCGGGGTGAAAACATTTTGGGCGTGTTGTAGAACGGCGTAGGTGCTTTGGCGGTCGGTGGCGGCGGTGAGGGAGTATTTGTCGGTCCAGGCGGGACCGTTCCAATACGTCACGTGGAAAGCCAGCGGCAGAACGTCCGGGTCCTTCGCCAGCTGAGCTAGGAGCGCTTCCGCCGGCGGGCAGGAAGAACAGGCTTCGGAGGTAAAAAGTTCCACCACCACCGGCCGCGCCGGTGCCGCCCAGGCCGGTGCCGCCCAGGCCGGCACCACCCAGGCGGGGGCGGCGGCAAAGAACAAAAATGCGGAGAGAAAATATTTCACGACCCGCTGAACCAGTTATAGCCCTGGTCCTCCCAATAGCCGCCGGTGTACACATTGCCGACCGCGAGTTGCACGATGGATTTTGGATTCTTGAAGCCGAGTTTTGTGGGAATCCGCAACCGCACCGGTGCGCCGAAGGGCGGTGTGAGCGGGGCGCCGAGAAAATCCAGCGCCAGAATTGTCTGCGGGTGCAGGGCGGATTCCATGTCGATGCTGGAATAATAGCCGTCGGCGCATTTGAAGGAGACGTATTTGCATGTGAGATCGGCGCCGGTGCGGCGAAGAAAATCGCTTAAAGTGACGCCGGACCATTGGCCGATGACCCGCCAGCCCTCCACGCAGATAAGACGTGTTATCTGCGATTCCTGCGGCAGGGTGCGCAGCGCCGCCAGGCTCCAGGGTGTACGATTCTGGATCTGCCCGCCGAGTTCCAGGCGGTATGTCGCCGGGTCCACGACCGGGGCTTGCGAAATATCGTAGAAGGCGTTGAAGCGGGGGGGATTGGTGATCTGGCCGGGGGAGAACGTCGGCGCCAGCGTGTTCGGATTGAATAGAGCCTGCTGCACCCGGTCGTTGAAGGCCGACATCATGTGTAGGAATTTATCCGCGAGGTCGGGGTTGGAAGGGTCGTCGTAATCGCAAGCCGGCAAGGCGGTCAGCGCGCCCAGGGCCAGCGCGCGGAAAAGCAATTTTCTCCGCCCCGTATCCAGTTTCTTCATGGTTGCGTGTCCAAAATTTTCCCGCCGGTGATCATCGGCGGCAGCACTTTTGGCACCATCAGTACCAGCAGCACGTGGATCACGATGAACGCGGCGATGCTGGCCATCGCGAAAAAATGCACGTAGCGGGCGATGAAATACCCGCCGCATAAATCGGTGAGAAACCAGAGTTGCACGGGCTTCCAGATGGCCAGGCCGGAAATCACGATGACGACGCCGGCAAAAATGACGCCGAGGTAAAGCAGCCGCTGCACGGCGTTGTAGACGCCTTTTTTATGCGGCAGTTTGAAGCGCAGGGCCGCTCCGATATCGTGCAGAACGGCGCCGGGCGTTACCGGCAGCAATTTTCGCCGAAAATGGCCGGAGAAGACTCCCCAGACGAGGTAGGCGAGGCCGTTGGCCAGCAGGAGCCACATGAACGCCAGATGCCAGGCAATGCCCGCCCCCAGCCAGCCGCCGATGGTGAAAAGCGGCGGGACCACAAACCCGAACAGTGGCGAGGCGTCGTAAATCTGCAGCCCGCTGCCGATCATCATGACGATCGCCAGCACATTCAGCCAGTGCATCAGCCGGAGCGGCC
>Ga0116227_10014317_pt1 | contig 12126 bp, 14 predicted proteins | sample S1TSphgellanicum_FD_89693 | JGI IMG/M metagenome (GOLD analysis project Ga0116227, IMG submission 89693) | Host-associated microbial communities from peat moss isolated from Minnesota, USA - S1T2_Fb - Sphagnum magellanicum MG | ecosystem: Host-associated > Plants > Peat moss > Unclassified... | reverse complement strand
CGGTGGTAAAGATGATATCTACCACTGGGTAAACGCTCACCACGTAGCAGAAGATAAGATCCTGACCTGGAAATCCGCTTTCCTGAATAAAGGATTCTTTACCGTTGCTACCATCCTGACACTGGGTCTCTGGGTATTCTTTACCCTGAAACTCCGTAAAATGTCTATCGAAGAAGATGGATGGGATCTGCGCCCTGAAACAGGTCGTAAATTACTCTGGAGAAATACTGTTGTATGCGGTGGATTCCTGGTAGTATTTACCCTGAGCGTTGGTTCTACCACTCCATGGATCTGGTTAATGAGTATCGATGCACACTGGTTCTCTACCATGTACAGCTGGTATACCTTCGCCAGCACCTGGGTATCCGGTCTGTCCCTGATTGCACTGTTCGTAGTATATCTCAAGAAACATGGTTACCTGACCTACGTGACAGAAGAACACCTGCACGATCTGGGTAAATTCATGTTCGCCTTCAGTATCTTCTGGACTTACCTCTGGTTCTCCCAGTACATGCTGATCTGGTACGCTAACATGCCGGAGGAAACTGTCTACTTCCAGCCACGTGTTTGGGGCGAATGGAGACCAATTTTCTTCCTGAACCTCCTGATCAACTTTGTTACACCGTTACTGTTCCTGATGAAAAGGGACACCAAACGTAACTATACTGCTATCGTTTTCATCGCTATCGTGATCATCTTCGGTCACTGGCTGGATTTCTGGCAGATGGTGTATCCAGGTACCGTTAAGACCCTGGTATTCCCTTGGTACGAATTCGGACTCGGACTTGGTTTCGTAGGACTGATTATTTTCCTGGTATCCAATGCACTGACTAAAGCTGCACTGGTTCCGAAAAATCACCCTTACCTGAAAGAAAGTATCATTCACCACACCTAATGGGGTGATCAAGGAGATTAGGCAATAGAAAAGCATTAGATAACTTAATTATTTCATATAGCAATGTCAGGATTTTTAGCAGTCTTAGTTGTTGTTCTCATATTCATAGTCATCTTCCAGATTGCGAAGGCGAGCGAATATGTGTCCATATTGAAGGGAGAAAAGAAAGCGCGCGAGCAAAGTAACCGTATTAATGGTTTCCTGCTGATTGAATTCCTGGTGCTGGGGCTTATAGGAGTGTACTGGTGTAATGATTTGCTGAAGGGTAAGATCCTGGGCGAATCTGCTTCAGAACAGGGCGAAGGCGTAGACACCCTCATTTACGTAACACTCGCCATCACTGGTGTGGTATTCGTTATTACCCAGATCGCGTTATTCTGGTTTGCATTTAAGTACCAGGAGAAAGAAGGTCGTAAAGCATTTTACTTTCCGCATAATAATAAACTGGAAGTTATCTGGACTGTTATTCCAGCCATTGCCTTAACCATTCTGGTGGCTTTTGGTCTGAAACATTGGTTCCAGCTTACTTCAGAAGCACCGAAAGATGCCGCTGTAGTAGAAATAACCGGTAAACAGTTTAACTGGATCTTCCGTTATCCTGGTAAAGATGGCGCCCTCGGTCGTCGTGATTTCACAAAAATCGATCCTGCAGCCGGTAATGAACTCGGTCTGGACTGGAACGATCCGCTGAACAAGGATGATTTTATGCCTACCGAAATGCACCTGGTAGTTGGTAAACCTGTAAAACTTGTTATCGGTTCCCGCGATGTAATCCATGATGTGGGTTTACCTCACTTCCGCATGAAAATGGATGCGGTACCTGGTATTCCTACAACTCTTTGGTTTACACCTAAGTATACTACCAAACAGATGAAGGAAAAAACCGGCAACGCAGATTTCACTTATGAAATCTCCTGCGATCAGATGTGTGGTAGCGGTCACTACTCCATGAGAGGCGTGATTGTTGTGGAAACTCAGGAAGAGTATGATAAGTGGGTAGCTGGACAGAAATCTACTTACAGCCTGACACACGCTGACAATGCAGCTCCTGCTGCTCCTGCCGGCGAAGCCAAAGCAGATAGCACACAAAAAACTGTAGCTGCTAATATCAAGTAAGCTGTAATTTTGTGTAGAAGAATTATTGACGGAGTACAATTAAAAACAATAAAGACAAACTGACAAACGACGATACTTCCCGGGCGTTAGTTTATAATAAACCGAACCGATTATGAGTAACGAAGCAACATTGCACAGTCAACAGGAGGTAATGCACGGAGCGCATGATCATCATGATCATGAGCACCACCATGAAGACAGTTTCATCTCGAAATATGTGTTCAGCATGGATCACAAAATGATCGCCAAACAATTCCTGATTACTGGTATCGTTTGGGCTATCATTGGTGCTTTCTTCTCTGTACTGTTCCGTTTGCAACTTGGTTTTCCTGATGCCACTTTCCCTTGGTTGGAAAGTATCCTGGGTCATTGGGCTAAAGGTGGCCGCATTTCTGCGGAAGCTTACTATGCACTCGTAACGATGCACGGTACCATCCTGGTATTCTTTGTATTAACGGCCGGCTTGAGCGGTACCTTCTCCAACCTGCTGATTCCTTTGCAAGTCGGAGCCCGCGACATGGCCTCCCCTTTTATGAACTGTCTGAGCTACTGGTTCTTCTTCCTGGCCAGCATGGTGATGATGGCATCCCTGTTTGTTCAAACAGGTCCTGCTTCCGGTGGATGGACAATGTATCCGCCACTGAGTGCGCTGGGTGATGCTTCCATCGGTTCTAAAATTGGTGTGGATCTGTGGCTGACCAGTATGGCGCTGTTTGTTGTTTCTCAGCTGCTGGGTGGTTTGAACTACATCTCTACCCTGCTGAATATGCGTACCAAAGGTATGGCGATGACAAAAATGCCATTAACCATCTGGTCTTTCTTCTTTACCGCTGTATTGGGCGTATTGTCTTTCCCTGTTCTGCTGTCAGGTTTCATCCTGCTGCTGATGGATCGTCACGCTGGTACCAGCTTCTACCTCTCCGATATCTTTATCGCAGGTAAAGCACTGGCAAATGAAGGTGGTAGCGCTATTCTCTATCAACATTTATTCTGGTTCTTAGGTCACCCTGAGGTATATATCATCATCCTCCCAGCAATGGGTATGGTTTCTGAAGTACTGGCGGTAAGTTCCCGCAAGCCTATCTTCGGTTACCTGGCGATGATCGGTTCCCTGTTCGCTATCTGTATCCTGGCCTTCCTGGTTTGGGCGCACCATATGTTCGTAACAGGTCTGAATCCTTTCCTGGGTGCATTCTTCGTACTCTTAACCTTATTGATTGCGGTTCCATCTGCGATTAAAGTATTTAACTGGATCACAACGATCTGGAAGGGTAATATCAACTTCACACCTGCATCCCTGTTCTCTATCGGTTTCGTGAGCACTTTCATCTCCGGTGGTTTAACAGGTATCTGGTTAGGTAACTCTTCTATCGATATTCACCTGCATGATACCATGTTCGTAATTGCCCACTTCCACATTGTAATGGGTGTATCTGCGTTCTTCGGTATGTTTGCCGGTATCTACCACTGGTTCCCTAAAATGTATGGTCGCTTCATGAATAACACCATCGGTTATATCCACTTCTGGGTAACCATGATCGGTGCTTACCTGATCTTCTGGCCAATGCACTACGAAGGAATGGCGGGTATGCCAAGAAGATACTATGATGTATCCGGCTGGGCTTCCTTCAAACAGTTTGGTGGTCTGAACGAATTCATTACCATCGTGGTAATCCTGGTATTTGCAGTACAGCTCCTGTTTGTGTTCAACTTCTTCTACAGCATTTTCAAAGGTAGAAAGATGACCACGCAGAACCCATGGAACGCAACTACCCTGGAATGGACTACACCAATTCATGCCGGTCACGGTAACTGGCCTGGTGAAATTCCTGAAGTCTACCGTTGGGCTTACGATTATAGCAAGGATGGAAGAGATTTCATCCCGCAGACGGAGCCAATCGGACCTAACGAATCAACGCACTAAATAATAATGCAGAATTCCGGCAGGAAGACGCTTTTCAAATGAAAAATCTTCCTTCCGGAGTTTTGTTCACCGTGATGTTTGTAAATTTGTTCCGGACTTAAAACCGGAATGTGGCTAGAAATAAAATGTTGCAAGAAAACTCCATAAAATTGTCGTCGTCATATGCACTAGCAAGCAAGGTGAAGGATTATTCTCAGCTAATGAAGTTTAATCTCACCTTTATGGTGGTATTTTCATCTGTGGTTGGCTATCTGCTGGTACCGGGCGTGGAGTTTAATTTGATTAAAGTTCTTTTATTATTTGCTGGTGGTTTACTGGTTTCAGGATCAGCTAATACCATTAACCAGATCTGGGAGAAGAATACTGATAAACTGATGGCCCGCACCGCTGTTCGTCCATTGCCCTCAGGGCGTATGCACGAGAACGAAGCGATTGCGCTGGCAGTTATAACCGGGATAGCAGGTATCTTTATCATGGGATATTGCTTCAACCTGTTATCAGCTTTACTGAGCCTGGTTTCCCTGGTGATGTACGGATTCGTATACACACCCTGGAAAAAATGGAATTCCCTCGCCGTATTGGTGGGAGCTATTCCTGGCGCGATGCCTCCGTTAATCGGTTGGGCAGCTGGCGCCAACAACCTGGCAGAAGGTGGCTGGTCTTTATTTGCGATTCAGTTTCTGTGGCAATTCCCGCATTTCTGGGCAATCGCCTGGCTTGCATACAAAGATTACGCAAAAGCAGGCTTTAAAATGCTCCCTGGCAGCGGAGAACCCAACAAGTACACCGCCATTCAGGCCGCTATGTACACCTTGTTGCTGATTCCTGCCGGCGTTGCACCTTACCTGTTGAAGATCACTGGAAGCATTTCGGCAATAGTGGCCATTCTGGCGGGTATTTTCTTCCTTTACAGGGCAGTTAACCTGTATAGAAAGAGTGATGCTCCTGCAGCGAGAAAGCTCATGTTCGGATCTTATATTTATCTGACAATTGTTCAGCTGGCACAACTACTGGACAAAGCTTAAAATGAAATCGGAGGAGAGATGGATACTATGACATTAGAACAACGTAAGAAAATACATCCGCATAAATATTCCCTATGGATTGCTATGGGTAGCATTACCATGATGTTTATCGGGTTTACCAGTGCTTACATTGTTAAAAGATCCCAGGCAAATTGGCTGGCCTTTGAACTGCCGCATATTTTCTGGATATCCACTGCCGTAATTTTAACCAGCAGCTTAACGATTCACCTGGCTTTAAAGCAGTTTAAAGAAAGGAATATGCAGCGTTACAAACAACTGATCACCATCACTGCGGTGTTGGGAGTAGTATTTGCAGCCTGCCAGTGGATTGGATTTTCACAAATGAAATCTGCGGGACTACCCCTCAACGGGCCCGTTTCCGCTTCATTTATTTACGTTATCGTAGGAGTGCACATGCTGCACGTTCTGGGTGGTGTAGTCGCACTACTCATTATGTTTGGCAGGGCTTACAGAACCCGTGTACGCACCTATAGCCCAGTTCCCATAGAAGTAGCCGCTACTTACTGGCATTTCGTGGACGTACTGTGGATTTACCTGTTAATTTTTTTAAGTATCGCCAGATAAACTTTGTAAAATTTTATAAAACTAACAATGGATACAGCAGTTACAGCGAAGAAAAAATGGTGGGCCGGAGGATATTCTCCCTTTAATGTGAGCTATGGCAAGTTGATGATGTGGTACTTCCTGATGTCAGATGCGTTCACATTCGGCGCATTGTTGATAGCATATGGTACCATCCGGTTTTCCAGCCCATCCTGGCCTGATCCGAATGAAGTGTTCAAGTCATTTCCCGGCATGGGCCATGCCAATTTGCCGTTGATGTTCGTGAGCTTGATGACCTTCATCCTCATCATGAGTTCTGTAACCATGGTACTGGCAGTACACGCCGGTCACATGAGAGATAAAAAAGCCGTAGCGAAATGGATGACATGGACCATCATTGGTGGTATCGCGTTCCTTAGCTGCCAGGCATGGGAGTGGACACACCTGTTCCACGAAGGTGCATGGTGGGGTCGCAACCCTTTCCCTAACGCAGACGGTACACAAGCTACTACCAACTTTACCAACTTCTTCTTTACCATCACCGGTTTCCACGGATTGCACGTAACTTCCGGTGTGATACTGAATATCGTTATCCTCGGCAACGTACTGAAAGGTACCTATGAGCAGAGAGGTCACTATGAAATGGTGGAAAAAGTAGGTCTGTACTGGCACTTTGTAGATCTGGTTTGGGTATTCGTATTCACCTGCTTCTACCTGCTTTGATAAACAGGTAGTCGTATCATACAAGGTTTGTCACTTATTTGGAATCTGATTTTCGAATTAATTTAATTTAAATAGTAATGGAGCATACACACACTGCGGCGGGGCATGAAACTGCACATGCCGATTCTTCTACCAAAACTATCTGGAGAACATTCTGGATCCTGTTGTGTATCACAGTGTTTGAAGTAGGTCTGGCATTTTTACACCTGGAATACGGATTTCTTCCAAGAGTAGTACTCAACGCTATTTTCGTGGGTCTTACTGTCCTGAAAGCATTCTATATCGTGGCTGAATTCATGCACCTCGGTCATGAAATCAAAAACCTGATCCTGACTATATTAATTCCGTTACTGTTATTCGTATGGTTCATCATCGCATTCTTATACGAAGGTGATTCCTGGAAAAACATGCGGAAAGACCTGAAACCAGGTACTCCGGTAGAAGCTGTGAAAATAGCTCCTGCGGAAAAACACCCTTAATTTCATCATTAAACTATCAGGATCATCTCTCGCAGGGCTTTATTAGGAGTTGCATTGGCCATATTGGTGCCACTTTTGGGTTATCTCATCGTAGATCACTATGGAAAGAATGCGGTACCCGTACCCGGTTACTTCATCCCGGAAAGAGTAGATACGATCTCGGATAACGGTAAAGTAACTTACGATACCGTTTTTCATCAGGTCAGGGATTTCAAACTCACCAACCAACTCGGTGAACAGGTAAGTTTGAAAGACATGGAAGGAAAAGTATTACTGGTTGATTTCTTTTTCACCTCCTGCCCTAGTATCTGTCCTACTTTAACAAAAAACCTGAAAAAGGTACAGAGTGCCTACGTAAAGAACGATTCTTTACTACAAATCCTCTCCTTTTCAGTAGATCCAGAAAGAGATACGGTAGACAAGCTGCGTAAGTACGCTTATGACTACCAGATCAACCCGGATAACTGGTGGCTGCTCACCGGTAGTAAAAAAGAAATCTACGACCTCGCCAGAAACCAGTTCTTCGTTTCTGTAGTACAAGGAGATGGCGGTCCGGACGACTTTATACACACCGAGAAGCTGGTACTGATCGATAAAAACAGAAACATCAGGGGATACTATAACGGTCTTGACTCAAATGATGTAAAACGATGCGCCGGCGATATCGCCATATTGCATCTGGCAAAAGAGAGACATAGACCCGGTTTTGGGGCTTTCCTCAAGAAACTGTTCTCCGGAGAGAAGTAATAAAATAATTATAAAGGAAAGGTGAATAAGGAAAGGTTGTTCGCCTTTCTTTATTCACCTTTACATTTTTAGTGGATATGGAACTTAAAAACAGAAATCTCAATACGCCTATTACCATTGTGTCGATAGCTATACCTGCGCTGGTAGCGTTATTGTTCGTTTTGCCGAAGCCGGAAATGCATCCTGGATTTGATATCCGGATTTTGCCGCTGTTCCATGCCATTCTCAATACCAGTACTGCCGTTTTATTGCTGGCCAGTTTGTACTTTATCAAGAACGGACAGGTAAAGGCACATAAAACCACCAACCTGATTGCAGTGTGCTTATCTGCTGTGTTCCTGTTGTCTTACGTTACCTACCATGCGCTGGCTTCTGAAACCCGTTTTGGTGACCTGAACCACGATGGAATAGTGGATGCCGGAGAAAAAGCAATACTGGGTGGGATACGTTATCTCTACTACTTCCTGTTACTCACACATATTGTACTGGCGGCGGTGATTGTGCCATTGGTACTCTTTACCCTGCTGCGCGGATTTCAGAATGACATTCCGCGTCACCGGAAAATTGCCCGTATTACCTGGCCTATCTGGTTTTATGTGGCAGTGACTGGTGTGATCGTATACATCATGATTTCCCCTTATTACCATTGATAGAATTAACCGGATTTTTCAAGGCAGATAGCCTAATTTTGTTGGATCAAATAGTAATATTATGAAGAAGGCAGGTTTGTTTTTGCTGTCAGTGTTTTTGATGTTAATGAGCGGTTCCGTGATGGCACAGTGTTCCCTGTGTACAAAAACAGCCCAGCAACTGGGCGAAGGTCCGGCAAAAGGTCTGAATAACGGGATCCTGATGTTGGCTTTAACACCACTGGCTATCATTGGCTTCCTGGCTTTCAGATGGTGGAGAAGTAATAAGGAAGCCTGAATATTTGAATAACCCAAAAGAACTATGATTACCTACAGAAAGGCGGATATTACAGATATCCCGCAGTTAGTGCATTTACGGCTGCAGTTTCTGAAAGAAATTTACCCTAAGTCTGATAACTCCCAGGATGACGTGTTGAAGGATCATCTCAGGGTCTATTTAACAGAACATCTTTCCAAGAACAATTACGTGAACTGGTTTGCAGATGCAGAAGGCGAGGTAGTGGCCAGCGCAGGCATTGTTTTTTACAACCAGCCACCACTGTACCACAACCTCGAAGGCAAAGTTGCCTATATCCTGAATGTATTTACGCTTCCCGGATTCCGTCGGAAAGGGATTGCCAAAGTGCTCCTGGAAAAGATCCTGGAAGAAGCTAAAGCGCGTAATACTGGTAAGGTAAGCTTACATACCAGCAAAGAAGGTCGATTATTATATGAACAGTTCGGGTTTGTGGCCGGAGATAATGAAATGACCTGCCAGTTGCCCCGTGTTCAATAATAACGGCTACTCTTCGCGAAGTACAAAAACAGGACAATCTACCCTCAATCCGCCATTGTTCAGGGAAATTTTCAACTTATTACAGTAGTGCCCTTTTTTCTCAGTGTACGACTGACAATTAAAGCACATCGGCTGTGTTGAAATGACTTCCTGCTGATTGAGCTGATAAATCAGCTGCATCAGCTGCTCCAGTAAACCAGACTGATCTTTGGTGGATAATTGCGCTACAGTTTCCTGTAACGGATCCGCAAAACGTTCTACTTTTTTGGCTACAGCCCTTCCTTCCTTTACCAGGTGCAGGGTGTGACTGCGGGTGTCTGTAGGACTTGCTTTGCGGCTCAGGTAATTCTTCTGTTCTAACGATTTTACTGCGTCGCTGATCGTGGCTTTGGTCATGTTGAAATACGATGCCAAGGTGGTTACGGTGCGTTTTTCCTCCGGATAATGCAGTAAAAAGGTAAGTACCTGAATCTGTATGGGGCTGAGCCCATACTGGGTGGCTTCCTGCCATAATAATACGCGGAAGGCTTCTGATAATCGCTCCAGGGAGGCCACTACTTTACTAGGTGTGTTTTCTGCCTGCTGTGCAGGGCTGAATGTGGAAACTTTCCCCATATATTCTTGCTGTCCTTAATAGTTAGTTAGTGTGGCAAGGTACAATATTAATATATGGTGTGAAATAGCATATTAGTGACATTCCTTACCCAAAACCGGGATATTTTTAGTGACATCCCTCCAACTCATGGATATAATACCCTTTTTGGCGGATTTGGGCCTCCCAACGCGGTATAATTTCAGTAAGATGGCAAAAACGGCAATCCTTCTGGGAAACAATTAAGCCTTCCCCCTTTTTTGTCTGAAGCCAGGCATTACCGTATACCAATACTTCCTCAAAAGAGGTTTCTTTGTTGACGATAATATCAAAATGCAGATATCCACCGTCTTTTTTCTTTACATAAGTGTCGAAGACAGCTACTTCCATCAGGGTGTTTTTGTGCTAACGTAAATGGTTATATTAAAAAGGAGGATGTTGGGGCGGAGGGTACACCCACAACAATACACTGAAACTAACTGCTTTGAACCAGGCCTGTTGCATGCGTTCCACATCTGCCGCCGGATGACCATGCCTGTTTAAATAGGGTCTGCCTGCTTCCGTTACCGGATATATAAAAGACGACAAATAACGTAAGTACACCAATGGCAGTGGCTCCATGTCGAGGTCCTCCGACGGGGCTAACTGGGCTGCTATCCGCTCTTCAAACTGCCACCAGGCGTTTCCTTCCTGACGAGTACACAGATCAACCATCCATCTACGAAACTGCGGACGGAGCGATTGCAGATATTCAAGATCCGGTACGCCATCCCTGGTGAAATAATGAACGAGGTAGTTATTCTTTAAGATACCATCATACCAGGTATTCAGCATATCCTCGGTATGCGCCGCCAGGATATGACCTGCCATCATCAGATATTGCTCGTCTTCATTGGTAAATAATAACATTCTCTTTAATCTGACCAATGTTCGTGCATCTATTGTGGGTTGGGGGTTATCAGCGCCAGCCGTATCATGATGCATAGCGTCATTCATACATATTCAATTTTGGTTTCCTTCACGGATTGGTTATTACAAATATAATAAGGTTACCTAACTAAAAAAATAATATAATCACGTATATCCTTTAGCGTTATATTATAAATATATTAATAAAAAATTATTTGTGATTCTACCGTGAACTATATAGCTTTGATACTCTTGCTGATAACACCCCCTTCATGACGAATAAATTATACCAGATTAATAGAAACGGATTACCGCTAACACCGGTAGTACCGGATGTAACCGAAGAAGTAACCCAAACACGCGACGGCCGTGTATGGTATCTTTCCATCGCCGCTGTTCTTGTGTCGGCTATAGGGGCAGGTGTTGCGTGGGTGATCAGTTTTCTCGTGCATACCCTTTCTTCATTACTCTATTACGGAGAAACAAATACCGCATATGGATTGGAAAATACGGAGCTGGGCCCGGTGGTGATACTCATCCCCGTTGTAGGTGCAGCCCTGCTGATCTGGCTCAGCAGGTACACTGCTCCCCTTCTCCGTGCACTCGGATTAACCATCGCCATCGGCGCCGGTAACCCATTGGGAGAAGAAAGCGCGGGTATGCTGTTTAACGGCGGTCTGGGAAACCTGGCCGGTAAATTATTTCACTTCACGCCTAACGAATGCCGCATCCTTTTTATAGCGGGGATTTGCAGTGCCCTGGGCAGTTTCTTTGGCGCACCAATAGCCGCAGTCGTACTGGCGCTGGAAGTATTGCTGACCACTTATAGCCTTGCGAATATATTGCCGGTGATAGTGGCCGCTGCTACCGCAGGAAGCATCAGTTACTTCGTCAGGGACGGACACCCATTCCTGGGATTTACAGACCTGCCGGTCATGAACACCAACGCCATGATCGTTTATGCGGCCATTGCATTGATAGTTGGCGCATGGGCACGATTGAGTACCTGGTTGTATCTGCTCATTGGTAAATGGTTCGGAAGGCTAACTATTAAAAATAGCTGGTATGGGTTGTTGGCTGCATTGCTGGTGGGGATCACCGGTTATATATCTCCCAGAATCCTGGGTACCGGTAGTGGATATATTAAAGACCTGTTGCTGGCACACGTTACATTGTGGATTCTTTTTTCACTGGCGCTGCTGAAATGGATAGCGTGGCTCTTCTTTTCCGGCGCCAATAAAACGGGTAGCGGAGTACTGCCATTGCTCATCACCGGTGGTGCTGCCGGCCTGTTAATAGGCGTTATCATTCAATTGCTGTTTCCTTCGGTTAGCATGAACACCGGTATTATTGTACTGGTGGGAATGAGCGCGATGGTGGTGGGTACTTCCCGCGCTTTGCTCACAACAATCGTGCTGATGCTGGAAATGACGCAGCAGCTGAATGCGGCGCTTCCTGTACTCATAGCAGCTGTACTGGCTTATAGCATTGCGAGCATAAAACGTAAAACTGCGGCTGACCAAAAAGTAAAATAAAGGCCTGGAGAATCGCATAGGCTCTTTAAAAAAGATCATCCCTGCTATGGCAGTTAATCTATTCTGCGGAGCGCTTCTCTGCTGCTGAGTGCAGCGAGGGTATTGCTGGCTACAAAGTGGCGTACGCTATCGGGGTTGGTTTTGCCATACTCCCGTAAAGCCCATCCAATGGCCTTTTGGATAAAAAATTCT
>Ga0116227_10014314_pt1 | contig 12128 bp, 11 predicted proteins | sample S1TSphgellanicum_FD_89693 | JGI IMG/M metagenome (GOLD analysis project Ga0116227, IMG submission 89693) | Host-associated microbial communities from peat moss isolated from Minnesota, USA - S1T2_Fb - Sphagnum magellanicum MG | ecosystem: Host-associated > Plants > Peat moss > Unclassified... | reverse complement strand
CTGATCTCAGAATCAGGATGCGCGGCACCCGATCTTCGCCGCCTCGCAGAGGGTGAAGAAGCGGCGGGCTCGAGCGACGTCGACGCCGATCTGGGCGCGGAGCGCATCAGGCGAGGGCCAGCGAATCTCGGGCCGCAGGTATTTGAGGAAGGCGAGGCGGATCGGCGTCGATTCGTCGAGCGCGATGGGGTGGAAGTTGAGCAGGTGGGACTCGACGGTAAACGAATCCTCGCCAAATGTCGGCCGGTTGCCGACGTTGGTGACAGCCTCGAAGGTCTCGGCCGTGTCGCCTTCGCCGATGGTCATGGCCGTGATGTAGACGCCGTTGGCGGGGAGCAGTTCGGCGTACGGCGAGAGGTTGATGGTCGGAACGGTGTACTTCGTGCCGTAGCCGCGGCCTGATGCCGGGGTGCTGAGGATGGTGTACGGGCGGCCGAGCAGGGCGCGGGCGTGGGATACGTCTCCGGCGGCGAGCAGCCTGCGGACGCGGCTGGAGGAGACTGCCCCGCCCCGGAGGGCGCGGGGAGCGTAGGCGCGGACCGCGAAGCCGAGTTCGCGGCCTAGCTGGGCCAGGCCGTCGGTTCCGGCCTCGGCGTGGTGGCCGAAGCGGAAGTTTTCTCCTTCGTGGACCTCGATGACGCGGGCGGCATCGCGCAGCACCGTCGAGGCGAACTCGCGGGCGGTCAGGCGCGAGAGGTCTAGATCGAACGGCAGGATGAGCGCGGCATCGATGCCAGTCGCGGCGAGCAGGGCAAGTTTCTCTTCGAGCGGCGTAATGAGCGTGAGGCCGGTCTGCTTGCCCAGGACGCGGGCCGGATGCGGGTCAAGGGTGATGGCGAGCGAGGTTGCGCCGAGGGACTTGGCGCGGGCGATGACTTCGGCGATGACCCACTGGTGGCCGCGATGGACGCCATCGAAGTTGCCGATGGTGGCGACGGCGGGCCCGAAGTCGGCGGGGAGTTCGGAGAGGCTGCGGTAGATCTTCACGCGCTGGCCTCGCTGGGGTCGGGACCGAGATCGAAGTCGAGCTTCAGGCCGTCGTAGGCCAGGCGGACGTTGGGCGGCAGCATGGCGTCCGTGGCGGCGTGGTCGAGGTCGTGGCCCATGTGGGTGAAGAAGGCGCGTTTCGGCTTGAGTTGTTCGACGATCTTCAGGGAGTTTTCCACGTTCGAGTGCGTGGGGTGGGGCGTGTGGCGGAGAGCGTCGAGAATCAGGATGTCGAGGTCCTGAAGCTGGGCAATGCTCGCATCGGGGATGGAGCTCATGTCGGTGAGATAGGCGGCCGAGCCGAAGCGGTAGCCGCTGATGGAGAGGTTGCCGTGGTTGACGGGAACGCGGCGGAAGGTGGCCCCGAAGAGCTCGATCTCCTCCTCGGGCGAAGCGAAGCGGTGGATCCTGACGCGGGCGATGGTGGTGCCGCGACGCGCCGGGCGGAAGGTGTAGTCGAAGACGCGCTCGATGGCGTCGGCGGTCTGGTCGTCGGCAAAGAGCGGGAGCGGGGCGGGATGGGCGAAGGTTAGCGGGCGGAGATCGTCCATGCCGAGGATGTGGTCGGCGTGCGGGTGGGTGTAGAAGACGGCGTCGACGTGTCGGATGTTCTCGCGGATGGCCTGGTGGTGGAAGTCGGGACCGGTGTCGATGAGGACGGCGTGGCCGTTCCATGCGATCAGAACGGACGGGCGTGTGCGGCGGTTTCTGGGGTCTCCCTCGGGCGGCGGCGCGACGGCGGAGCGGCAGACGGCGCACTCGCAGCCGAGCGTCGGGACGCCCATCGATGTGCCGGTTCCGAGGAAGGTAAGCGTGGCGTTCATGCAGGGATCGGAACGGAAAAAGCAGATTCCCTTCGGGAATGACAAACAAAAGGTAAACAGACTTGTTAGCGGACGATGCTGGGGCCGGGTGAAGGCGCGCCTCCGAAGCCGGGCGCGGGCGGTTTGGCCGCGGAACGGGCGAGCGCCTGGGTAATGTCAAGGAAGGCGAGGCGCAGCTCGAAGAGGGCGCTGTCGATCAGGGAACTCTCGGCGGGCGTGAGGTTGCCAGCGGACTTTTCCCCGATGACCGTGAGCATCTCGATGCTTTGCTTGGCTCCGAGCAGGTCGACCTGCGGCTTCTGGCCCTCGGCGGTGGTGCCTCCGAGCTGTAGGATCGCGGTCATGTAGACGGACTGGACGAGGCGCTCGAAGCTCATGGGCGGGGCGTGCTCCATGCCGGGGTTGGCGGCGCGGATGGCGGTGTCGAGGCGCTCGGCGGTGGCGTCGAAGGCGAGCTTGGACTGGAACATCTGCTCGGCTGTGGGCGCGGGGGGAGCGTTGGGGTCTTCGGGCTCCGCCGGCTCGTAGGTCTGCGGAGCGGGGGGCGCGGCGACGGGGCCGGGAGTTGCCGGGGCGCGGTCGGCGGCGGAGCTTTGCGGGACCACGCGGGCGCTAGACTCGACGGGCGGCTCGGCGGGCGGGGGTACGGGACGAGTCTTTTCGGGCGATGGGTCGGCGTCGGGGCGGGGTTCGCCGTCGAGGGTGAACTTGCGGCGGTCGGTGACGACGAAGGGCTTGTTCTGCTCAGGCATTTTGTTCTCTTTCTGGTGCTTTGTACTGAAGACGTGGGACAAACACTCGCTTCGAACGGTTTACATCCCCCCGTCGCGTAAGACAAAGGCGCGGTGAAGGGGGCACCTAAACAGTGTACGTCCGCACGCCTAGGCGGTTTACACCTTGCCATCAAGATCGATGGGTACAGCGCCCGGGCCGTTAGGTGGGCGGCGCGGGCGTTATGGAGTCGGCTCTCACAGTATGAGATACGCTACGACATGCGAGATCCAAGGCCTTTGCCATGGACTCGTCCGATAACTACTAATCTTCCCGAGGGTCTGGCTTAGTCCTTCTTGGACTCAACCTTCGCCACACGCTCGTGGATGAGAAGCATGTCGGAGTGAACGAGGTTTCTCAGAGCAACCATCTCGCCGCGTAGGTCACGCGATAAAGCAGCCATCTCGCCGCGCAGATCACGCGTGTCCTGCCGTTGCAGGATGATCCCGATCAGACAGGTGACGGTGGGTGTAAGTGCTGCAAGTGCCGCGATTGTGATCGCCGTTGCGGTGTTCATTTACACCTCCGTAGACTTACGATAGCAGCTAGATTTTCGATAGTTCAACTATTTCGCCGCGCCAAACTCATCGGATCACACCCATCAAATTGATCGGCAGGTAACCGAAACGCTAGATGGTGCGATACGGAGTTGCAATCGGGACGGCTGTGCCGCCAGGATATGCGATCTTGCTGCCGCGTTCCAACGCTTCGCGGCGGATGTAGCCGAGGGCGAGTTGAACCGGGCCGGAGGCTAACGGGACGGCGGCGGCGGTGGTCAGTTCGCCGATGGATTTCCCTTCGGATTCAAGGACAGTGGCTGCGGGCGGGAGATCGCCTGTCAGTTGGAAGGCGTGGAAGGTGCGGTGGACGTTGCCGCGGGAGCGGATGCGCTCGACGATCTCCTGGCCGAGGTAGCAGCCCTTGGCGAAGTGCAGCGCTCGGGTTTGGGCGGTCTCCTGCGGGAGTTCCTTGTCGCGGATGTCGGTGCCGTAGAGCGGCGTTCCTTCGAGGATGCGGAGGTGGGTGAGAGCTTCGGCATCTACCAGCATTGCGCCGGAGGCGGCGAGGGCCTCGGTGAGTTGGGCGATGATGGCGGGCGATTCGGCCCAAAGCTCGAAGCGCGGCACGAGCGGGCTGTGCGCGTGAAGGATCGCGACCTTCTGGCTGCGCCAGTCGTCGATGGCGATGAAGTGGAGCGGGGCGAGGTCGCTGGCCGCGATGCCGATGGCAGCGAGCGTAGCTGCGGCGCTGGGGCCGGCGACGAGGACACCGAAGCTGGGGTGCTCGGCGAGTTCGACGTCGTCCATGATGATGAAGCGGTCGAGCAGTTCGATGAGCGCGGGGACGCGGGCGCGCGCCGTGCCGAGGAGGATGCAGCTATCGAGCATCAGCGCCACGGCGTCGCCCTGGATGCGACCCTGCGCGGAGAGGAAGAAGTTGTAGTTGCTCTCTCCGGGCTTGAGCTGCTGGATCGAATTTGTGGTCATGCCGTTCAGCCAGCGCACGCGGTCCTCGCCGGTGACCCGGATCCAACCGATCTCCGGCAGAGGGGCGATACCCGTGCCTTCCAACAGCGCGGAGAGCTGGGCTTGCGCGGAGACGGCGAGTACTTCAGGCGAGGTGAGGGTGCTCATAAGCGGCATACGCGAACGGCTCTGCGTACACTGATTATAGCGAGTGAGATGGAGGCGTATGGCGGGTTTGAGGCGCGGCGTTGGGTTGGCGGCAATGCTGGCGGTGGCGGTTGAGGCAGGTGTTGCGCAGAGCGCGGATTCGCAGAAGCAGACGGATACTCCGAAAACGGAGACAAGGATCACCAAGGACCAGGCCAAGGAGCTCTTCAAGTCGGTCGACGAGATTCTGGCGTTTGCAAGCAAGGACTCCAAGCTGCCCATCGAGCATTCCGTGAAGCGCACCCTGATCTCGCGCGAAGAGGTGAACAAGTTCCTGCGGAAGAAGTTCGAGGAGGACGAGAGCACCAGGCGGATGGAGCGGTCTGAAATTGTCCTGAAGAAGTTTGGGCTGCTGGACAGGGACTTTCATCTGCGGCCGTTTCTGCTGGCGCTGCTTACCGAGCAGATCGCGGGCTTCTACGACGACAAGACGAAGACCGTGAACCTGCTGGACTGGATCGAGCCGGACGAGCAGAAGGGCGTTCTGGCGCATGAGCTGACCCACGCGCTGCAGGACCAGAAGGTGGACCTGTCGAAGTGGTCCGATGTCGAGGCGAAAGGCACGGCGACCAACGTCCGCGAGGACCGGGCCCACATCCAGGTGGATGAGGCGGAGACGGCGCGCGAGGCCGTGACCGAAGGCCAGGCGATGGCTGTATTCGTCGATTACGGCCTGAAGGCGACGGGCAAGACCATCGCCGACGCCCCCGACATGGGCGACAAGCTGAAGGAGATGACGGCAGACACCGGCGGCTCGCCGATCCTCGCGCGGGCGCCGCTGCTGCTGCAGGAGTCGCTGCTGTTTCCCTACAGCGACGGCCTGGAGTTCGAGTACAAGGTGCTGCTGAAGGCGGGGCGCGACGCCGCGTTCGCCGGGACACTGGCGCGGCCGCCTTCGTCGAGCTTCGAGATCATCCATCCCGACGCCTATCTGAAAGGGACGCCCGTGCCAACGCTGCGCATGCCGGACATCCATCCGCTGATCGACGCCGAGTACGCGCCCTATGACGAAGGCGTGATGGGCGAACTGGATGTGCGGATCCTGGCGGAGCTCTTCGGCGGCCAGCAGATTGCCGCGGCGCTCTCGCCGGCGTGGCGCGGCGGCATCTACTACGCGGCGCAACGCAAGTCCGCGACAGCGGCGGAGAAGGAGACGAGCGGATCGCTGGGGCTGGTCTACTACTCGAAGTGGGAGAACGAGGATTCAGCGAGTTCGTTCCTGCACATCTACTCGGAGGAGCTGGCAAGAAAGTACTCGGGGCTGAAGCGGCGGGAAAAAGACGAGATCGGCGACAGCGAAGAGGTGTACTCGACCAGCGAGGGCGATGTGCTGCTGTCGATCCACGACGATGCGGTGTTTGTGTCGGAGGGCTTCGACGTCGCGCTGGCGCGGAAGCTGCGGGACGGCTTCGAGGAGGTTCAGTCGAACGGGCCGGTGCAGATAACGCGGCGGCTCGAGAGCCCGGCGATGACGATGGTGCGGGCGATGGGCGAGGCAGGAGTGATGAAGGCGGCTGTAACCAGACGATATACTCACTGACGGCGGTTTATAGGAGATTCATTGCAGAAAGCGGAGATTGGAATTATCGGGGGCAGCGGACTTTACGCCATGCCCGGGCTGGTCAACGTGCGCGAAGAGCGGCTGGAGACGCCGTTCGGCGATCCATCGGATGCGTTTGTCCTGGGCGAGCTTGACGGCAAGCAGGTCGCGTTTCTGGCGCGGCATGGGCGCGGGCACAGGATTCTGCCGACCGAGTTGAACTTTCGCGCGAACATCTACGCGATGAAGATGCTGGGCGTGGAGCGCATCCTTTCGGTCTCGGCTGTAGGGTCGCTGAAAGAGGAGCACAAGCCGACGGACTTTGTGATTCCCGACCAGTTCATCGATAGAACTTTTGCAAGGATTGGGACGTTCTTCGGCGAGGGCATTGTGGGCCACGTCGCTTTCGGCGATCCGGTATGCGCGACGGTGCGCGCGGTCTTCGAGAAGGCTTGCGCCGAGTCCGGCGTCGTCGGCAAGAACGGCGGGACATACATCTGCATCGAAGGACCGCAGTTCTCGACGCGCGCGGAGTCGAATCTCTACCGGAGCTGGGGCGCGGACGTCATCGGCATGACGAACCTGCAGGAGGCGAAGCTGGCGCGCGAGGCGGAGATCTGTTACGCGACGCTGGCGATGGTGACCGACTACGACTGCTGGTTCGAAGGCCACGACGACGTCACCGTGGAGCAGGTGGTCGCCGTGCTGCACCAGAACGCGGAGAACGCGACGAAGGTAGTGCGCGCGGCGATCGCGGCGATGCCCAAGGAGCGGACCTGCGCGTGCGCCGATGCGCTGAAGTACGCGATCTTGACCGACAGGAAGGCAATTCCGGAGAGCGCGAAACAGCGGCTCGGATTGCTGCTTGGAAAGTATCTGTAAAGACCGTCATCCTGAGCGGAGCAGCTTGCGGCGCTTCACCGCAAGCTGCGAAGTCGAAGGACCCCGAGGGGTGCTCACGTCACCAAAACGGCCATGACCTTTCCGCCGACAAAAGCAGATTCCCTTCGGGAATGACAAACAAAGTGGGTATCGGAACGAGCAAGGCAGGAAACACAGAAAGCGGGATGCATGGCAATTCTGGTAGTGGGTTCGGTGGCGTTCGATTCGGTCGAGACGCCAAGCGGCAAGGTCGATCGCATCCTGGGCGGGGCGGCGACATACTTCGCGTTGGCGGCCAGTTACTTTACGGATGTCCGCGTGATTGCAGTGGTAGGCGAGGACTTTGCGCCGGAGCACGAGGCGGTCTTCGAGCGGCGCGGCATCGATACAGCCGGGATCGAGCGCGCGCCTGGGCTCTCGTTTCATTGGAGAGGGACTTACTCAGGCAGCTTGAATGAGGCGCGGACACTGGGCACCGACCTGAACGTCTTCGCGGCGTTCGAGCCGAAGATTCCCCAGCAGTATCTGGACAGCGAGTACCTGTTTCTCGCGAACATCGACCCCGTCCTGCAGTCGCGGGTAAGGGCGCAGATGCCGGACGCGAAGCTGGTCTGCGGCGACACCATGAACTACTGGATCAAGGACCATCGCGAGAACCTGCTGAAGGTGCTGCCGGAGCTCGATGTGCTGCTCATCAACGATGCGGAGACGCGGATGATCTCGGGCGAGAGCAATATCGTGAAGGCGGCGGAGGGCGTCATGGCGCTGGGGCCGAAGGCTCTGGTGGTGAAGCAGGGCGAGTACGGGGCGACGGGGTTCTTCAGCGAGCGGGCGTTTCCAGGCAAGCTGAGCCGGCCGTTCCGCGCGCCGGCGCTGCCGCTGGCGGAGGTCGTCGACCCCACCGGCGCGGGTGACTCGTTCGCCGGCGGATTCTATGGCTATATCGCGTCGCAGCCGGAGCTGACCCCGGCCGTCTTCCGCGCCGCGATGTTCTATGGCGGCGTGATGGGCTCGTTCGCGGTCGAGCGCTTCGGGACCGAGCGGCTGCAGGCGGTTTCTAACGAAGAGATCAAGGAGCGGTTCGAGCTGTTCCGCGAGATCTCCCATCTGGATGGGTCGGGGGAGTGAGCTTGCGAAGCGGTCCTCGGCGCAGCATAAGGCAGCAGCTGATCTCGGCTGCCGTGGAGCCGGCGGTGTCCGGTCCGGACCTCGTCACTCCGGCGACGCGGCAGGAGACGGTGCCAATCGCGCTCTTCGCTCTGGTGCTGGGGTTCGTGGCGCTGCTGGTGTGTTTCACGCGCGGCTACGTGCTGCTCTATGGCGACGCCGTGGCGCACCTGGCGATTGCGCGGCGCATTCTGGACTCGCGGAGTCCGGGGCTATCGCAGCTTGGCGGAGTGTGGCTGCCGCTGCCGCACCTGCTGATGCTGCCGTTTGTGCAGAAGATGCTGTGGTGGCAGTCGGGGCTGGCCGGGGCGTGGCCTTCGCTCCTGTGTTACATCGTCGGCGCGGCGGGGTTCTACCGGCTGGCGCGGAGGATGATGGTGCCGCGGTGGGCGTTCGCGGCGACGGCGTTTTATGTGCTGAACCCGAACCTGCTGTATCTCGCGACGACCGCGATGACCGAGCCGCTATTCCTCGCGCTGCTGGTTTGGCTGACGCTGCTTACCGTCGAGTGCATCGATGCGATTCAGGCGTTCGCGGAGGAGGGCTCTGTCGCTCGCCGAAGACCCAGGTTTCAGAAGCGAGACCTGGGGCACCCGCATCTTCAAGAGAGAATCATCGGGCGCAAGCTCGTGACGATCTCCATCGTGATCTTTGCGGCGGTCTTTACCCGCTACGACGGCTGGATCGCCGGGGCGATCGTCTGGTGCGTTCTGGCTTGGCAGGTCGCTCGCAAGGCAGGGCTGTTTGGAAAAATTGCGCCGGCGTTTGTGTTGTTCACGGTGATAACGGTTGCGGGACCCGTGCTCTGGCTCTGGTACAACCAGCACTTCATGGGCGATCCTCTGGACTTCATGCGCGGGCCATACTCGGCTGCCGCCATCGACAAGCGCACCACTCCGCCCGGGGCGAAGCACTATCGCGGCTGGCACAATCCCGGGTGGGCGCTGCTGTTCTACACGCGCACCGCGCAGGTGGATGCGGCGGCGTGGGAGACGGGATTTCTGCTGCTGGGCGCGGCCCTGGCCGGGCTCTGGATCACGCTGCGCAAGGGATTCTCCGCGGCGCAGCGAGCGTCGGCTCTGCTGTGGATGCCGGTGCCGTTCTATGTGTACTCGGTGGCATACGGGTCGGTGCCGATCTTCATCCCGCAGCTCTATCCGCACTCGTTTTACAACGCGCGGTACGGGATGGAGATGCTGCCGGGGCTGGTCCTCTTTGCGTTCATCGCGGTTGCGGCGCTGGAGCTTCGCCTCGCCAAGGCAAGGCCGCTGCTGGCAAAGCTGCTGCCGAGGATAGCGCTGGGCGTGGCGGCCCTGAACTCGCTGGCGATGATGTACTTTGTGCCGCTGGTGCTGAAGGAGGGCATGGTGAACGCGGTGACGCGGCAGGCGCTCGAGACGTCGATCGCACGGCAATTGGAGTCGTTTCCGGCGGGTGTGCCGATCCTGATGGCCCACTCCGACCACGTCGGCGCGCTGCAGCAGGCCGGGATTCCGCTGAAGCAGACGCTGAGCGAAGACGACTACGATTCGTGGCAGGCCGCGCTGGCCGATCCGGCGAAGCAGGCGGATTACGTGGTCGCGATCGCGGGCGATCCGGTGGACAAGGCGGTGAAGGCGCATCCGGAGAACCTGACGGAGCTGACGGTGCTTTGTACGACGGGGCAGCCTTGCGCGAGGATTTATAAGTCGGATGTTTGGGCGGGACGGTAGGTGAGGACTCGATGTCTGAGCATCCCGCCCATCGCAAGAGACGAGAGCGCGATGGATCGCATCCGGATTTGTGGCGCTATGGAGCGACCCGGCGGGTGTGTTCAAGGTTAATGAGGAGTTTCTCCGCGGCGGCGGCTTCGATCTCGCTGTTCACTTCGGCGCCGAGCAGAAGCATCAGACCGGTGATGTAGAACCAGGTGAGCAGAATGATGACCGCTCCGAGCGAGCCGTAGGTTACCGAGTAGTTGTTGAAGAAGTGCAGGTAGACGCGCAGGCCGAGCGAGGAGAGTATCCACGCGACGATCCCGATTGCGGCACCGGGCGAGAGCCAATGCCAGCGGCTGGCTTTCACGTCGGGAGCAAAGAAGTAGATGACGGAGAAGCTGAAGGCCAGCAGAAAGGCGGCGACGATCCAGCCGGCGAGGCGGCTGAGTGACGCGGCGATGAGGGCGATCCAGTGGTGATGGATCCTGAAGCCGGCGACGCGGGCGAGGACGTCTCCGCCCAGCATGGCAGCGAGCAGGCCGGTGACCAGAACGGAGAGCAACGTGGTGACTCCGATGGCAGAAAGACGGGCCTTCCAGTAGGGCCGCGTCTCGGGAACCTTGTAGACGATGTTGAGGGTGTCCTGGATCGCGGAGAAGCCGACCGAGGCCGACCAGATGGCGGCGGCCAGCCCGAAGGTGATCTTGCCGCGGCTGGAGGCGGTGGTGGTCTGGTTGAAGGTCTCCATCACGATGCCCATGGCGGAGGGCGGAATCACAACCGAGAGATAAGCCAGAAGGGTGGTGTAGATCTGCGAGGCGGAGCGGGCGGCGAGGCCGAGCATGGAGCTGGCGCTGACCAGCGTGGGAAAGAGCGCGAAGAGAAAGTAGAAGCCAAGCTCGGCGGCGCGGCCGAGGAGGTTGTCGGCGAGGAAGGATTTTACGGTGCGTTTGGCGATGATCCATGGGGACGCGCCTTTCAGGTCCCAGAGGCAGCCGAGCGGGGATGCGGAGACATAGGCCCAGATGCGCTGCTGGCGGGGATCGAGCGGAACGGCGGCGGGCTGCAGAACGGGGACGGGAACCGGGACTGGGATGGGGACTGGATTGGCGTCGCCGGAGGGAGACGCCGGGGAGTCGATGTGCGGCATTTTGCGGCGGCTCCTTCGATTGGGTTCTTTCGACTTACAGATAGATGCGTTCTTTACACGGCTGGAGGGCCGATGCGGTAGCTTAGGAAGGAACGGAGTTTGGTGCGATGGGGCCTCTCTCGCAACTCAACCGAAGGAGATCCAGGGATGAAGGCAGGTTTGCGCCGCAGACGGCCGTTCAAAATGCAGAAGATCGACCAGCTTGTTCGTCTGGTGCGGGAGAGCCACGAACAGCCGATGACAGGCGAGCCGCGGCGGCCGGAGATTGCGGACGCGGGCGAGACAGGCGTGACGTTTCTCGGGCACTCGTCGTTCTTGCTTCAGGTCGGCGGGAAGAACATCCTTGTCGATCCGGTGTTTTCAACGCGGCTGATCGTGCTCAGGCGGCAGCGGCGGCCGGGGGTTCTTGTGCGCGATCTGCCTCCTATTGACCTGGTGCTGGTGACGCACGCACATATGGACCATCTGGATAAGGCATCGTTGCGCCGGGTGGTGCGGGCGACGCGGCGGCTGCGCGGGACCTCTCCTGAGGTTGTGGTGCCGCATGGGGTCGAAGATTTGGTGGAGTGGATGGGCTTTGAGCGGCTTCATGCACTGAGCTGGTGGGAGAGCGTCGAAGTGCAAGGACTGGCGATCACGATGACGCCGTGCAAGCACTGGGGGGCGAGGATGTTCCGCGACATGCACCGCGAGTACGGCGGGTACTTTGTTTCGCCGATGGCCGGCGGCCCGACGGTTTATCACTCGGGCGATACGGCGTATTTCGGAGGGTTTCGCGAGATTGGCGAGCGGCTGCGGCCGGATGTGGCGCTGCTTCCCATCGGGGCGTACTTTCCCGATGCCTACCGGACGGTGCATACATCGCCCGAAGAGGCGGTGCGGGGGTTTGTGGAGTGCGGCGCTAAGTGGATGGTGCCCATGCACTTTGGGACATTCCGGCTGGGCCGGGAGCCGATGGAGGAACCGGTGGAGAGGCTGAACGCAGACGCACTTCGGCTAGGGATTGAAGGCAAGGTGCGGGTGCTGGCCGAGGGGGAGACGATGCTGCTGTCCGCTTCGGGTTCGCTGCTGCCGTCGCGCAAAGCCGGTGATACCGAAGAATCGTCTTCGCGGCTGGCCGCATCGTATGGGCATGGCTGATTCGACTGTACTGACCAACGTAAATGCAGCGGCGAGCGGAACGTTTTCGCTCGGCGGAGACCTGCCCGTGCACCGGTTGGGGTTTGGCGCGATGCGCATCACCGGCGAGGGCGTCTGGGGCGAACCGAAGGACCCGGAGGCGGCAAAGAAGGTGCTCCGGCGCGCGGTCGAGCTGGGCGTGAACTTCATCGACACGGCGGACGCCTACGGGCCGGCGGTGGGCGAGCGGTTGATCGGTGAGGCGCTGGCTCCCTACCCTGCTGGCGTGGTGATTGCCACCAAAGGCGGCTTGACGAG